>Ga0081538_10002665_pt1 | contig 17218 bp, 19 predicted proteins | sample TabmetS5T2R1_FD_71022 | JGI IMG/M metagenome (GOLD analysis project Ga0081538, IMG submission 71022) | Tabebuia heterophylla rhizosphere microbial communities from the University of Puerto Rico - S5T2R1 | ecosystem: Host-associated > Plants > Roots > Rhizosphere ... | reverse complement strand
GAGTACCCCGTCCTGCCGCTGCTGGTCCACGGCGACGCCGCGTTCGCCGGCCAGGGCGTCGTGGCGGAGACGCTCAACCTGTCGCAGCTGCGCGGCTACCGCACCGGCGGCACGGTGCACGTCGTCGTCAACAACCAGGTCGGGTTCACCACGTCGCCGGCGCAGTCGCGGTCGTCGCTCTACTGCACCGACGTGGCCCGGATGGTGCAGGCGCCGATCTTCCACGTCAACGGCGACGACCCCGAGGCGTGCATCCGGGTGGCGCGGCTGGCGTTCGACTACCGGCAGGCGTTCAAGACCGACGTCGTGATCGACCTGGTGTGCTACCGCCGGCGCGGCCACAACGAGGGCGACGACCCGTCGTACACCCAGCCGCTGATGTACGACCTGATCGAGAAGAAGCGGTCCGTACGCAAGCTCTACACCGAGGCGCTGATCGGCCGCGGCGACATCACGGTCGAAGAGGCCGAGTCCGCGATGCAGGACTACCAGGCCCTCTTGGAGCGGGTCTTCACCGAGGTACGTGAGGCAAAGTCGGCGCCGCTGGAGGACTACGCGACCGTCCCGGAGTACCCGGAGAAGCCGGCCGAGGAGGAGCGCACCGCCGTCACGCCCGAGGTGCTCAAGACGATCTCCGACGCCTACGACACCCCGCCGGACGGCTTCACGGTGCATCCGAAGGTGCAACCGCAGCTGCAGCGCCGCGCCGCCGCGATCACGCAGGGTCCGGTCGACTGGGGCACCGCGGAGATCATCGCGCTCGGGTCGCTGCTGCTGCAGGGTCGGCCGGTGCGGCTGGCCGGGCAGGACTCGCGCCGCGGCACGTTCGTCCAGCGCTTCGCGACCATCATCGACCGCAAGAGCGCCTCCGAGTGGACGCCACTGTCGCGCCTGTCCGCGGACCAGGCACCGTTCTACATCTACGACTCGCTGCTGTCCGAGTACGCCGCGATGGGCTTCGAGTACGGCTACTCCGTGGCCCGTCCCGAGGCGTTGGTGATGTGGGAGGCGCAGTTCGGCGACTTCGCCAACGGCGCCCAGACGATCATCGACGAGTACATCTCGTCCGGCGAGGCCAAGTGGGGTCAGAAGTCCGGCGTCGTACTCCTGCTCCCCCACGGCTACGAAGGGCAGGGGCCGGACCACTCCTCCGGTCGGATCGAGCGCTTCCTGACCCTGGCGGCCGAGGAGGCCCTCACGGTCGCGCAGCCGTCGTCGCCGGCGTCGTACTTCCACCTGCTGCGTCGGCACACGCTGGCCAGCCACCATCGGCCGATGATCGTCTTCACGCCGAAGTCGATGCTGCGGGCGAAGGCGGCGGTGTCGATGCCGGGCGACTTCACCTCTGGCACGTTCGAGCCGATCATCGGCGATCCCGACGTCGACGCCGATCGCGTCGAGCGCGTGCTGCTGTGCAGCGGCCGGATCGCGTGGGACCTGTGGGCCGAGCGCAACAAGCGTGAGGGTGACGAGCCACGGACCGCGATCCTGCGGGTCGAGCAGCTCTACCCGTGGCCGGTGCAGTCACTGAAGGAACAGCTCGCGAAGTACCCGCACCTGGCGCAGCTGCGCTGGGTGCAGGACGAGCCGGCCAACATGGGGCCGTGGCCGCACATGGCGCTGCATCTCACTCCGCAGCTCGACGGGCTGCCGTTCTACCGGGTCTCGCGGCCCGAGTCGACGTCGCCCGCGGTCGGCCAGCACTCCCGCCACGTCGAGGAGCAGCGCGCCCTGGTCCAGCAGGCGTTCGCCTGAGTCGGGACGCCGCCGTGTACTTCACCGACCGCGGCATCGAGGAGCTGGAGTCCCGGCGCGGCGACGAGGAGGTGACCCTCGCGTGGGTCGCCGACCGGCTCCGCGAGTTCTGCGACCTCAACCCCGAGTTCGAGACGCCGGTCGAGCGCCTCGCGACCTGGCTCGCCCGCCTCGACGACGAGGACGACTGACGCCGATCCGCCCCGTCTGACCCGCCGATCCGCCCCGTCTGACCCGCCGATCCGCCCCGTCTGACCCGACCATCCCCCCCGTCTAACCCGACCATCCGCCCCGTCTAACCCGCCGATCCGGCCCTGTCTGACCCGCGAGGTGGTTCGGCTAGCTCACCCCGGGGACGTCAGGACGTAGTCGTCAGCGTCGTTGTCCCACTCGAGATGGATGGCGCCGGTGGTGTCGGCGGCCCGGCAGAACTGGAGGAAGCTGCGGAACCCGAGGGTCTTCTCGCTGAAGCCCGGCCGGACCCGCCGGATCTGGTCCTTGAGTCCGGACAGCGCGGCCCTGCCGTTCTTGTCGATCAGGTCCTCCACGACCGATCGGAGCAGCTCGAAGGCCTCCTCCTGACCGTCGAGGGCCGGCAGGAGGACTTCGGGGTCGCCCTTCGTCGGCCCGTCGGCCAGGTCGACGACGTGCCGCTGGGCCAGGTGACGCAGCAACTCGCCGAAGGCGCGGAACCCGTAGTCGGCCTCGTTGAACGTCGGGTCCTTGCGCAGGACGGTCCGCTTCAAGGTCGAGGCGGTGACCTGACCGCTGGTGCGCTGGAGCCCGGAGATCGTTTGGGCGACCAAGACGGCGAGGTCGTCGAGATCGCGGGACGTCTGTGCGTCCGCGACGTCGTCCTCGGCCCCCAGCGGAGGCTCCCGCCGGTTGGCCGCCGCGGCCGGACGGCCTTGACGTCCGGAGGAGGAGCGCGGGAGGCGGCCGGGCTCGATGCCCTCGAGGTCGTCGTAGTAGAGAAACTCATCGCACGCGGGTGGAAGCAAGGCCGACGTCGAGGCCCGGACCCCGACCCCGATCACGCTCTTGTTGAGCTCGCGGAGCTTGTAGACGAGCGGGGTGAAGTCGCTGTCGCCGGTGCAGACCACGAAGGTCGACATGTACTCGCGGACGAAGGCAAGCTCGATCGCGTCGACGGCCATCTTGATGTCGGCGGCGTTCTTGCGGGAGACCCCCATCCGCTGCGGCATCTCGATCAGCTCGACGTGCGATCGGGTGAGCATGCGGCGGTCCTCGTCGAAGTTGGACCAGTCCGCATAGGCGCGCCGGACCACGACCCGGCCGCGTTCGGCCAGCGCGTCAGCGATGGGGCGTACGTCGAAGCTCACGCCGCCGAGATTCTCCCGGGCACCGATGGCGAGGTTCTCGTAGTCGAGGAACAGAGCGATGCGGGCTTCGTCGTCCATCCCGGCAGGCTACGCCGCCGACGGACCTACGAAGGCGTCGCCCACTGCGCGACCGACCCCTCGTGCAGCGCGGCGTACACCCGGTCGCGCAGCCGGTTGGCCTCGGCGTCGGTCAGGGTCCGATCGAGTGGCCGCAGGACGAGCCGGACGAGCAGGTTGCGCTGCCCGGGCGCGATGCCGAGCCGGGTACGCGCCGCCGGCGGCAACGCCTCGTACGCGGTCTCACCCAGCACGGCCACCGACTCCGCCGCATCCGCGTCGGCGCCGAGCGCGTGCCGTACCCGGTCGCCGATCACCTCCGCACTGACGTCGGTCTCGGCACCGACGACGATCGAGAGGTCCCGACGCACCGGCGGCATGTGCGACACCGGGCGGTACGGCGCCAGGTCGAGCATCTGCCCGGCGATGCGAGGGTCGGTCGAACGCAGCAGCCGGATGTCGGGGATGCCCTTGCGGAGCATGAGCAGGCGGTCGAGCCCGAGTCCCATGGCGAGGCCGGCCCACGGTGCCGGGAGGCCGGCTCCCCGAAGCACCGCCGGCGCGGCCAGCCCGCACTCGCCGATCTCGATCCACTCGTCGTCGTACCAGACGTCGATCTGGCGGCCGTTCACGGTGTACGGGTGGACCGACGGGACGGCCCGCCACCGCCGGCCCGGAAGCACGGTCTCGACGACGCGACCGATCATGGCGAGCAGGTCGTCGTCACCGAGCGGCTCCCGTCGGATCCGCCACAGGTCGAGCTGGTGCGGCTCGCCGGTGTGCTGCCAGTCGACGGCGTCGCGTCGATAGCAGATGCCCGGGCACACCAGCAGCAGGTCGGCGGGCGCGGCACCGGCCGACACCTGCGTGGCGAGCCGGCGCAGGGCGCTCGGGACCATTGCCGAGGTGTGGCCGCGCAGCACATGGTCGGCGTCGACGTACCGGGTGTAGCGCCGGTCTCGGGTCACCGCGTCGGGCGCATATCCGAGCCGGTCGTAGTTGTCGGCGAGCGAGACCACCGGGTCGGTGCGCGACACCCGACTCGGACAGGCCCAGGCGGCAGTCAGGGCGGCGGCGAGCTGGTCGACGATGAGCTGAAGGGCGTGGCGGCCTCGGTCCGGGTCGGTGAGGTCGCGAATCGTCAGGGCCTGCCGGGTGTCGACGGCAGGCGAGTGTGTACCGGTCATGGGGATCCTCCGCGAGTACGAGCGATGGCTGGGATGCGAACACCCCGGCCGGCTCGCGGCGCTCAGCGGAGGAAGCGGCGTCAGCGCACGCGGCTCACCCCGTCGGCACCGCGGTGCCGGACGGGGCGACGAAATCGCCGCACGACGCTGCTACTCATGACGCCATGGTACGACCACGAGTGCCGGATCGTCGCGCGACAACCGACGGATCGTCGCGCGACGAGTGATCCGTCGTCGTCAGGTCGTCGCGAGCTCCGGGCGGTAGAGCGCGGCGCCGGTGTCCTCGTCGACGATCGCGACCCGCACGGCTTCCGGGTCGTACTGCCCCAGCGGGATGGCGAAGACCGCGAGCGCCGACGCCGAACCCTCCGACGCCGCCGTGTAGCAGACGAACCGCCAGCCGTCGTCGTCCCAGTGATCGCGGATGTCCGAGCGGATCAGCCCCGCGACGTGGCCGTACGCCGGGCTGCGCAGCAACTGCTGTTCACTGGTCGCCAGCGGGATCGCGGTCGACGCGGTGCCGGCGAGTGGGTGCGTCAGGCGCACGTACGTCCGACGCAGCGGCAGCAGCCAGCGCCGGTCGAGCTCTGGCGAGAGCGCCACGAAGACGGCGAGCTCGCCGGCCAGCACGGCCCCGGCGAGCAGCGGACCATCGGCGACCGCGGTGGGCCACCCACCGTCGGCGACGAGGATCGACCCACTCGCGGCGACCAGCAGGCCGGCCCGAGCCAGCGACCGCCACGACACCGGGACGGCCGCCGAGCCGAGACAGCCGCAGGACGAGTCGGGCGCGGCGAGCCGGGCGTACGTCAGGTAGCCGACGAACCCGACCGCGAGCAGGCTGGCCGCCGCGCCGTCGATCCACCACCACGGGGGCAACAGCACGGCGATGGCGACGACCAGCTCCAGCCGTCCGGTCATCCGGTAGGCGCCGAGGGCGCGGCCGTCGCCGACCAGCCGCGGCAGCGCCGACCGCTTGGCGCGCGCCTCGGCCAGCCGGCCGAACGCCTTGCCCGACCCGGCCCACAGCAGCACCGCGCCAACGAGCAGCGGCTGGACCGCCGCGACCTCGTGCATCGCGAGCACGGCCTAGGCCGCGGCGGCGTAGATCGTCGCGATGTCGATCTCGTTGGTGTCGGGCCGCCACGCGCCGATGATCTGGGCGTGCCCGCCGACCCGGACCATCGAGAGGTCCGACACCGCCGGAGTGCCGTTGTAGACCGCCGCGCTGGTGCCGGGGACGACGTGGGCGACGATCCTGCTGCCGTGGTGGTCGACATGCATGACGTTGCGTCCGATGGACGTCACGTGCACCGTGAGGTTCACGATGTTGACCCACACCGACTCGGCGGCGAGGACCTTGTCGGGCATCCGGACGCCGCGGGCGTAGAGCCCGTCGCCGACCTCGATCCGATCGATCGTGGTGGGGCGCAGCTTCCAGACGCTGGTGCCGTTGGTCAGCTGGATGCGGTGGAACGTGCCGTCCGAGCCGGCGACCCGCAGGACGTTGTCGTCGATGCCGGTGATCCGGCCCTCGACGAAGTTCGGGTCCGGTGCGCCGGGTTCGACGGCCTGAGTACGGGTCGCGCCGATGGCGTCGGGTGCGAGCGGGCCCAAGGCGGTAGCGCCCACCAGGCTGGCGGTGCCGCCGAGCACGGCGCCGGTGAGGAGACGACGACGATCGAGTGTGTACGCCATGACAGCTCCCTCAGCCGAGGTCGACGGAGACGGGAATGAGGCCGGCCGACAGGCTGCCGATGGCGCTGAACGCCGCCGGCGTCAGGTCGATGATGCGATTGCTCGCGCAGGTGCCACCGCAGCAGGCCGACTCACCACAGAACAGGTCGGTCTGCGGACCGCAGTCGGCGATGGTCGTCGTGATCGCGGCGCCACTGCAGAGGTTGGTCGTGCGATGTGCGAAGCCGCACGTACGCCGCGAGAGGCTGACTCCGCAACGGTCCGGCCGGGTGATCGCGAAGCAGGCGTCCGACGTGTTCGGCCAGGCATGTTGAGCGTTGGGTGAGTGGCAGGTGCCACAGGCGCCGGTACCGGCGGCACCACAGGGCCCCCACGCGTTTCCACAACAGAACCAGGAGCATTCTCCGGTGACAGGCGCCATGGTGCCTCCCTCGAGTACGGCGGATCCGTCGCGAGCGTCATACCCGCAATCCGCTCGCGGCGAAACATCGGCGAGGGGCGGCGCCAATCGGGCGGCGGATCAGAGGTCGAGGTGCAGCCGAAGCGCCGCGTCGAGAGCGGCCGTCAGGTCGGGCGGAAGCCGACCGCAGCGCTCCCCGACGCGCTCGACGGCCACCGACCGCACCTGCTCGGCCTGGGCCTTCGAGTCGTGGGGCAGGCCGGTGTCGGCCGCTGGAAGCAACACCTGGAACGGGTAGACGCGGTCGACGCTCGAGGTCACCGGGACGACAGTGACGACGCCGCGTCGGAGTCGGACCGCCGTGGCATTGGCCGCGTCGTTGCTGACGACCACGCCCGGTCGGCGCTTGCTCGCCTCGGAGCCGCGGACCGGGTCGAGGTTGACGTAGCGGATGTCGGCGCGGCGCACTACGACTCGAGCCCGTCCGCCGCGACGGAGTCCCAGGCGTCCGCCTCGCCGGACTCCGACCACGACCGCCAGGCGTCTTCGTAGGCGTCGGCCAGCTCCGTCGCGCGCAGCGCACCGACCGCCTGGTGGACGACGGCCGACCGCGACGCATAGCCCCTGGTCCGCGCGTACGAGTCGAGGAACTCGACGTCGTCCGCGGGCAGGCTCACACTCACCTTCATACCCTCAATCCTACCCAGTGGAGACAGCCGGTCCTACCTGCCCGGTCAGTCGGTACGCCGGCGACGTCCACCGATAATCGTCGGGACGACCTCACCCGACCCGGAGGCACGCGATGGTGATCAGGACGGCGACCGCGGCGGACTGGGCCGGGATCTGGCCCTTCATGCGCGACATCGTCCGCGCCGGCGAGACCTTCTCGTGGGATCGCGAGCTCAGCGAGACGGCGGCCCGGGAGCGGTGGTACGCCGCCGCCCCGGCGCACACGATCGTCGCCGCCGACACCGACGGCAGCGTCCTCGGGACCGCGGTGACCGGGCCCAACCACGAGGGGCCGGCGGCGCACATCGCGACGGCGAGCTTCATGGTCGATCCGGCCCACAGCGGCCGCGGCGTCGGCCGGGCGCTCGGCGAACGCGTGCTCGAGCTGGCCCGTGAGGACGGTTACCGCGGGATGCAGTTCAACGCCGTCGTCGAGACGAACGGCCGCGCCGTCGGGCTGTGGAAGTCGCTCGGCTTCGAGATCCTCGCGACCGTGCCCGAGGGCTTCTGCCATCCGACCCACGGATACGTCGGGCTGCACATCATGTTCCAGCGGCTCTGAGCGGCGTACGCGCCGGCCGCACCTCCACCCCGTCCCAGCCGCCAAGAGACGCCAGACGTAACAGCACTTGTATAAGTGCTGTTACACTGATCGAATGACCGAGACACCCGCCCATCACGGCCGCGCCGGCGCCGACCCGACCGAGCAGAGCCGCTGGCGGCCGTTGCGAATCCTCCAGGCCGCGATGGACCGCGACATCGCGCGGCTGTACGAGGAGCACGGCCTGGCCGACCTCCGCCCCCGGTTCGCCATGCCGCTGATCCGGCTCGGTCGCGGCGGCCCGATGACGATCCGGCAGCTCGCCGACTCCCTCGACGTCACGCACTCCGCGATGAGCCAGACCGTCAGCGCCCTGCGGCGACGGGGCCTGGTCCACAGCGTCCCGGGCGCGGACGCTCGGACCCGGGAGGTCGCCCTCACCGAGCGGGCCCGGGAGATCGTGCCGTTCCTCGAGGCGGAGTGGCGCTCGACCGAGCGCGCGCTGGCCGACCTGGAGGCGGAGATCCCGTACCCGCTGAGCCGGGTCGTCGTCGACATCGAGGCGGCGCTCGACCGGCGCTCCTTCCACGACCGGATCGTCGCCCACCTCGAGCGGACCGATCCGGGACGCGACCGATGACCGTGCTTTCCGGGCTCGTGGACGTCCGGCCGCTGCGCCGCGAGCCCGCCTTTCGCCGGCTCTGGCTGGGCAACAGCCTGTCGATCGTCGGCGGCCAGCTGGCACTGGTCGCGGTGCTTTATCAGGCGTGGACGCTCACCGAGAGCGCGGTGGCCGTCGGGACGGTCGCCCTCGCCCAGGCGATCCCCATGGTGGTCTTCGGGCTGGTCGGCGGCGCCTTGGCCGATGCGGTCGACCGCCGACGGCTCGTGCTGGTCACGACGACCGGCCAGGTCGTTGCGGCCGGGCTGCTCGCCGGACAGGCGCTGGCCGACGTCGGCTCGTTCCCGCTGCTGCTCGGGCTGGTCGCGGTGCAGGCGACGGCCTCGGCCCTGGGTGCGCCGGCGCGGCGTACCTTTCCGGCCCGGCTGCTTCCCGACGACCTGGTCAGCGCCGGCATCGCGCTCAACCACCTGAGCTTCCAGCTCGGCATGCTGGTCGGTCCGGTGCTCGCGGGCGTCGTCGTCGCGGCCTGGGGTGTCGGCGCCTGCTTCCTGCTCGACGCCGCGACGTTCCTGGCGGCCGGGTACGCGGTGCTCCGGCTGCCGTCGCTGCGTCCGCTCGGCGCCTCGACCCGCCCCGGCGTCCGGGCGATCTGGGCCAGCTGGCGGTACATCGGGCGCCGGCCGGTCCTTCGCGGTGCGCTTCTCGTCGACGTCCTGGCCACCGTGATGGCGATGCCGATCGCGCTGTTCCCGGCGATCAACGACGAGCGCTACGGCGGCGATCCCGAGACGCTCGGGCTCTTCCTGTCGGCGATCGCCTTCGGCGGCATCGTCGCCGGTGCGATGTCGGGGCTCGCGACGCGGGCCCGGCGGCCGGCCGTGGTCATGCTGGCGGCGGCCGCCGTATGGGGTGGCGGGATCGCGGGATTCGGTCTCGCCCACCACCTGTGGCTGGGCCTCGGCTGCCTCGCCCTCGCCGGCGCCGCGGACACCATCTCGGTGATCACGCGCGGGGCGATCGTGCAGCTGGCCACGTCCGACTCGCATCGGGGCCGGGTCAGCGCCGTCGAGCACATCATCGGCGTCTCCGGACCGGACCTCGGCAACTTCCGGGCCGGGCTGGTCGCCGGCGCCACGACGGCGTCGATCGCGATGGTCTCCGGCGGCGCGATCTGCGTCCTCGGCATCGGGCTGCTCGCCGTCGCGAACCGGTCGCTGCGCCGGTTCAAGGTCGACCGCCCGGAGCCGGCCACCGATCCCGTACCGGACCTCCAGGAGTCGCGCTAGTCAGGCGACGTCGCGGGCGTACCTGCTGCGGGCGTCCGCTTCCAGTCCCCAGCTGACGATTCGTACCGGCCGGATCCGGATCCGCGGCCGACCGCCGGGGATCGCCTCGGCCCGACCGCGAATCTCGATGCCCCGCGGTTGCCAGGGCGGCAGCACGTCGTCGATGACCACGGCGGCGCGGCCGGTCTGGAGCACGTCGCGGAACTTCTTCGACCGCAGCAGGTCGGCGCCGCCGATCTCGATCGCGGTCGCGTCCCGGTCGAGCGACCAGCCCACCGGAGTCACGTGCGGCATGCCGTCCGGGCCGACGGTGGCGAGCCGGGCGAGCCGCCGTCGCCAGCTCAGTCCTGGGCCGCCGTCGGTCCGCTCGGCGCGCAGGTACGCCAGCTCGAGATCGGTGAAGGCGGTCATCGGACCAGCTCGTGGGTGGCGATCGGATCCAAGAGTTCACGTTCCTCGTAGGCCAGGTGGGACAGCAAGGCATCGGACAGCCGGTCGGTCACCGCGTCGAGCCGATCTGGGTCGTCGGACCCGGTCAGGTTCCCCACCAGTGCCCGATCCAGGTCCTCCAAAACCTGGTGGATGACCTTGTGCTCCTCGGCGAGCCGGTCGAGCACCGGGCCGAGGTCGGCGTCGCGCGAGCGCAGGTACGGGAACAGCATCCGATCCTCGACGGTGTGATGCTGCGTGACGAGCCGGCAGTACGACGCGCAGTAGGCGCCGAGCGTCCAGTCGTTCTGCCGCATGGTCATGTCGTTGACGACCGAGCGGGCCCGGCCGGCGTCGATCGCGCCGCCGCGCACCTGCTCGACGAGGCCTCGGACCTGCTCGAGCTCGGAGCGCAGATGATCGTGGACGTCCACCAGTTGCTGCGCCTGGGCGCGACCGCGCGACGTGAAAGTCACCGGGTCGTCGGTGGATCGCACCCTGGTCGGTCGGGCGGACTCGTCCCACGGCATCCGGTCGCCGCGACGTACGCCGTCGTCCGGCGTCGGCTCGATCCGGAGGCTGACCGGCCGTACCGGCGGCGAGGGACCGCCGAGCGACTCGCGCCCCGTGCCGCGCTCCCGGTCGACTGCCTGGCGGACGGCCGGCGCGATCTCCGCGGCGAACCGCTCGATGTCGTACGGCTCCTGCGTCATCAGCAGGAACCCGCTGACGCCGTCGGCCAGGGCAAGCTCGACGAGCCGGTCGACCGAGATCTGGTCGCCGAGGTTGAGCAGCCGGCGGATGTCGGCCGGCGAGCGACCCGCCTCGACGGCGGCCGCGTCGATGGCCGCGTTGCCAGCGGCCAGGTCGCCGGGCCGCAGGGCGGGCAGGGAGGGCAGCCAGCCGTCGGCGGCGCGACCGGTCAGCTCGAGCATCCGCGGCTTGTAGGCGCCGAGCCAGATGCCGATGTCGTGCGGCGGACGCGGACCGCGCTTGGCGCCGGCCACCCGGTAGTGCTCACCCTCGACCCGTACACCGCCTCGCGGGTCGGGATCCCAGATCGCGCGGATGATCCGGATCGCCTCGTCCAGCGCGTCGACCGCGTCCCCCGGCGTCCGACGCGGCCCGCCCATCGCCTCGATCGCATCCCAGAACCAGCCGGCTCCCAGCGCCAGCTCGACCCGGCCGCCGCTCAGGATGTCGAGGCTCGCGGCACTGCGAGCCAGGACGGCCGGCGGTCGCAGCGGCAGGTTGACCACGTTGGCCGTCAGCCGGACCCGGTCGGTACGTGCGGCGACGTAGCTGAGCAGCGTCCAGGTGTCGAAGAACCGTGGCTGGTACGGATGGTCCTGGAACGTGACGAGGTCGAGCCCGGACCGGTCGGCGAGCTCGGCCAGCTCGACCGCCGAGTCGTCCTGGTTGGACGGGACGGGGTTGGCCCCGAACCAGAGCTCGTGTCCGTAGTCCGGCATCGCCGATCCTCACTCGCCGTCGAGATCAGGTTGACACGTCAACCGTACACGCGTTGGATGACGCATCAACCAACGACTACGCTGGAGTCATGCCGACCCCGCTCCACCAGCCGCTCGACACGCGTGAGGACCGCGCGTGGCGGAGCTATCACGAGATGGAGCGCGAGCTCGCCCGCCGGATCCGACGCCGGCTGGTGCGCGACGCCGGGCTGTCCGACGCCGACTACGACATCCTGCGCGCGCTGTCCGACACTCCCGACGGCGCCGCTCGGGCCCGCGAGCTGCGCGCCGACGTGCGCTGGGAGAAGAGCCGGCTCTCGCACCAGATCCGCCGGATGGAGCAGCGCGGACTGGTGACGCGGGGGGAGTGCGCGGAGGACTCGCGGGGATCGGTGATTCGGCTCACCGACGCCGGTCGAGAGGCGATCGTCGCGGCCTGCTGCGAGCACGCGAAGGCGGTCCGGGCCTATCTGGTCGACCGGCTCAGCCCGGAGCAGCTCGACGCGCTGGCCGACATCAGCGAGACGGTCCTCGCCGGCCTGGCCGTCGACGAGTAGGCGCTTACCGGCCGAGTCGCTCCCAGAACCGCCGCCATGCGCTCGGGCGGGTCCGCTCTCCCGGCTCGGCGCCGCGGACGATCGGCAGCCCCGCCGCCGCCCAGGCCTTGGTCCCGCCGCGCACCGTGAACGCGTCCCGGCCGGCCCGGGCGAACGACTCCGCTCCGCGGCGCGATCGGTTGCCCATCGAGCAGACGGCGACGACCTGCCCCGGCGGCAGCTCGGCCGCCCGGACCGGGATCCGGTCGAGCGGGACGTTCACCGCGCCGGCGATGTGGCCGTGGGCGTACTCCTCCGGCAGCCGGACGTCGACCACCAGGTCGCCGGCGGCCCACATGGCATGCGCGATCTCGATGTTGATCTCCTCGGCGGCCGCCACGGCTCCATCGTCGCAGCCGATGACGGTCAACGGTCACTGGCCGGCGACCCGACCGGCGTCGCGCAGCGTGGACAGGATCTCGTCCCAGTGCTCCAGGAGCGTGCCGAGGTGCGCGGTCCGCCGGCGGACGACGAGCCGTGCACCCGCGATGCGCTCGGCCAGCCAGCGGCCGTTGCGAACCGGGGCGTTGGCGTCGAGCTCGCCGTACCAGAGCCACGTCGGGCAGCGAACGGACTCGGGTCGGAAGGACCAGTCCCGAAACGTCACGGCGGCGTCGCGCAGGTAGCCGTCGGTCTGCGCCAGCGCCTCCCGAGCCGCCCCGGCGACGTCGGCTGCCGGGAGCGCCGCCATCAGTCGAGCGTCGAGGGGGTCGAGCTCCTGCAGCAGGCGGCCCGCCAACGCGCCGTCGTCCACGTCGTTCGGGGCCAGCTGCGCGACGTACGCCTCGAAGTCCGGTCGGAACATCTCGACCGCCTCGTCGACGGTCCCGGCCGCGAGCCGGCCGAAGAACTCGCGCTGCGCGGACGACAGGTCGTCGCGGTGCCACGGCGGATCCAGCTCCGGCGCGATCCCCGGCGCTGCCACGACACCCACGGCCGCCACCCGCTCCGGCCGCGTCGCCGCACACGCGAGGGCGTACGGACCGCCGAGGGACATCCCGAGCACGGCGAACCGGTCGACGCCGAGTGCGTCGGCCACCGCTACCGTGTCGGCCGCCACCGAGACGTGGTCGGAGCGAGCGGGATCGGACCGGCCGTACCCGGGCCGGTTGACCGCGACCAGGTCGACGCCGGCCCGACGCGCGGCGGCGGCACCGGACCGGGCGGCCAGCCGGCTGTCCGGGCAGCCGGGCATGAAGACGACCACTGGCCCGCCGGTCGCGCCGCCCCGCCAGTACTGCGCCCGGCGCCCGTCCGGAAGCGTCACGAGACCGCCGTCGGCGTCAGCTGCCACGGCGCGATCCTAGGCAGGCTTCGAGCAACGGCGTCGCGTCGGCGCGCCGAGCACCGATGACTCTCGGAACCGCCGCCGGTCCAACTCCATGAGTACGAAATCCGGCGTACTCGAAATCGGCTTGACCTCAGGTGCGCTTGAGGTCGAAGGATGAGATCGGCGCCGTCGAGTGTTGTCACGAGACGCCGGTCGACCGAGAGGGGCACTCGATGGACATGGAAGTCACCGCGTGGACGTCGATGTACCACGCCATGCACGCGCAGGAGGAGCGGCGGCCCTTCTCGCTGGCCACCCTGCGCCGCATCGGCGGGTTCGCGAAGCCGCACCAGCGGCAGCTCGCGCTGTTCCTCGGGCTCAGCGTCGGCACTGCGATCCTCACGGTGGCGACGCCGCTGTTGGCCGGTCGGGTCGTCGACGCCATCACCGGCAACGAGTCGGAGAGCCTCGTCATCGGACTGGCCGTGCTCATCGCGGGAATCGCCGTCGCCGAGGCCGCCCTGGGCATCGTGACCCGATGGCTGTCGGCGAGCATCGGCGAGGGACTCATCCTCGACCTGCGGACGGCGGTCTTCGACCACGTCCAGCAGATGCCGATCGCGTTCTTCACCCGCACCCGGACCGGAGCCCTCGTCAGTCGGCTCAACAACGACGTGATCGGCGCCCAGCGAGCCTTCAGCGACACCCTGTCCGGCGTCGTGAGCAACCTCGTCACCGTCCTGCTGACCTTCGCCGTGATGATCAGCATCTCGTGGCAGATCACCCTCCTGGCATTGCTCCTGCTGCCCGTGTTCGTCCTCCCGGCCCGCTTCATGGGGTCGCGACTGGCCCGGCTCGAGCGCGAGGCGGCCGACCACAACGCCGCGATGGGCACCCAGATGACCGAGCGGTTCTCAGCGCCGGGCGCGACCCTGGTCAAGCTGTTCAGCCGCCCCACGATCGAGTCCCACGAGTTCGAGGTACGGGCCCACCGGGTCCGCGACATCGGCGTCAAGACCGCCATGGTGCAGTGGGTCTTCGTCACCGCGCTGACGCTGGTGTCGGCCCTGGCCCTGGCGCTGGTGTACGGCCTGGGCGGCTTCTACGCGTTGCGTGGGCAGCTCGACGCCGGCGCCGTCGTGGCACTCGCGCTGTTGCTGACCCGGCTGTACGCGCCGCTCACCGCGCTGGCCAGCGCGCGGGTCGAGGTGATGAGCGCCCTGGTGAGCTTCGAGCGGGTCTTCGAGGTGCTCGATCTCGAGCCGCTCATCACCGACAAGCCGGAGGCCCGGCCCGTGCCGGAGGGGCCGGTCGCGGTGGAGCTGGACCACGTCTCGTTCAGCTACCCCGCCGCCGACAAGGTGTCGCTGGCGTCCCTCGAGGAGGTGGCGACCCTCGACACCCGGGGTGGCGTCGAGGTGCTGCACGACGTGTCGTTCCGGATCGAGCCGGGCCAGCTGGTCGCGCTCGTCGGCTCGTCCGGTGCCGGCAAGTCGACCATCGCGCAGCTGGTGCCGCGACTGTACGACGTCGACGCCGGCGCCGTTCGGCTCTCGGACGTCGACGTACGCGATCTCTCGGCGGAGTCGATCCGGGAAGCACTCGGCATGGTGACCCAGGACGGCCACCTCTTCCACGAGTCGGTGCGGGCGAACCTGCTCCTCGCGCGGCAGGAAGCGTCCGAAGCGGAGCTGTGGGAGGTCCTGGAGCGGGCTCGGCTCGACGAGCTGATCGCGTCCCTGCCCGACGGCCTCGACACCGTCGTCGGCGAGCGCGGCTACCGGCTGTCCGGCGGCGAGCGGCAGAGGCTGACCATCGCGCGCCTGCTGCTGGCCAAGCCACGGATGGTCATCCTCGACGAGGCGACGGCGCATCTGGACTCCACCTCGGAGGCCGCCGTTCAAGCCGCGCTGACCGAGGCGCTGGCCGGCCGGACCGCCCTGGTGATCGCGCACCGACTGTCGACCGTACGTGCGGCCGACCAGATCCTCGTCATCGAGGATGGTCGGGTGGTCCAACGCGGCACCCACGAGCAGTTGCTCGCCGCCGGTGGTCGCTATGAGGAGCTCTATCGGACCCAGTTCGAGCAGCAGCCGCAGGCCGCCGCCGTCGAGGCCGCCGCGGGGTGACCGCCGCGGCCGGGCTGGTCAGGCCCCCTTGTCGTGCTCGATGAGGAACGCGCGGACGTCGCCCTCGGTGATGACGGCCATCATGCCGCTCAGGGACCGGGTCTCATGGCTCTCGCCCGGCTCCCACAGCGCGGCATGTCCCGGCTTGAGCGGGTGCTCGGTGCCGTCGGCGCCCGAAACGATCGCGTCGCCTGCCACGACGAGAAACAACTGCCGCCGGACCGCCGCGTGCCGGCCGATCCGGCCGCCGGGGCCCAAGCGCAGGAACGTCATCACGCCCCGGGCGATCTGAGCCATCGGGGTCACGGTGAAGCGTTCGCTCCCGAAGTCGGTCACGGTGCGGGCGCGATCGGCGTCGAGCTCGAGGATCCTCACACCGAAGGTGTATCAAGAGCGGCGGCCCGGCGGCGAGGGTTAGCCCAAAACTTGGCCACAAGGTCCCATTTGGTCAGGGCCTTCGACCTAGCCAAAGTTCGGGCGCTCTGCACCGTGCTCGGCCGCGGTCCGCCGCGGCTCCCGGACCGCGCGAGCGACCCGTCACGCCGCTCGGCCGACGTCAGTCCGCACATAGCTGAGCACCACCGTTCCGCTCTCGAAACTGCGCTGGTCGGTCAGCGCGAACCGCCGCGGCACGAAGTCGCCGGTGAACATCGCGATTCCGTGCCCGGCCAGGACCGGATAGACCTTCACGATCAGCTCGTCGATCTCGTCGCGGACCGATCCCGCCAGCTGTCCGCCGCCGGCCAGGTAGACGTCGAGACCGTCCTCCTGCTTGAGCTCCCGAACAGTCTCGAGAGCATCGCCGACGATCGTGACCTCCGGATCGGGGCTATGGCGCATCGTCGTCGAGGCGACGTACTGACGCAGGTGCGGGTACGGGCTCGTGATCTCCGGTTCGACGGCGTAGGTCGTACGCCCCATGACGATGGTGTCGAACCGCCGGTTCGCCGTCTCGACGCCGAGCTCGGCCCGGATATGGCCCGGGAGCACCTCGGGATACTCGTCGACCATGTACGCCAGGTGGTCCTCCGACACGGGATAGAAGTCGATCTCGCCTCCGGGTCCCGCGGCGTAGCCGTCGAGCGTGGTGCCGATGTAGTAGGTCAGCTTGCGCACGGCAGATCGTTCCTCCACGGGTGTCAAACGGTAGCGGGCGCTCGCAGCCTAGTCAGTCGTCAGTCAGCCCACGCGGTGATCGGCGTCTTCCCATCACCATGATGGATGTCGAGAAGGTCGGACCGGCTCCGACGTCGCAGGTGAAGTGGGCACAACACAGACCGGATCCTTCGGGGCCGGAGATCTTTCAAGGGAACGGAGCGTCCATGAAGTACCTCATCCTGATCCACTCGAACCCGCAGCCGTGGGGCCACCCCACCAGCGACTTCGTGGCCGAGCACCAAGCCTTGCCGCAGGCGGAGCGCGACCGGCTGAACGCCGACTTCGAGAGCGTGATGACCGAACTGTCCGAGCGCGGCGAGCTCCTCGGCGGCGAGGCGCTGGGCGACCCGTCGTCAGCCCGGATCTACCGTTGGCGTGAGGGACAGCCGCTCGCCACCGACGGGCCTTACGCCGAGGCCAAGGAGCACTTCGCCGGCTTCTTCCACATCGACGTCGCGAGCCGGGAGCGGGCCGAGGCGATCGCCGTCAGGTTCGCCGGTCCGGGCGAGACGGTGGAGCTGCGCCCGACCTGGACCGGCGGCG
>Ga0081538_10002664_pt1 | contig 17220 bp, 17 predicted proteins | sample TabmetS5T2R1_FD_71022 | JGI IMG/M metagenome (GOLD analysis project Ga0081538, IMG submission 71022) | Tabebuia heterophylla rhizosphere microbial communities from the University of Puerto Rico - S5T2R1 | ecosystem: Host-associated > Plants > Roots > Rhizosphere ... | reverse complement strand
GGCGGCGTGGGGGAAGTCCAGGCCAGCCACGGTGGTGACCTGCAGCCGGCGGAGCTCCACGCGGCCGTGGCCGCGGTTGCGGGTGGGGTCGGCGATCGGGATGTCGCGCCACGGCAGGGTAGCGAGCTGATAGTGGAGGCTGGGCTGGTTAGCCTTGACGATCAAGACGTAGGCGGCGTGCTTCTGGGTGACCAGCCATTCGGCGTGCTCGCGTTGGGTGTGCAGCGCGTCGGCGGTGACCACCGTGCTGGTCAGGTCCAGCCGCTCCAGCAGCGGCCGGAACTGGGTGACCTCGTTGGTCTTGCCGTCCACCCCGGTCTGGGCGAGGACGCCGCGGCTGGTGTGGTCCATCACCGCCAGCAGGTGCACCTACCGTGGCCGTGGTGGCCGCTGCCGCGCAGGGTCTTGCCGTCGACCGCGACCGCCCGGCGCGGCGGGCAGGGTGCCGGCGGCGACGGGCTCGGTGGCGGCTGCTGGGCGGCCAGCCAGGCGCCGATGGCACGATCGAGGGCGTCGGCGTCGATGCGGGCCAGCACCCGGCGCACGGTCGCCTCGCCGGGTGGCTCGCAGGCGCGGGTCCACGGGTCGCGGCGCACCCCGAACGCGGCCAGGACCTGGCCGGGCGCGTCGCTGGCCCACTCACCGATGGCGGCCAGCGACCTCGCGCCGACCAGCACCGCCGCGGCGCTGACGGCCAGCACGCTTGCCAGTGGGTGCCGCCGTCCCCGCCGCTCACCCGGCCGGCGATCCTCGCCAGCCGTTCCAGCAGGCCAGGACCTTCGCGCAGGGCAAGCAGGCAGGCATGGCCGAGGGAGGTGCAACGGCGGGGATGGGGGTGTTGCGCGCCGCTTGTCGTGCGCATAGGACGTCACTGCCGATGAACATCGATAGAGCGATGGGTGCTGACTAATACCGTGCGGCCTTGGCCACGCTCACCGTGACGGTGGCGGCGCCCAACTTCAGGCGTGCCAGCCGGGGTGGGTGCACCTATCGTTCGAGGGCGGACTGGAAGTACCAGAGCTGGCCTTCAAGGTCACGCGCTCCGTATTCGCGGACGCCGTACGGCTGGTCGATGGGCTCCTCGATGACGTCCGCGCCGGCCTGGACGACGCGGGTGTGATGGGCGTCGGCGTCATCGACGGCAACCACGGTCATGCCGGTGACCGCTCCCACCGAACCTGGCGACCGGTAGCCCTGCGCGGCTGGGTGCAGCCAGATGACCTGGTCGCCCGCCCGGACCTCGGCATGCACCACGCGCCCATCGGCATCACGGGTGACCGGGCCCGCATCCAGGCCGTACACGCGCACCAGGTACTGATGCGCGGCAGCGAGGTCGTCGTAGACCAGCAGGCTTGTCGTGCTATGCACCACGCCATCGAGCATGCTCATCTCCTCCAGTGCCGACAGGAGGTGCCCCGGCGAGGGGTCGTGACGCCGATCAAGTTCGGCAGCCAGCTTGGCCAGGCGAGCACCCAGGCGCGCCGCTGCGGCGGCCCTGCGCCGGGTGTGGTCCAGATGCCGCCGCACCGCAGCCGCCAGCTGCCATTGCGGATCGTCGAGCACCGCGGCGATCTGCCCCAGCGGGAACCCCAGGCGGCGCAGCAGGCTGATCCGATACAGCCTGGCGACATCGCCCGCCGAGTAGACCCTGTGGCCAGCGTCGGTCCGCCCGGACGGCGTCAGCAGGCCGATGTGATCGTAGTAGTGCAAGGCCCGGACCGTCAGGCCCGTGGACCGGGCCAGGGCGCCGATCTTCCACGTCTGCTCGGGTTTGCCGCTGCCCGGCAAGCTGCTGCCCATGCCATGCACGGTAGAACCTCACGCCGCGTCAGGTGCAAGGCCCGATCGTCTCGCGGCCAGGGTGCCCCGGCTGTGTGCGGTGACCCCGTAACGCTCGCCATCGTGTCGTCGGCTGTCACCGGGATTCCGGTCCCTGACATGCTCATTCGCGGTGACGTCTCGTGCTCATCCTGGGTGACGGTCAACATGGGGGATGATCCGGCGCAGGCACGGTGGTCCCCCAGGTCAAGAGGCGATGAGAACCGCATGGTCTCGGAATCCCGTGTTCGTCTCACGCCTATCCTGTCAGACCACCCTCATCGGCAATGACGACACTTTGCCGGAGCCCTGACCGTCGGTGTGACGCTCCGCTAACAGACGGATCGACCTGCACAACCGGCGGTTGCTGCCGATCTGCTGCCTGGGGCGGACGATCTGGGGACGGCCGAGGCCCGATCGCGCCTCTGACCTGGGGTGGAGCTGAGGGGATTTGAACCCCTGACCCCTTGCATGCCATTGACGAGCCAGCCGCTTGTGCCTCAGCACGCTCCCATGCGTTCCCTCACGTCAATCCTGCTCAGGACGCGAATGGCATCGAGGAGACACTATGAAGCCTGTGGCGTTGTGAGGCTTCGTTGCTGGCAGATTGCTGGCAGCTCTGGCAACCACTTGGTTGTGCGACTAATGGTTGGGGGCGCCCGCCAGCGGTTGGATGAACTTCACGTCGATCTGGACCCAGTGGCCGGGCAGCGGCTTCTCATAGCGCTTCCACCGGCGGTCGTCGCGCTTGTGGCGTTGGGAGGCCGGCAGGCGGTTGAGCCCCAGCCGCTTCAGGATGCGCCACACCCCCGAGGGGCTGATCTGGATGTCGTGGTAGCGCTTGAGGCACATCGCGATCTTGGCCGGCCCGAAGTGGTAGTGCTGGCGCAGGTAGATGATCTTGCCCATGACCTCGGTGCGGGTGGCGTTGGGGCTGATCTGGGGCCGGTGGGAGCGGTCTCGGAGCCCTGCGAGGCCGTGGGCGTCGTAGCGGCGGCGCCAGGGGTAGAAGATCTGGCGGCTGATGCCGTAGTAACGGCAGGTCAGGCTGACGTTGCCGGTGATCTCCTCAGCGTGGCGCAGGATCGCTAGGCGTCGCTTGGCCATCCTGAGCAGCTGCTCGGTCACGGAGTCTCCTTCTTGGTTGGAGACCCGGAGTGTCACCATCCCCATCAGTTCTAGATGTGCCTAGTTGTCGACGACGTTCGAATCTGCCGGACGTCACTGAGGGCTTGCGGCGCAGAACTCCTCGTTAGGCGCTGCGATCAGAGCGGAGCCGTCTAGCGTCGTGACGCGCACATCCGGTTGTTCTGCCGGGTTGGCGGCGTGGCGACGGCGCCGATGACGGCGGTCGTTCAGCCGGTGATCAAGCACGAGCGCCAAGGGCAGGTCGGGCCCGCCCCCGGGCTTGTGGCACGCGCATGTCTAGGGATCGACAGCTGGCAGCGGGCCATGTGGGCTGGCGTGGTGCGATAATCGGAACCATGGGGTCCGTTGCCGGAGCCGATGCCGTTGCGGGCGGTGCCGCTGGTCATGGTGCACGGGGTGTCGTTTCGCGTCCCCGGCTGTCCGGGCGGCTGGGGACGGCCCAGGTGACCGTGGTGTCGGCGCCGCCGGGCAGCGGGAAGACGGTGCTGCTGCGGTCCTGGATCAGCTGGGCGGGCCTGGCGGGCAGCGCCGCGTGGGTGCCGACCGGGCCCGGGGAGCGTGATCCGCAGCGGTTCTGGCTGTCGGTGCTGGCCGCGCTGCGGCAGACCGCGGCGGGATCGGCGCTGGTCCGGGAACTGACGGCGGCGCCGGACCTGGACGGGTGGGTGATCACCGAGCGGCTGTTGAGGGATCTGGCGCCGCTGGATGACCAGTTGTGGCTGGTGGTCGACGACCTGCACGAGCTAGGCCCGGAGGGGCTGCGGCAGCTGGAGCTGCTGATCATGCGGGCCCCGCCGGAGCTGCGGTTCGTGCTGGCCACCCGGCATGACGTGCGGCTGGGGCTGCACCGGCTGCGGCTGGAGGGCGATCTGGCCGAGATCCGCGAGCCTGATCTGCGGTTCACTGTGGCCGAGGCGCGGGAGCTGTTCGACGCCGCCGGGGTGCAGCTGCCCGATCCGGGGCCGCTGGTGGAGCGGACCGAGGGGTGGGCGGCGGGGCTGCGGCTGGCGGCGCTGTGGCTGGCCGGGCACCGCGATGCGGAGCGGCTGGCGGCCGAGTTCTCTGGGACCGAGCGGACGGTGGCGGAGTACCTGCTGGCCGAGGTGCTGGACCGGCAGGGCGAGCCGGTGCGGCGGCTGCTGCTGCGCACCTCCATCCTGGAGCGGGTCAACGGCGAGCTGGCGGGTCTGCTCACTGGCGATAGCGGCGGGGAGCGGGTGCTGCAGGACCTGGAGGCCGCGAACGCGTTCGTGGTGGCTCTGGACACGGCGCGGTCGTGGTTCCGCTACCACCACCTGTTCGCCGACCTGCTGCAGCTGGAGCTGCGCCGCACCGAGCCGGACCAGGTCGCCGTGCTGCACCGGGCCGCCGCCGGGTGGTTCGTCGGCCAGGGGTACCCGGTGGAGGCGGTCCGGCACGCCCAGGCGGGGCAGGACTGGAGGCTGGCCGCCCGGGTGCTCGCCGGTCACTGGCCCAGCCTGTACCTGGACGGTCAGGCCGCCGCCATCCACGAGCTGCTCGCCGGGTTCCCCGCCGGGCAGCTCGTGGCGGATGCGGAGCTGGCTGCGGTGGCCGCAGGGGATGAGCTGACCAGCGGGTCGCTGGAAGCGGCCGAGCGGTACCTGGGCCTGACGGAGCGCGGGTTGGCGTCGGTGCCGGAGGGCCGGCAGGGGCAAGCGCAGCTGCTGGTGGGGATGGTCCGGTTGCTGCTGGCCCGCCAGCGCGGGGACCGGCCGGCGGTGGCCGAGCACGCGCAGCGGCTGCGGGCCGCGGCGGAGGCGCCGGAGGCGGCGCGGCCTGGCCTGGGCGAGGAACTGCGCGCGCTGGCGCTGATCAGCCTCGGCAGCGCCGAGCTCTGGGTCGCCCGGTTCGAAGAGGCCGAACCGCACCTGGCGGACGGCGTGGCGCTGGCGCGCCGGATCGGGCGGCCGCATCTGGAGTTCACTGGCCTGGTCTATGCGGCGTCGCTCGAGTTTTTCCGGTCGTTTGCGCTGGCGGTGGAACGCGGCAGGCAGGCGGCCGAGCTGGCTGAGCGGCACGGCTGGACCAACGAGCCGGCCGCCGGCGCGGCGAGCGTGATAGTCGGAGGCGTGCTGACCTGGCAGGGACGACTGGAGGAGGCAGAACCCTGGATCCAGCGCGCCGAACGCACCGTCAGGGCGGAAGCTGAGCCGGCAGTGGGACTGGCGATCCACCACGTCCGCGGGTTCTTTGAGTTGGCGCGCGGGCGGGACGCTGACGCGCTGGCCGCCTTCGAGGCCGCCGACCGGCTGACCGGGCGCCTCGCCGAACCGAGCCTGACGGTCCCGCCGAACCGGTCATTTCTAGTGCGAACTCTGGTCCGCCTCGGTGAGACCGAGCGCGCCGAGCAGGCCCTCGCCGGACTCGGCGACCAGGACCGCGACGGCGGGGAGATGCGCATCAGCCTGGCGGCGCTGCGGCTCGCCCAGGACAAGCCGCACGCGGCGATCGCCGCGCTCGCGCCGGTCCTCGACGGCTCGGCACCGTTACCCTGGCCGGCCTACCTTCGTGGTCGCAGGCGTCTCGGCCGATCGGCCTGGCTGGCTCAGGCTTTCTTGCTGGAGGCGATTGCCCGGGAGGCGCTCGGTGACACGGCCGCCGCCGCAAGCGCCCTGGAGCGCGCGCTTGACCTAGCCGAACCCGACGGTGTGCTGACCGTGTTCTTGCTGCATTCGGCGCCGGGCCTGCTGCAGCGCCAGGCCCGGCAGCGCACCGCCCACCCCGCCCTGATAGCCGACATCCTCAGCCTGCTCGCCGGACGCAAGCTCGCTCCGCCGCCGGCCGGGCCGCCGCCGCTGGAGCCGCTGAGCGACAGCGAGATCCGGGTGCTGCGCTACCTCCCCACCAACTTGTCGATGCGGCAGATCGGCAGCGAGCTGTACGTCTCGCACAACACGGTCAGGACCCACATCTCCCACCTGTACGCCAAGCTCGGCACGCACACTCGGGCCGAGGCAGTAGACCGCGCCCGGGCGCTCGGCCTGCTGGCCCCCTCCCCGCTGCGGGGCAAGGCGACACGTGCTGGCTGACCGCCGGGCATCCAGGTCTGGCCGGCGGGGTTTCCGGGCCTCACGCCAGGTTCGGTGAGCTGGCGTCACCGGCCGGCTCCGACGCCGGGCCTGCGCCGGACAGGTCCGCACGGGTGACCCGCATCACGAACAGCGCGATGGTCACCGCCAGCGCCAGGATGCCCGCCGAGACCAGGTAACCTCTCGAGAACCCGGCCGCCAGCGCGTGGTCGTACATGCGGGTCGGCACCCCGGCGGACGCATGCACGCCTTCCTTCGCCGCGGCGCCGGCCTGGGATCGCAGGCTACTGGCCACCGCGCTCCCGGCCACGGTGCCGACGACCGCCAGCCCGATCGCGCCGCCGACCTGCTGCCCGACGTTGACCAGGCTGGACGCCACCCCGGCGTCGTCGTCCCGCACCTTGGTCAGCCCGACCAGGAAGATCAGCACGAACAGCGGGCCCAGGCCGGCCCCGAGGACCAACATCGGCCCGAGCATCCCGCCGGCGATCAGCGGCGGCCGGGCGCCGACCCGAAGCACCGCCTGCTGCGCGACAACGGTCGCCGCCAGGACCTCCGGGACGAACGGCCCGGCGTTTGGTGTTCCAGTGGTCACGATGATCTCCCCCTCCGGGTGCTGGCCGGCCAAGGCCCAGGCTGCCGCCCGGCTGCGTGGGCGGGCATCACGCAACCGATGCGAATGAGGCCGCTTGCGGGACGGGCGGCGACGCGGTGTTGCACGGCAGGCCCGCGGGCACCTGGCCTGCTGGCCCGAGGGCGGCTACCCGGTACCGGCGAGGCTGGCATCCGGCCCGGCGAACGAGCCCTTCGGCACCGTTGCGGCGGTGGAGCTCACTAGTTGCAAGGTGCCCGTCAGGCGTGAGTGCGGTGCCGGGATCCGCTGCCGGCACCACGCCTGCCGGCGCTCGCTGAGGACAGGACGGCCGGTGGCCCGGGGCGGGGGCGTCAGACCGGTGGCAGGCGGCGGACTTCGAGCAGCTCGAGCCCGAGCGCCTCGATCTGCGCGAGCACGCCATACAGCGCGGCGCGGTCGGCCAGCGGCCCGGTCAGCACGGTGTCGCCGCCGCTGGCCTGAGCCTGCAGGGCAGGAAACGCGGAGCGTATCGTCTCGCCCAGGCGGCCGCGGACACAGATGCGGTACCGGTACGACGGCCGATCACCGTGGGCGCCGGTCACGTTCTCGCCAGCACGCGGTAAACCGGCCTGCCGGCGGTTGCACCGTTATCGGGACCTGCACGGGTAACCCTTCCTGCTTAAGCGGATCCTCACCGCGAGCCGCTGCGCCGGCCGGTGAGCGGCCGGCGCACGATCGAGGGTGATCTCCGGGACGATCAGCGCCTCTGGCCGGCAGACATGACCAGGCCCAGAGCGCGGCGCGTAGCGTCGCGTGGATGCGCTCCAGCGCAGGCACGTCGTACGGTGCCCTTGCCATGCCGTAGCCGATCAGCCAGCCGTCCTCGCGCATCGGACTGCTTCTCCGGTTTGCGTTGACCTCGCTGCCCTCTCCTCCGCGCTGCTGGCTCGAGACTCGCGCCGGTCTGGGTGAGCTGTCATCACGCAAGTTGCGTGGTTCCCCTGCCACCGGTGGCGGCCGTGACGGGGATGGGGACGTGGGCGGGCATGCGGCAGGAGCCGGGCAGCCCGAAGCCGGGTCGCCTCGGGCCCGGGCACGCATCCCGCGCAGCGCCGCCCAGCCGGTCAGCATCCCGGTCAGCCGCGATCACCCAGGCCGCGTGCCATGATCACGGTCCGGGGCACCGCCGGGAATCAGTCACCCGCAAGGCGCCCGAGGGCTCTTGTCGCGGCTGCTGCCGCGCTCCTTGGCTGTCTGCGCGGATCACGCAACATGCGTGACGCCAGCTCGTCCGGTGAGGCAAGAAGCTCGGGAATGCACACAGCGCGACCGAGCACATTAGCCAAGGAGGCAGACATGACCGACTTCCTTGATGTTCCGGGCGGGCGGATCGCCTACGACGTGACCGGCACCGGCCCGCTGGTGGTGTTGTCACACGGCATCGGCGACCGCCGGCAGGCCTACCGGTTCCTGGCCCCGATGCTGGCCCAGGCAGGGTACCGGGTGGCCAACGCGGACCTACGCGGGCACGGCGAGTCCAGCATGGACTGGGCATATATCACCCGCACCGACATCGCGGGCGACCTGCTCGCGCTGATCGGTCACCTGGGCGGTCCCGCGGTCATCGTCGGGCACTCCATCTCCGGCGGGGCCGCCACCATCGCCGCAGCGACGCAGCCGGAGCAGGTCAGCGGGATCGTCGAGATCAACCCCTTCACCAAGACCCCAAGGCTCAACCTGGGCGCCTTGCTGCGGATCCGCCGCTACCGCCGGTGCGTCTTCCTGATGACCGGCACGCAGCTGTTCCGCAGCCTGCGCCTGTGGATGCGCTACCTCAACCTGGCCTACCCGGCCAAGCCCGCCGACTACGCCGGCTACATGTCCGCGCTGGCCGCCAAGCTGCGCGAACCCGGCCGGATGGCGGAGTTCATGAAGTCCCTCAATTCGCCCGCCGACGCCGGCGCTCAACTGCCCAATGTCAGGCGCCCCGCCCTGCTCATCATGGGCACGCTGGACCCCGACTTCGCCGATCCCCAGGCCGAGGGAGACGCGGTGGTTGCCGCCATGCCACCCGGGGTGGGCACGGTGGCCATGGTCGACGGCGCCGGGCACTACCCGCACGCTCAGTCCCCCGATGCGGTGGCTGAACTGGTGATCCCGTTCCTCAAGGAGCAGCGGGCCGGAACCCCTGGCTTCGCTTCCGCATGACCAGACAACGAATCATGGAGTCAGCAATGAGCAGTGAACAAGTCCTGGTGACCGGAGGGTCGGGATTCCTCGGTGCGCACTGCGTCCTGGCGCTCCTGAAACGAGGCTACCGGGTGCGCACGACCGTCCGTACTCCGGACCGCGTGGCCGAGGTTCGGGCCATGATGCGCCACAGCGAGCTCGACACGACAGACGCGCTCTCCTTCGCCACCGCCGACCTGACCGCCGACGCGGGCTGGGCCGACGCCGCCTCCGGCTGCGATTACGTCCTGCACGTTGCCTCGCCATTCCCCGCGGCCCTCCCCAGAAACGAGGATGAACTCCTCATCCCGGCGCGTGAGGGAACGCTGCGGGTCCTGCGCGCGGCGCGCCAGGCACAGGTCCGGCGCGTCGTGCTCACCTCGTCCACCGCGGCGGTCATCTATGGCCATACCAACCTCGACAGAACATTCACCGAGGAAGACTGGACCGACCTCAACGGTCCCGGCGTGAACGCCTACACCAAGTCCAAGACGCTCGCCGAGCGCGCGGCGTGGGACTTCACGGACCAGGAGAACGGATCTCCCGAACTCGCGGTCATCAACCCAGCCGGCCTGCTCGGGCCGGTCCTTGGACCCGACCTGTCGACTTCGCTCATCCTTATCCAGCGCCTGCTTGACCGCAGCATGCCGGCGCTGCCGCGCCTGTCTTTCGACCTGATCGACGTGCGTGACGTAGCCGACCTGCACTTGCGCGCCATGACCGACCCGGCCGCCCAGGGAGAGCGCTTCCTCGCAGTGACCGGCACACCGATGTGGGCCGCCGAAGTCGGGCGCGTGCTCCGGGACCGCCTCGGCGCACGCGTTACCACCCGCCAGCTTCCAGACCTACTGGTGCGCCTGGCATCACGCGCCGACCCCACGGTGCGCGCGTTCGTTCCCGACCTCGGCAACATCTACAAGACGACCTCCGAGAAGGCACGCCGTGTCCTCGGCTGGCAGCCCAGGACCAGCGAGGATTCGATCATCGCCAGCGCCAACAGCCTGATCGAGCTAGGCGTGGCCGGGAAATCGAAGTCAGCAGCCTGACGCCCGGCGCGACCAAGCTGTTATTACCCGGTGTCACCGGACCTCTCCCTCGGCCAGTCGGCAGCGATTTCAACGCAAGACCGGAAAGCAGTCCGGTTCCCGCAAGAGCATCTCGCGCCCTGCCGCATCTCGGCCCTCGGGGTCCTGACCTTCTCCGGGATCTCGCACGCGTCGCGCCCTGGCAAGTTCCGGCAGCTGCTGGAGCAACAGCGCGTCTGGCCACCCCGGACGCGGCCCGCGCTGCTGGTGGGGATGATCGGCATCGAGTTGCTGCTCGGGCTCGGGGGCCTGTTCGTCCTCCTCAGCGGAATCGGCCCGCCGCCGCTGGCTCGGGCGGTCTTCGCCGCGGCCACCGCGCTGTTCCTCGCCTACTTGGCATTCGCGGCCTACCTCCTCCGGCGCCGCCCTGGGGCGCCGTGCGCCTGCGGGTCAACGAGCGAGGTCGTCAACGGCTGGACGGTCGCCCGGGCCGGAATACTCGCCGCCGCCGCGCTCGCCGCCGCGATCGCGCCACAGGCGGTCGCCGGGCCACTCCGCCCCGGGATGTACGGATTCGTCGCCGCCGTCGGCGGCCTGAGCCTCGGCGTGATCCTGTGGGCGCTCCCGGGAGCGCTCGAGGACCCGACCCGGCGACCCGCCGACCAGCACGCCCGCCCCGTGGAGGCCACATAAGCGTTCAGGCCAGTGCGCTGATCCTCGCCTGGATCACCATCGCCATGCTGGCGCTGGCCCTGGCAGGACTGCTCCGCCAGGTCCGCGCCCTGTCGGCCCAGATGGCGCAGGCCCCGGCCAGGGCGAGCGCGCTCACCGGGGCCCCGGCGCCCGAGTTCCAGGGAACCGCCCTGCGATGGGACCGGCCCACCCTCCTGCTGTTCGTCTCCGCCGACTGCAGCATCTGCCAGGAGCGGCTGCGGGATCTGGAAGCCCTCGCAGAGCAGGACGGCAAGCTCTCCTACGTCGCCGTCTTCCCCGGCCCGGCCGACGACCTCCCGACCCGGCGCGTCCGGGTGCTCCAGAACCAGAGCGCCGCCTTCCAGACGCTCAGCATCCCGGTGACACCCTTCGGGGTCGTCGTCGGCGCCGACGGGATGGTGTCCCGCGCCATCCCGGTTGGCTCGGCCTCGGCCCTCCACGAACTCACCGGCACGGCAAAGGGGCTGCTATGACACTCAAGCTAGAAGACGTCGCCGATCTGCCTAAGCCGGGCTTGGTGGGAAGGCAAGTCCTGCGGGGCGCCGACGGCAACGGACGAGCCCGCGCGACCTCACGACGTCAGTTTCTACGAGGCGCCACGATGGTGGGTACCGCCGTGAGCATATCCGCTCTGGGACTGCTTCCTCCCGCTCGACCAGCTGAGGCCGAACATGGCGCCTGGCAGGAATGGCCCAGCTGCTCTGGCCTGTCCTACGCAGGCGACGACGACTGCCGCGGCTGTAATCAGGGCAGCCGCTACGGCTGTTGCTACACCAATGGCTATCACATGAGCGCGGCGACCAACTGCCATTGCAAGCACCGACCCAACCAGTGCAAGGATGGCGTCTACGACCTGTGGTACTGGCAGACCGGCCTGTGCTGCTGGATTGGCTGCGCCAAGTGCGTGAAGAACCGAAAGTGGCGCTGCAGCGACGGATATTACCGATCAAGCTGTAGCAGCACAAGCTGGATCAAGAGCATCTGTCGCTATGTCGTGAGTTCTGGTACCGGGTGCCCACCGTGTCCCTGTTGAGTAGGCCTGTCCCCGACCAGCCAGCACGACGCGCACAGCGGCTCGGCTTGCTGTCGCACCCTGGGCAGGTGCGCCATCAGCGGTTCTGGCTGACCCATCCTGTTGTCCCGCTCGTTCTCTTCACGGGATCCTTAATCATCGGCGGCATCCTAGCCTCAGAGGTCGTCGCCTGGGCGGCCTTCGGCGCGCTGGCCGGGTTCGCGCTCTCCGGGTCCACCTGAAGCCACAACAGCGCTGGCATGCTGACCCCGTCGGTCGGACGGGGATCCGTCGGAGAACAGCTCGCGGTCGCGATCTTCTGCCTCGGGCTCATCCTTGGTGGCGTCATCTCCGCCGTGATGGCGTGGATCCTCGGCGGCCTGTTCAGCCCCGTCCCGGTGCCCGTGGCCGCTGCCCTGGTGGCGTCGGCGGCCATCGGCGGCCTGCTTCGAGACTGGCACGTGGTGGAGGTCGCGCTACCGGAGAACCATAGGCAGATCCCTCGGTCGATCTTCGCCAGAGGGATGGTGCGGGCGTCGTTCCGGTTCGGGGTGGAGCTCGGGACCGGCTGGCTCACCTATCTCACCTCCACCCTTCCCTACGTCCTAGTGAGCGCGGTTGTGCTCCTCCACCTGCCGTTCCACCTGGCGATCTGCGCCGGCGTGGGATTCGGGGCCGGCCGCGCCGCGATGATCCTGCTCCGCCTGCTTGACCCCGACGGCGAGGCCTGGGACCGTCGCATGGCCGAGGCGGCCGGCTGGCTCGTCCCCGCATGCGCGCTCCTCGGTGTTCCATCAGCGGTGCTCGTGGTGCTGCTCCGAGCGCTGTGACAGCACCACGTAGCAAGTTGACGATCAATCCCCGGGGTCAAGGCTGATGCGCCATCCATCGAGAAGCTGCCGGCCGACCCAAACGAATCCGAGTCCTCGGCGCTCTGTACCGTCATGAGGCACATCCGTCCCGAGCAGCTCGCCAGGCTGAAGCCGGTCCTGGACTACGACACCTTCTTCCACACCGAGTACCAGCGGCTCTTCCAGACGATGTACCTCCTGGTGAGAGACCGCGCGCAGGCCGAGGACATCGCGCAGGAGGCCATGGCCCGGACCTACGAGCGATGGCGCGGAATCCGTGACCCGGCCGGGTATGCCTACCGCACGGCATTTAACCTGCGCCGCAGTTGGCTGCGGCGCCTCGCGATGGCGGCCGCGAAGCGGCCCAAGCCGGCGCCAGGGCGCGACGAGGTCGAAGCGGCGGAGCAACGGGTGGACGTGCTGCGCGCGCTGGCGGAGTTGCCGAGGACGCAGCGTGAAGCCCTCGTGCTGGTTGCCTGGGCCGACATGACGGCCGAGGAGGCCGGTCGGGTCTTGGGCATCCAGCCGGTCTCGGTCCGTGGCCGCGTGCATCGCGCCAAGGCGACGCTGCGGCAGCGCATGGGAGGCCCTGATGGGTGACGTAAACGACCTGCTGCGCACGGCGCTGGGCGGCGTGGAGCCGTCCGAGGACGCACTCGCGCGCACGCTTGACCGAATTCGTCGCCGGGAACGGCGGCGCAGGATCGTGCTCGCCAGCGTCACGGTGCTAGTGTTCCTCGGCGCCAGCGCCGGCCTGCTCGTCAGGCTGGATGCCGGAGATGTCGCCGGGCCTTCCGGGCAGCCGGGCTCCTCTGCAGCGACCGGCTCGTCGGCGGCCCCGCCGTCCACCGCCGCGCGAAGGCCGGCGCTGTTCGTGCCGGAAGCGCGGCGGGAGGGGGACCGCAGGGTGCTGCCGGTCACGTTCCCTGATGGCTCGACCGCCGAACTGGTCTACCCGGCGGACCTGGATCTTGCCCGGATGGGCGTTCAGCCCGACGTATCGATCCTGGACAGTCGCAACCCGGCCGAGCGATCGCCGCTCGTCTTCCTCCACCGCGGCGCGCCCGGCCCGGATGTACTGCAGGGCGCGCAGCCCGTCCAGCGACCGGCGACCCGAACGGGGCGGCCGGTCGAGATCTGGCAGGCCCGCCCGGAGTCGGCGGTCGCCCCGAACCAGGCCTTCTGGGTCGTTTACAAGGCCGGGGCCTGGACCGTCCTGGCGTCAGCCTCCGACCTCACGGTGGCGACCGACATAGCCCGCCATCTCGACGGGCGCGAAACCAGTGACGGGTCCGTCGTCGTGACCACCAGCGCGCCCCTGGCGCTATCGCACGAGTTCGGGGAGGGCGGCGGTGTCCAGCTTGCGATCGGGGACCGCGACCCACGGCCCGGCCAGGTCGACGCGGGAGCACGCTTCCGGCTCGTCCTGTTGAGCCCGATGGGCCGCGCCTGCCGCGGCGAGGGACTCAGCTCCTCAGGTGAGTCCGCGTCCAAATGCCTGAAGGCCACGGGAACCGGGGGCGCCGTCCTGGCAACCATCAGTGGCGATCGTCGGTTCGTGCAGGCCGTATTCGACGGGCTGGAGATAAGGAACATGCACCTGGTGTCCTGAGTCCAGTTCGAGATGGCACGCGCCATGCTCGCCTGTTCGCCGTGGTGGTGTTCGGCCTAGGCGCCTGGCGGTGGCCATCTGGCGCGCTCGCAGCGCCAGCCGAGCCACCGCCTCAGCGCAGGTCTGACTTTGGCTGCCGGTCCCTATCTGAGGGCCATGGTGTGCCAGAGAATTGCCAGAAACTGCGCCACGCCCAGCCCCACGCCTCCCCAAGATCCCACCCTCGGCAGAACCTCTCACCTGCGCGGTCGTGTGGGGACGTGAGGTGCTGCACGGCGTCGTGAACCGCTGGCGCATCGATGGTAAGGATGGGCTCCTCGCTGTCGATGCAGTTCGACCCGGGACGCTTGCCGCACCGAGGTGGTCGAATCCGCCGCACTCGGATCTGAGTCATGTTGGTACGGGGCCAGCGTCTTGCCAGCAATCTGCCAGAAACCATGCCTTGTAAGGCCACGCGCCGCACCACGCGGCCTCGGTTCGGCGGGACCGTTGACCTGGACCGATGTGGTGCGACGCGGGGCGCTGCGTAGGCGCGTGAGCGGCCCGCGCTCCCTTCACACGGCAGAAGTCACAGGTTCGATCCCTGTCACGCCCACCGCCCAACAGCGCAGGTCAAGCCTTGTATGCCTCCGGCTCCGCTTCCTCGTCGCAGTCTGGTACCCCGGTGTTGAGGTACACCTGGGGCATGCCGGCGAGCACGGTTGCCATACATGGGCCCGCTTCCATTCCCCTACGACCCGGATGGCGAAGGTCCGGCCGGTCGTGCCGCAGGACGATGCGCCACTGCATCGCCGTGATCCTGAGACGTGCTGGTGGGAGGTCGAAGCCACAGCGACGCCGTGGTCGGCTGCACCGTCTGGTCGACCACGGCCAGCAGCTCGGCCGACAGTGCGTCCAAGTCGAGCTCGGATTGGTGTGTCGCTGGCTCGATATCACCGGTGCTGGCGGATCGACCTCCCCGTGCGGCGAAGTAGCCACAGCACCGACGCCGCCACAAGCGCCCACCGCAGCGGCCGCGTCGGAGACCAGGCGGGGCCGCTGAACTTGGCCTTGACCAGCGGGGCCTTTAGGAAGCGGGCCAGGCCTTCACCCGCCTCCAGCATCACCCCCTTGCTGTTCCAGGTAAACAGCGGCCGCGCGACCGGCGCCACAAGGTTCATCCACCGTTTGGTGGTGCGCACGTCCCAGGTGTAGCGGGCGCTGGTGATCTCGCCCTGCTGCTCCAGGTCCCAGCGGCCGGTGCCGGCTAGCTCGCCCTCGGCCCGCAACGCCAGCTCCCGCGGCGGCACCACCCGGACGATGGTGGCCTCGAACGCCAGCCGCATGGGCAGGCGGCCCTTGATCACGTAGCGGACCCGGGCACCGACGGCGTGTTCGTCGCCCGGGGCCAGGGTCTGGACCTCCTGCACGGCGGGGTACCAGGTGGGCAGCTGTTCCAGGTCGCTGATCGCAGTCCAGACCTGCTCGATCGGTGCCCGGAGCTGCCAGGTGGACACGTAGTGGTAGTCGGCCATCATGGACCTCCCTCGCGCGCCCGCTGGCATACACCACACGCCAATGGCGTCCGGTCCAGGCGGGACGTGTCGTCTCTGTCCCGCTTGGTTGTAGCGCCTGGCCGCTACGGGAGGGTTACGGCTGCCGTTACAAGAACCGCCGCTGCAGTGGTCGTCCGATCCGTCCGTTGCCAACGCCGCGAGGTTGTGTTGGTTGCTGGTGCGGTGACGGCGTGGCCGTTCTCGGCCTCTGCCCTGCTAGAAGCAGGTATCGGCACTGCTGCTGGCCTACTCAGCTCCGAAGGAGGCCGGGTGGGCTGTTCGTAACGATTGGCGGACGGTCGGCGTGGATGCTGGGCGTGACCGAGCCGCGCCGAGGAGCGGAGCCCTCTGGAGATTGGGAGCGGACCGTCGGGCGCTGCACGCTCTGGCTGCCCTTGCAGGGGAGGAGGAGAGCGCCATGACCAGCCAGCACGACCACGCTGTTGCTGACCAGGCCCGGCTTGCTGTCGGCCGGGACCTGGCCAGCTGGGCCACCATGGTCCACCGGTTGCACGTCACCGAGGTCCCCGACGGGGTGGACAACATCAACGTCGACGGCCGCCGGGTGGTTGGCGCCATCCAGGGCTTTGGGCAGCTGTGGCGCAAGACCTACCGCATCCCCCTTGCGGGCACGTCGGTGACCCCGGCCGAGGTGGTCGCGGTCTGGAAGCAACGCGTCGCCGGCTTCTGGCCCGCCGGCAGCCGCTTCCACAGCCCCTCGGCGGGCTCAAGCCGGGCGTGGTGGTCCTGTTGGACCAACTGCTACCCGGCCACCTGCGGGCGGTCGAGCGGGGTGATGCTGCGGTACGCCGACGAGGTGTCGTTCACGGTCATGAGCGCCGAGGGGGATGCCCTTTGCCGGCTGGAACACCTTCAGCGCCTTCAAGATGGACGGGGTCACGGTCGCCCAGGTGCCGCTGCTGATGCGCGCCGATGACCCGCTCTTCGAGCTGGCGATGGTGGCGTTCGCCCACCGCATGGCGGACCACCATTGGCAACAGACCCTCCACAACCTGGCCGCCTACCTTGGCGTCGAGGCGCCGGTGGCGGACCAGACGCTGCGGCCTGACCGCCGGCGGCAGTGGTCCAAGGTCGGCAACGCCTGGTACGACGCCGCGGTCCGCTCGGCGCTGCACACCCTGGCCGCGCAGGTTCGCTCCCGTCGACCCACCAGCATGTCAGGGCGACGTAACTAAAGGGCCTTGGGTGTCGGGTTGAGGGTCGCGGGATGGGCGACCGTGCGGCGGGACCCGGTCTCCGTCCCACCGTGAGTCTCAGCCGACGCAGAACTCGTTGCCCTCAGGGTCGTGCATGACGACGAAGTAGACCGGGTCCTCCGGGGTGCCTTCCCGGGTCCGGCGCTCCACGCTGGCGCCCAGCCCGACCAGCTCAGCGACCTTCGCGTCGACGATCTCGATCCGCCGGTCCGTCGGCAGCGCGTTGTCACGGCCGGTGGGGTAGAGGTCGAGGTGGAGCCGGTTCTTCCCCGCCTTGGTCTCCGGCACCTGCTGGAACCAGATCGGCGGGCGCAGCCCGGCCGGGTCGAACAGCCGGTCGTCGAAGGCCGCCTCCTCGCCGAGGCGGCCGCGGTAGTGCGCGTGCCAGGTCGTCGCCGGCTCCGCCGGCGGCACCGGCTGGTAGCCCAGCGCCC
>Ga0081538_10002663_pt1 | contig 17221 bp, 15 predicted proteins | sample TabmetS5T2R1_FD_71022 | JGI IMG/M metagenome (GOLD analysis project Ga0081538, IMG submission 71022) | Tabebuia heterophylla rhizosphere microbial communities from the University of Puerto Rico - S5T2R1 | ecosystem: Host-associated > Plants > Roots > Rhizosphere ... | reverse complement strand
AATGACAAAAGTCGGGTGGCACACCATCGGCAAATCCACGACCCTGGAATCCAACAAGAGCCTCGGAGGGTCGCCCATCAACTCGCCAAAAAGAGGCAGAATCATCCGCTGCATGTATGAGAGCAGCTTATGCCCCAATTTCTGCCGCCAGAATGTCACCACAGGTCTACGAGCACGTTGCGTCTCTAACGTCTTCCGTGGCATTATTTCTTGTACATACCTGTCCAGCAATGCATTGAGCGTATGTTTAGGTTTCTTATTGGGAAAATGACACCCAGCAATTATGTCTCCCTCGATCATCGTTGCCCATTGACGGGCGGCTTTCAGTGTGGAAAAAGAAGCGGTCTGTGTGGGTTGTCCCCTCCTTCTCACACGAACACGATAAGTCATGGTACCATCCTTCGCCTGGTGTACATTAATCGCTGCCATGGCTGCTGCTCCTAATGTACGATATGCGTACCGTTGAGATAGGCAGCGAGTGGACAACGCGAGGGTCTCAGCAAGGGAAAACAGCATGGCTACCTTGAAATTCGGACTGATTGGCATGGGCACGCACGGCATGCGCTATGCCCGGCATCTCATGCATGATGTGGAGGGCGCGGAACTCTATGCCGTGTGTCGGCAGGACCCGCTGCGTGGCACGGCCTTCGCCCGGGAACATAATGTGCACTACTACCGTGAGTATTTAGATCTGCTCGGTGATCCCCAGGTGGATGCGGTGGCGGTCGTCACCCCCTCGCGCCTGCACGAACGCATCTGTACCACAGCACTCTCGGCCGGTAAGGCCGTTCTGGTCGAAAAGCCCATGGCCTGTACAACGCGCGAAGCGATTAACATCGTCGAAGCAGCCAGCCGTTCGGACCGGCTGTTGATGGTGGCCCACACGCTGCGGTTCAATACCGTAGTGCAGGCGCTGGAGCAGCATCTTGACGAGATCGGGGCCATCCACACCATCAGTATGAGCCAGCGCCTGGAGCCGCCAGAGCGCGACTGGATGGACGATTTTGCGCAAGCAGGTGGGGGGGCTATTTTGAACACAGGCATTCACCTGTTTGACTTGCTACGGTTTCTCTCCGGGGATGAAGTCCAGCACGTCTACTGTGAAGCGGCACGGATTTTCTACGAAGAGCTCGAGGACTCCTGCGTGGCAACCATGCGGCTGCGCCATAGCAAGATCCACTGTGTCCTGGATGTGGCGCGCTATGCTGGTGGGCGTTCTGGGCGTATTGAACTAGTCGGAGAGACTGGGCAGCTCATGGGCGACTTCGATCACGGCTATGCCATGATCATTCGTGGACGCCGCGCCACACCGCTCGATCTCGCCCCACCTGTGCAGACCATTGTCAGTGCGCTCAAAGCGTTTGTGCAGGCGCTGCAGCACGACGAGGAGCCGCCGATCAGTGCCGTGGATGGCTATCACGCTGTGGAAATTGCGGAAGCGTGCTATGAGTCAGCCAGTGCCAAGGAGCCAGTCGAAATCGAGGCGGACGACGATGATACTCCCGAGGAGTGGGACGAGTGCTGAAGAGACAGCATTGGAAAAGAAGTCGTAAGGGATAAGAAGGAAGGTATCATGACATCCGTGTTAACTCCCACTGTAACCATCGAAACGCTGGCTGATTTGCTGGAGCACCTTGGGGGTATTCATCCCAATCGTGTCCGCTTCCGCCCTGCGCCAGGCACGGCCACCGAAAAGGATGTCCTGGCGCTACATGACCAGGAGGACCGACTGTGCGAATTGGTGGATGGTGTCCTGGTGGAGAAAGCTATGGGATTGAGCGAATCGCTCCTGGCTGGAGCCTTGATTGAGGTCTTACGGGGTTTTGTGAGACCGCGGAACCTGGGTCTAGTAACCGCACCAGATGGTATGGTGCGGCTAGCCGCTGGTCTCGTCCGTATCCCCGACGTTGCATTTATCTCGTGGGAGCGTTTGCCCAATCGACGTGTGCCAACCGAGCCCATCCCAGATTTGGCACCCGATTTAGCGGTGGAAGTGTTAAGTGTAGGGAACACCCCCGGAGAAATGGCCCGCAAGCGCCAGGAGTATTTTAGTGCCGGAGTGCACGTGGTCTGGCAGGCCGATCCTCGCATGCGTACTATGGAGGTGTTCACGGCTCCTGACCAGTCCACGGTACTGCATGAAACACACGTGCTGGAAGGTGGTACGGTCTTACCAGGCTTTACATTGCCGCTCCAGGAATTGTTTGCTGAACTCGACCTGCAAGGGGAGGGCTAAGAGCCTCTCTGCTCTCAGCTCACCTCCTCACAGAATCGACACCGTCCCCGGTAAACATTTCTTCTCGCGAATATGATGATCGAACTCGGCACGGAATTTCTTAATGGCACTCTCCACCGGCCACACTGCTGCATCCCCTAGCGGGCAGATGGTACGGCCAAAGATGTTTGTGCCCATGTGCAAGAGCAGGTCCACGTCGCCAGGTCGCCCTTCCCCATGTTCGATGCGATGCAAAATTTTCTCCATCCAACCGGTGCCCTCGCGGCACGGACTGCACTGACCGCAGGACTCGTCGTGGTAGAATTCCGCGATAATGTACGTTGATTGCACGATACATACCGTGTCATCGAGGACCATCATGCCGCCAGAGCCACCCATGGAGCCGGCTTTTTGCAAGGCGTCAAAATCGCTGTTCACCTGCATCGCTTCATCAGCCGTGAGGATAGGCGACGAAGAACCGCCCGGAATGACGGCTTTCAGCGTACGGCCCTCGCGCAGGCCACCAGCGTACTCGAAAATGATATCGCGTAGCGGAATACCTAGAGGCAGTTCATAGACCCCAGGGCGTTGCACGTTCCCGCTTACACACCACAGACGCGTGCCACGATTGCGCTCGGGGCCAATGCTGTTGTACCACGCCGCACCGCGTTCAACAATGTGGCGCACATCGGCGAGCGTTTCGATATTGTTGACCACGGTAGGCATGCCGAACGCCCCGATATTCGCGGGGAATGGCGGTTTGATGCGCGGGTAAGCACGCTTGCCTTCCAGTGACTCGATCAGACCGGTCTCTTCGCCGCAGATATAGGCTCCAGCCCCACGGTGCACGAGAACATCGAGCTGCATACCCGAGCCCAGGATATTGTTACCGAGATACCCGGCGGCGTATGCCTCGTCAATAGCGCCTTGCAGCCGCTGTGCCCCTAGAAAGAACTCGCCACGGAGATAGATGAACGCCAGGCTGGTGCGGACAGCATAGCAACTGATAATCAGACCTTCGAGCACCTGATGCGGGTCGTCCTCAATCAAGACGCGGTCTTTGAAGGTGCCGGGCTCTGACTCATCACCGTTGCAGACGAGGTACCTCGGGCGGTTATCCTTCGGTAAAAAGCCCCACTTGACCCCCGTAGGAAAGCCAGCGCCGCCACGGCCACGCAGGCCGGAATCGCGCACGATGGTGACGATGTCGTCCGGCTGGTACTCCCGCAGGGCTTTTTCGAGCGTCTTGTACCCACCCAGGGAACGGTAGGTCTCCAGCTGCCACAGATTGGGAGTGCCAATATACCGCGTCAAGACCTTTTCCATATGGGACCTCACCCTCGCTATACGCAAACCCTCTCCCAGATGGAGGGGAAATAGACTTACTTTGCAAGCTCCTGGAGTATCTGATCGAGTTTTGCTTCGGTCAAATGCGTGTGCATGACCTCGTTGTTGATGTGCATCATTGGCGCCTTATCACATGCTGCCAGACACTCCATCCCGCGCAAGCTAAAACGTCCGTCTGGGGTAGTTTCGCCGGCTTTGATGCCTAGCTTGTTTTCGAGATAGCGTAGGCAACGGCGCGCCCCGTTGAGGGAACACGACAGGTTAATACAGACTTCAAGGTTGTATTGGCCGTGCGGCTCAGTGGGAAACAACGAGTAAAAGGTCGCGACGCCTTTCACATCTACCATGGGTACTTGCAGCAAATCTGCGACAGCCTGGCAGACCTCATCATCGATATAGGGAAACTCCCGCATTGCCAGGTGCAGCGCCGGCAGCATCACCGCACGCCGGGTCGGGTAGCGTTCGAGAAGCCGCTGTATTGTTGACTGGCTTGCCTGCGAGAACTGCACTGCCATACCTGCCCACCACCCTTTCGCTTAGCGATCGTTTTCCCCAGCGATCATGTTGATCGTTCCGAACGTGGCGACAATGTCAGCGACCATGCCACCTTTGAGCATCTTTTGCAGACCCTGCATGAGCGCAAAACACGGCGGACGGACCCGACACCGGTAAGGGCGACCCGTACCATCACTGATGATATAAAAACCCAATTCGCCGTTGGCCCCTTCGACCGGGAAATAGGCCTCACCCGGCGGTGGCTTGATGCCATCAATGATCAACTTAAAGTGATTCATCAAACCCTCGATAGTGCCGTACACCTCCGCTTTGGACGGCATAGTCATGCGGGCATCATCAAGCTGCACGGGTCCTGGCGACATTTGTTGCATGCACTGTTCCACGATGCGGATGCTCTGACGCATCTCTTCCATACGCACGAGATAGCGATCGTAGTTGTCCCCCTGCTCGCCCAGTGGTACGTCAAAGTCCAGACGATCGTAGACCAGATAAGGAGTCGCCTTGCGCACATCGTAATTGACCCCGGCGGAGCGCAGGACCGGCCCCGTAAAGCTCAGGGCGATCGCATCATGCGGGGCAATAATGCCGGTGCCGCGCGTACGGTCGTAGAAGATGCGATTTTTCTGGAGGAGATTGGCCACGTCGCGCATAGACTCACGTAGACCAGCGAGCGTATGCGCCAGGCGCTCGGCAAAACCCTCGGGGAGGTCGGCCATGACCCCACCAACACGGGTGTATGTCGTGGTCAGTCGGGCCCCGCAGATCGCCTCGATGAGACGGTAGAGCTCCTCGCGGGACTTGATGAAGTAAAAGTACACCGTAAAGGCTCCCAGCTCCATGGCATTGGCCGCAATGCAGGTGAGGTGATCGGTGATCCGGGACAGCTCACTGACGAGCACACGGATGTACTGACAGCGCTCCGGCACCTGCACGTCGAAGAGTTTTTCGACGGCCAGCACATAGCCCACATTGTTGATCAGCGGCGAAACATAATTGAGCCGGTCGGTGTAGGGAATCACCTGTGTATAGGTATGGCTCTCTGACTCTTTCTCAAAGGCACGGTGCAGGTAACCGATCTCCGTATCGCCATCGACAACCGTCTCACCGTCCAGTTCCAGGGTCAGGTGAATGACACCATGCATCGCCGGGTGCGACGGGCCCATGTGCAAGAGCATGTGGCGCGTCTCGGTGCCCTGCTCATTGCGTTTATTCATATAGAATGACGGGTCAAAGGCGTTGTGATCCAACGGTTGCTCTTTATCCTGCGGGTAGTCCTTACGCAGGGGATGCCCTTCAAATCCCTGGTACAGCAGGATGCGACGCAAATCCGCATGGCCATCAAAGGTAATGCCGAACATGTCGTATACTTCACGCTCAAACCAGTTCGCTCCCTCCCAGACCGGCATCAGTGAGTCAATGCGTGGCTCGTCATCCGGGACAGGTGCCTTGAGGCGCACGCGCTGGTTATGCGCAAGGGAATAGAGATGCGCCACCACCTCATAGCGTGGGGTGCGTCCCATCACCAGGTAGTCGACTGCCGTCAAGTCCATTAAAAAATCGTAGCGCAGGTCTGGATCATCGCGCAGAAATCGCATGATATCGCGCCAGGCGGCGCGCTGCACGACCAGCGTATCGTCCCCGTGTGCAGTGTGCTGCGCCAGAATAGCCGAGCCAAATCGTTGTTGCAGCCTGACGCTGGTAATAGATGCATCGCTCATCAGTCTCTCCACAGCTCCACGCGCTCAATCCCACTCCAGGGCACCACGCTGCCAGGCATAGAGGAAGCCAACCGCCAGGATTATCAGGAACGCCAGCACGGCCACCAGCCCGGGTAGACCGAGCTGACGAAACACCACCGCCCAGGGATACAAAAACGCCACCTCGATATCAAAGATGATAAAGAGCATGGCGACCACGGAAAATTTTACGGGAACCTGTGCTCCGGGTTTGTTGATCTGCTCCATACCGCATTCAAACGGTAGAACCTTCACGAGCGTTGGCCGTCGCGGTCCCACAAAGCGCGACAGGCTCAGCAATAAGAGACACACCACAGCCCCGAGCAGGAACGTCATAAAGAGAGGCAGCATGGTCACGGCCGTCGTTCCTCATGTGCAGAGATGATGACATTCTGCATGCGGCATTCCGCCTGCCGCATGCCCTCACAGGGTTGCGCTACCATGGTTTTCTTCACCTGCATCTGCTCCAGGAGGTGAACTGTGGACGCCTCCATAGGGCGCAGAAACGTGCGTGGGTACACACCAATCCACACGATCATCAGCACCACGGGCACGAGCAGGGCAATTTCGCGCGGCGAGAGATCGCTCAGGTGGCGATTTTCCTCATGCGTGATCTCGCCGTACATCACCCGCTGATACATCCATAACATATAGACGGCCCCGAGAATAATACCAGATGCCGCTAATACTGCGAAGGATCGCTGGTACTCAAACGTCCCCAGCAAGATCAGAAACTCGCCGACAAAGCCATTGAGGCCGGGCAGACCAATGGACGAGAGCATGACCACCAGGAAAAACACCGCAAAGATCGGCATCTGCCGCCACAGGCCACCGTACGCAGTGATCAGACGTGTATGCCGCCGCTCATAAATCATCCCTACAAGCAAAAACAGGGCGCCGGTGCTCAGACCGTGGTTCACCATCTGGAGGATACTGCCCTCGATCCCGGCTGTCTGCCGCGAGAAGATCCCCAGCACCACAAAGCCCAGGTGGCTCACGCTGGAATACGCCACCAGCTTTTTCAGGTCCGGTTGCACCATCGCGACCAGCGCCCCATAAATGATGCCAATGATCGCCAGCACGGCAATGGCAGGAGCATACGCCGCGGCGGCCTCCGGAAACAGGGGCAAGCAAAAACGCAGGAGTCCATACCCACCCATTTTGAGCAGCACTCCGGCCAGAATAACGCTGCCAGGCGTCGGCGCCTCTACATGCGCATCGGGTAACCAGGTATGGAAGGGAAAGAGCGGCACCTTAATGGCAAAACTTACGAAAAACGCCAGAAACAGCCACTTTTGCTGCTGGAGTTTCAGTGGTACGCCATACAGATCGAGGAGGTCGAAAGACCACTGACCACTGAATTCATGATTGAACACATAAAGCGCCAGGATGGCCACCAGCATCAGGGCGCTGCCAGCCATGGTGTAGAGGATGAATTTGACCGTGGCATACAGGCGGTGCTCACCCCCCCAGATGCCAATGATAAAGTACATCGGAATCAGCATGGCTTCCCAGAAAATAAAAAACAGGAACAGATCCAGCGCCAGGAACGCCCCTAACATGGCGGTCTCGAGCAGCAGCATGAACATGGCAAACTCTTTGAACTTTGTCGTGATGCTGTGCCAGGCCCCGAGTAAGGCAATGGGCGAGAGAAACGTGGTCAGGAGCACCAGCGGTAGGCTGATGCCATCGACCCCAATGTGATAGAAGATCCCCACGCTACTGATCCAGGCGGCGCGCTCGTTCAATTGCATCCCAGGTAAAGCCGGGTCGAACAGCGGGTACAGCGCCAGCGACACCCCAAACGTCACGAGCATCGCCACGAGCGCACCCCAGCGCAAGGCATTGGTGTGCTCACGGGGAAAGCCGGCCAGCACCATAGCCCCGAGCAAGGGCAAGAACACGACAACGCTGAGCAGTGGAAAAGCCATACCAAGCGGTCCTTTCTTCCGCGCGCACCAGCTCCTACAGCAACACGAGGAGCATGATCACGGCCCCTCCCACCAACGTCAAGGCATAGGTGCGCACGTAGCCAGTCTGCACATGACTCAAAATTTGGCCATTCAGACTCATGATCCGCCCCACGATATTGACGATACGGTCGATCACCCCGACATCAAACACGCGCCACAACCCGCTTTCAGAGAGCGCATACAGCGGGTGCACGATATACTTCGCATAGATTTCGTCCACGTAATATTTGTTGAGCAGGAGCGTATAGTAGCTGTGCCAGCGCTGTATCCACTGGGTTTCCAGGGCTGGCTCCTCGACATAGACCCGGTGCGCCAGGCGCCAGCCGCTCACCGCCACCGCGAGCGAGATGAGCATTAACACTACGTCGCCAAAACCAAAGTGGTGCGGTCCACCCCGGACATGCTCAGCCGCAGCAAAGACTGGCTCGAGCAAGCGGTGCAGACCCCCATGCTCGGGGGGAAAACCCAGGAAGCCACCCAGCAGCGAGAGGAGGGCCAGGAATATCAGGGGCACGCGCATGGCCGGGGGCGCTTCATGCAGGTGTTCCGCCACATGATGTTCGACCCGCGAGGTGCCATAGAAGGTCAGATACAAAAGACGAAACATATAAAAAGCGGTCAGGAACGCCGTCAAGAGCCCAACGAGCCACCACAGGATATTGATGCCGCCTGACTTGATCGCCCCGGCCAGGATTTCATCTTTGCTCCAAAATCCGGCAAATGGGAAGATCCCAGCGATGGCCAGCGTCGCCCACAACATGGTCCAATGGGTGGTCGGCAAGGCCGTGCGTAAATTCCCCATCCGGCGCAGGTCCTGCTCCCCGGCCAGAGCGTGAATCACTGCTCCAGCTCCCAAGAACAGCAACGCCTTAAAGAAGGCGTGCGTCACCAGGTGGAATATGCCGGCAGCATAGGCCCCCACGCCTACGGCAAAGACCATATAGCCTAGCTGACTCACTGTCGAGTAGGCCAAGACGCGCTTGATATCCGTGGCCACAAGCGCCATGGTCGCGGCAAACAAAGCTGTCGCAATACCCACAAACGCCACAATGCTCGAGGCGGTCGGTGCCAGGGTAAAGAGCAAGGACGACCGCGCGATCATATAGACCCCAGCCGTCACCATAGTCGCGGCATGGATGAGCGCACTGACTGGCGTGGGCCCCTCCATGGCGTCTGGCAACCAGACATATAATGGTATCTGCGCCGATTTCCCCACTGCACCGGTGAAGAGTAATAAGGCAATCGCCGTAAGCACCCCACTGCCGGCGTGCAGATGGCTGAGTTGCGCTTGGACGCTGAGCATGTCCGTCGTTTTGAAGGTCACAAAGAGGAGCAAGACGGCGAGCATGAAGCCAAAGTCACCGACCCGGTTGACCACAAACGCTTTTTTGCCAGCGTCCGCGGCACTCTGGCGTGTATACCAGAAGCCAATGAGCAGATACGAACACAACCCCACCCCTTCCCAGCCGACGAACATGAGCAGGTAATTGTCGGCCATGACCAGGATCAGCATAGCCCCCACAAACAGGTTGAGGTAGGTAAAGAACCGGGCGTAGTCCTCCTCGTCGTGCATATACCCCGTGGCATAGATGTGAATGAGCAGCCCCACACCCGTCACCACCAGCATCATGGTGCACGACAGCCCGTCAATCAGAAAACCCACCTGGGCACTATAGGCCCCCGCAGCGATCCACGGAAACACCGCTACCTGGTAGTGCGGCTCTGCCTGACTCACAAAGATAATAAACGTCATCAGGGAGATGAGAAAGGCCACGCCTACGGCGGCAACACCAATCTGACCAACGGTCTCGCGACTATAGCGCCGCCCAAAAAACCCGTTCAGCATTGCACCTAGCAAAGGGCATAACGGAACAAGCCACACACTATCGAGCATACGTAGGTCCCTCGTGCCTACCCCTACGGCAGCAATAAGTCTCTGCCCGTCATCACACGCCTGGCGTGCATATATGTCCTGGATCGATAAGGTGAGACGTACATGAGGTTAGACCCCATAATTGGGGTATAATTTCGAGAAGCGATCTTAGCAGAGCTACTTCAAGGGTGTCAAGCCGATTCCCAGGCATACAATCTTGCGACGTTCCTGACATGCCGTCAGCATCCTACCCCAACGCGGGTAGCATGAGCCCGTTGCAGGTCAGGCAGGACATGCGCCGGCACCGTATACCCTGGCGCGATCTGCCCCAAGACGGCGCCCTCCGGACGGCCATGGTAGTCCGAGCCGCCAGTGGCCACCAGATCGTAGCGCGTGGCGCAGCTCTGAAACAAGGCAAGGGCATCCGGGTAATGGCAGTGGTGGTAGACTTCGAGGCCGACGAGCCCCATGGTTTTGAAGGCATCGAGGAGAGGATACAGCACGTCTGGGTCTGTGCTCAGCGTGCCTGGGTGGGCGAGCGAGCATACTCCCCCAGCCTGTGCCATCAAAGTAAAGGCTTCCTCAGCACCCAGAGCGCCCTTGGGGACATTGCAGGGGATGAGAAAGTTTTCAAAAGCGTTTTGGATATTATTGGCGTAGCCGCGGGCAATGAGCGCGTGGGCCAGATGGGGACGGGTCAGCGCGCCGCGGGCACTCTGCAGCACGCGCTCCTGGTCCAGAGGGGCCTTCCCGTCTTGCACCAGGAGCGTGTTAATACGCTCCAACATCTCCACGCCACGCTGGACACGGCGCTGCTGCGCCAGAGCCAATTGCGCTTGCAGGGCAGCATGCGTGGGATCAAAAAAGTAGCCTAACAGGTGAATATCATCGTACTGCTGGTACTGCACAGTCAATTCAATGCCTACCAGTACCTCAACCCCACAGTCGAAGCCAGCTTGCTGTGCTTCTGGCAGCGCTGCCAGGATATCGTGGTCCGTAATGGCAATGCTATGTAAACCCTGCTGGGCCGCTTTGGCAACCAGTTGGGTCGGGGAATCCAGGCCGTCAGAGTAGGATGTATGCGTATGCAAATCAACGCGTAAACGCCAGGTAGCCATAACACCTCCTTCATGGAGTCATGAACGTACGCAATTACACGGCAAAAGGCAAGGCCAGAGGTGTGGCCGGTACGTCTGGTGGCACCAGTGGGGCGATGGACAAGGCACGGCGCCTGTGCTAAGTTTTAGCGATAGAGAAGGGCAGTAGCATACGAAAAAATCTGTGGGGTGTCAGGCTTTCAGGGTGGTTACACATGACTACCGATGCGGCTGTACAGTGCTCGGGCGGCACCTGGGGCAGGGCGCGTCGGAGGAGGCGAGATATGGGGCGGGGCATACGGAATACGGCCGGTTTTACCCTGATTGAACTGATGGTCGTCATTATTATCTTAGGTCTGCTCGCAGCCATCGTCATGCCGCGTATCGTGGGCGAAACTGACAAGGCTCGCTATGGAGCGGCCCTGGCGCAGATGCGCATTCTCGAGGACGCCCTGAAGCGCTACAAATTGGACAACGGTATATTCCCTACCACTGAGCAGGGTTTAGAGGCGCTGGTACGGCAGCCCACCAGCGGTATCCTGCCACGCGGCTGGCCAGCGGGGGGCTATCTGGACAAGCAGGAAATCCCCAGAGATCCGTGGGGGAATACGTATATCTATATCTCACCCGGCCAGCATAGCCCCGATTACGACATCAAATCACTGGGTGCGGACGGCGTGGAAGGCGGCGATGGCTACAATGCGGATCTTGAAAGCTGGCGTATATCACGATGAACGTGGGTTTACCATAGTCGAGCTGAGCATGGTAATCCTTGTACTCGCTATCGTCATGGCGACCGTGATGCCACGCTTTGCCGGCACACTTGAGCGGCAACGTCTCCGTAGTACGATCAATGGCATATCCGGCACGGTGCGCTACCTGCAGGCACACGCGGCGCTGACGAAACGTATCTACCGCCTGACGTTTGACCTCGACCGGCAGGTGCTGTCGGTGTGCTACTTCGATGGTGAGGTGTGTCGGCTAGAGACAAGCCGGGAGCTGCGCGCGTATGCCTTGCCGGCAGACGTCCACATCCTGGATGTGGTCTCTCCCCAGGGCACGAAAACACGCGAGGGAGAGGCGGTGACGCATTTTCATCCGACCGGGCTAGCGGAGCCAAGTATCATTCATCTCGGTACGCACAGCCATCAGAGGGCCACCCTGATGATTGAGCCCCTGGCGGGCCGGGTGAAGGTCTTCGATGACTATGTGGAACAGAAGACGAGTTAAGCACCAGGCCCACACCCGTGCCCCAGGTTTTACGTTATTAGAAGTGCTGGTAGCAGTGGCTATTGTGGCGATTGCACTGGTGACATTCATGGGCCTGCATCTGCGCTCACTCGATGCCACCATACGCGCCCAAGATTTGACCACCGCGGTGTTATTGGCACAAGGGAAAATGGCTACCATGGGTGAGTTCCCGGATACGGGTGAGGAGCAGGGCAAGTTTGAAGGGCCAGAGCTCGAACGTTTTCAGTGGGCCACGGCGGTGACCGAGCACACGTTAGACGCTTTAGAGGGTGGGCAGACCGTGACGGTGCGGCGCCTGGAAGTGACAGTCTCCTGGGCCGATGGGCAGCAGATCCGTCATTATACGCTAGCAGCATATGGGGTGCGGTAAAGGCCTTGGCCCGCTCAGGGCCCTTCAAGGAGAACTGGGCTTTACCCTGGTAGAGTTGCTCCTGGCCTTGTTTTTGTTTGCCCTCATTGCCGGGGTGGTCTTTGCGGCCTTTGCCGCTGTAGCCAGTGGGGTGGAGAAAGGCCGGCAGAGTATAGAACTCTATCGCGTTGGGCGTGTGGCATTGCTGCGCATGGCGCAGGAAGTTGGGGCGGCCGTGCAGCCTCAGCCAGGGAGCAACACGGGCTTCCAGGGCAAAAAACATGTGGACGGTGGGATGGGGCATGACCGTATTGACTTTCTGACCATTCCCTACCGGCGTTACAGCGACAAAGTGCCGAGCTACGAGCTCTGCCACGTGGCCTATTACGTGGCGGACAATCTCCAAGGGAAAACGGCGCTATTTCGGGAAGAGGATTGTTCAGGGGAGGAGGACGAGCGCCGTGAACGCGCCATCCGATTGGAGTTGACAGACCTGGCGGTGGGGCTGGAAATTACCTATTACGATGCAGAAAAAGATTACGAGGAGTGGCCTCCCATCAGGGATGACCAGAGCCTGTTGCCGTGTCGCGTGCGCCTGGCGCTGACCCTGCGCGATGCGCAGCAGTATGCACGGGCGTTTATTACCACGGTGGCGCTGCCAACGCGAGGTGCCTGTGAAGCCGCACAAACACGTCGCCCATAGATCCGGACTAGTGGGTGGCCTGCGTCTGGGCGGGAGGCGGTATCGGGGGCAGGAGCAGGGGCTGGCCCTGGTCATGACCCTCTTTGTGGTGGCGCTGGTGACGGTCCTGGTGCTGGAATACCACTTTGACGCCGCGGTGGAGATTGACCTGGCGATGAATTATGCCAGTGATGTGCAGGCGTATCATTTAGCGCTGGCCGGGGTACGCTTTGCGCAGGCGTTGCTGCAACAGGCCCCTAAGGATACTAATGGACTAGAAGATACCTGGAATCAGCTCGGACTTGTCCCGGCCTGTTTTTCTCCCCAGCAACTGCTCGAACTGGCGACTGCCGGCCTGGGCGAAGGGGTGCCGACGGAGGGGCGTGACACGAAGAGGTCCGTCGAGCAGCGCCTTGAGGGCATGAGTCAGGGGGGCGCGGGGTGTGTGAGTCTGCGGATTACGGACGAGAATAGCAAGCTCCCCGTTAATGCGCTTAGGCCACCGAATGAGAATACGCCGCCACCAAAGGTATGGATTGATATTTTTCAGAAGTTCTTCGAGAGTTTTAAGATTGATCCCGAGGTTGTGGATGCTTTGATCGATTGGCTTGATACCGGCGATAATCCGCGTGGACCCGGTGGCGCCGAAAAATCGTACTATCAGAGTCTGCCTATACCGTATGCGCCTCCTAATGGGCCCATGCGGACGCCCAGTGAACTCCGTCTGGTGAAAGGTTTGGATAATATAGAAACACTGGCGAAATTGTTTCCGGGTGCAACCCCAGAGGCCGTCGCAGATCTCGACCTCGGTAGTAACAAGTACCTGACCCCCTTTGGTGCTGAGCAGACGCAGGCAGCTACGCCGACAGGTAGCCAGACAGGCGCTCCGACAGGCAGCCAGGCAGCCAAGGTGAACGTGAATACCGCTTTTTCAGAGGTCCTCAAAGCCCTCATTGTTGGGGTGCAGGATGGGGCGCCGACAGCCCGTAGTAATGCAGAAGGGGTCGTGGAGGAAATCGTCGCTAAACGGCAGGAGAAAAAATTTAAAAACCTGAGTGAGGCCGTGCAGGATGCGGGTCTTCGGAGGACCCTGAGCAATGTGGCAGATGTTAAGAGTACGCATTTTCGCATCGAATCTGTTGGAGTCGTGGGTATTGTACAGAAGAAAATTGTGGCGGTGCTCAAGCGTAACGCGCAGCAAGCCACTCCAGCGAACCTCGTCACTCCAGCGCAGCAAATGACTATGCTCTACTTCAAGGTGGAGTAGAGAGGACGGGGGGTACGTATCAGACGCATCATTCTGCAGATTCTGGCATATACGCTATACGCTTTAGCGACCTTTGTGGTCTTTGTGTACGTACTGTTCCCCTATGACTTATTGCAACAACGTCTCATGGAATGGGCGTCACGGGATGGGATACAACTGGTGCTCACCCGGCTGCGTCCAGCGTTCCCTCCTGGCTTGCGAGCTGAGGGCATTCGTTTGCAAGTGGACCAGTTCAGCCCCAGTGACGCGACCATGTCCATCGAGACCCTGCGCGTCCACCCCGAGTGGCTTGCCCTGTTATCGAGGAAAATGCACGTGCGTTTTGAGGCTGGACTTTATAGCGGGCGTCTGGAAGGGGAGGCGCGCTATATCAAAGTCGAGGGAGCCCCACGGTGGGAAGTCAAAACCCGCTTTACTGATCTGGATATGACGCAGTATGCTCTGCTGCGCAAGGACGGCAAAGCGTTCATACGCGGACGACTCGGTGGGGACGCCGCCACGACCCTCGCCAGTGACGGACAAATGCAAGAGGGTAGTCTCAATCTGCGGGTGCAATCCGTGGTCCTCGTAGGCGTTCCCGGATGGCGCTTGCAGCTCCCACGTGAGATTGCCTGCGAGACCTTACAGGGTGAACTCAAAACGCCGGCAAAGCAGGCCGGCACGGTGGCGCTTACCTGCCAGGGGAAGGATTTGCTCATCGAGGCGCGCGGGACTATGGCCTGGAAAACCCCTCTGGCAGACAGCCTGCTCAACCTGCGCTGGCTGGTACGTTCCGATGAAGCTTACAAACCGGAACTGGAGCTCCTGGCGACGGTCGTACGTCGACGCCCCGACCGGCGTGGCGAGCTCTCCTTCAGGTTGCAAGGCCCTCTGCGCCAGTTGCGGACGACGGGGGCATGAGGCAAGTTTGGTAATGTGATATATTCCCTCTCCCTAGCGGAGAGGTGACGAACATCGATGAGGAGTGCACATGACCAGCAACGAAATTCGCAGTGCGTTTTTGCGGTATTTCGAGCAGCATAATCACCGTGTCGTGAAAAGTTCACCGCTGATCCCCAAGGATGACCCCACCCTCCTGTTTACCAACGCTGGTATGGTGCAGTTTAAGGATGTGCTCCTCGGGCGGGAACAGCGCGAGTATGTGCGAGCCACGAGTTCCCAGAAGTGTGTGCGCGCTGGGGGCAAACACAATGACCTGGAAAACGTCGGCTACACGGCGCGCCACAATACTTTTTTCGAGATGCTCGGCAACTTTTCCTTTGGTGACTATTTTAAGGAAGGGGCGATCGCCTTTGCCTGGGAGTTTTTGACGCAGGTATTACAACTCCCAGTGGACAAGCTCTGGGTCACTATCTACCGCGACGATGACGAGGCGTTTGACATCTGGCACAAGCAGGTGGGCGTGGCGGCTGAGCGTATTGTGCGCCTGGGGGAAAAGGACAACTTTTGGGCCATGGGCGATACTGGTCCCTGTGGACCGTGTTCAGAAATTCATATTGACCAGGGGCCTGCCCTCGGGACCGGACCTGAAGATGTCCTGGGTGGCTCGGGAGACCGCTTTCTCGAGTTGTGGAATCTGGTCTTTATGCAGTATAGCCGCGCCGCGGATGGCACGCTCACCCCTCTGCCCCAGCAGAATATCGACACTGGCATGGGTTTGGAGCGCATTACGGCGATCATGCAGGGTGTGCAGAGCAGCTATGATACGGACCTGCTCCGCCCCATCATCACGGCGGTGGAAGAACTCGCCGAAAAACCGTACGGCAGCGTCAAGCCCGACGATGTGTCTATGCGCGTCATCGCCGACCATATGCGTGCCAGCGTGTTCCTGCTGTGCGACGGCGTGCGCCCCGAGAACACCGGGCGCGGCTATGTGCTGCGGCGGATCATTCGGCGTGCGGCGCGCCATGGCAAGATGCTCGGGTTCGAGGAGCCCTTTCTGTATCGCCTGGTAGACGCCGTGCAGCGCGTCATGGGCAGCGCCTATCCCGAGATAGAGGCGCAGAGTGAGTATGTCAGTAAGATGCTTCTGGGCGAGGAGGAGCGTTTCTTGCACACGCTGCACCAGGGCATGCGCGAGCTGGATATCCTCATCGCGCAGCACCAGGAGGACGGCACGCGGCGCATTACCGGGACCGAGGCGTTTCAGCTCTACGATACGTTTGGTTTCCCGATTGATCTAGCTGAGGAGGTGGCTCTCGAAGCGGGGATCACCCTGGACCGGGAGGATTTTGAGGCGGAACTTGAGGCCAGACGCGTCAAAGCCCGCGAGACCTGGAAGGGCTCGGGGGAAGTGCAGGTGGCGCCGGTGTATCAACGTGTGCTGCAACGCGCCGGCGCCTCGATCTTTACCGGCTATGATACCGCCCAGACGACCAGCCCGGTGGTTGCCATCATTGTGGATGGCCGGGAAGTCGAGGAGGCGCATGCCGGGCAGCGCGTTGAGCTCGTGTTCGAGCGCACGCCTTTCTACGGCGAAGCTGGCGGGCAGATCGGTGACGTAGGCCGGGCCCTGGCTCTCGAGCAGGGTGTGGAAGTGGAGATTACGGATACGCAGAAACCGGCTGGGGACCTCATTGTGCATTACGGTGTGGTGAAGCGCGGCACGGTATGGCACGAAATGGCCATGCAACTCGACATCGATGCGCCCCGCCGGGAGGCGATCCGCAAAAACCATACGGCCACGCACCTCCTGCACGCGGCGCTGCGGCAAATTCTTGGTGAGCATGTCAAACAGGCTGGATCGCTCGTGGCCCCAGACCGCCTACGGTTCGATTTTACGCATTTTGCGCGCCTCAGCCAGCGTGAGTTGGACCGCATCGAAAGCCTGGTGAACGAGCAAATCTGGACCAATACCTCCCTGCAGGTGGTGACGATGGATCTCGATAGTGCCATTGCCTGGGGAGCGTTGGCAC
>Ga0081538_10002662_pt1 | contig 17224 bp, 17 predicted proteins | sample TabmetS5T2R1_FD_71022 | JGI IMG/M metagenome (GOLD analysis project Ga0081538, IMG submission 71022) | Tabebuia heterophylla rhizosphere microbial communities from the University of Puerto Rico - S5T2R1 | ecosystem: Host-associated > Plants > Roots > Rhizosphere ... | reverse complement strand
CTCCACGTCGGTGACCCGGCTCTTGAGCAGGTACCCGATACCCTGGCCGCCGGCCAGCAGCTCCATGGCATGGTCGACCTCGACATGGGCCGACAGGACGAGGATGCCGGTCTCCGGGTGTTCCTGGCGGATCTGGCGCGCCGCCTCCAGCCCCTCGGTGCTGTGGGTCGGGGGCATGCGGATGTCGACCACCACCAGGTCGGGTGGCTGGTCGGCGACCAGGGCCAGGAGCTGGCGGGCGTCACCGGCCTGGCCGGCGACCTCGAAGCCCGAGCGTTCCAGCAGGCTGGCCAGCCCCTCGCGCAGCAGGACGTCGTCCTCGGCCAGGATCACCCGGGGCATCGTCGTCATGGCCGGCATTATGGTCCAGCCGACCGCTGCGGGCACCCTGACCTCCACCGCGATCCGTTCGCCGGTTCCGGCTAGCCGGTAGCGCGGCTTTGCGGCTGGCCGGGAGCGACAACGGCCGCTGGCCGCGACGACAGCGGACCTCGCCGGCGTGATCCTCGAACGATGCAGGCATTGCGAGAGGAGCTGACGCACATGCGACTGGTCACGTCCGACCCCGGCCCGGCGGTCAGCGTCGGGCGGGGGGTCGACCTCCGGCCAAGGCGGTGGCCGATCGCCACCATGACCGTCCTCGCCGTCACCGTGGTGGTGACGCTGCTGCAGTTCCCCTTCCCGGCGGTGCGGCTGGCGCTGTGGCGGGATCCGCACGCCCTGGCCGCCGGGCAGGTGTGGCGGCTCGTCACTCCCCTGCTCGTCCAGTACGACCCCTGGTGGCAGATCGTCGCCGTGTTCGCGCTGCTGGCCGGGATCGGCGCCGTCGCCGAGTGGCTGTACGGCCCCGGCCGCTGGCTGCTGCTCTACCTGGGCGGCGGCGTCCTTGGCCACGCCTTCGGCTTCGCCTGGCGGCCCTATGACGCCGGCGCCTCGGTGGGCGTTGCCGGGCTGCTCGGCGCGGTGTGCGCCTGGCTGCTGTCGCCGGCCGGGCCGCGCCTGGCCCGCGTCCGGGTCTGGGGGGTGGTGGGGCTGCTGGCCGGCCTGGTGCTGACCGCGGCGCGGGACATCCACGGTCCCCCGCTGCTGCTGGGCTTCGCCCTGGGCGCGCTGCTGCTCGGCTGGGACCGCCGGGGCGGGACGGCGCCCGGCCGCCGGCAGTCCCGCCGCGATCGCGGAATGACCGCGTTGATCGAGGGGTTCTTCGGCTTCGTGTGGTTCGGTTGGGGCCAGGCGAACGCCGTCGGGGGCCTCCGCGTCGGACTCGCCGTCGCCGGCGTCGCGGCCGCGCTCGTGGGCCTGGCCGGGGGCATCCTGGCCTTCCGCGGCCCGGCGTCCAGCGGCGTCCTGCACGACCGGTGGGCCCGGCGCCGCTACGGTCTCGCCGTCGGGTTCGAGTTCGCCCTGGCCGGGGCCGGCGCGGCGATCCTGGCCGTCGCCGGGCAGGGCGACCTCATCCCCGTCTGGGTGTGCGCGGTCGTCGGGGTCCACTTCTTCGCGCTGGCGTCGCTGCTCGAGGATCGGCTGCTGGTGCCGCTCGGGGCCTCGGTGACCACGGTCGCGCTGGCCGCCCTGGCCGCCGGGCGGGCGGAGGAACGGCGGGACGGGGCCGGCCCGTTGGCCGGTCCCGTCCGAGGAGCCGAGGGCTAGTGCTGGATCGCCTGGCGACCCGGCCGGCCACCCATTGACAGCGTGCTGCCACCGAGCACGACCGCGATCGCTCCCACGATCCACGAGGTCCACGAGGCAGCGGTCCGGCTGGTGTAGGTCAGCACCCAGGGGGCGACGAACAGCAGCACCCGAACAGCACCGCGAACCACTCGGTGGCCACGACGGCCGGCATGGCCAGCGAGAACAGCGCCGTGAGGGCCAGCAGCACGCCGAGGATGATCAGCGCCCAGACGCCGTCACGGTCGCCGGTGGTGCTCACCCAGAAGATGGGCGACACGGCCGCGGCCAGGCCGGCGATCAGCGTGCCCCAGTCCTGGAGGCGGGTCCAAGGCCGCATCCAGGGTCACCTCCTTCTTGTCCCGGTTGGGCGGCCGGTCGTCACCGCTTCCTCCTTCGAGGGTTGCGCCGCCGACGCGCCACGGCATCGCAGCTAGCCCCCATCTCGGCTTCCGGTCAGCCGCCAGCCGAGACGGCCGCACATGCCGGCGCCGGGGGGGTCGTCACCGGCACCCGGATCGGTTAGGGTCTGGGACGGGTGAGCGGAGGATGGCCGGTCGCTGGATGAGACCGTCGGTAGCCCGCTGGCTACGCGGGCTGCTGGTCAGCGTGATCGCGGTGGGCGCCATCAGCGGCGTGATCGCGCTGCTGGAGCCGCACCTTCCGGTCCTGAGCCTGCTGGTGCTCTACATCCTGGCCGTCCTGGTGGTCGCCGTCGGCTGGGGCACGGTGCTGGCGCTGGTCACCGCGATCCTGAGCGCCGTCTGCTTCGCCTACCTGTTCCTGACGCCGGCCGGCGCGGTCCGGGTGGCCGACTGGCGCGAGCTGGTCGCCATGGGGGTCTTCGTGGTCACGGCGGTGGTGGTGGGCGAGCTGGCGGCCCGCTCCCGGCGCGAGGCCCAGGAGGCGGCCCGCCTCTCCGAGGAGCAGTCGGCCCTGCGGCGGGTGGCCACCCTGGTCGCCCAGGCCGGCCCGCCGTCGGCGGTCTTCGAGGCCGTCACCCGGGAGGTCGGCCTGCTCTGCGACGCCGACCTGGCCCGCATGGAGCGCTACGAGGCCGACGGGACCGTCACCGGGCTCGCCGCCTGGGGTCAGGTGCCGGTCGAGCTGGCCGTGGGGACCCGGTTCCCCTTGGACGGGCCGAGCATCGCCCGCGGGGTCAAGGAGACCGGGGGGCCGGTGCGGGTGGACAGCTTCGGCCAGGACGCCGGGACGATCGCCCGGGAGGCGCGGACGGTGGGGATCCGCTCCTCGGTGGGCTGCCCGATCGTGGTCGACGGGCGGCTGTGGGGGGTGATCGCCGCCTCGACCAGGAGCGAAGACCCCTTCCCACCCGACACCGAGGCCCAGATCGGCCGGTTCACCGAGCTGGTCGCCACCGCCGTCGCCAACGCCGAAGCCCATGCGGAGCTGAGGGCCTCGCGCGCGCGCATCGTCGCCACCGCCGACGAGACCAGACGGCGGATCGAGCGCGACCTGCACGACGGCGCCCAGCAGCGGCTGGTCTCCCTGGCCCTGCGGCTGCGCACCGCCGCGGCGGTCGTCCCCCCGGAGCTTGACGAGGTCCACCAGGAGCTCGCCCGTGCCGGCACCGAGCTGGACGAGATCCTCGGCGACCTGCGGGAGCTGTCGCGCGGGATCCACCCGGCGATCCTCAGCGAGGGTGGCCTGGGCCCGGCCCTGCGGACCCTGGCCCGCCGCTCGGCCGTCCCGGTGGAGCTCCAGATGGCCACGGAAGGGCGCCTCCCTGAGCGGGTCGAGGTGACCGCCTACTACGTGGTCGCCGAGGCCCTGACCAACGTGGCCAAGCACGCCGAGGCCTCGCTGGTCCAGGTGGAGGTCGCGGCCACCGACGGGCGGGTCCGGCTGGACGTCCGCGACGACGGCGTGGGCGGCGCCGACCCGGCCCGTGGCTCCGGGCTGGTCGGCCTCAAGGACCGGGTGGCGGCCACCGGCGGCACCCTGCGGGTCGACAGCCGCCCCGGGCAGGGCACCTCCCTGCTGATCGAGCTCCCGCTCGACCCCGGCCGGCCGCCTGACGCCGGCTGATCAGCTACGAACGGGCGGCCAGCAGGTCGCGGATGGCGTCGCCCGACAGGGAGGTCTTGGGCAGGAACCCGACCGCCGGGCTGGCCGCGACCAGCTCCGCGTAGTCCTGCTCGGCGTGGGTCGAGATCAGGATCACCGGTCCCCGCCCGTCCCGGTCGTGGAGGCGCCGGGCCAGCTCCAGCCCGCTCTCGCCGCCCAGGTCGATGTCGACCAGGGTGACGTCCGGTCGCAGCTCCCCGGTCCGCTGGAGCGCCTCGGCGCTGGTCGAGGCGACGCCGACGACGGTGATGCCCTGGCGTTCGAGGAGCCCACGGGCGGCGTCCAGGAACCGGGGGCTGTCGTCGACGATGAGGCAGCGCATGGGCTCAGGATCGCAGGTCGGGGTGCCGGGCCGCATACCGGCTAGCTGGAATCTCATGGGACCAGGCTGATCATCGGTTCCCTACCTGACCTGCCGCGGCCGAGCCGGCGCCCTGGTACCGCTCCTCGAGTCGAGGTTGCCTGCGTGGCCGCCGGCCCGTTCCGGCGCGGAGCTCCGCGGCTGGCTCACCGAGGACGAGAGGCAGGTCTCGCGGTACCGCTCCACCACAAGAAACCGCCCCAGGGCGATGAACCCGATGTCTCGGCTGCTCATCGGTGGCCTCCTTCTCGTCGGCCCAAGTCCTTACGCCTTCAAGCTTCGCCCTGGCGCGCCAACATGTCGTCGGCGCCAGCGGCCATCTCTGCCCCCGGTCGACCGGAGTCTTGCGGTGGCTGCTACCTGGAAGGCGAGCCGTCGAGTGGCCGCCACCGACCCCGCCCGTTCAGCTGCTCCGCTCGACCGGCGTGATCTCGACCGTGGCGACCGCCGGCAGTGACAGCAGCCGACGACGCAACCGGCCGACACCCTCGAGCAGGTCGGCGTCTTCGACCGGCACGACATGGGCCAGCACCAGGAGATGCTGGGGGCCGATGTACACCGCGATCAGCTCGGCCACCTCGGCCACTCAAGGCTCGGCGGCGACCGCCTGCCGCAGTCCCTCCTGGACGTCGGCCGGGGCCGCCTCGTCGATCAGCAGCCCACCGCTGCGGCGCATGAGCACAACGGCCACCCCGATCAACAGCAGCCCGATGAGTAGGCTGGCCGCCCCGTCCCACATCGCCGACCCGGTCACGGTATGCAGCAGCAGCGCCACCAAGGCCAGGGCCAGTCCAACCAGCGCGGCCGAGTCCTCCAGGAACACCGTGGTCGGCAGCGGGTCCGAGAAGGTGACGACGTGCCTGCCGAGGTCGAGGTGGCGGGCACGGGCCTCCGCACGCAACTGCCGGCGCGCGGTGCGCCACGACCAGCCTTCCAGCCCGGCCGAGGCCAGCAGCACGGCCACGCCCACTCCAACGTTGGTGACCGGCTCGGGATGGCGCAGGCTCTGCACGCCGTCGTTGATCGCGAACAGCCCGCCGACGACGAAGATGCCAACGGCCGCGATCAGCGACCAGAAGAAGCGAGCCTGCCCGTAGCCCAAGGGATGGCGGTCGTCGGCCGGGCGCATGCCGCGGCGCACCCCGACGAACAGCAGCACCTCGTTGCAGGTATCGGCAATCGAATGGGTGGCCTCGGCCAGCATCGCCGCCGAGCCGGTCACCGTCGCGGCCACGCCCTTGGCCACGGCGATGAGCAGGTTCGCGGCGACCGCGACGAGCACGGTGCGGACGCTCGCATCGGTCTCGGGGACCCCCGTGCGCTCCATGGCCCCACGATCGCAGCTCCGCCACCCGCCGTCGTCACCGCCAGCGCCCAACTCCCCTACCAGCCAGCGGCAATCCCCGATTTCGTAGCTATTGGACTCGCCGAAACCCTGCTGGCGCCTCAGTGAACCCTCAGGTTCGCCAGCTAGACTGCGGCGTTTGGGGGCTGGCTGCACCCCGTGCTGGAGGAGGACGGATGAGGAGGCTGCTCGCCCGGCTCCTTGCCGCGGTCCTGGTGTGCGAGGGGATCGTGCTGAGCCTTCTCGCGGCTGCCTTCTTCATTAACGCCCGTGTGCCGCTCGTCGGTCCGATCCCCGCGCCGCCACCGGTGTGGGTCCATGCCGCGCAAGGCGCCGGGGTTGCGCTGTGGGTCGTCCTCCTCTGGGCTGGAGCACACGCGCTGTGGACCGGCCGGTACCGAACCGAGCGGGTACAGCGCCGGCTGCTGTACGTGGTCGTTGGCGGGCATTTCATCGTGTCCTTTGCCCTGCCGGTGTGGTTCGGTGGCCTGAGCTTCGGCCGGAGAGACGGTCTGGCGGCATTGGTGTTCTGGCTGCTCGGGTTGGCGTGCTGGGCGGCGTTGCACTTCGCTTCGCCGAGACCCAAGGCGCCCGGCAGCCGAGGCCGCCGTCATCAAGCCAAGCCCGCCGCATAGTGACCGGCATTGGGCTCGGCCTCCCTCAGGATTTCGCCTCGCTACCTCACTGGCGGCGCTCCGTCGGCCCCCGAGACCTGGTCGCTTCCGGCTCGGGCCTTCTCGCGCAGCGTTGCCTCGTAGTCATCGAGCCACCGCTTGAGCTGGCGACGTTTGGCCTCCGGCCAGATCTGGACGAAGAACACCACGATGACACCGGTCCAGAGCGCGAAACCGAGCGAGTAGAGCAGGTCTGCCACCAGTAACAGCGGCTCCGTCGTCGCCGACGATCTGAGCAGGAACCCACCGACATGCGTGGCCAGGCCGACCACGACGCCGATCCCGAGGATCCAGTACAAGGGCTGCTGCCCGGAAGCCAGCCGCCGAAACTTGGGCAGGTGCTCCTCCATCCAGGCCCTGGCGCGAGGATCGTCGACGTCGATGCCGAGCGCGCGGGCCTCGTCGGTGAACGGGTGTGGAGCGCTCTTCGCTCCCGATCCTTCGGCCATGGTCGAACCTCCTGCCAGCCAGTTCAGGTGGCGCCACGGCGACCACGCTACCGCTCCCGCGCAGCCGGCAGGTTGCTGCAGCGTCAGTCGGCGGCGATGAACACCGGAGTGAGCGACACCTGGAGCTTCAGGCGGCCGTCGGCCACCTCCGCTGGTCGCGCCTGGCCCAGGGCGTCGACAGCGGTTGCCCGTGCCGCCGGCCACGGCCAGTCGAACTCCAGCGGCGGCTCATCCTCGCCGTGGAAGGAGTCGCGCTGCGCCCACACCACCAGCATCGGCCCCCGCCGGTGGCGGCGTACGTCGAACACCAGCAGGCCGGGCCGTCCAGGCGCCTCAAGGCGGGTCACGCCGTCAGCCGCCACCCCGGCGAGCCGCTCGGCCAACAGGGCGAACGTCTCGGCGGACGGGTAGCGGTGGCGCAGCTCCCCGTCCTCATAGTCCATCAGCACGAGCTTGCCGAACAGCAGGTCCATGATCGACAGCGGGTTCTCGTACCCGGGGATCTCCGGGGCCAGGTTCCAGCACACCGTCCGCCGGACCCCCGCCGACAGCGCCAGCAGGTTGCGCATGACCAGCTCACGGCAGTTGATGCGGTGCCGCTTGTCCTCCAACTCCTCTGGGCAGCCTCGCATGAACATCTGCAGCTGCGGCGGCAGGTCGGCCATCTGCTCGTAGAGGCTGGCCATGGCGGCCTCCTCGGGCGTCCGTTGGGGGGCCGCGTCCGCGCCCTGACCGGCCGACCCGCCGCTCCCGTCGGCGCCGGCGGCGAATGCGGCGGCCATGGCCTTCTCCATCGCCGCGGTCGCTTCCGGGTACAGGTTCGGCCAGGGGGCGTTGTACTCGCCGACCACCAGCGGCTTCTCGTAGCCGAAGGCGCGCATCATTCCGCGAGCCGACTCGATATCGGTCTGGATCCGGCTCGCGTCCCCGTACAGGTGCAGGTCATACAGGTCGAAGAAGTCGCGGCCGTCGCGCAGCAGCGTGTCGAAGAACTGCCGCTCGGGAGCATCGGAGGCGGCGGCCGGCAGCGCGTAGGGGGCGCCGCCCAGGACCACCGCCGCGCCGGGGTCGGCCTCCTTGACCGCCTGATGCAGCACCCTGAGCTGGGCGACGTACTCGGCCGCCGTCCCCGCCCAGGTCAGCCCGGTGTTGCTGGGCTCGTTGTCGCATTGCCAGTAGGTCACCCGCCCGGCGCAGTGGCGCACCAGGCGGTCCACGAACCGCCGGTAGGCGTCGGGGTCCTTGGCCGGTGAGGGTGGCAGGAAGCTGGTCGCCTGCCGGGTCGCCCACCGGGAGCTCGAGCAGACGGTGACCCAGACCTCCTCGGACCCGTCGAGCTGGTCCAGGAGGGCGTCGACGGCGTCGAAGCTGTACCGGCCGGGCTCCGGCTCGACCTGCGACCAGTAGAGGTACACGCGCACCAGCGCCGCGCCCAGCCCGCGGAGCTGCGGGACGAAGGTGTCGGGTTTGCCGAACAGGCCGTAGCTGATGCTGCGGACGATCCCCAGCCGGACACCCGACGGAATCGGGTCACCCATCTACCTCTCCTTGGCATGCCGGTGAGGCCGGTCACTCACCATCGAGGATTCGCCCGCCGGCGATGCTGCGGCATTGTGGCCAGCCGCAATCTCCCCTTCCGGCTAGCTGGAATCGTCACCCGCTGGACTTCGAGGCATGGGAGCTGCGACCGTGGGGCCGATGCCGACTCGTCTGGTCCATCTCGTCGTTGACGCCGCCGACCCGGCCGGGCTGGCCCGGTTCTGGTCGGGGGCGCTGGCATGGCCGGTCACGTTCGAGGCGCCCGACGAAGTGGTGATCGAACCGCCCGATGATGACCCTGCCCAGGCCGGCCAGCTGCCGCTGGTGTTCGTGCCGGTTCCTGAACCCAAGACGTCCAAGAACCGTGTGCATCTCGATGTGGCCTCGACCTCTGCCGACCACAAGGCGGCGCTCGTTGCCCGGCTGGAGGGGCTGGGCGCCCGGCGGATCGACATCGGCCAACCCGACGACGTGTCGTGGGTGGTGATGGCCGACCCCGAGGGCAACGAGTTCTGCGTGGTCAGCCATCTCGGGTCGGTGGGCAAGGACCCCGCGTCGGCGTTCGCCGGGATCGGGCCGGTGGCCGCGGTCGTGTTCGACTGCCTGGACTCCGAGGTGATCGCCCCGTTCTGGGCGGCGGCGACCGGGTGGCCGGTGCTCGGACGGGACGATCAAGGTGTCTGGCTCCGCGACCGAGGTGGCGGTCCCTATCTCGACCTGCACCGGGTCAGCGAGCCCAAGACCGCCAAGCTGCGGGTGCACCTGGATGTCGCACCCTTCTCCGACGGTGACCACCGCGCCGAGGTCGCACGCCTCCGCGCTGTCGGCGCCGAGCCGGTCGACATCGGCCAAGGCGACGTCCGCTGGATCGTCCTCGCCGACCCCGAGGGCAACGAGCTCTGCGTCCTCACGCCCCGCTGACCGTGATCTGCTCGTCGAGCAGGGCGCGGACCTGCTCGACATCGGGGGTCTGCAGCTGCTCGAATAGGGCAAGGGCGCGCCGCCAGTGGGCCCGGGCCTCCTCCGGGCGACCGAGCGCCTCCAGGGTCACGCCGAGCACACGGAGGCTGTCGGCCTGCCCGTAGGGGTCGTCCAGCTCCTGGCGGATGGCCAGGCTCTCCTCCAGGCAGTCGAGCGCGTCCTGGTGGCGGCCCTGCCGTTGGTGGGCGATGCCGAGGTCGGTGAGGCAGTAGGCCTGGCCCTCGCGGTCCCCCAGCTCCCCGAAGATGGTCAGGCTGTCCCGTAGACCGGCCAACGCCTCCTGGTACCGCCCCTGCCGTTCGTGGACGTTGCCGAGGTTGGCCAGGCTGATGGCCTGGCAGCGGCGGTCGCCCAGCTCCTGGTGGAGGGCGAGGCTCTCCTCCAGACAGTCGAGCGCCTCCTGGTAGCGCCCCAGCCGCCCGTAGACCTCGCCCAGGTTGCTGAGGCTGATGCCCACGCCGTAGCGGTCGCCCAGCTCCCGCTTGATGGCCAGGCTCTCCTTGTGGCAGGCCAGCGCCTCCTCGAGACGCCCTTGCCGCTCGTAGACGATGCCGAGGTTGTTGAGGCTCGCACTTTGACCGAGGCGGTCGCCCAGCTCTCGGCGGATGGCCAGGCTCTCCCGGGTGTAGCTCACCGACTCCGCGAAGCGACCCTGCCAGCAACGGGCAAAGCCAAGATCGGCCTGGACCTGGGCCTGGGCGGCCCGGTCGCCGAGCTGGCGGGTGATCGCCAGAGCGGTCTGGTTGACCTGTACCCAGTCCTGCCAGCGGCTGCGGACGCTGTACATCCCGAACAGGGCGTGGGCGAGCTGGATCGCGATCGTCCCCGGGACGCCGGGTGTGGCCGCGGCCTGCCGGATGACGGCGAGCAGGTTGGCCCGCTCTGCCTCCAGCCAGTCGAGCGCGGTGGTGGCGTCGGCGAACTCCAGCCCGCCGCTGGTCCAACGGTCATCGGCACGGGCCAGGCGGTGGTCGGCCGGACGCAGCAGCCTCATGGTGTGCCAGGCGGTCGCGGCGTACAGGCCCAGCACGCGACCGAGGGCGGCCGCCCGATCCGGCGCGGTCCGCTGGCGGGCGGCCTGCTCGCGGGCGTACAGGCGCAGCAGGTCGTGGAAGCGGTAGCGGCCCGGGGAGGGGGCCTCCAGCAGCTGCGCGTCCACCAGGCGCTCGAGGACCCGCTCGGCCGCCTCCTCGGGCGACTCCAGCAGCCGCGCCGCGACCGGCACGCTCAGCTCCGGACCGTCCAGCACGCCAAGCAGCCCGAACGCCTCCGCCGCCGCCCGGTCGAGGGGCTCCGAGCTGGCCTGGAGCTGCTGGTAGGAGACGTCGTAGCTCGCCCGCACGCCCGCCTCGGCGACCTCCAGCTCGTCCAGGCGGCGCTGCGCGTCGGCCAGCCGCTCCGCCAGCGCCGCCAGGGGCCAGCCCGGCCGCGCCGCCAGCCTGGCCCCTGCGATCCGTAGCGCCAGCGGCAGGTACCCGCAGCAGCGGGCCACCTCGGCGGCCGCCTGCGGCTCGGCCGCCACCCGCTGCTCGCCGGCCACACGGCCGAGCAGCGCGGTCGCGTCCCCGGCGGGCAGGGTGTCCAGGTGCAGGTACGTGGCGCCGTCGAGGCTGGCGAGGAGCTGGCGGCTGGTCACCAGCACCCCGCAGCCGGCGGCGGCGGGCAGCAGCGGACGCACCTGGGCGGCGTCGGCGGCGTTGTCCAGGACCACCAGCAGCCGCTGGCCGGCCGCCCGCGAGCGGAACGCGGCGCTGGCCTCCTCCAGGTCGGCGGGGACGGCGGCCGCGGCCATGCCGAGGGCACGGAGGAAGCGGCCCAGGACCTCCAGCGGCGCCAGCGGCTCGAGGCCCGCGGTGGCGCCGTGGAGGTCGACGTACAGCTGCCCGTCGGGGAAGCGCTCGGCGAGCCCGTGGGCGGCATGGACCGCCAGCGCCGACTTGCCGATCCCGCCGGTGCCCTCGATGGCGCCGATCACCACCGGCCCGTCCTGGCCGGCCGCCGCCAGCGCCCGATCGAGCTGGACGAGCTCCGACTCGCGGCCGGTGAAGCTGGCGACGTCGGGGGGCAACTGGCGCGGCACCGGCTCCGCCGTGGCGACCTGGACGCCGGCGGTCGCTGGGGCGGGCGGGTCGAGCTCCGGGTCGGCGGCCAGGATCCGGCGCTGCAGCTCCTGCACCGGCCGACCGGGCTCCACGCCCTGCTGCTCGACCAGCCGCTGGCGCAGCGCCCGGAAGGCCGCCAGCGCGTCCGCCTGGCGGCCCGAGCGGTACAGCGCCACCATCAGCAGGCCGGTCAGCCGCTCCCGCAACGGCTCGGCGGCCACCAGCCCCTCCAGCTCGGCCACCAGCCCGTCGTGGCGGCCGCCGTCGAGGTCGGCCTGGACGCGGTCCTCGGCCACCGCCAGGCGGCGCTGCTCCAGCCGGGCGCGCTCCTCGGCCAGGGCCGCGACCTGCACGTCCTCGAGCGCCTGGCCCCGCCACAGCGCCAGCGCGGCGCCCAGCAGCCGGCCGGCCTCCTCGGCGTCCCCGGTGGCGAGCAGCTCACGGCCCTGGTCGGCCAGGTCCTGGAACCGCGCCAGGTCCAGCTCGCCCGGCTCCACGCGCAGCAGGTACCCGGGTGCGCGGTACACCAGCCGGTCGGCGTTGGTGCCGAGCAGGCGCCGAAACTGCCAGACCTGCCACTGCAGGCTGCGGCGAGTGGCCGTCGACGACGGGCCCCACACGCTGCGCAGCAGCTCCTGGCTGGCGACCACCCGGTTGGCGTGCAGCGCCAGCAACGCCACCAGCGCCCGCTGGATCGGACCCCGGAGAGGGAGCTGGCCGGTGTCGGCGTGGACCTCGACCGGTCCCAGCAGACGAACCTCCATGGCACCCCAGTCTATCGGTGATGAGCAGCGGCCCTAAGCGCCACCAAAGCCCGGCCAGTGCACCCCGGGCCACCATCGCCCCTGGCCGGCTTGGCGGTCCATCCAGCCGGCTGGTTTCCGCACCCGTACGCCAAGATCGGAGTTTCCGTGACACCGTTCGATTACGTCATCGTCGGCGCGGGACCGGCGGGGTGTGTGCTCGCCAACCGCCTCTCCGGGGACCCTGGGGTCAACGTGCTGTTGGTCGAGGCAGGCGATCTGGACACCAACCCGCTCATCGCCATGCCCAGGGGGTTCAACGAGCTGCTGGGCGACCCGACCACCGCTTGGCACTACCCCACCCGCCCGTTCGGGCCGACGCGGCGGGTCGAGCACTGGGTGCGGGGCAAGACGCTCGGCGGGTCGAGCTCGGTCAACGGCCTGGTCTACAACCGCGGCCACCGCGTGGACTATGACGCGCTCGAGCGTCTCGGCAACCCGGGGTGGGGGTGGGACGAGATGCTCCCGGTCTTCAAGAAGCTCGAGAACAATGAGCTCGGCGCCTCCGACGTCCGCGGCGCGGGCGGTCCGCTGCACGTCTCGACCGTCGACGGGACCGACCCGCTGCTCGAGGACGTGATCGCCGCCGGCACCGAGCTCGGCTGGCGGCGCATGCGGGACCTCAACGAGACCGACGAGGAACGCATCGGCTACGCGATGGCGACGATCCGCGACGGTCAGCGGTGGAGCGCGGCCAACGCGTTCCTCCACCCCGTCATGGACCGTCCCAACCTGACCGTCGCGCTGCGCACGGTCGTCGACCGGGTGGTGCTCGCCGGCGACCGGGCAGTCGGCGTGCAGGGGCGCCAGTACGGACAGGGCACCGAAGCCCTCGCCACCCGCGAGGTGATCCTCGCGACGGGCAGCATCGCCACGCCCAGGATCCTCCAGCTCTCCGGCATCGGTCCCGCAGACGTGCTGCGGTCCGCCGGCGTCGACGTCGCGGTGGACCGCCCGAACGTCGGCGCCCGGATGCGCGAGCACCGCGTGTTCATGATGCAGTTCCGGCTCGCGGAAGATCTCGGGTACAACAAGCTGCTCAGCACCGAGGCCGGCCAGCGGGCGGCGGAGGACGAGTACCAGACGACCCGACGAGGGCCGCTGGCGGCGCCCTTGTCGGACATCGTCGGGTTCTTCAAGACTCGCCCGGACCTCGACCGTCCCGACGCCCAGATCCAGATCGCGCCGTTCTCGATCCTGCCCCTCGAACCGGGCAAGTCCCTGCAGATCGAGCGCGAGCCGGGCATGCTCTGCCTCGGCTACATCCTGCGGCCAGACAGTGAGGGCAGCATCCACGTCACCTCGGCGGATCCCGACACGCCGCTGGACATCGACGCCAACTACCTCGCCACCGAGCACGACCGCACGGTGTCGGTGGACGTCTTCCGCGCCATGCGCCGCCTGTTCGCCACCGGGCCGCTCGCGAAGCGGATCGAGCGCGAAACGGTTCCAGGACCCGGAGTGCAGGCCGATCAGGAGATCATCGACGCCGGGCTGACCCTGGGCACGCCGGGGTACCACGCCATCGGGACCTGCGCGATGGGACCGGACGACGACGACGTGGTCGACCCGCGGCTGCGGGTGCGGGGGGTGACGAACCTGCGCGTCGTGGACGCGTCGGTGCTGCCGATCATGGTCGCCGGCAACCTCAATGGGCCCGTCTCGGCGCTGGCATGGCGAGCGGCCGACCTCATCCTCGAGGAAGGAGGGGCTTGATTATCGAGGTGGTGGAGCGCCTGGGTGCCCTGGACCATCTGCCCGAGCGGGCGCTCCAGGTCGTCTGGGGCCGCGAGGTGGCCGCGGTCGACCAGGATGCCCACGGTGTCACGGTCGGCTTCGCGGACGGTGGCCAGCGCCGAGTCGGCTGGCTCGTGGGCTGCGACGGGGCCCACAGCCGCGTGCGCCAACTGGTCGGCGTCGGGTTCTCCGGCGTCCCACTCGCCGAGCGGTTCCTGCTCGTCGACGTCCACGCGGACCTCCCCGTGTCACGGCGCACGATCTATGCGTGGCTCGACGGCGACACCGTGTTCGGCGCCTTTCCGCTGCCCGGACGGGACATGTGGCGCCTGATGGTCCCGACCGCCGACCCGGGAACCGAGGCCGACGGGATGACCGGCGAGGCCGTCCTCGCCGAGGTCACCCGCCAGCTCAGGGACGGACCGGTTGCGATCCATCGCTGCTGGGTGCTCCCGAGTGGGTGACGTCGTTCCGGGTCCACCGGCGGCTCGCCGATGGTCGTCAACGGGACCGCGGAACCGGCGCTGCTGGACAGCTACGAGGGCGAACGCCGGCCGGTGGCCGCGCAAGCGGTCAGGTCGACCGGTGCGGCGAGCAACCTCGTCCCCGGAAACCACCGCTTCGCCCGGCTGCTGCGGGACCGGGTCGTCGTCCCACTGATGAACAGGCCGTGGATGCAACGGCGGGTCTGGGAGAACCTGTCCCAGCTGAAGGTGACCTATCGGAACGGTCCCTTGGGCCGCCGAGGTCGAACGTGGTTCTCGGGCCGGGGGCCGCGGCCCGGCGACCGGGTACCGGACTTCGCGTGCGCACGGGCCGACGGCGGTGGACCGACCACCCTGCATGCCGAGCTCGGCAACAGGTGGGCGCTGGTGCTGCCCGGCGCAGTGTGGGCGACGAGCACGCCGCCGTCGTGGCCAAGCGGCTCGGTGACGACGCCGTGGTCACCCTGGTCGCCGACCACGACGCCAACGGAGAGATCATGGTGGTGCGGCCCGACGCGCATCTCGGCTGGCGCGGACGGCCGGATCCCGACGCGCTCGACCGATGGCTGACCGCGGTGACCCGGCAGGGCCGGGGCGGAGCCGGCTGAGAAGGCGACGGTGGGCGGGGTCGCGGCTGGCGGCGGCGAACGCCGCCGGGGCGAGGCCGAGCAGCAGGGCCCAGCGCTGATGGGCTCCCTCCCAGGCGGCACTGCCCAGCTGGGCGTACAGCGTCACCTGGGCGGGCAGCAGGAAGGCGGCGCTGGCGAGCGCGAGCAGGGCGGGCGCGGCCACCACCCCGCCGCGCCGCTCGGGCGCCAGGCGCGATCCGGCGGCGGCGAGTGCCACGGTGACGGCCAGCAGGGCCGCCGCCTCCAGGGTGAGCGCCGCGACCGGCAGCGGCAGCCCAGGGTGGACCGCCCGGACCCGCCACACCACCGCGACCCACCAGACGGCCGTTGCCGGCAGCAGCAGCGCCACCCGCAAGGCCCGGCGCAGCAGCAGCGACCCGGCCACGCCCTCGGTGGTGGGCTCGCTGGGATCGTCGAGCAGGAAGGCGCAGCCGAGCGCGCCGACCGTCATGACGAGCCGCAGCCACAGCACCAGGCGCCCCGCCGGCAGCTCCAGGCCCGGCCGCACGACGAGGGCCAGCAGCCCCAGGCTCAGGGCGAACCCTGCCAACGGTGGCGCCCAGCCGACGGCGCGGGCGGTGGGGACCAGCAGCGCCGGGACGAGGCGGAGCTGGCGGCGGAGCCGCGGCATCAGCACGCCGGCCCGATGTCCGGCGTGACCGCGGGGCCAGATGGGGGCTGCACGCCCAGGAGCTCACCGAGCCGCTCCAGGGTGGTTGCCGGTGAGGTCAGCAGGTCCCAGTTGCGCCAGAGCGTCTGGGTGACCTGGTCGCTGGGGCGCTCGAGGAGGGCCAGCGCGAACCGGCCCTCGCGCACGCCCCACCAGATGTCGTCGAGATCGACGTCGTTGGCGAACGCGAAGCTCCCGAAGCGGGCGTCGGTGACGTGCTGGCGGATCCCCGCCGCCGCGTGCGGGCTCGCCCTCGCGGCCAGCCACAGCGCCACCACCGCGCGGGCGTTGCAGCCCGGCTCGGGAGCGGGTTGCTCCACCGTCGAACCGGGTCTCGGCTTCGGCTGCTCGCCGCTGGGCGGCGGCGGGTGGCCGGGCGGCCCGATCACCCGGGCGGCGACGTTGCTGGCGAGGCGCGCGTGGGTGATGGCGAGCGCCTGACCGTCCCGTCCCCAGGCCGTGCCGATCGGGGCGACCGGGCCGTCGCCAGCACGGCCCTGATCGCCGGCGACGGAAGCCTCCTCCCCCGCCTCGCCCTCCTCCTCGGCCAACCGAGCCCAGCCGACGCGCTGCGCCACGGTGACCGGCCCCGCTCGCGCCGCCGCGGCGGGCGGCACGCCGGCCAGCACCGCCCGCACGGTCGGCTCCCACAGGCCGATCTGCGGCTCGAAGCCGGGGAACACGCAGTAGACCGCCGGGCCGCGGCGCTGGCAGACCTGGTGCGCCGCCGGGTTGGTGGCCCCAGCCAGCCGCCCAGCAGGATGAGGACCGGGCCGGTGGCGGCCTCCGCTGGGTGCGGGTTGCCGACCCGGCCGGGCACCCCCGCCAGCCAGGCCAGGTCGGCGACGACCAGGACGCCCGCGAGCGCGGCCAGCGGCAGTACCGACAGCAGGTGCGCCAGCGTCCGCCGGGCCAGGCTCAGCTGGGTGGCGCCGTAGAGGTCGACGGCGCCGTCGCGGTGTGGGCGCAGCACGGCCAGGTTGGTGGCCAGGAGCGCCGCCGCGGCCAGCGGGGCCAGCGGGAACTGGGTCGCGATGTCGGCGTAGTGGAGCACCGGCACGGTGCCCTTGCCCCAGCGCCACAGCAGCCACACGCTCAGGGCGGTCGCGGCGAGCACAGCCGGGTGGCGGAGCAGCCGCCCGCTCCCGACCGCCGCCAGGGCCAGCATGGACCGCCGGGACCGGACCTCGGCCGGGACCTCCCGCGGGACGCCGGCGGCCGGGTTGTCGTGGTGGTCGACGGTGGCCGTCATGCCGCGGGCTCCTCGACCTGGTCCCCGCCGAGGAGCAGCAGGTAGCCGTCCTCGAGGGTGGGCTCCAGCAGCTCGGCGCCGGCCGGTGGGTCGCCGATGTTGCGGTGCTGGCCGGTACCGGTGCGCCAGGCGGCCAGGGCGCCCGGGTCGCGTTCCTGGCTGTGCCACACGTGCCCACGGGCCAGCCCGGCCAGCTCCAGCGGCGTCCCCGCAAAGCGCAACCTGCCGAGGTGCAGCACCAGCACCTGCTGGGCCAGCGCGACCACGTCCTCGGTCTGGTGGGTGGACAGCAGCACGGTGCGGCCCTCCCCGAGTCGGCTGACCAGCTCCCGGAAGCGCAGCCGCTGCTCGGGGTCGAGGCCGGCGGTGGGCTCGTCGAGCACCAGCAGGTCCGGGTCGCCGAGCAGCGCCTGGGCCAACGCGACCCGTCGGCGCATGCCG
>Ga0081538_10002661_pt1 | contig 17225 bp, 14 predicted proteins | sample TabmetS5T2R1_FD_71022 | JGI IMG/M metagenome (GOLD analysis project Ga0081538, IMG submission 71022) | Tabebuia heterophylla rhizosphere microbial communities from the University of Puerto Rico - S5T2R1 | ecosystem: Host-associated > Plants > Roots > Rhizosphere ... | reverse complement strand
TCGGGCGCGGCGGTGGCGGCGGGACTCGCCGCGGGCGCCCTCGGCACGGACACCGGCGGATCCATCCGGCTTCCCGCCGCGTGCTGCGGCATCGCGGGGCTCAAGCCCACCTATGGTCGCGTGAGCCGGGCCGGCGGCATGCCGCTCTCGTGGTCCATGGACCACATCGGTCCCATGGCGCGCACGGTGCGGGACGTGGCGCTGCTGCTGGAGGCGATGGCGGGCGCCGATCCCGAGGACGCCACCGCCAGCGCGCGCCCCGTCGACGACTACGTCGGCGGGCTCCACCAGTCCATCCGGGGGCTGCGCGTGGGGCTGGCCGACAACTTCTACTTCGACGGCGTGGCCCCCGAGGTCGCCGAGGCCGTGAAGGGCATGGCAGCCGTGCTCGAGCGGCTCGGCGCACGGGTGGAGCCGCTGCGCTTGCCGGACCCGCAGGTGATACACGACGTGGCGGGCATCGTGGCGCGGGCGGAGAGCGCGGTGGTGCACGCGCGCATCCTTCGCGAGCGGCCGCACGAGCTGCAGCGGGCGGTGCGCGCGCGGCTCGCGGTGGGCGAGCGCGTGAGCGCCCACGACTATCTCCAGGCCCTGCGCCTGCGGGCACGGATCGCGCGCGAGTTCATCCGCGAAGTCTTCGCCGAGGTCGATCTCGTCCTGGCCCCGGCGACGCCCACGCCGGCTCCGTCGCTGGCCGAGGCGACCGCGGGCGACGGCGAGACCATCGCCGCGCGCATGGGCCGCTTCTCGCGGCTCACGCGCCCGTGGAACGGGCTCGGCCTGCCCGTCCTCGCGCTCCCCTGCGGGTTCTCCGCGCACGGGCTGCCCATCGGCGCGCAGCTCGCGGGCCGGCCGTTCGACGAGGCGACGGTGCTGCGGGTGGGCCACGCGTACGAGCAGGCGACGGACTGGCATCGCCGCCGGCCGGCGCTCGGCTGAGCCGCCGCGGCCGACGTGCCCGCCGGCTCAGCGACGGAGCGAGAAGACCAGCTGGTAGACGGCGAGCGACACGTCGCCGGCCGCGCCGTGCCGCGTGAGATGCTCCGCGTCGAGCAGGTCCGCGCAGACGCGCTCGACCAGCTCCGCCGTCACGCCTTCCACCATCACGACCCACCGGGCGAGGGTGTCCGGCTTGTCGAGGAGCTTCTTCTCGGCGGTGCGCACCACCGTCATCTCCACGTCGGCCTCGGCGAGATGGGCGCCCACGACGCCGGGGCGAGCCGCCACCGCCGGGAGCGCGGTGCCGATGAGCCAGGAGCGCAGCGTCGCCTCGCCGTCGGGACGGGGGCCCAGCTCGAGAGTGGCGAGCGCGCCGCCCTCGCCCGCGCCCAGCGACAGCGTGTTGCGGCACGCGGTCCGGCGATTGTTTCGGAAGAGCTGGATGCACTTGGTCGTCCACGGAGTGGGCGCGTTGAGCCGGGCCAGGTACGGCTCACTCTGCAGTGTCGCGACCCTTTCCGTTTCGTAGAGCGTGAAGTATCGCGGGGCGCCCATCACCGCGTTGTAGCGCCGGCCGCGGAGAAAGCCCGGCACGCCCACCCGCTCCGGGATGTGCTCGCTGATGTGCCAGTGGTCGAACTCGGCGTCGCCGCCGGGCGCGACGTCGTTCCAGATCGCCAGCACGGCGCCGCCCAGGAGAGCCATGCCGTGACCCTACCGGCGCCCGCCGCCGGCGTCAAGGCGGCGGCCCCCGTGCGATAGACTGGAGCCCATGCGGGTCCTGGGACAGATTCGCCTCGCGTACCTGCCCATCCTGGTGACGTACTTCGCATGGGGCGCCAGCGGCATCACCGCGGTGGCCGCGCTGTACTTCCAGAAGGACACGCTGCGGCTCACTCCCGCCGACGCCGCGGCCATCGCCTTCTGGCTGGGGCTTCCGTGGAGCATGAAGATGGTGGTGGGCGTGGCGTCCGATCGGTATCCCATACTCGGCAGCCGGCGCACCGCCTATCTGATCGCGGGCACGCTCTGCTCGCTGGCGGGGTATGCGCTGGTCGCGTGGTGGGTGACCACCCGGGACGGCTATCTCCTGGCCATGCTCCTCGTGGTGATGGGCTTCATGATCCAGGACGTGGTCGCCGACGCCATGTCCGTGGAGGTAGCGCAATCCGATGACGAGGTGGCGCAGGTCCAGACCCTCGGGCGCATGGCGCTGCTGGTGGGCACCATCAGCGTGGGTTACGCGAGCGGGCACCTCGCGGGCGCCCTCGGCCCGAGGCCCGTGTTTGCGCTCGCCGCTGCCCTGCCGGTCGTGGTGGCGGTGGCCACCCTGTTCATTCGCCCCGCGACGCGGCGTGTCTCGACCGCGGCGGCCGCCGCCGTTGCCCCGCCCGTCTCCGGCGGGGCGGACCCGCTCGCGGCGGGTCGCGCGCGGCTCGTGCTGGGCGTGGGCCTCGCCTACGCCGCGTTCAGCGCGGGGCTCGAGCTGATGGACGTGCCCTTCACGCAGGAGCTGGTGCTGGTGGTGTCGGCGGTGCTCATCGTGACGTTGCTCTCGCGCATGGGGCTCTCCCGCGCGGTCGCCATCTCCGCCTTCGTCATCTTTCTCTTCCGCGCGGTGCCGGGGGTGGGGCAGGGATACAGCTACTGGGCGATCGACCACCTGGGGTTCGACCAGCAGTTCCTGGGCATCCTCGCCCAGGTGAGCTCGGTGCTGAGCCTGCTCGGGCTGATCCTCTTCCGCAAGCCCATCACGAGCCGGCCGGTCAGCTTCACCATCACGTGGGTGACGGTCGCGGGCTTCATCCTGTCGCTCCCCACCATCGGACTCTTCTACGGCGTGAACGAGTGGTTCGGGCTCTCGCCCCGCGCCTTCGCCGTGATCGACACCACCATCTCGGCGCCGCTCGGCCAGCTCGCCATGGTGCCCATGCTGGTCCTCATCGCCAAATCGGCGCCGGCGGGAGCGGAGGCCACGATGTTCGCGGTGATGGCGTCGCTCATGAACCTGGCGCTCTCGGCCAGCGAGCTGGGCACGCGGTACCTCAATACCGCCTTCGCGGTCACCCAGCAGAGCTACGTCGGCCTCGGGTCCCTCATGATCACGGTGGCCCTCATCGGGCTCTTGCCGCTTCTCGTGGTGCCGCTGCTGCGCCGGGAGGAGGCGCGCATGGCCAGGGCCTCGGCGTCCGTGCCCGCGCCCGCCGCCGCGCAGCCGACGGCCGCCACCCCCGGATGAGCGGACCCCGCGCTATCATGGTCGACGGAGCCATGGGCATGAACCCCCGCCGTCCCTGGTCCGCGATGGTGCGCCTGCTCGAGCGCGACGAGCGGGTGTTCGCCTTCCTTCTCGCCGTGGTGATGGTGGGCGGTCTCGCCACGCTGGGCCTCGCCCCCCTGCGCCCCCGCTATCGGATAGATCTCTACTCGCTCGTGCTCTGGTTCGCCGCCTACAAGGCATGCATCCTCGCCCTCGTCACCGTGAATCCGCGGGCCACGCGCCTCATCTTCACGGGCGCGCTCGTGGTGGACATGCTGCTGGTCTTCGCGCTTCTCTATCTCACGGGCGGCGGCGAGAGCCTCTACTACCTGCTGTTCTTCCCCCTCGTCGCGGTGAACGCCTACTACTTCGGCCGGGGCGTCGGGCTCCTCATCACCCTCGGCGCGGGGCTCATCTTCTGGGCCGCGTGCTATCTGGCCCCCCCGCCGGCCACCTGGACCGCGGTGGTGATCCTGATGGGGCTGGTGGGGCTGCCCGCCTTCGCCCTCGCCCACGTCGCCGAGCGCGAGCGGCGCGGCCGCGCGGAGGTGGAGCGACTCAACGCCGAGCTCACCGGCACCCTCACGCGGCTCCAGGCCGCGCAGCAGGAGCTGGTGGTGGCCGAGCGCATGGCCACGGTGGGGCGGCTCTCCCTCAAGGTGGCGCACGAGGTGCGGAATCCCATCGCCGCCATCGGGCTCAACGCGGAGATGCTGGGCGACATCGTGAGCGAGCGGTCGGACCCGGAGATGGTGGAGGCCAAGAGCCTGGTGGGGGCCATCCGCGACCAGGTGGGGGCCCTCGACGCCCTCACCGAGGAGTACCTGGCCTTCGCGCGCTTCCCGCGGCCCCAGTTCGACGAGGACTCGGTCAACGACATGGCGACGGCGGTCATCGAGTTCGTGCGCCCGCTCGCCGCGCGGCAGGGCATCACGGTGCGGGCGGAGACGGACGCCGAGGTGCCGTCCATGGCCATCGACCGCACCTTGCTCCGCCAGGCCGTGCTCAATCTCATCAAGAACGGGCTGGAGGCGGTCTCGCAGGGGGGAACGCTCACCCTCACCACGCGCCGCCTCGGCGACACCGTGGAGATCGCGGTGAGCGACAGCGGGCCGGGGATCAGCGAGGAGGTCGGCCGGCGGCTCTTCGAGCAGTTCTTCACCACCAAGCCCCAGGGGACGGGGCTCGGCCTCGCCATCACCCGCCAGATCGCCGAGGAGCACGGCGGCACGGTGGAGTGGACGAAGCAGGCGGGCCCGGGCACGACCTTCACCATCAAGCTCCCCATCAAGAGGCCCGAGCATGCCTGCTGAGATGACCCCGACCTTGCTCGTGGCCGACGACGACCCGGCGGTGCGCCAGAGCCTCGAGCGCACGCTCGCCCGCGAGGGCTACTCCGTCGTGCTGGCGCCCGACGGGCAGGCCGCCCTCGAGCGCCTGCGCCAGGGCGGGGTCGATCTGCTCCTCTCCGATCTGCGCATGCCCGGCCTCACCGGGCTCGAGCTGCTCCGCGAGGTCAAGTCCGCGCTGCCCGACGTGGACGTGATCATGCTGACCGCGTTCGGCACCGTCGAGGAAGCGGTGGCCGCCATGAAGGACGGGGCGGTGGACTTCCTCACCAAGCCATTCCAGCGGGCGCAGCTCATCCGGGTCATCCGCAAGGCCCTCGAGCGGCGCGAGCTGATCGCGGAGAACCGCGCCCTCCAGCGCCGCCTGGACGATCTGCTCGCGCAGGGGAACATCATCGGCGTCAGCCCGGCCTTCCGCGCCACCATGACCCTGGTGGAGCAGGTCGCCAACAGCTCCGCGACCGTGCTCATCCAGGGCGAGAGCGGCACCGGCAAGGAGCTCCTCGCCCGCGCCATCCACGACCGCTCGTCGCGGCGCAACGGGCCCTTCGTGGCCGTGAACTGCGCGGCCCTGCCGGAGACGCTGCTCGAGTCGGAGCTGTTCGGCTACGAGAAGGGCGCCTTCACCGGCGCCGCCGGCCGCAAGGAGGGCCGCTTCGAGCTGGCCGACGGGGGCACGCTGTTCCTCGACGAGGTGGCCGACCTCTCCCTGGTGACCCAGCCCAAGATCCTGCGCGTGCTGCAGGAGGGGGAGTTCGAGCGGCTGGGCGGGACCAGGACCAGCAAGGTGGACGTGCGCATCGTGACGGCGAGCAATCAAGACCTCGCCGCCCTGGTCAAGGAGAAGCGCTTCCGCGAGGATCTCTACTACCGCCTGAACGTCATCACCATCACCGCGCCGCCCCTGCGGGAACGCCGGGAGGACGTGGCGGTGCTCGCTCAGCATTTCCTCCGCATCTACTCGGCCAAGAACAACCGCAGCCTGGTCGGCTTCTCCGAGGATGCCCTGCGCTGCTTCGAGAGCTATCCGTGGCCGGGCAATGTGCGGGAGCTCGAGAACGTGGTGGAGCGCGCGGTGGTGCTGGCGCGGGGGCAGACGGTGGAGGTGGGGGACCTACCCGAGAAGGTCACCGCCCGCGCCATCGTGCTGGAGCGGCCCGCGCCGGGCGAGCATGCCGAGGGCAGCGCCGCGGACAGCTTCCTGCGTATCCGCGTGGGCACGCCGCTCGACGAGGTGGAGTCGCGCATGCTCGAGGAGACGCTGCGGGTGACCCGCGGCAACAAGACGCTCACCGCCAAGCTGCTGGGCATCGATCCGAAGACGGTGTTCCGCAAGCTCAAGGCCGCGGAGGAGAGCGAGGACGAGGAGGGCGCGGAGCCGGGCGCCGAGCGATCGGGCGCCTGAGCGTATGGCCTTCTCCGAGATCCTCTACGAGGTGGAGGACGGCGTCCTCACCGTGACCCTGAACCGTCCTGCCAAGCTGAACGCGCTCACGCGGACCATGCTGGCGGAGCTCCTCGAGGCCCTGGATCGCGCGGACGCCGACGACGCGGTGCGCGCGGTGATCGTCACCGGGGCGGGGCGCGCGTTCTGCGCGGGCGCCGACCTCTCCGCGGGCGCCCGGACCTTTGACCGCACGGCGGGTGGCGACCGGACGGCGGGCGGGGGCCATCGCGCCGGCGAGCCGCACCGCGACGGCGGCGGGCTCTTCGCGCTGCGCGTCTACGCCTTGAAGAAGCCCGTGATCGCGGCCATCAACGGCGCCGCCGTCGGCTTCGGCGCCACCATGACGCTGCCGATGGACGTGCGCCTGGCCTCCTCGGCCGCGCGCATCGGCTTCGTCTTCAGCCGGCGCGGCGTGGTGCCTGAGGCGTGCAGCACCTGGTTCCTGCCGCGCGTGGTGGGGATCAGCCGGGCCGCGGAATGGGTGTACACGGGTCGCGTATTCCCCGCCGCCGAGGCCCTGGACGGCGGTCTGGTGAGCCGCGTGGTCGAGCCGGAGGCGCTGCTGTCCACCGCGCGCGCCCTCGCCCGCGAGATCGCCGACAACACCTCGGCGGTGTCGGTGGCGCTGGCGCGCCAGATGATGTGGCATCTCCTCGGCGCCGACCACCCCATGGCCGCGCACCGCCTCGACTCGGCGGGCATGGAGTACATGGGCCGCTCGCCCGACGCCCGCGAGGGCGTGACCTCGTTCCTCGAGAAGCGGCCGCCGCGCTTCACCATGCGGCCGAGCGCGGACATGCCGCCCTTCTTTCCCTTCGGAGACGCCCGGCCATTCTCGCCCTGAGCGGCACCCTGCTGCTCTGCCTGGTCATGTTCGGCAACACGTTCCTGGTCGGCGCGTTCGGCCCCGTCCTCCCGGAGATCGCCCGCACCCGCGGCCTCGCCGACTGGCAGCTCGGCGTGGTGGCGGGCGCCTTCGGGTTCGCTCGCATGGCGGGCGCGATGCCGGCGGGCATGCTCGCCGGCCGGCATCTGGGCGCCACCCTGGTGCTCTCCCCGGCCTTCCTCGCGGTGGGGCTCCTCTGCGTGACGGCCGGGCCCACGTTCTGGATGCTCGTGCTGGGCCGCGCGCTCATGGGCGTGGGCCACACGCTCCTCATGGTGGGCGGCCTCACCGCCATCCTTCGGGACGACAAGGGCGCGGACGCCTCGCTGCGCCTCAACACCTTCGAGTTCGCCGGCATGCTCGGCATACTCGGCGGACTGCTGGTGATCGGCGTGCTGCCCTCGGCCTGGTCCTGGAATCTCTCGCTGGCGGTGGCCTCCGCGCCCCTCATCGTGAGCGCGCTCGTCGGGCGCGGTCTCCTTCGCCGCTTCCCGCCCACGCCGCCGCGCCCGCCGGCCTCGACGGCGGCGGCGACGCCGCCCGCGTCCCGCGGCGCCCGGGTGTTCTGGCTCATGCTCGCGGTCGGCATCACGATGGCGTTCGCCTGGTCCTCGGTGAGCCAGTTCCTCATCCCGCTCCGGGGGACGCGGGAGTTCGGGCTCGACCGCGGCGGCATCTCGGTGCTGCTGGGCCTCGCGCAGGTGGTCGATCTGATCTTCCTCCTCCCCACCGGCCGCGTCGCCGATCGCGTGGGGCGCGTGCCGGTACTGGCCGCGCTCATGCTCGTGCTGGGGCTCGGCGCGGTGGGCACCGGGCTCGGCAGCTATCCGTTGTTCGTGGCGGGCTGTGCCGCCTTCGGCCTCGGGCTCGCGGGGTGGATGCTGCCGCTCGGGATCGCCCGCGAGCACGGGGGCGCGGAGGCGCTCGCGTGGCGCACCGCCCTCTATCGCGTGGGGACGGATGCCGCCATCTTCCTCGGCCCCGTCCTGAGCGGGCTCCTGGGCGAGCGCGCCGCCCGCCTGTTCGTGGCGGCGATCGGGCTCGCGGCGCTGGCCGCAGGCGCGCGGCTCTTCCTCCGCCCGCTGCCGCGATAGCGGCTGCGGTGAAGCGGGCGTATCCTCTCCGCATGCGCGTGAGCCTGCGAGCGCTCGTGGCCGCCCTGGTGACCGTGCTGCTCGCGGGCTCGCCGGTCGCCGCCGCGGGGAACGACGCGCTCTGGACGCTGCTCCGCGGCGGCGGGCAGGTGGTGCTGCTCCGCCACGCCGCCACCGACATGGAGCAGCGCGATCAGGTCGGCGCCCCGCTCTCCGACTGCGCGCGGCAGCGGAACCTCAACGAGGACGGCCGCGAAGACGCGCGTCTCATCGGGGCGGTGTTCCGCGTGCGGGCGATCCCGGTGGGCCGGGTGCTCTCCAGTGGCTACTGCCGCTGCATCGAGACCGCGCAGCTGGCGTTCGGCCGGGCGGAGGCCTGGACGGCGCTACAGCAGGCGCTCACCAACAAGACCCTGCAGGAGGCTCGCGTCGCCGAGATGCGCGCGGTGGCCGGCGAGCGGCCCACTGCCGGCAATCTGGTCCTGGTGACCCATCAGTCCCCGATCCGCCTGCTCACGGGTGAGAAGGTCGCCGAGGGCGAGATGCTGATCCTGACCCCGAAGGGCAACGGCGAGTTCGAGATCGCGGGCCGCATCCCGCCGGAAGAGTTGTCGGGCCCCTGACCGTGACGCGCCGCCTCAGGCGGTACGCGTGCGCAGATGGAAGCTCTTGGGGCGGGTGAGGTGCTGGAATCCCAGGTGGGAGAGCGAGCACCCCTTGCCGCTGTCCTTGACGCCCACCCAGGGCAGGAGCGGGTCGAGGTAGTCGCAGCGGTTCGCGTAGACGGTGCCGGCGTCGAGCTGGTCCATCAGGCGCTCCGCGCGCGCGGCGTCCTCCGTCCAGACCGAGGCGGTGAGCCCGTAGGGGCTGTCGTTCATGAGCCGCACCGCCTCGGCGTCGTCGGCCACCGGCATGAGCCCGATCACGGGCCCGAAGCTCTCGTCCCACATGACGCTCATGCCGTGGTTGACGTCCACCAGCACCGTCGGCTCGCAGAAGTAGCCGCGGCCCCGCCACGGGGTGCCGCCGGTGAGGACGCGCGCGCCCGCGGCGCGCGCCTGCGCGATCTGGCCCTCCACCACCTGGACGACCTTCTTCTGCGCGCAGGGCCCCAGCGTCGTGGCGGGATCCTCGGGGTCGCCCATGCGATAGCGGCGCACCAGCTCCACGTAGGCCTCGACGAATCGGGGAAAGACGGCGCGGGCCACGTAGATGCGCTCGATGCCGCAGCAGCTCTGGCCGGCGTTGTAGAACGCCCCGTCCACGAGGTTCTCCACCGCGAAGTCGAAGTTGGCGTCGTCCGCCACGTAGGCGGGATCCTTGCCGCCCAGCTCGAGGCCGGCGTCGATGAAGCGGCTCGCCACGTGGCCGTGGATCTCGCGCCCGCCCTCCACCGAGCCCGTGAACGAGACGTAATCGACCTGGCCGGAGCGGATCACCTTGGCGGCGAGCGAATGATCCATGGGCACGGCGGCGATGAGGCCGGCGGGGAGGCCGGCCTTGGCGAAGGCGTTCACGAAATGGTCGGCGCAGAGCGGCGTGAGGCGCGCATGCTTGACGAGCACGGCGTTGCCGGAGAGGAGCGCGGGCACGATCACGTTGACGGCGATGAGGAGGGGATAGTTCCAAGCCGCGATGTCGAGCACCACGCCGAGCGGCTCGCGGCGGATGAAGCGCCGGAATCCGTCCTTGGGTGGCAAGGGCTCGTCGGCGAGGGCGTCCCCGGCGATGCGGCACATCGTCTCCGCCCGGTCGATCATCGTGTTGATCTCGTTGCGCGACTGCTGGAGCGGCTTCCCCATCTGCCGCGTGATTTCGAGGGCCACCTGCTCCGCCTGGGTCCGGAAGGCCGGCACCATGCCGGCGACCACGCGGACGCGCTCGGCGACCGGCGTCTGCCGCCAGTCGCGCTGGGCGCGGCGGGCGCGAACGACGAGAGCGCCCAGCTCCGGCTCGGAGACCGCAGTGACGGTGTGGAACGGCTCCTCGGTGGCGGGATTGACGAGGCTCCACGTCTGGCTCATGCGCGCGAGCTTACTCCGCGCCGGGCGCGCCCGACAAGGAGTGCTATGCTGAGGCCGTGACGGCGAAGACGCGCACCGAGTCCGACACGATGGGACCGATCGAGGTTCCCGCCGACCGCTACTGGGGCGCGCAGACGCAGCGCTCGCTCGACCTCTTCAAGATCGGCGGCGAGCGCTTCCCCCGAGAGTTCATTCGCGCTCTCGGCCTCGTGAAGAAGGCCTGCGCGCTCGTGAACCGGGAGCTGGGCCTCCTGGCCACGGACAAGGCCGACGCGATCGTACACGCCGCCGACGAGGTCATCGATGGGACGCTCGACGAGCACTTCCCACTGGTGATCTGGCAGACCGGGAGCGGCACCCAGACCAACATGAACGCCAACGAGGTCATCGCCAACCGGGCGAACCTCCTCCTGGGCGGCGCGCTCGGCGCCAAGAAGCCGGTGCACCCCAACGACGACGTGAACCGCTCGCAGTCCTCGAACGATGTGTTTCCCACCGCCATGCACGTGGCCGAGCTCGAGCAGCTGGAAGGGCGGCTCCTGCCCGTCCTGGACCGCCTCCGCGCCGTCCTGGACGGGAAGGCGCGCGCCTACGCCGACCTGGTGAAGATCGGGCGCACGCATCTGCAGGACGCGACCCCGCTCACGCTGGGGCAGGAGATCTCCGGGTGGGTCGCCATGCTGGACCACGCGGCGGCGGGACTACGCGCGGCGGCCCCCGGACTGGGCGAGCTGGCCATCGGCGGCACCGCGGTGGGCACCGGCCTCAACGCGCCCGCCGATTTCGGCGACCGCGTGGCCGCCGTGCTGACGCGGCTCGCGGGGCGGCGCTTCACCAGCGCACCCAACAAGTTCCAGGCCCTCGCCTCGCACGAGGCGGACCTCCTGGCCTCCGGCGCGCTGCGCGCGCTCGCCGCGTCTCTCACCAAGATCGCCAACGACGTGCGCTGGATGGCCTCGGGGCCCCGCTCCGGGCTGGGGGAGATCGCCATTCCCGAGAACGAGCCCGGCTCGAGCATCATGCCGGGGAAGGTCAACCCCACGCAGTGCGAGGCGCTCACCATGGTGTGCGCCCAGGCGCTCGGGAACGACGTGGCGGTGGGAATGGGGGGCGCGTCCGGGAACTTCCAGCTGAACGTCTACAAGCCGCTCATCGTGTCCAATGTGCTGCGGACGATTCGCCTGCTGGCCGATGCCATGGAGTCGTTCCGCGCGCACTGCGCGGAGGGCATCGAGCCGAGGCCGGAACGCATCGCCGACCACGTGCGCGAGTCCCTCATGCTGGTGACCGCGCTCGCCCCGCACATCGGCTACGACCGCGCGGCGCAGATCGCGAAACGGGCGCACAAGGACGGGACCACCCTCCGCGAGGCCGCGCTGGCCCTCGGTCATGTCACCGCGGAGGAGTTCGACCGCCTCGTGCGCCCGGCCGAGATGGTGAAGCCCGGCGGGACGGGCTAGCTCTTGAAGTTGATCTTCTTGTGCCCGCCGTCGCAGTAGGGCTTGTTCGCCGACGCGCCGCACCGGCACAGGGCGAATTGCGCGCCCTTCGAGGGGAGGGGATTACCCTGGGCGTCCTGCAATTCGCACTCCCCGTTCACGATGAGCGGACCGTTCTCCATCATCTTCACCGTTACCGGCATGCGCGTATCTCCTTTGGCTGGGCCGCTTGATGCGGCCGTGGCGTTGGGCGCGCTCCGCGGGGTGGCGCGCAGGCGCAGTATAGGGGCGTTCGGCGTCGCGCGAAAGTCACTTTTGCCGCCCGCTGCGGGCGGCTAGACTCGGCCCATGGCGGAAATGCCCATGGCCGAGCGCCTCCTCGACGCCTTCTCCGGCGCCGCCGCGCGCCTCTACGGCGGGGAGCCCGTCACCGAGCTGGCCCACTCGCTGCAGTGCGCCGAGCTGGCGCGGGAAGCCGGCGCGGACGAGAATCTCCAGCTCGCCTGCCTCTTGCACGACGTGGGCCGCTTCGCGGTGGACCCGCGCGAGATCTTCGACAAGAAGGAGTCGTCGATGGGCGCCCACCCCGGGGCGCGCGGCCACCACGACGTGGGGGCGGACCTCATCGCCCCCTGGGTGCACCCGCGCGTCGCCTGGCTCGTGCGCATGCACGCCGACGCGAAGCGCTACCTCTGCGCCGTCGAGCCCGCGTACTGGGACACGCTGACCCCGGGCTCGCGCCACACGCTGACGCTCCAGGGCGGAGTGATGGCGGCGCCGGACGCCGCCCGCGCGGCGACGCACCCCTGGATGGCCGACGCGGTGCGCCTGCGCCGCTGGGACGATCTCGCGAAGGTGCCGGACAAGCCGACGGCGCCGATCGAAGCCTGGGCGCCCCTGCTGCGCGAGATCTTCGGACGGCCCCGGCGCTAGTCGAGCCTGCGGAATTTCTGGAGGGAGCGGATCTCGCGGGGCGGCTTCTCGAGGCTTCCCTTGGCGGTCCAGGCCACCTCCGACACGTAGACGTCGCCGCGGGAGTCCACCACCACGCTGTGCGGCGCGGTGAACTCGCCGGGCTTCTCGCCCGCGAACTGGCCGCCGAAGCGGGCGACCCGCTCGCCCTTGGTGTCGAGCACGGTGACGCGCGGGCCGATGTTCGGCGTGTTGTCCGTGACGGGAATAGCCGAGCCGAGCTCGCCCACGTAGAGCAGGTCGTCCTGCCGGCGGTTCGTGTAGAGCCCGCAGGGGCGGTGGAGGTTGTTCCACTGGCCCTGATAGCGGCCCTGGCCGTCGAAGATCTGGATGCGGTGATTCTCCCGGTCCGCGACGTACACGAAGCCGTTCCGGTCGGTGGTGAGGTTGTGGGGCAGGTTGAACTGGCCGGGATCGGTGCCCGGCTCACCCCACGAGAGAAGATGGCGCCCGTCCGGCGCGTACTTGTGCACGCGGGAGTTGCCGTAGCCATCCGACAGGTAGAGGTCGCCGGTCTTCGGGCACACCGCCACGTGGGTCGGCCGGTTGAACGGCTTGCCGCCCTGGAGGGTGGAGGGCGTGTCGGGATCGCCGATGGTGAGGAGTAGCTTCCCCTCCGGAGTGAACTTCCGGCTCGTGTGATGGAGATCGTCGGTGAGCCACAGCATACCCTCCGCGTCCACGCTGATGCCGTGGGCGCGGCGGATCTGGCCTTCGCCCCACGAGCGCAGGAAGTTGCCGTCGCGGTCGAAGACGATCACCGGATGCTCGCCCCGCGTGAAGCAGTACACGTTGTCCTTCGCGTCCACCGCCACTCCGGCAACCTCGACGTAGCGCCACCCCGCGGGCAGCTTTCCCCAGCCGACAACTGGCTCGAAGCGCATCTTATTGGCTCTCCTCGATGGCCTTCTCCATGCGGGCGAAGCGGCGGCGGAGGGGCTCGAGCCCCTCGCGGTGCGTGATGACGTACAGTCGATCGGCGAGGATGGCGGCGAGCACGCGATCGGCCACGTGCTCCGGGGCGAGATAGCGGCCGATCAGCTCCACCGCGCCGCCCGGCGCCTCGCCGCCGGCGTTCCGCAGCGCGGCGGGCCGGCTGCGCGCGCTGTCCCGGATGCGGGTGGTCACGCCCATGGGGCACAGCACCGACACGCCGATGCCGTGGCGACGCAGGTCTTTCTGCAGCGTCTCCGAGAGCCCCACCACCGCGTACTTGGTGGTGTTGTAGACGCCGAGCCCCTCGGACGCGATGAGGCCCGCCATGGAGGCGGTGTTGACGATGTGCCCCTCGGTCCGCTGCGCGACCATGCGGGGCACGAACGTCTCCACGCCGTGGACGACGCCCCAGAGATTGACGTTGATGGCCCACTCCCAGTCCTGGTGGGTGGCGGTGTCGAGCCCGCCCCACAGCGCGATGCCCGCGTTGTTGCAGAGCACGTGGACGGCGCCGAATTCCGTCCACGCGCGATCGGCGAGGGCCTGCACCTCCGCGAGCCGGCTCACGTCGGTGCGCACGGCGATGGCGCGGCTCCCCGCCTTCGCCACGCCCTCCGCGGTCTCGCGCATGCCGGCCTCGTCGAGGTCGGCGATCACCACCCGAGCCCCCGCGCGCGCGAAGGCGAGGCACAGCGCGCGGCCGATCCCGCTGCCGCCGCCGGTCACCACCGCCACGCGCTCCGCGAGCGTTCTCACGGACGGGGAGTGTGGGGCTCCCGCGGAAGAGATGTCAAGTGTGTCGGTCTCGGGAGTCTGGTATCCTGCCCCTCCATGGACTATCGTTTGCCGACATCGGTCGTCCCCAGCCGATATGAGATCCGTCTCGTTCCGGATCTCGACGCGGCGACCTTTAGCGGGGAGGAAACGGTGACGGTGACGGTGACCGAGCCCGTCACCGACGTGTGGCTCAACGCCGCCGAGCTCACCATCCACGCGGTGGCCGCGCGCGACGCCGCGGGCACGGTGGTGCAGGGATCGGCCGCGCTCGAGGAGGCGCAGGAGCGCGCCCGGCTGAGCTTCCCGTCGCCCCTCACGCCGGGCGAGTGGCGGCTCACCATCGGCTTCCGCGGCATCCTCAACGACAAGCTCCACGGGTTCTACCGCAGCACGTACAAGGACGGCGCGGGCGCCGCCCACACCATCGCGGCGACGCAGTTCGAGGCCACCGACGCCCGCCGGGCGTTCCCATGCTGGGACGAGCCCGCCTTCAAGGCGGTGTACGCGGTCACGCTGGTGGTGCCCGAGCGCCTGGCCGCGGTGTCCAACACCGCGATCGCTTCCGAGGAGCCCGCGGGCGACGGCAAGAAGGCGGTGCGCTTCGCCGATACCATCAAGATGTCGACGTATCTCGTCGCCTTCGTGGTCGGGGAGCTGGAGGCGACGCCCCCGGTGATGGTGGGCGCGACGCCGCTGCGGGTGTGGGCCGTCCCCGGCAAGCTCGGCCTCACCCAGTTCGCCCTGGACTGCGGCGCCTTCTCGCTGGAGTTCTTCGAGAAGTACTACGGCGTGCCGTACCCGGGTGACAAGGTGGATCTCCTCGCCATCCCGGACTTCGCCGCCGGCGCCATGGAGAACCTGGGCGCCATCACCTTCCGCGAGACCGCGCTCCTGGTGGACCAGGCGACCGCATCGCACACCGAGCTGGAGCGCGTCGCCGACGTGGTCGCCCATGAGCTGGCCCACATGTGGTTCGGCGATCTCGTGACGATGGCGTGGTGGAACGGCATCTGGCTCAACGAGGCCTTCGCCACCTTCCTCGAGATGGTCGCGGTCGACGCCTGGAAGAAGGAGTGGCAGCGCTGGGTCACCTTCGGTGTCTCGCGCGCCGCCGCGATGGGCGTGGACGGTCTCCTATCCAGCCGCCCCATCGAGTTCCCGGTGCGCGAGCCGAAGGAATGCGAGGCGATGTTCGACCTCCTGACCTACGAGAAGGGTGCCTCCGTCCTCCGCATGCTCGAGCAGTACCTCGGCACCGAGGTGTTCCGGGAGGGCGTGCGCCGCTACCTCCGTGACCACCAGTACGGCAACGCCGAGACCACTGATCTCTGGAAGGCGCTGGGCGCGGCGTCGGGACAGCCCATTCCCGAGGTGATGGACGGCTGGATATTCCGCGCCGGCTATCCGCTCGTCACCGTGGAGGCCGACGGGACGGGGGTCAAGCTCTCCCAGCGGCGCTTTCTCTATCTCGGGGCGGACGCGGGCGATGGGGCCGAGAGCGAGCCCTGGCGGATTCCCATCGCGCTGCGGGCCTCGGTCAAGGGCGGATGGGTGGACAAGCGGCTGCTCCTCGACGGGCCGGAGACGCGCGTGGCGCTGCCCGCCGCGCCGGACTGGGCCATCGCCAATGCCGGCGGCCATGGCTTCTACCGGGTCGGGTACGCGCCCGCCATGCTCAAGAAGCTCGCGCGCTCGGTCGCCAAGGTGCCTCCCATCGAGCGCTTCAACGTGGTGAGCGACGCGTTCGCGGTGACGCAGGCCGGTCACCTCGCCGCGGTGGACTACCTCGACCTCACCGGGCGCTTCCGTGAGGAGACCGACCGCAACGTGTGGACGGTGCTCACCGGCTCCTTCGCGTTCGTGAATCGCGTCATCGCGGAGGGCACGCGCCCGGGCTTCGCGACCTTCGTCCGGCATCGCGTGGGGCTGGCCGCCGCGCGGCTGGGCTGGGAGGCGGAGCCGGGAGACAGCGAGCTCGTGCGGCAGCTCCGCGGTGACATCATCCGCGTGCTGGGCACGCTCGGCAACGACGAGGAGACCCAGGCTCAGGCCCGCGCCTTCTACGCGCGCTATGTCGAGGACAGCGCCGCGGTGGATCCCAACATCCTGCCCGCGGTGATCGCCATCCTCGCCTTCGTGGGGGGCGAAGCCGAGTACGCGGACTTCCTCCAGCGCTTCCGCACCGCCCGCACTCCGCAAGAGGAGCAGCGCTTCCTCTTCGCCCTGGGCGCCTTCCGCGAGCCCGCCCTCGTCACCCAGACGCTGACCCGTACGCTGAGCGGAGAGGTGCGAAGCCAGGACGCCCCGTTCCTGCTGCGCTCCATGCTGAGCGGCGTTTACTCGCGCGGGCCCGCCTGGGACTTCGTCAAGGAGCACTGGCAGGAGATGGCGAAGCAGTATCCGGGCAGCGCGTATCGCCGCATGTGGGAGGGCGTCACCGCCCTCATCAGCCCCGAGTGGGAGCGGGACGTGAACGAGTTCTTCACGTCCCGCGGGATCGTGCTCGGCGGGAAAACCCTGGACCAATACCTCGAGCAGCTGAAGGTGGCGGTGCGGTTCCAGGGACGTGAGGCCGGCGCCCTCGCCGCCTACCTGGCCCGCACGCCCCGCTGAAGCGCTAGAAGTCGAACATCCCCTTCACGAAGCTGACGGTGGCGTCGCCCGCGTCGATCACCGCGTCGAAGGTCGTGTTCCAGACCTGCCGGATCCCGTAGCCCGTGACCTGTCCCACGCGCACGATGCCGCGCCCGGTGGCCTTGGTGCCTTCCACGATGGTGTTGCCCACGCCCTTGCCCAGCTCTCCCGTGCCCGAGAGCACCTTGCCGTCGGCGATCTGGCTCGCCCCGGTCTTGACCTGTGTGGTGGCGGCGCTCATGCCGCTGGGCTTGTCCGCGCCGGCTGCGGCCGGGGTAGGCGCGGGCTCCGTTGCCGCGATGGCCGGCTCGGGTGTCGTCGTCGGGGCGGGCGCGGAGGCCTGAGGCGGCGCGGTCGCGGCCGCCGGGGGCGCCGACGACGCCTCGTCAGGGCCCGCGGTCACCGGCGTCGCAGGCGCCGACACGATCGGCTGATCGCTGCTGTTGTCGCCCTCGCCGGCAAATAGCG
>Ga0081538_10002660_pt1 | contig 17227 bp, 13 predicted proteins | sample TabmetS5T2R1_FD_71022 | JGI IMG/M metagenome (GOLD analysis project Ga0081538, IMG submission 71022) | Tabebuia heterophylla rhizosphere microbial communities from the University of Puerto Rico - S5T2R1 | ecosystem: Host-associated > Plants > Roots > Rhizosphere ... | reverse complement strand
GCTGGCCGGCGCCGGCGATGGCCGCTTCATGCGCGAGCGCGAACCCACGCGGACGGGCGGTGAGCGATGACGGTGAGGCAGGTCGTAGCCGGGGTGCGCTGGTACCTGCGCGAGGTGTCGGGCGAGTCCGGCTACGACCGCTACGTCGAGCACATGCGGCGCGACCACCCGGACCAGCCGGTGATGTCGCGCCGCGACTACGAGCGGCGCCGGCAGGACGAGCGCAACGAGAACCCCCGCGCGCGCTGCTGCTAGGACCGCGCGTCGGGCCGGCTGGATACCCTCTCCCCGGTGGACGAGCGCGCCCTCGCCGAGCGGCTGATCACGTACGACACCTCCAAGCCCGACGGGATCCGCGCTTGCGCCGGGTTCGTCAAGGGCTGGCTCGAGGCGCGCGAGATCGACGTCCACGACAGCACGTTCGGCGAGCTGCCGGTGCTGACGGCGGACATCGGCCCGTCGAACGGGCCGACGCTGGTCTTCCACGGCCACCTCGACGTGGTGCCGGGCCACTCGGAGCAGTTCTCGCCGCGGATCGAGGGCGACCGCCTTTACGGGCGCGGCGCCTATGACATGAAGGGCGGGCTCGCCGCGATGATGTGCGCGATGCGCGACCTGTGCGAGCAGGACGCGGTCCGCGTGCGCTTCGTGTGCGTGCCCGACGAGGAGTCGGAGGACATCGACACGCGCTCGATCGACGAGATCGTGCGCAGCGGCTTCCCGGCCGACTTCGCGATCACGGGTGAGCCGACCGACCTGCACGTCGGCGTCCAGGCGAAGGGCGTGCTCGCGTTCCGGCTCAATGTCTACGGGCGCTCCGCGCACGGCTCGACGCCGTGGCTCGGCGACAACGCGATCCTGAAGGCGCACGACGTCTTCCGTCGAATCGAGTCACTGCCGTTCTCGCGCGAGTCCTCCGAGCTGTTCGACCGTCCGTCGGTCAACCTCGGGCGCATCCAGGGCGGCGACGCGCTCAACAAGGTGCCCGATCTCTGCACGATGGTCGTCGACATCCGCTACCTGCCGAACCAGGACCCAGGCGAGATCCTCGAGCAGATCCGCTCGATCCCCGACATCGAGGTGATGAAGACGTTCACGCGCGTGCCCGCGGACGTGTCGCGGTCGAACCCGTACGTGATCGCGCTCGTCTCCGCGGTCGGGCGGCTCACCAGCGGCGAGTCGATGAGCGTCGGCCGCGACGGCGCTTCGGATGCGATCTCGTTCCTGCAGGCAGGCATCCCGGCGGTCGAGTTCGGGCCCGCCGGCTCCGGCCACCACGGTCCCGACGAGTGGGTCTCGATCTCGTCGCTGGCGCGCTACCGCCAGGCGCTGTGCGACTTCGTCGCGCAGCTGCCGGCCGCGCTCGAGCGGCCTGAGGGCCTGCGCGCGCTGGAGGGCGGGCTCGCGTGATCGACGACGACGAGGCTCCCCCCCGGGTCGGCCGGGGGCTGGTCTGGCGCGGGCTGCTGGCCGGCGTCCTGATCATGCTCATGACCGGCGGCGCGGTCTCGGCGGCCGGGCTGCTCCAGGTCGAGGACATCCTGGACACGCTGCGCGCCCAGGGCCGCGCCGCGATCGAGATCCCCGACCTCGACCGCGCCGAGGCGGGCAAGGCACAGACGCTGATGATCCTCGGCTCCGACTACCGCTACGGCGACCGCGAGGCCGGCCTCAAGCCGCGCTCGGACACGATCATCCTCGTCCGGCTCGACCCGGACAAGGAGGTGATCGCGATGACGTCGATCCCGCGCGACCTGCTCGTCGAGGTCTCCGGCGTCGGCAGCAGCGTGAAGATCAACACGGCCTACGAGACCGGCGGTGAGCGCGCGACGGTCAAGGTCGTCAAGCGGCTGCTCTCGATCGACGGCAAGCCGTTTCCGATCAACCACGTCATCACGGTCGACTTCGGCGGCTTCCGCAAGGCGATCGACTACATCGGCTGCGTCTACGTCGACATCGATCGCGACTACTTCAACGACCAGGGCGGACCCGGCGGCTACGCGGTCATCGACATCGACCCCGGTTACCAGAAGCTCTGCGGCAAGGACGCGCTCGCGTACGTGCGCTACCGCCACAGCGACAACGACCTCGTGCGCGCAGCGCGCCAGCAGGACTTCCTGCGCCAGGTGCGCAACGCCAAGGGGACGCGGAAGCTGCGCGAGGACGGCTTCGCGCCCGGCAACCTCAAGAAGCTCGCGAAAGTGTTCGGGCGCTACTTCGACCGCGACAAGAGCCTCGACAGCAAGAAGGAGGTCTTCAAGTTCGCCAAGACCGTTCTCTTCACGGCCGACAACCCGGTGCGCGAGGTGCGCTTCCGCGTCACGGACGCGCCCGACCGGGTGAACCTGGTCGCGACCGAGTCGATGCTGAAGAAGACCGTCTCGGAGTTCATGAACGCGAAGGCCTCGGCGACCGCGCGCGAGCAGACCGAGCCGACCGCTGCCGACGTCGCCGCTTCGAAGGAGCGCGCGAAGCGGCGCAAGAACAAGGCGTCGAAGATCAAGGGGCTCGAGGAGGCGCGCGCCGAGGGCGAGAACCAGGCGATCGTCGGCGCGCGCAAGATCGACTTCCCGTTCTACTTCCCGACGCTGCGCACTACGACGGCGGCGTACCAGGGCCAGGAGCCGCGGACGTACACGATCCGCGACGAGCGGCGCAAGAAGCACGACGCCTACCGGCTCGTGCTGGCCAAGGGCGTGATCGGCGAGTACTACGGCATCCAGGGCATGACGTGGCGCCACCCGCCGATCCTCGACGACCCGGACCAGACGATCGTGCGCGCGGGCCGCAAGCTGATGGTCTTCCGCGACGGCAAGCGGATTCGGCTTGTCGCCTGGCGCACCCGCAAGGCCGTCTACTGGGTCTCGAACACGCTGACGCAGTCGCTGACCAACCCGCAGATGCTCGGCATCGCCACGTCGCTGAAGCGGCTGCGCGGCGGTTAACTAGACTCACCCGCCGCTGATGAGCGCAACTGCCGACAGAGAGCCGATCGGCGTCATCGGCACCGGTTACGTGGGCCTCGTGACCGCGGCCGGCTTCGCCTCGCTGGGCTCGCACGTCTACTGCGTCGACATCGACGAGCAGAAGATCCGCGGCCTCGAGCAGGGCCGGATCCCGATCTGGGAGCCGGGCCTGGCCGAGCTGATCGCCGAGCACCGCGAGCGGCTGCACTTCTCGACCGAGCTCGGCCCGGCGCTGGAGCACGCCCGGCTGCTGTTCGTGGCGGTCGGCACGCCGCCGACGTACTCCGGCGACGCCGACCTCTCCGCGGTCAACGCGGTCGTCGACGCGATGCCCGCCTCCGACCGCCACGCGCTCGTGATGAAGTCGACGGTGCCGGTCGGCACGGGCGAGACGATCGAGCGCGTCTTCGCCGAGCAGAACAAGGGCTTCCGCTACGTCTCCTGCCCGGAGTTCCTCAAGGAGGGCTCGGCGGTGCGCGACTTCCTGTCGCCCGACCGCGTCGTGATCGGCGACCGCGGCGACTGGGCGGGCGACGCCGTCGAGCGGCTTTACGCGCCGCTGGCGGCGCCGATCGTGCGCACCGACGTGAAGTCGGCCGAGATGGTCAAGCTGGCGTCGAACGCGTTCCTCGCGACGAAGATCTCGTTCATCAACGAGATCGCCAACGTGTGCGAGGAGACCGGCGCCGACGTCGTCGAGGTCGCCCGCGGCATGGGTCTCGACGACCGCATCGGCCCGAAGTTCCTGCAGGCGGGGATCGGCTTCGGCGGTTCCTGCTTCGCGCCGGGCGAGATCGTGCTCGCGCGCGTACGCGGGCAAGCGCGCCTCGTGCGGTTCGAGGAGCTCTGGCGCCTGATGGACGGCGGCGACGAGGAGACGGTGTCCGGCGAAGGCCTCGAGGTCCTGTCGTGGGTACCGGGCGAAGCCGAACCCGAGTACATGCCGGTGTCGCTGCTCACGCGGCGTCACTACGAGGGCGAGATGGTCGAGGTGCGGACCAAGACCGGGCGGCGCCTCCGCACGACCGCCGACCATCCGTTCATCGTCGGCGACGGGCTCGATGACGAGCTGCTGACGTTGAAGGCGGCTCGCGATCTCGACACGACCGATTGGCTGCCGCTTGCGCTCGGCGGGCCCTCGGGTTACGCCCCGACGCTCGCGCCCGTCATGGGTGTGCTCGACGATGGTGCGATCGAAGGTGAGCGCGTGCTTGTGCGGCCGGAGCGGCGCGAGATCGAAGCGCTCCGGACGATCCCGTATCCGCGGCGTGGCGATATCCGACGCTCGGGGACGCTGCGGCTGACTGAAGCTTGTGACGCGGGCATGGATCTCGAGGGCGCGACCGTCGCCACCGTGGGCAACGGTACGTGGAGCCCGCTCAACCTGACTATCGATGAGCACTTCTGGCGCGTGGTCGGGCTCTATCTCGCGGAAGGCCATTGCACGGCTGATTCGCAACGAATCCAGTGGTCGTTCCATCCCGAGCACGAGCTTCATCTCATCGAGGATGTCGTGAGCTACTGGCAGCGACACGGCGTCAAGGTGCGTGTGCATCGCTCCACGACGGCCCGGGTTGTGACCATCTCGTCGAAGATCGTCACCGGCTGGTGGAGACATGTGCTGTGCGCCGGCCGCACGAGCTACACGCAACGCATCCCGGATCTTGCCTGGGAGCAAACCCTCGACCGCAAACGGGCGCTCCTCTCCGGCCTCTGGGAGGGGGACGGCTCGTGGTCGCTTGTGAACGGCGGGCCCAGCGTCATCCTTGAGTGGGGCACGATCAGCGACGAGCTCGCCGAAGGCGTGGCCAGGCTGCTTGCGGACGTCGGCGTGGTGTGCGCCTGGCGGCGCGGCCGGACCGCCAAATCCACGAAGGAGACTCACTGGTTGCGCGTGAGTGGCGCCGACCAGATCGAGCGCGCAATGTTCCTCGTGCCGAAGCGCGACCGACCAGGGGTCGAGGCGGCGCTCGCGCGGCAGAGCAAGCGGATCGCACCGACGGGCTTCCGTCGCTTCGACGGCGGGATGCCGTGGCTGCGCGTCGTCGATGTGCGGACCGAGCGCTACGAAGGTCCGGTCTATTCGCTCGAGGTGCCCGGGTCGCACACCGTGGTGGCGAATAACGGAATATCGGTGCATAACTGTTTCCCGAAGGATGTGGCTGCGCTGAAGCAGCTCGCCGGCAACTCGGGCTATCACTTCCAGCTCCTCAACGCCGTGATCGAGGTCAACGAGCTGCAGAAGCGGCGCGTGATCGCGAAGCTGCAGAAGCACCTCGGGACGCTCGTCGGCAAGGAGATCGCGCTCCTGGGGCTCGCCTTCAAGCCGAACACCGACGACATGCGCGAGGCGAGCTCGCTCGTGTTGTCGGCGCGGCTGCAGGGCTCCGGCGCACGCGTGCGGGCGTACGACCCGGTCGCCGAGGAGGAGGCGCGCAAGCTGATCCGCGGCGTCGCCTTCGCGTCGTCCGCGGTCGAGGCGATCGCCGGCGCGGACGCGGTCGTGCTCGTCACCGAGTGGCCGGAGTTCCGCGAGCTCGACCTCGCGCGGATGGCGAGCGCGATGCGCGGCTCGCTGCTCGTCGACGGGCGCAACTTCATCGATCCCGAGGCGGCGCGGAGCGCCGGCCTGGTGTACGAGGCCATCGGACGGCCGTCGCGCGACGGCGCCGGCTGATGCAGGCGCTGATCCTCGCCGGCGGCGAAGGCACCCGCCTGCGCCCGCTCACGTCGACGGTGCCCAAGCCGGTCGTCCCGCTGGTCGACCGGCCGTTCATCGCGTTCATGCTCGAGTGGCTGCGCGGCCACGGCATCGACGACGTGATCCTGTCGTGCGGCTTCCTCGCCGCCGGCGTGCGCAACGTGCTCGGCGACGGCAGCGCCTACGGCCTGCGGCTGCGCTACGTCGAGGAGCCGCAGCCGCTCGGCACCGGCGGCGCGCTCAAGTTCGCCGAGACGCTGCTCGACGAGCGCTTCCTGATGCTCAACGGCGACGTCCTCACCGACCTCGACGTCTCGGCCCAGCTGGCGCTGCACGACCTGCGCGACGCGCGCGCGACGCTCGCGCTCACGCCGGTCGAGGACCCGTCCGCCTACGGGCTCGTGCGCACGCGCGACGACGGCGAGGTCACCGGCTTCGTCGAGAAGCCGTCGCCGAACCAGATCGACACGCGCAACATCTCCGCCGGCATCTACGTGCTCGAGCGCTCGGTGCTCGATCTGCTCGAGCCGGAGAAGCCCGCGTCGATCGAGCGCGAGGTCTTCCCGCGGCTCGTCGGAGACGGGTTGTACGCCTACGTCGGCGACGGGTACTGGCTCGACATCGGGACGCCCGAGCGCTACCTCGAGGGCACGTTCGACATCCTCGAGGGGACCGTCGCGACCGGGGTGGCGGAGCGGATGGGCGACACCTACGTCTGCATCGAGGACGGCACCGACAACTCGGGACGCGTGATCCCGTCGGCGCTGATCGAGCGCGACTGCAGGATCGCCGCGGGCGCGCGGATCGGGGGCCGGGCCGTGCTCGAGACCGGCGTGACGGTCGGCGCCGACACGACGATCGAGCGCACGGTCGTGCTGCGCGGCAGCAGCATCGGCGCCAACTGCCGGCTGAGCGGCTGCGTCGTCGCCGCGGGGGTGGAGATCGGCGACAACACGCATGTCGAAGGCCTCGCCGTGCTCGGCGAGGGCGTGACGATCGGCGCGGACAACGTCGTCGCCAACGGCGCGCGCATCTTCCCCGGCGTGTCGATCCCCGACGGCGGGATCCAGTTCTGATGATCGGCGCAGCTCGCCTCGACGCGGCCGCCTGCGCCGCGGTCGACACCACCGGCCAGATCTCCGACGCGCTCGGGCTCTCAGAGCACCTGCGCGACGCGCTGTGGCGCGTGGACTCGGCGGCGATCGCGCCGGTCGACGCGCACGGCGGCCTGATCGTCGCGGGCATGGGCGGCTCGTCGGTCGGCGGCCGGCTCGCCGCGGGCGCGCTCGGGCCGCGGCTGCGGCGGCCGCTCGCGCTCGCGATGGGCTACGACATCCCCGCATGGATCGGCGGCGAGACGCTCGTGCTGTGCTCGAGCTATTCGGGCTGCACCGAGGAGACGCTCGCGACCTACGACGCCGCCAAGCAGGCCGGCGCGCCGCGGATCGTCGCGACGACCGGCGGCGAGCTCGCCGAGCGGGCGCGCGCCGACGGCGTGCCGGTCGTGCCGCTGCCCGGCGGCTTCCAGCCGCGCGCCGCCGTCGGCTACTCGCTCGTGACCGCGCTCGAGGCCGCGGCGCTGTGCGGCGCCGCGCCGTCGCTGCGCGGCGAGGTCGAGGGCGCCGCGGCGCTCGCCGCCGAGCTGGCGCGCGAGTGGGCCCCCGACGGCGCCGAGGACTCCGACGCCAAGCGGATCGCGCGGTCGCTGCACGGCTCGTTCCCCGTCATCTGCGGCGCCGGCCTGACGGCGTCGGTCGCCTACCGCTGGAAGTGCCAGATCAACGAGAACGCCGAGCTCCCCGCGTTCGCGAGCAAGCTGCCCGAGCACGACCACAACGAGCTCGTCGGCTGGGCGGGAGCGGAGCGGCGACTGTCGGCGGTCTTCCTCGAGGACCCGCAGGCAGACGAACGGGTGGAGCGCCGCTTCGACGTCACGGCCGAGATCGCCGCCGCGGGCGCCGCGGTCGTGGAGCGTGTGAGCGCGAGCGGCGAGACGCGGCTCGAGCGGCTCGTCTCGCTCGTGCTGCTCGGCGACCTCGTCTCGCTCTACACCGCCGTCCTGCGCGGCGTCGACCCCGTGAGCGTGCGCTCGATCGAGCTGCTCAAGGAGCGCTTGGCGGCCGCACGGGCGTGACGCGTTCTAAGGTGGCGGTCATGCCCGACACCGCCACCTCACTCCGCACTGCAGCTTCGATCATCGACGGCCAGGAGCGCACCGACGCGCCCGGCGGGCGGCTGGAATCGACCAACCCCGCCAACCGCTCCGACGTCGTCGCCGAGGTGCTGCTCACGGACGCGGACGGGTTCGTCGACGCCTGCCGCGCGGCGCGCGCCGCGCAGGCGACGTGGGGGTCCGTGCCGGCGCCGGCGCGCGGGCGCGTGATCGCCCAGGTCGGGCGGCTCGTCGAGGCCAACAAGGAGGCGCTCTCGCGCCTGATCACGCGCGAGATCGGCAAGCCGTACGCGGAGTCGCTGGGCGAGGTCCAGGAGATCATCGACACGTGCGACTTCTTCCTCGGCGAGGGCCGCCGGCTGTACGGCCAGACGGTCCCGTCGGAGATGCCCGACAAGCAGCTGTTCACGTTCCGCATGCCCGTCGGCACGGCCGCGATCGTGACCGCCGGCAACTTCCCGGGCGCGGTGCCGTCGTGGTACCTGGTGCCGGCGATCCTGTGCGGCAATGCGGTGGTCTGGAAGCCGGCCGAGTACAGCGCGGCGATCGGCAGCGCGCTCGCGCAGCTCCTGCATGCGGGCGGCGTGCCGAAGGGCGTGCTCAACCTCGTCCAGGCCGACGGTTCGGCGACGTTCGCCGGGCTCGAGCGCGCGCTCGAGGAGCAGCTCATCGACAAGGTCGGCTTCACCGGCTCGTCGGTGGTCGGAGCGGAGATCGGCGCGCTCTGCGGCCGCCACCTGCAGTCGCCGTGCCTCGAGCTCGGCGGCAAGAACCCGATGGTCGTGATGGACGACGCCGACCTCGACCTCGCCGTCGAGGGCGCGCTATTCGCCGGGTTCGGCACGGCGGGGCAGCGCTGCACGTCGCTCGGCACCGCGATCGTGCACAGCGCGGTGCACGACGAGTTCGTGCGCCGGCTCGACGAGCGTCTGCGCGCGGCGGCGGTCGGCGACCCGATGGCGGACGTGCTCTACGGCCCGATGCTCGACGAGCGCTTCGGTGAGCGCTTCGAGGACTGGCTCGCGCTGATCCAGCCGCACCACACGCCGTACGGGTCGAGCGCGATCGGCCGGATCACGGCCGACGCGCCGCGCGACGGCTTCGTCGGCGACCCCGAGGCGGGCATCTTCTACCACCCGACGTTCGTGACCGGCGTGACCGCCGACGACGAGATCTACCGCACCGAGACGTTCGGCCCGCTGATCGGCGTCGCGCGCTTCTCCAGCTTCGACGAGGCGATGGAGCTCGCAAACGGCCACGGCTACGGCCTCTCGTCGGCGATCTACACGACGTCGCCGACGCACGCGTTCCGCTTCCGCGAGCGGATCAGCGCCGGCATGGTGTCGATCAACAACTCGACGTCGGGCGCCGAGGCGCACCTCCCGTTCGGCGGCAACGGCAAGTCGGGCAACGGCTCGCGCCAGTCGGGCATCTGGGTGCTCGACCAGTTCACGCGCTGGCAGTCGATGAACTGGGACTACGCGGGGAAGCTGCAGAAGGCGCAGATGGACCTCGTCGAGATCGAGGCCGACGTCGACTTCAGGCTGGAGGAGCGGGCGTTCTAGGCAGCGTCCGCGCCGTGGCGCTGGACTTCACGCTCCCGCCCGATCCGCGGGTGGCCGGCAAGTCGGTGCGCGCGGCGTGCGGGAACCTTCGATGAGCGCACCGCCGGCCGGAGCCGCCGCGTGAGTCCGCACGCGATCGCGCCGGACGACGTCGTGCGCACACACGGCGAGGCGGCCGAAGGTGCGCGTGAGCCGCTGCTCGTGCTGGAGCCGCTGCTCGCGTTCCTCGACTCGCGCGGCCTCGGCCAGGGCGAGCCGGAGATCGAGCCGATCGGCGACGGCCACTCGAACGTCACCTACGCGCTGCGCCGCGGCGACGCGCGGCTGGTCGTCCGTCGCCCGCCGCGCGGCCCGCTCCCGCCGAGCGCGCACGACGTCCTGCGCGAGGCGCGCGTGCTGCGGGCGCTCGAGGGTCGCGCGCCGGTGCCGCGCGTGCTCGCCGTCTGCGACGACCCCACCCTGATCGGCGCGCCGTTCTACGTGATGGAGCAGATCGACGGCGAGGTCGCCTCGCACGCGGTCCCGGCCGCGCTCGACGACGGGGCCGGCCGCCGGCAGATGGGCGAGGCGCTCGTCGACGCGCTCGTCACGCTGCACGCCGTCGATTGGCGTGCGGTCGGGTTGGAGGGCTTCGGCAGGCCCGACGGCTACCTCGAGCGCCAGCTCAAGCGCTTCGGCGGGCTGTGGGAGCGCAACCGCACGCGCGAGCTGCCGGGGGTCGACCGGGTTGGCCGCTGGCTCGGCGAGCGCCTGCCGCAGTCGCCGCCGGCGACGATCGTCCACGGCGACTTCCGGCTCGGCAACGTGATGTACGCGCCGGACCCGCCGGCGCGCGTGGTGGCGATTTTCGACTGGGAGATGTCGACGATCGGCGATCCGCTCGCCGACCTCGGCTACCTGTGCACGTTCTGGGTCTCGCGCGACGACCCGCCGGCGGGCGTCTTCGAGCAGCACGCGCTCACGCGGGTGGCCGGCTTCCCATCGCGCGCGGAGCTGATCGCGCGCTACGAGGAGCGCTCCGGCCGCTCGATGAGCGACATCCGCTGGTACCAGGCGCTGGCGCTGTGGAAGATCATCGTCTTCATGGAGGGCAACTACCGCCGCGCGCTCGCGGGCTCAGTGGACGATCCGTACCTGACGTCGTTCGGCGAGTCGATCGCCGAGCTGGCGGATCGGGCGGAGGCGCTCACCCGCGGATGAGCCGGCTGGATCGGGACGCAGCCGGCCGGGAGCGCGCAGGCGGGCAGATGCGCCGGCTGGCCGGCAAGATGGCGCTCGTCACCGGCGCCGCGGGCGGCCTCGGAAGCGCGACCGCCCGCGCGCTCGCCGCGGAGGGAGCGACCGTCGTCGCCGCCGACGTCGACGAGCCCGGTGCGCGCGCAATCGCCGCCGAGGTCGGCGGCCACGCGATCGCGTGCGACGTGTCCGACCTCGAGGCCAACCGAGCCGCGGTCGCGTTCGCGGTCGAGAAATGCGGCGGCCTCGATCTCGTCCACCTCAACGCCGGCGTCGGCAGCGGCTGCGGCGTCGACGGCGACTTCGACCTCGCCCTCTACCGGCGCGCGATGGGCGTCAACCTCGACGGCGTCGTCTTCGGCCTCCACGTCGCGCTGCCGGCACTGCGCGCCCGTGGCGGCGGCGCGATCGTCGCGACGTCGTCGCTCGCGGGCCTCACCGGCACGCCGTACGACGCGCTCTACTCGGCCAACAAGCACGCCGTGATCGGCCTCACCCGCTCGCTCGGCCCGGCGCTGGCGGCGGAGGGCATCCGCTTGAACGCGATCTGCCCGGGCTTCGCGGAATCCGCGATCATCGAGCCGATCCGCGCCATGATCGACGCCAGCGGCGTGCGGATCATCCCGGCCGAGCAGGTGGCGGCGGCGGTCGTCGAGCTGTTCGCCGGCGACGCCGCGGGCGAATGCATCGTGATCCAACCGGGCCGCGAGCCGCTGACGTTCAACTTCCGCGGCGTGCCCGGCCCGCGCTGAAGCCGCTGCGTCGCGCGTTGACGGCGCATGCCGCCGTCAACCCGCGACGCGCCTGCGGTACCAGTTCGGCGAAGTCGTCGGCGGCGGGACGAGCATCTCGGCCCTGGCCACGAGCACGCTGGGCTCCGGCTCGGAGACGTGGCGGGCGAGCGCCTCGCCGAACGCGTCGTCGAGGCCCTCGACGGACTCCGCCCGCACGCCGAAGCTCTGCGCCAGCGCGGCGAAGTCCGGCGTCGCCAGGTCGACGCCGTAGTTCTCCGCGCCGGCTAGCGCCTGGTCGTAGCGCAGCATCCCGTAGCCGCCGTCGTCGACGATGACGGCGGTGAACGGGAGCCGCTCCTGCGCCATCGTCGCCAGCTCCCCGCACGCGAACAGGAAGCCGCCGTCGCCGGAGACCGAGACCGTCGGGCCGGTGCCCGCGAGCGCGGCGCCGAGCGCCGCCGGGAACGCGAAGCCGAGCGTGCCCCAGCCCATCGGGTACTGCAGCTTGCGCGGGCGGTGGAAGCCGTGGAAGCCGGAGATCCAGTAGCCGGGGATGCACATGTCGCAGACGACGTTGGCGTCCTCGGGCAGCGCGTAGGAGACCGCGTCGAGGAAGCGCAGGGCGTCCGCGTCGAGCGCCCTGCAGGCCTCGGCGCGAACCGCCCTCAGGCGGGCGGCGACGTCGCCGTCGCGCTGCGGGATGCGGTTGAGGTCGAGCCCCGCCGTGGTGGCGTCGACGCGGTAGTTCTTCGCGGCGTCGTCGGGGTCGACGTTGACGGCGACGATCCGCGGCGGCTGAGGCTGGAGCCAGTTCTGCGTGTTCATCCCGTCGAGGTCGGAGCCGAACGAGATCACGAGATCGGCCTCGTCCCACAGCCGCCCCGCCGGCTCGACGTGCGGCGGCATCCCGACGCAGCACGGATGCCCGGGCGGAACCACGCCGCGGCCGCCGTAGGTCGTGAGCACGGGCGCGGCGAGCCGCTCGGCCAGGGCGCGCACCTCGGCGGCGCGGTCGCGTGCGCCGGACCCGGCCCAGATCAGCGGCCGCTCGGCGCGCTCGATGAGCGGATACGGGTCGCCGCGCTCCGGTGGGTGCGGCGCCTCCGACGTCAGCTCGCCACCGGCGGGCGTCACGTCGGCGGAGAGCAGGTCGGTCGGCACCTCGAGGTACGCCGGCCCGCCGGCCGGGGCGAGGACGAGCCGCGGCAGCGACGCCAGCTGCCCGGCTTCCGCGACGACCACCACCGAGCGGGCGACCGGCCGGAACATGTCCGCCTGGCCGCTCGTCTCGTGCAGCACCCCGCGGTAGACGCCCGGCCGCCGCAGCGTGCTCGCGATGTCGGTCGCGATCACCAGGATCGGCGTGCGCGACGCCCACGCCTCGCCGACCGCGCCGAGCGTGTTCGCCGCGCCCGGACCGGTCGTCGTCAGTGCGACGCCGAGCTTCCCCGACGCGCGCGCGTAGCCGTCGGCCGCGTAGGCAGCGGCCTGCTCGTGGCGCACGCCGACCAGCCGGATCGGCGACGCCCGCAGCGCCTCCCACAGCGCGAGGTTGTGGACGCCGGGCAGGCCGAAGCAGACCTCCACGCCGGCCTGCTCGAGCTGGGCCACGATCGCCTGCGCCCCGGTCGCCATCGCGCGCATCCTGCCACGCGCCGCCGGAGCGCTGATCTGCGCCTGATGTTCACCGGGTAACACCGGAGGCATGTCGCTACTGAGCAAGATCTCCCGTTTCGCCCGGTCGCCCCAGGGTCGCCGGCTGTCACGACAGGCCGTGGACTACGCGCGCAGCCCGCAGGGCAAGCGCAAGATCGCGGACGTCCGCCGCCAGTTGGCGTCGCGCCGCAGGCCGCGAGCTAGATAAGCGGGCGAGCGGCCGTCGAGGGCCAACCCTGACACGATCGTGTCAGGGTTTGTTACGCTGGGCGCTCGAGATGGACGCGCTCACGATCCACGAGGCAGCCGAGACGACCGGATGGTCGCCGCGCATGCTCCGCTACGTCGAGCGCGTCGGGCTCGTCGAACCCGAGCGGTCGAGCTCCGGCTACCGGCTCTACGGACCCGCCGAGCTGCAGCGGCTGCGGACGCTGCGCGAGCTGCTCGAGCGGCACGAGCTCGGCCTCTCCGACGTCGCCTTCGCCCTGCGGCTGCGCTCCGACGCCGAGCTGCGCGGCGCCGTCGACGGCTGGCTGGAGGCGACCGCCGAGCGTCCCGACCACGTTCCCGCGGCCGACTGGCTCCGCTGGGAGCAGGAGAAGCACTCGAAGCTGCTCGCCGCCGCCGCTCCCCGACCTCCGACGCTGATGGAGACCCGATGACGACCACGACGACCGACTACAAGGTGGCCGACATCGGCCTCGCCGACTACGGCCGCAAGGAGATCGAGCTCGCCGAGCACGAGATGCCCGGCCTGATGGCGCTGCGCGAGCAGTTCGGCGCCGCCCAGCCGCTCAAGGGCGCGCGCATCACCGGCTCGCTCCACATGACCGTCCAGACGGCGGTGCTGATCGAGACGCTGGTGTCGCTCGGCGCCGACGTCCGCTGGGCCTCCTGCAACATCTTCTCGACGCAGGACCACGCCGCCGCCGCGATCGCCGCGGCCGGCATCCCCGTGTTCGCCTGGAAGGGCGAGACGCTGGAGGAGTACTGGTGGTGCACCGAGCAGGCGCTCACGTGGCCCGAGGGCGGGCCGAACATGATCCTCGACGACGGCGGCGACGCCACGCTGCTCGTCCACAAGGGTGCCGACTACGAGGCCGCCGGCGCCGCGCCGTCGCCCGACTCGGCGGACAACGAGGAGCTCCGGATCATCCTCGAACTGCTCAACCGCTCGCTCGACGAGGACCCGCAGCGCTGGACGCGCATCGCCGCCGGCGTCAAGGGCGTGACCGAGGAGACCACCACCGGCGTCCACCGGCTGTACGAGTTCGCCCGCGACGGCAAGCTGCTGTTCCCTGCGATCAACGTCAACGACTCCGTGACGAAGTCGAAGTTCGACAACCTCTACGGCTGCCGCCACTCGCTGATCGACGGCATCAACCGCGGCACCGACGTGATGATCGGCGGCAAGACCGCCGTCATCCTCGGCTACGGCGACGTCGGAAAGGGCTGCGCGGAGTCGCTGCGCGGCCAGGGCGCGCGCGTGCTCGTCACCGAGATCGACCCGATTTGCGCGCTGCAGGCGGCGATGGAGGGCTACCAGGTCGTGCGCCTGGAGGACGTCGTCGAGACGGCCGACATCTTCATCACCGCGACCGGCAACTACAACATCATCCGCGCCGACGACATGGCACGCATGAAGCACCAGGCGATCGTCGGCAACATCGGCCACTTCGACAACGAGATCGACATGGCCGGCCTCGCGCGCGTCGACGGGATCGAGAAGATCAACATCAAGCCGCAGGTCGACAAGTGGGTCTTCCCGGACGGCCACGCGATCATCGTGCTGTCCGAGGGGCGGCTGCTGAACCTCGGCAACGCGACCGGACACCCGAGCTTCGTGATGTCGTCGTCGTTCTCGAACCAGACGATCGCCCAGATCGAGCTGTTCACGAAGAACGACGACTACGAGAAGAAGGTCTACGTGCTGCCGAAGCACCTCGACGAGAAGGTGGCGCGGCTGCACCTCGGCGCGCTCGGCGCGAAGCTGACCGAGCTGCGCCCCGAGCAGGCCGCCTACATCGGCGTCCCGATCGAGGGGCCGTACAAGCCCGACCACTATCGCTACTGATTCTCGCCCGCCCGGACGGCGGGCACCCGGTCAAACTGCGGTCCCGATGACCGCAGGCGGAACCCCTTCCGAGGCCCTCGTCGGCGAGGGCCGCGCACGGATCGATTGGGCGGACGGGCAGATGCCCGTGCTGCGCTCGATCCGCGACCGGCTCGCCGCCGAGCGCCCGCTCGGCGGCCTCCGCGTCGGCGCGTGCCTGCACGTGACGGCGGAGACGGCATGCCTCGTCCGCGCGCTCGTCGCGGGCGGCGCGGAGGTCGCGCTCGCGGCCGCCAACCCGCTGACGACGCAGGACGAGGTCGTCGCCGCGCTGACCGCCGACGGCTGCACGACGCACGGTCGCCGCGGCGAGGACGCCGACGCCTACGCGGCCGGCGTGATCGCGGTCGTCGACAGCGCGCCGCAGGTCACGCTCGACGACGGCGCCGACCTGCTCACGGTCCTCCACTCGGCCCGGCCGGAGCTGCTCGACGGCCTCGTCGGCGGCACCGAGGAGACCACCACCGGACTCGTGCGCCTGCGCGCGCTCGAGGCCGAGGGCAGGCTCGCCTGCCCCGTGATCGCGGTCAACGAGGCGCGCACGGAGCGCCTCTTCAACGACCACTACGGCACCGGCCAGTCGACGCTCGACGGCATCCTGCGCGCGACCAACCTGCTGCTCGCCGGCAAGACGATCGTCGTGCTCGGCTACGGGTTCACCGGCAAGGGCGTGGCGCTGCGCGCCCGCGGCGCGGGCGCCCAGGTGATCGTCTGCGAGGTCGACCCGATGCGCGCGCTCGAGGCGCGGATGGAGGGCTTCGAGGTGATGCCGGCGCTCGTCGCCGCCGAGCGCGGCGACCTCTTCGTCACCGTCACCGGCAACCGCGACGTGCTCACGCGCGAGCACTTCGAGCGCATGAAGGACGGCGCGCTGCTCGCGAACGCGGGCCACTTCGACGTCGAGATCGACCTCGGCGCGCTGCGCTCGCTGGCGGCCGGCGAGCCGCGCGAGGTGCTTCCGCTCGTGACGCAGTTCGAGCTACCCGGCCGCCGGCTGAACCTGCTGGCGTCGGGCTACGTCGTCAACCTCGCCGCCGGCCAGGGGCATCCGGCCGCGGTCATGGACATGTCGTTCGCCAACCAGGTGCTGGCCGTCGAGCACCTCGTGCGAGCCGACCTCGGTCCCGGCGTGCACCCCGTGCCCGAGGCCGTCGACCGCGAGGTCGCGCGGCTCAAGCTCGCGTCGCTCGGCGTCGAGATCGACGCGCTCTCCGAGCAGCAGGCGGCGTACCTGCGCGGCTGGCTAGCATCCGGCCCCGATGAGCGCTGAGGGGCTCCAGGCGAGCGTCGAGAAGATGCGGCGCGAGGGCGTCCCGGACGCCGCGATCGCCACGTTCGAGCACTACTACCGCCAGCTGGAGGCGGGCGAGTCCGGGATGATCGCGGAGGACGCGATCGACCCGGCGCACGACGTCGCCGACGCCGAGTCGCTGCCGGCGGGCGACGCGCCGCTCGACCAGGCGGTCGTGATCAAGCTGAACGGCGGGCTCGGCACGTCGATGGGCATGAGCCGCGCGAAGTCGCTGCTCGAGGTCAAGGACGGGCTGTCGTTCCTCGACGTGATCGCGCGCCAGGTGCTCGCCCTGCGCGCGGCGAGCGGGGCGCGCGTGCCGCTCGTGCTGATGAACTCGTTCTACACGCGCGACGACTCGCTCGCCCTGCTGGAGCGCTACGACGACCTCGCGTCGGACGTGCCGTTCGACTTCGTGCAGCACAAGGAGCCGAAGCTGCTCGTCGACGGCCTGACGCCGGCTGAGTGGCCGCAGGACCCGAGCCTCGAGTGGTGCCCGCCGGGCCACGGCGACATCTACCCGGCGCTGATGACGTCGGGCATGCTCGCGACGCTGCTCGAGCGCGGCTACCGCTACGCGTTCATGTCGAACTCCGACAACCTCGGCGCGGTGCTCGACCCGCGGATCCTGGCCTGGATCGCGGCCGAGCAGCTGCCGTACGTGTGCGAGGTGACCGACCGCACGGAGGCCGACAAGAAGGGCGGCCACGTCGCCGTGCTCAAGGAGAGCGGCGGGCTGATCCTGCGCGAGACCGCGCAGACCCCCGACGCGGACATGGACGCGTTCACCGA
>Ga0081538_10002659_pt1 | contig 17237 bp, 16 predicted proteins | sample TabmetS5T2R1_FD_71022 | JGI IMG/M metagenome (GOLD analysis project Ga0081538, IMG submission 71022) | Tabebuia heterophylla rhizosphere microbial communities from the University of Puerto Rico - S5T2R1 | ecosystem: Host-associated > Plants > Roots > Rhizosphere ... | reverse complement strand
TGGCGCGAGGGACGATCGAGGTCTCGCCGCGCCTTGTTGGCGTTGCTGGCAAGAAGGCCACGGTGCAGGACTGCGTCGACACCAGCCGGTTTCGTCGCTACGACCCCAAGAAGCGGCAGTGGCTGGACTCGGGGGGCGGCCAGCCCGATCGGCAGCGAAGCACGCTGACCCTGGACGGCCAGGGCCATTGGAAGGTCGCAGATAGCGAGGTGTTGGGCAGATGCGCAGGCTGACCGTTGCCTCGGTCCTCAGCATGGTGGTGCTGGTTCTGAGCGCCGGCGGTGCCTGGGCAGATGGCTGGAATCCCGCCAAGCGGCAGCCAGGTGGCGTCAGCGTGACGGTCAGCCAGGCAGGCGGGCCCGGTGCCTACAGCGAGGCCGGGGGCGGCAGCGGCATCAGGTGCCAGTACAAGCCCTACCCGAAGGGGTTCATTCCTCCCAGCATCCCCATCGGGCAGCCAGATCCGCACGCCGGGGAGGCCGGGACCTGGTATGCCAGCATCTGCAGCGACGGCCGCCAGCTGTGGCTGGGGGACCTGTGGGTGCCGGTCAGCCGGCCGGCCGTCTCCCCGATCGTGCTGGCGCAGCTGGCGCGCCGCTACCTGCCGCTGCCGCCTCCCGACATCCAGTCCAGCCCCGCCACCACCACCGACCAGGTCACCAACGTGCCGACCTGGCTGTGGGTTGACCCGGCCACCTGGGGCGTGCGGACGGCGACCGCGTCGGTGCCCAACGAGTCGGCCACGGTGACCGCCACGCCGGTGTCGGTGACCTGGACGATGGGGGACGGCAGCCGGGTCGTCTGCCGCGGGCCCGGCACCCCCTACAGCAGCGGGGACCCGGCGCGGCCCAGCCCCGACTGTGGCCACACCTACCGGCAGAGCTCGGCCGGCCAGCCCGGGCTGCGCTACCCGGTGACCGCGACCACGACCTGGCGGATCACCTGGGTGGCCAGCGGCGTGGTGGCCGCCAGCGGCAGCCTGGCGCCGCTGCTGCGGACCGCCACCACCAGCCTTCGGGTCGCCGAGGCCCAGACCGTCAACTGATCCCCCACTCCCCCAGCAAGGACGGGACCGCCGCCATGACCACCACCACCCCCCAAGCCTCATCCATGCGGCCCGGCCAACCACCGCCACCGCGACCCGCGCCCCAGCTGCGCGTCGGGCCGCCATCCCGTGAGCGGCGGCCGGCGCTTGCGGTCGCGGCCGTCGTGCTGATCCTGGTGTCGGCCGCGATCGCTGCCACCGTGGTGGTGCGGGCCGGCGACCGCAGCGAGGTGCTGGCGGTTGCACGCACAGTGCCCGTCGGCCAGCAGCTCACCACCGGTGACCTGAAGCGGGTGCGGATCTCCACCGACCCGGGCCTGCATGCGATCCCGGTGTCGGCTGCCCCCCAGGTCGTCGGCAAGACGGCCGCCACCACCCTGCTGCCCGGCACGTTGCTGACCCCCGAGCAGCTTGGCGCAAGCCAGCTGCCAGGCCCTGGCCAGGCGATCGTGGGCCTGGACCTCAAGGGCGCCCAGATGCCGGTCCCGGCCGAGCGGCTGCAGCCGGGCGCCAAGGTCCGGGTCGTCGCCACCTCCAGCCCCAGCGGAGCGCCGGCGGCCGAGGGCGCCAGCCTTGGCAGCCCGGGCAGGGTGCTGGTCGACCAGGCCGAGGTGTTCAGCGTCCAGGCCGTCGCCAGCAGGGACGCCGTCCACGTCGCCGTGGTGGTGGCGCAGTCTGACGTGGCGAGGGTGCTGCGCGCCGCCGCCGTGGGGCAGGTCGGGCTGGCGGTGCTGCCCGCTGGGACCGCCGGGCCATGAGCGTGCTCGCCCTGGCCAGCGCCAAGGGCGCGCCGGGCGTCACCACCGCGGCGGTGGCGCTGGGCGCGGTCTGGCCGCGACGGGTCCTGCTGGTGGAGGCCGACCCGGCCGGCGGCGACCTGGCCGCCCGGTTCCACCTGCCACCGGAGCCGAACCTGGTCTCGCTCGGCATGGTGGCGCGTCGTGGCCAACTGACCCCAGAGCAGGTGTGGGAGCACACCCAGCGGCTGCCGCGCGGGTTGGAGGTGCTCACCGGGCTGCGCGCCGGCGACCAGGCCCGCGGGTTGGGGCGGCTGTGGTCGCTGCTGCCGCAGGCGCTGCCCCAGCTGGAGGTGGACGTGCTGGTGGACTGCGGTCGCCTGGTCGCCGATACCCCCGCCGAGGACCTGGTCCGCCGGGCCGACCTGCTGGTGCTACTTGCCCGCCCGACCGTGGAGGGGGTGCTGCACGCCGCCAACCGCTTGGAGGCCCTCGGCCGGCTGGGCGTGACGGCCGAGGTGGTGCTGGTCGGGGAGCAGCCGTTTGACCGCGCCGGGGTGCAGCAGGCGCTTGTGGGCGAGGGGATCACCGCCCCGGTGCGCGGGGTGCTGGCCGACGACCCCCGCGGCGCGGCGATGCTGGGTGGCCACCCCGGCAGGGAGCGCTGGCTGGAACGCGCCTCCCCGCTGGTCCGCTCGGCCCGTAGCCTGGCGGACGACTTGCTGGCGCGGCGCACCCCTGCGCCCAGCCGCCAGGCGGTGGTGCCGTGACGGCGGATGTCGCCGTGGTGCGGGAGCTGCACGCCCGGGTCGTCGACCAGCTCAGCGCCTGGCGGGAGGGCGAGGAGGCGGCCGGCCGGACGCCGACCCTGGCCGACCAGCGGGCCTACACCGCCGCCCTCATCCAGGCCGAGCTGGACCGCTACGCCCGCGCGCAGGTGGACGCCGGCGACAACCCACTTGGCGGCGAGCAGGAGCGGGAACTGGGCAGGACAGTCCAGGCGATGCTGTTCGGGCTGGGCCCCCTGGAGGCGCTGCTGGCCGACCCCGACATCGAAAACATCGACTACAACGGCTGCGACGCCGGCTGGCTGCAGTACGCCGACGGCACCACCACGCCGGCCCCCCCGCTGTGGCCCAGCGACGACGCGCTGGTGTCGTTCATCCAGATGATCGGCGCCCGCGACGGCCATGTGCCCCGCCGCTTCGACCTCGCCCAGCCGCGCCTGAACCTGCGCCTGCCCGACGGCAGCCGCCTGTTCGCGATCATGGACGTCAGCCACCGACCCTGCCTGTCGATCCGCCGCCACCGGCTGGTGCGGGTGTTCCTGCAGCAGCTGATCGAGCTTGGCGCCATCGACGCGGGCCTGGCGGAGTTCCTGCGCGCCCTGGTCAAGGCCCGCAAGAACGTGATCATCGCCGGCGGCACCGGGGTGGGGAAGACCACCCTGCTGCGGGCGCTGCTCAACGAGGTGCCACCCTCCGAGCGGCTGGTCACCATCGAGAATGCCTTCGAGCTGGGCTTGCACGAGCCTGGCCTTAGCGACCTGCACCCCAGGGTGGTGGCGTTGGAGGCGCGCGAGGCCAACGTGGAGGGCCAGGGCGAGATCCCCATGGCCGAGCTGGTCAAGGCCGGCCTGCGGCTGAACCCTTCCAGGGTGATCGTCGGGGAGGTCCTCGGCGACGAGATCGTCGCCATGCTGGAGGCGATGAGCCAGGGCAACGACGGCTCCATGGGCACCATCCACGCCACCTCCAGCGCCTATGTGTGGCGGCGCATGGCCATGTACGCCGCCAAGTCGACTATGCGGCTGCCGGCCGAGGTGACCTACCAGATGATCGACGGCGCGATCGACTTCGTGGTCTTCATCGGCATGCGCGATGAGCGCGCGCTCGGCGGGCAGCTGCACCGCTTCGTCGCCTCGGTCCGGGAGGTCACCGGGGCGGAAGGCCAGCAGGTCATCACCAACGAGGTCTACCGGCCCGGCCCCACCGGGCGCGCCGTCCCGGTCGCTGGCGCGCTGCGCTGCCTGCAGGACCTGGAGCTGGTGGGCTTCGACCCCAGCTGGCTGGAGAGCCCAGCAGGCTGGTGGGACCCACGATGAGCACCCTTGCCCCGCTGGCGGCGCTGGCCGGCGCCGGCATGGCCGGCGGGCTCGTGCTGTTGGTCGCCGCCCTCCGCGGGCTGCCGCCCCGCACCGCGCCCCCCGGCCAGGCCGGGAGGCCCCCGCGCACGCCAGATCGCCCGCGGCTGCGGGCCGCCCTGGCCGCCACCGCCGCCCTGACAGTCGCGCTGCTGACCCGCTGGCCGGTGGCGGCGCTGCTGGCCGGCGCGCTCGGCTGGGCCTGGCCGACGCTGTTTGCCACCAAGCAGGCCTCCAGAGCCGCTGTCGAACGGATCGAGGCCATCGCCACCTGGACCGAGATGCTGCGCGGCATGACGGTGGCCGCCGCCAGCATCGAACAGGCGATCATGGCCACCGTCGGTCGCGCCCCGGCCGCCATCCGCACCGAGATCGCCGAGCTCGCCGAGCGGCTGCGTGCCGGGGAGTCGCTGGTGACGGCGCTACCTCCGCTCGCCGACGCCATCAACGACGACGTCGGCGACCTGGTCGTCGGCGCCCTGCTGCTGGCCGCCGACCCCAGCCAGAAGGCAGGTGGGCTGGCCAGACAGCTCGACGAGCTGGCCAGGCACGCCCGGCAGAAGGCCGGCTACCGGCTGCGGGTGCAGACCGGCCGGGCCCGCATCTACGCCTCCGCCCGCGCGATCACCCTCATCACCCTGGCCGTGGTGGCGGTCCTGCTGGTGTTCGGCGGCGAGTTCCTGGCGCCCTACCGGACCCCGGTCGGCCAGCTGGCGCTGCTGGGGGTCGGCGGCCTATTCGCCACAGGCTTTACGCTGCTGGGCCGGCTGGGACGCCTGCGCGCCACCGAGCGGTTCCTGGCCACCGCGCCGCCTCAGCCGGGAGGACCGCCGTGAACCTGGCGCTGGCCCTGCTGGCCGGCGCCGCCTTGGGGGCCAGCCTGTGGCTGCTGCTGGTCGCCGTCGTGCCGGCCAGGCCGTCGCTGGCGGCCGCCCTGGCGGTGCTGCGCGGCAGCCCCACCGCCCTGCCAGATGCCGGCCGGCACACCAACCAGCGCCGGCGGGCATGGCAGGTGCAGGTCGGCCGGGTGGTCGAGCACATCGGCCAGGCGCTGGGGTTGGAGTTCCGCTCCCTGCGCAAGGACCTGGTGGTCACCGGCCAGCCCCTGCAGGCCCACCTTGCCACCAAGGTCCTGTCCGCGACCGTCGGCGGGCTGGTCGGTCCGGTGGTGGCGGGGCTGCTGGTGCTCGGCGGGGTGCCGGTGCCGCTGGCCCTGCCGGTGTGGCTGGGGCTTGGTGGGGCGGTGCTGGGCTGGCTGGTGCCCGACCGGCGCCTGCGCGCCGCCGCGGCCGCCCGCCGCGCCAGCCTGCGGTACGCCGCCGGGGCGCTGCTCAACCTGGTCGCCATCAACCTGGCCGGCGGCGCCGAGGTCGAGCAGTCGCTGCACAACGCCCTGCGCATCAGCCACGGCTGGGCGTTTGTCCTGCTGCGCAACACCGTGCGGCGCGCCCAGCTCAACCGGGAAAAGGTCTGGGACGCCCTGGGGCGGCTCGGACAGGAGTTCGACGTCGACGACCTCACCCAACTCGCCCAGAACATCTCGCTTGCCGGCGACGAGGGCGCCCGCATGCGGGAGGCGCTGATCGCCATGGCCGCCTCGATCGGGCAGCGCGAGCTCGCCGAGGCCGAGACCCAAGCCAACGAGGCAAGCGAGCACATGGTCCTGCCGCTGGCGGTGCTGGCCATCGCCTTCACCGCGTTCCTTTTGTATCCCGCCCTCGTCCAGCTCACCGTCGGCTTCTAACGCCGACCATCCGCAAAGGAGCCCCTATGCCCGATGACCTGGCGGCGTTGTGGGCGCTCGCCGGCTGCCTGCGCGCACGCATCCGGTCCGCCGGCCGCGAGGAGACCGGCGGCCTGTCGCTGGAATGGGTCGCCGTCATCCTCGGCATCCTGACCATCGCCGGCATCGTGGTGGCGATCGTGGTCCAGAAGGCCACCAGCGCGGCCAACAAGATCCAGATCCCCTGACGGAGCGCCGGATGACGCGTGGTCGGCGCCAGAGGGCGGCAAGCGGCGAGCGCGGCGCGCTGGCGGTGGAGTTCGCCGTGGTCTTCCCGGTGTTGCTGCTGGTGGTCTGGATCGGCTTCCAGCTCGCCTTTGTCTTTCTGGCGAATCGGGTCGCCCTGGCCGCTGCCGAGGAAGGCGCCCGGGCTGCCCGCAGCTACACCGGTTCGGCGGCCGCCGGCGACGCCCGCGCCCACCGCTTCCTGGACGAACTCGGCTCCGGCGTGCTCCGCCAGCCCACGGTGCACGCCTACCGCACCCCGGAGCGGGCCGGGGTGGTGGTCGAGGGGCGACCCCAGCAGCTGGTGCCCGGCCTCGGTACGCTCTGGCGGGTGCGCCGGGTGGTCGAAGGGCCGACCGAGCGCTTCCGCGGAGACCTCGGCCCATGACCGGCCGCCACCTCGATCGGGCCGCCGAGCGTGGTTCGATGGCGCTGGAGCTGGTCGTGCTTGCCCCGGTGCTGGTGCTGGTGGTCTGGCTGCTGGGGGTCTACGCGCTGCGCCTTGCGGTCGCCAACGGCGACGTCGAGGCGGCCGCCCGCGACGCCGCCCGCAGCGCCTCGATCGCCCGCACCGCCGCCGGCGCCCAGGCCGCCGCCACCACCTCGGCGGCGACCTCGCTGGCCGCCAGCGGCCGGGTCTGCCGCAGCATGCAGGTCGCCACCAGCACCGCCGACTTCCGCGCCGGCGGGACGGTGACCGTGACGGTGACCTGCGCGATCCGCCTCCAGGACCTGGCGCCGCTGCGGCTGCGCACCGCGAAAGAAGTCGAGCAGGCCTACACCGCCCCCATCGACCCCTACACCGGCGTGCGGCCATGAACCGGCGACCGACTCTGCGGACCCACGGTGAGGCAGGCAGCCTCAGCGTCGCCATGCCGCTGGTGGTCATCCTGGCGCTGGTCGTCATCGGGTTCGCGTTCGACGGCGCCAACGTGCTGTCGGCCAAGCGCCGCGGCATCAACATCGCCGAGCAGGCCGCCCGGGCCGGCGCCGGCCAGCTCGACCTGGCCGCGCTGCGCAGCGCCGGGGCCTACCGCATCGACCCCGTCAAGGCCCGCCAGGCCGCCACCAACTACCTCGCCCAGGCCGGCTACCCCGGCCAGGTCCGGCTTGGCCGCGACGCGATCGGCGACCGCGTCGACGTCTCCCTCACCTGGTCCCAGCAGGCCCTGTTCGCCCGGTTCGTCGGCGTCGGCCGCTACGGCGGCACGGTGCAGGCAAGCGCCCACGTCTGCCACGGCGTGCTCCAGGAGGAAGGCTGTTGAGCCGCAACCCAGAGCCCAGGCGCACGCGGTCCGGCCGCACCGGCGACCTGGCCGGCGGGCTGGCCGCCCTGGTTGCCATCGCGGTGCTGGTGGTCGGGGTGCCAGCGGCGCTTGCCCTGATCGTCGGCTGGCCGCTCCCCCACGCCGTGCCGTCGCTCGCCGAGCTGTCCCAGGCGCTGGTGAGCGGGTCGATCCCCGACGAGTTCTTCGGCAAGGCCCTGGCCGTGCTCGGCTGGCTCTACTGGGCCCAGTTCCTGGTGTGCCTGGCCGCCGAGGTCACCGCCGCCCGCCGCGGCCGCCTCGCCCGGCACATTCCCCTGGGCGGCTGGAACCAGGCGATCGCCGCCCGGCTGATCGGGGCGCTGCTGCTGCTTGGCCCCTCCCCCGGCCCCGCCCGCCCGGTCGCGTCAGCCGCCAGCCCAGCCCACCCGTCCCCGGTGGTCGCGGCCGCCACCGTCCCGGACGCGGGCGACCAGCAGGCAGCGGAGCGGGCCGAGGCCCGGCGGCCGGCAGTCGCCTTGCCGGTCTATGTCGTGGCGCCGCGCGACACCCTGTGGGGAATCGCCGAGCGCTTCCTGGGCGACCCCTACCGCTGGCGGGAGCTGTTCCAGCTCAACCAGGGCCGGCCCCTGCCCCACCCGCCCGGTGGGCGGTTCAGTGACCCTGACCTGATCTACCCCGGCCAGGAGCTACTGTTGCCGGCCGACGCGACCGGCCGGCCCGGCACCCGGCCACCGAGACGCCCGCAGGGGCCTGCCGGCACCGGACGGGCGCGGCCACAGCCCGATGGGCAGGCGCAGCCGACCAGCACCCTGGCGCCGGAGGCTACCCGCCCGCCACCAGCGACCCGAGAGGCCCCTCCCGCCACCGTCCCGGCCTCCACCGGCGCGCCGCCCGTGACGACCCCGCGGGTCGATCCCGGTGACCACGAGCCGGCGCCGGCGGTGGCCACCGCCCTGGCCGTCGGCGGCCTGCTGGCGGTCGGGACGCTCGCGGTGCTTGCCCGGCGCCGCCGCCGCCAGCAGCGCTACCGGCAGCCCGGCCGGCGGATCCGCCTGCCCACCGGCGCCGCCGCCCGCGTCGAGCAGCGCCTGCGCGCCGCCGCCGAACCCGAGACGGCCGCGTTCCTGGACGCCGCCCTGCGGGCCATGGCCGCCGGGCTGCAGCGCGCCGGCCTGCCGCCACCGACGGTGCAGGCCGTCCAGCTCGGCCCCGCAACCCTCGAGGTCCTGCTGCGGGAACCCAGCGACACCGCGCCCCCACCGTTTACGGCCACCGACCAGGGCCGCCGCTGGACGCTCCCCCGCCAGCTGCCATTGCAGGAGCTGGAGGCGGCCGCCGGCGACGCGGTCGCCCCCCTGCCCGCGCTGGTGACCATCGGCACCAGCGACGCCGGCCAGCTGCTGGTCAACCTCGAAGCGGCTGGGCTGACAGCGCTGGCGGGCCCGCCGACCGCCACCCGACCGCTGCTGGACGCCATGGCGGTCGAGCTGGCCACCGCCGCCTCCTCCGGCTTGATGCAGATCCTGCTGGTCGGCCTCGGCCCCGAGCTGGACCGGCTGGAGCGAGTCCAGCAGGTGCAACGCCTCGAGGACGTCCTGCCCGCGCTGGAGCGCCAAGCCCGCGAGGTCGCCGACCTGATCAGCCAGCGCGGCTGCGGCTCGGTGCTCGGCGGCCGCGTCGCCGGGGTCGCCGCCGACAGCTGGGCGCCCACCGTGGTCCTGGTCGCCGACCCGCCAACCCCGGCCAGCCTGCAGCGGCTGGCCGACCTGACCCGCGACCCCCGCGGGTCGACCGTTGCGGCCGTGCTGGTCGGCGATACCCCGGCGGCCCACTGGCGCCTGGAGGTCGGCGACCAGCTGGTCCGCATCCCCAGCCTCGACCTGGAGGTCCACCCCCAGCGGCTGACCGAGCAGGAGTACGCGGCCATCGTCGAGCTGCTGCGCACCGCCAGCGACGTGGACGGCGTCGACGCCGCCGCACCCCCCTACGACCGGGTGCAGCCGCCACCCCCGGCCGTCATCGCCAAGGCCGACGAGGCGGCGGCGGCCACCCCGCCGGCGGTGGAGGTGGGGGTGCTGGGCCGGGTCGAGGTACGCGGCGTCCCCAAGATAGAGCGGGCAAAGTCGATCGAGCTGATCGTCTACCTGGCCCTGCACCGCCACGGCATCGACGGAGAGCAACTGTGGGAGGCACTGTGGCCCGACAAGCCGATCAACCGCGGCACCCTGCACACCACCGTCACCGCCGCCCGCACCGGCCTGGGCCGCGCCCCCGACGGGTCCCGCTACCTGCCCACCGCCGGCGACGGCCTGTACCGGCTCAGCCCCGCGGTCAGCCTGGACTGGGACCGGTTCCGCGCCCTCGCCCGCGCCGGCCAGGCCGGAAGCCCCGACGCCGCCGGCCTGCTGCACCAGGCCCTGGAGTTGGTCCGCGGCAGGGCGCTGGACTCACCAGCGTCCCGGTCCTATGAGTGGGCAGTGGTCCACCGCACCGAGATGGAAACCGTCATCGCCGAAACCGCCGAACGCCTGGGCCTGCTGCACCTGGACGCCGGCGACCCCGAGCAGGCCAACTGGGCGGCCCGCCGCGGCCTGGCCGCCAGCCCCTACGACGAGCGGCTGTACCGCGTGCTGATGCGAGCGGCGCACGCCGCCGGCAACCCCGCCGGGGTCGAGACCCTCTGGCAGGAGCTGCTGACCGTGCTCGGCACCGACCTCGATCTCGTCGACGAGGACCTGCACCCCAACACCGTCGCCCTCTACACCAGCCTGCGGGGCCCCCGACGGCCCCGACCGGCACAGCCGGGACGCCACTTCACCATCCCACAGAACTGAGCAGCGAGCCCGATTCCTGCAGAATCGCCTGGGGGTGCTCGCGGCCGGCCGCCTGGCTCCGGCCGCCCCGGGGGGCGGCGCGGGCCCACGGCCTGGTCGTCGGCGCCATCGGCTCCCTGTAGGACGGTCGGCCGCGGCCTCGGCATCCACCGGTCCCGTACGGCCGGTGGAGGCTCCGGCAGAAGTTGGCCACTTCGCCTTGCGGCGATAGGTTGTGTGTCCGCGCTTGTTGTCCGCTCGTCGTCCGCACTTACGTGTCCGATCTCTAGTACCCCACTCCCGTTCAGCTTCGTGTGAGTGCCTCCAGACTTGTTAGAAGAGTGGCGGCTTCGGGCATTGTTGCCGGAATGGTCCACTCAAGGGAGGCGGGCCGACCCAGCCGGCTACGGCTGCCGCCCGCGGTGGGTGTCGCGTAGCTGCCAGACGGTCCTGTCCGGCTGGTCGCGCAGCTCGACGTGGGCGGCGGCCAGGGCGGCACGCACTGCGTCGGCCAGCTCATAGCGCTTGGTGGCCCGGAGGGCCGCCCGCAGCCTGATCATGGACTCCACGATCGGGGCGAACGCCTCGGCCGGATCGCGGAGCCCGGCACTGGCCGCCTCACCGAGCCGGACGACCAGGGAGCGCAGGATGGAGTGGGCCCGGTCCAGGTCGCCAGACTCCAAGGTGTCGGCCGACCAGTCAGCGATTGCCCGGTCAAGGTCCAGGATCGCCTTGACCATGCCGGCGGCGTCCCTGCTGGCATGGGCCCGTTGGAACGCCTCCGCGCAGCCATCCACCACCTGGGGCAGCAACGGCACCGGCGCCGCCTCCCGCTCTGCGGGCTCGCGCGCGTCGGCCTCGGGACCCGCGGCCTGGGCGGGGGTGGCTTGCCCGGACCGGCCGGCCACCACCCGGCGCAGCTCGTCGAAGGAGACCGTCTCCCCGCTCGGCCAGGTCCACTCGCGGCCCCTGCGACGCACGGTGAGCCCGCCCCGGCCCCTCACGACGGCGGCCTGCAGGTCCAGGTCCAGCACGGCCGCGGTGTGCTCGTCGACCCCGAGGATGGCGGCGTCGTCGGGCAGCTGCTCCTCGAGCATGCGCAGGCGGCGCTGGCCCATGTAGCAGAAGCGGGTGTCGTGGGTGCCGCCCTCGGCGTTGTCGTAGTGGGGCACCACGGCCACCGGCAGCCCGGCCACGCCGAGCAGGTCCAGCCCCTCCAGCCACCTGGGCTCATGCCCCACCTTGTAGACCTCGTAGACAGGCAGGGTGCGGGTGCCGACGGTGCAGGCGGCGGCGCTGGCGAATACCACGCAGCCACCACGCTGGACCAGGTCCGCCAGGGCGGACGGGACCGGGGTGCCGCGCCAGGCGGCCAGCGCGTAGGAGGGGCTGCCAGGCCCGGCGAACGCCCAGCGGGCGGCCCGCAGCTGGGCCAGCGCGGTTTCGGCCGCCAGCGGCTCCGCCCCGGCGGCCAGCTGCCGCAGGACTTCGACCCGGCGACCCACGCTACGCCGGAAGTAGGCCTGGGCCTTGGCCGAGATCTCGGCGGCGTTCTCTTGGAAGGCGTAGGGGGTCTCCAGCAGGACGGCACCGGCGTCCTCCCCCAGCCGGGCGAACAGCTCGCGGTGGGTGGTGACCATGGTCGGGCTGGTCTCGCCCGATCCCATCAGGACCAGGAGCCTGGGAACCGCGGCCACCTGTTCAGCGCCCCATTCGACCTCGCGCGCCTCGAGACAGGCTGCGCCTTGACTAGTCGCTCGGCACAGTAGCGGGCCGGCAGCCTGACGATCAGGATCACCAGGTCGCCGTGCTGGTCGCGTCCTGATCCAGGCCACGCACGAGACCTGCTCGCACCTAGCCAGCTCGACTCGTGAAGGAGGATAGCCGCCGGCCACGACAGCACTCGGCGCGGCGCCTCGGTCTATCGAACTTCTTGCTGTCCGACAAAGGCCAAGCCGACCGGAAGCGACGCATGCGACATTCGCTCCGACCAACACCCAGGCCGCGGCGCACCAACGAGGGGGAGCTCCGCCGCCATGCGCAGGTCCACGAGTAGGTCATCCAGCAACTTACGGTCGACAACGCCTGGCTGCGGAGCCAACCCGACCAGCGCGCCAGCGACGCCCCCCGTCCGTGCGCAGGCACGACCCGTCGTTCTGACTGTCCTGCGGCAGCGCACAAGGTGCTGCATCGACCCGCCGCTATCATCGGCCCCGGGCACGCCGGGATCGTCCCGGGGACCCAGGGAGCCAGGGTGCGGGCATCTCAGCAGGAGCAGACCAGCGGGGTTGGCGTCAGCGAGGTCTCTGCCAACTTCGAGCGGATCAACTGGGCACCTGTGCCCAACGCACAGCATGACCTGGGGACCGACCTGTTCGTCCATGCCCGCGACGCCCGCCGGTTTGACCGTGGGCTTCCCGTCGGCGTCCAGGTCAAGGCCGGCCCCAGCTACTTCCAGCAACCCGCCTATGCCGAAGATGGGTCACTGCTGGGCTGGTGGTACTACGAGGAGCACGCCGAGCACTTCGACGACTGGGTGACCCACGGGCTGCCGCACCTGCTGGTCCTGCACGACCTGCACAGCCGCGTCTCCTATTGGGTGCACGTCACCGCCAAGGCGGTTCAGTCCACCGGCAAGGGCGCCAAGATCCTGGTCCCGGCCGGGCAGACGATCGACCACGACCACCTCGACGACCTGCTCGCCGTCGCCGCCTCACACCAGCCGGTCATCGACCTGCAAGGCAGCGTGTGGGCGGCTAGCGCCCGCAACCTCCCGCCCGCGCGCCGGCTGCGGCATGCGGTGCTGGTGCCGCGCCTGGTCGCCCCGCACCCCAACACCGGGTTCGGGACCGTGATCGGCCCGGAGGAGGCGGTCGCGCTGCTGGCCCAAGGCCGCGTCCGCCACCTGGAGGAGTTCACCAGGAGGCACAATGCCGTCCCCGGGATCGAGGAGGCCGCCTCGTCCAGGGACTGGCGGTGGCGGTTCGTCGCCGCCCTTGGGCGCCTGTTCGTCCAGGGCGACCGCAACACGGTCGCGGCCACGATCACCGACGCACCCAACCCCGCGAGCCGCGCTGCGGCCTGCGTGGTCACCGCGTGCACGCTGATGGACGCTGAGCGTCACACCGAGGCGGTGGCGCTGCTGTCGGAGCAGCCGGACGATGCCAGCCCGGTCGACTGGGCTTGGATCCTGACCCAACGGGCCCGCGCCCGCGCCGAGCTTGGTGACGTCGCCGCAGCACGTCAGGACGCCGCCGCCGCCTTGCGCGCCCTCATTGGGGACCAGAACGACGTCACGGCCTCGGCGATTGGTGCGGCAGCAGCCGAACTGCTGTTCCAGACCGCCCCGTGGGGCGAAGAGTCGCTCGATGAGCTCATCACGGCCAACGACACCGCCGTGTCGTGGTGGCGCACGCAGACGCTGTCGTCGGCCTTGAGGGCCGCCGCCGACCGCACCTTCCGGGAGTGGGCTGACGACCGAGCAACCAGGATCGAGTTCGAAGACACCGTCAACGACCGGCTGTTTGCCGCCTTGGTCAGCGCCGATCTGACTGGGGAGCAAGGGACCTGGCGGGCGACCGGCAGCCTTCTGGCCCGCAACACGCTGCTCGTCGAGCACGCCGGTGGCGACAGCAGCCGCCAGACCGGCGCGCTGGACGAGCTGCGCCGCAGCGGCGACGAGAAGTCGCTGGCCCTCGCCGCCAGGCGGCTGTGGGCGGTCGGTCCGCTCGGTCCGCTCGCCGACGCTGCTCGGCGCATCCAACCCGGCTCCTGGACCCACACTGCCGCCCGTGCGAACTTGGCCCTGTGGCAGCATGCCGGGGATGTCCTGGACGAGGCCACCGCCAGCGACGCGGCGCGCTACTGCCTCAACGTCCTGACCGACGACTCTGCGTTCGTCTCGCGGACGACCCCGTCGTTCCTCGTCATCCCCTCCACCCTCGACGCGCTCAGCGGCATCCTCGACGCCGCCGACGACGCGGTCCACCGCGACCTCGCCCACTTCATCGCTGGGCTGCCGCCCGTGACTGATCAGCTTGAGGCCCGCGGCTGGGCTCGGGTGGCAACCGGCCTGCGCGCAACGGTGTTCGCTGGCGCCGAGGACCATGCTGCCTGGCGCCAGGCCGCCGCCGCCCAGCCCGACCCACGGCTGGCCGCGGCGATCCTCGGCCTGCTCACCGACCATGACGAGGAAGCTCGCGAGCTGCTGTGCGCCCGGATCGCCGCCGGCGACAACGACGCGCTCGCCGCGCTCGGCCACCTGCGCCAGCTGGACCCTCAGGTCGCCGAGCCGCTGATGGCCCAGGACGTCGAGCTGCTTGATGCCACCATCGCTCAAGCACAGCAGGGCGCGCACCCGGTCTGGACCCGCGACCCGGCCGCGCGGCTGGCAATCCTTGGGGTTCACTTCCCCGACGTCGCGCCGTGGGATGCGCTCCTGCGCTACCTCGGGGCCCGCGTCCCCAGCGAACGCAAGCGGAGGGCGTGCCTGGCGCTCGCACGCCATGCCGACCGGCTCCCCGAACCGGTCCGGTCTGCCCTGCGCGAACTCCTCCCCCAGCTCCAGGCCACCGTCCCGGCCCTGAACCTGCTCGGCGCACCCCTCGGCGGCGCTGGCGTGGTCCTCGCCGCCGCCGTTGGCGCCCTCGACGACCAGACCCTGACCCGCGGCCTCACCGCGCTGCTCACCGGCTCCCGGCAGGAGCGGCGCGACGCCGCTGCGCTGATTGCCCGTCTCGGCCGGCCCGAGTTCACCGCCGCGCTCGTCGCCCTCGTCAGCGACCCCCATCCGGAGGTTCGCGCCGAGGCCGCCTGGGCGCTCGCCATGCGCGTGGCAAGCACCGACACCGGGAACGACGCGCTGGCCATCGCCGGCCTCCGACGAGCGCTCGGCGACCCAGGAGCGCAGACCCCCCTGGCGATCGCGGCCGGCCTTCCCGCTCTCGGAACGCCAAGCGCCCAGGCCTGCGAACTCATCGCGCCGCTGCTTCGCCACCCCTCGGCGCATGTCCGTGCAAGCGCCGCCCGTTCCGTCTCCGGCTAGTCGGTCTCGCACTCGTCACCGATTCCCGCGGAATCGCCTGGGCGATGGGGCGCTCGCGGCCAGCCGGCCTGGCTCCGGCCGCCCCGGGGGCGGCGTGGGCGCCGACCCGCGCCGCCCGGGCCAGGGTCAAGGGCCGCCGCAGGCGGTCCCGCAGGGACGCGAAGCGCCCTTGACGCGGCCCGCAGGCGGCGTGGGATCGGCCGGGTGGCCGCGACAACGGCCGGTCCGCGGCCGGGTGCAGGGGCCCGGCCGCGGCGCCGGCACCGCCGGCGAGGCCGTTCAACGGGCCCGCCGCCAGCGTCCCGGCGTCCCTCAGGGTCTGGATGCGTCGGGGGACTGGGTCCGTCGGCGGTCAAGGTAGCCGCCCCGGCGCCGGCGGTACGCCTCGGGCTGGAGCTGGCGCTCAAGCTGCATCAGGCTCCACACCTCAGTGCCGTCGGCGTGGATGTACGGCTCGACGTTGGCGGCCAACTCGCTGACGGTGGCCAGGTCGACGCCGAGCAGCTCCGCGCACCGCTCCAACGGCGCCGCGATCGGCCGGCCCAAGTCAGCCTCGTGCCAGATCCCCACCGCAGTAGCTTAGAACATATGTTCGAGGCCCCTTCCGGCGGAATTCCACGAGGTGGCGCTATGCACGCTCTCCCAGCATGCGAGCTGCACCATCGCTCGGACAGACACGAATCGTCATGAGCTGTGCATCGCTGGTCGTGGACGATCAGCCGTCGAGGGCGGCGCGCGCCAGGTCGCGCAACTCCTCGTCGGCGATGTCGGCGGCGTCTTCGGCCCGCAGCTGGATGGTCCCCTTGCTGGTTCGCAGCTCCGGGTGGCGGACGGCGAAGCCGCCATCGCGGCCCTGCTGGAAGCGGTAGATCGACACCCCGTGCTTCCACACGCCCAGGAACAGGCGGCGGCCGACCTTGTAGGTAGGCATCTTGTAGGAGAGCACCACCGTGGCGTCGGGGTGCGCCTCCAGGACCAACCGGTGGATGCGGTCGAACAGGGGCTGGTGGTCGGGGGCGATGGCGTCGATGTAGTCCCGCACGGCGTCATCCATCGTCCCATTTATGAGGGCAAGCGCGGTGCGTTGGCGTGAGGCTTGGTCGTCGCGCGGCCTCCCTGGCCCCCGCCACCGAGTACGTCGACAACTGCAAACAGCGCACTCCGGCCGCTTCTGCTCGCAACCTCACACCCTGCCCTCACAAGGCCTGCAATGTGGACCGGAGCATTCACACCCCCGGTTCCACGCGGCTAAGGAGTTGCGCGGATAGGTGGTCACGCTCTGCAGTAGCGGTCGCGGTAGGTCAGGAGTTTGCCGACGATGAGCACGGTGATGGCGAGGCAGATCGCGGCGTCCGGTGGTCGTCGTTGCGGTTGGCGCCCTCGATCGCCCAGCCCAGCGGGATCTTGTGGCGTTCGACGCCGAGCGACCACTTCCAGCCGCATTTGCCCCGGTCACAGGGGTTGGGGCCGGTTCCTTCACCACCGTAGGGGGCTTTGTGCAGCGACCCGTCGACGGCGACCTCGGACAGGTCGAGTCCGATGATCCGGTCGAACGCGGCGAGCGCTTCGGCGCGGAGTTGGTGGAAACACCCCCGCAGCGATCCACTCATCGCGACGGGCTCGCAGCGTGTGTCAGAGACCCGGTGTTCGAGGATTGCTTCGATGTCGACCCACGACGCCCCCGTGGTGAGGCGGATCAAGATTCCCCAGAACACCAACCGGTCGGGCACCCGTGGCCGGTGGCAGCCAAGCGGGTGGACTGGGGGCTCGGGCAAGAGCGGCTCGATCGCCGCATACACGGCGTCTACAACCTCGCGTTCGAGTGCGCGCATGATGGTGGGGACCTCCCCGGTCGTCGGCTATGGATCGCACTCGGTATGAAAACCGAGCCAACCCGCCGACCGGCGGATGGTCACCTATCCGCGCGAGTCCTTAGTTCGCTGCTGGCGTCGTTGACGACTTCCCGGGGTGAGTCCGTGCGCTGGCTGCCCAGTTGACGAGCCCGCGGCAAGGTCCGCGTCATCGGAGCCCCCGTCATGGGGAAGGGATCGCAGGCTGCAGATCGCGTTCGCGCCAACACGCGGCGAGACTCCGGAACTCAGGAGTCGCCGCTCACCGACCGATGCTGACGTGGCCGATGGGCCTGCGTTCCGAAGCGACCCACGGTCGCGACCTGATC
>Ga0081538_10002658_pt1 | contig 17238 bp, 14 predicted proteins | sample TabmetS5T2R1_FD_71022 | JGI IMG/M metagenome (GOLD analysis project Ga0081538, IMG submission 71022) | Tabebuia heterophylla rhizosphere microbial communities from the University of Puerto Rico - S5T2R1 | ecosystem: Host-associated > Plants > Roots > Rhizosphere ... | reverse complement strand
GGAGGAGAACTTCCTCATCCAGAAGCTCGCGCGGACGGCGATCGGGACGAACAACGTCCACAGCTGCGAAGCCACCTGACACGCTCCGACCCTCTACGGCCTGGTCAGGTCGTTAGGCAGAGGCGCGACGACCAACTCGATCCCCGAGATCGAGAACGCCCGCTTCATCCTCGTGATCGGCTCGAACACGACGGAGGCTCACCCGGTGCTCGCGCTGCGGATGAAGAAGGCAGCCCGCAAGGGCGCGACGATCGTCGTCGCCGACCCCCGGAAGATCTGGCTGACGAAGCTTGCGAAGCGTCACCTCCAGCTCAGGCCGGGCTCGGACGTCTGGCTCGTCAACGCGATGATGCACGTGATCCTGAGGGAGGGCCTTCAGGACGACGCCTACATCGCCGAGAACACCGAGGACTTCGAGGCGGTGGCCGAGGTGGTTGCCCGCTACACACCCGAAGAGGCCGAGACGGTCACGGGCGTTCCAGCCGCCGACATCGTCGCCACCGCGCGCGAGTACGCCCGCGAGCGGCACGCGGCCATCTTCTACACGCTCGGGATCACCGAGCACGCCTGCGCCGTCGACAACATCTGGTCGCTCTCGAACCTCGTGCTCATGACCGGCCACCTCGGCTACGAGTCGACCGGCCTGAACGCGCTCCGCGGTCAGAACAACGTGCAGGGCCTGAACGACGCCGGCGCGAATCCCGCCTACCTCCCCGGCTACCAGCCGGTCGACGACCCGGAGATCCGCGCGAAGTTCTTCGAGGTCTGGGGCGTCGAGGTTCCAGCGACGCCGGGCTACCGGCTCGACCAGATCATGTCCGGGCTCCACGACGGCCGGATCCGCGCGCTCTATCTGATCGGTGAAAACCCGGTGCAGACCGAGCCGAACTCACACCACGTCGAGGAAGGCATGTCGCACCTCGACTTCGTTGTCGCGCAGGACCTCTTTCTGAACGACTCCAACCGGAAGTTCGCCGACGTGATCTTCCCGGCCTCGAGCTTCGCGGAGAAGGAGGGGACGTTCACGAACACAGAGCGACGCGTGAACCGCGTGCGCAAGGCGGTGCCGTGCCCGGGGAACGCGCGCGAGGACTTCCGTATCGTGGTCGAGATGGCCGAGGCGCTAGGCGCCGACTGGCCCGAGTACACAACGCCCGAGGAGACCTGGGACGAGTTCGCCGACTTGTCCCCGCTCTGGGCGGGAATCCGCTACGACCGGATCGAGGAGGTCGGCCTCCAGTGGCCCTGCACCGATCGTGACCACCCCGGCTCGCCGTGCCTGCATGCGCCAAGTCCGTCGCGACCGAATGGAAAGGGCAAGTTCTACCCGGTCGAGTACCAGCCTCCGATCGAGCAGCCCGACTCCGAGTACCCGTTCGTCCTCTCGACCGGCCGAACGCTCTACCACTACAACTCCGCGACGATGACCATGCGCGAGGAAGGGGTGACCCAGAAGCAGGAGGATCCCTTCGTCGAGATGCACCCCGAGGACGCGGAGGCGCTCGGCGTCGCCGACGGCGACTGGGTGCGGCTCGTCTCCCGCCGCGGACAGCTCGAAGCGCGCGCGAAGCTCGGCGACCGCGTCTACCCCGGCCTCGTCTGGATGGCACTCCACTTCGCCGAGGCGAAGGTGAACCGGCTCACGCACGACGTGGGCGACCCGCTGATCGGGACACCGGAGTACAAGACCTCGGCCGTCCGCGTCGAGCCGCTCGGCGGCTCGCTCAGGCCCGCCGCCCGCTAGCGCGAAATCCTTACCCCGGGTTCACGCTTCCCTTACGGGCAGGGCGGACACTGCGGGGCGATGACGCGCGCGGCTCTGGCAGGGCTTCTCACGGCGGCGGTGCTTGCTCCCGCATCATCGGCCGCCCTGAGCCTCGACGCGCGTTCGGCCGCCGAGAAGGCCGCGCCTTCTCCGAACGTGCTCGTGATCATGACCGACGACCAAACCGTGGAGTCGCTTCGGGTCATGAGGAACGTCAGGCGGCTTCTAGGCGACCGGGGGACGTCGTTCTCCAACAGCTTCGTCACGTACGCGCTCTGCTGCCCGTCGCGGGCGACCTTCCTGACCGGCCAGTACGCGCACAACCACGGCGTCCTCGGCAACAAGCCTCCGATCGGCGGCTACGCGAGGCTCGACCACACGAACACCCTGCCTGTGTGGCTTCAGGACGCGGGCTACTACACCGCGCACCTGGGCAAGTACCTCAACGGCTACGGGCGGACGAGTCCGACCGAGGTCCCGCCAGGATACGACGAATGGCGCGGGTCGGTCGATCCCTCGACGTACCGCTTCTACGACTACACGCTCAACGAGAACGGGCGGCTCACTACGTACGGCGAGTACCAGACCGACGTTTACGCGCGGAAGGCCGCGCGGATCATCCAACGGCGGGCACCGCGCGCGAGGCCGTTCTTCCTGTGGGTCGCCTTCCTCGCGCCCCACGGTGGCGGCCCCCGCGAGCCGGGCGACCCCGGCCGCCTACCCTCCCCGGTCCCGGCGCCGCGCCATCGCAACGACTTCGCGTCCGAGCCGCTGCCGCGGCCGCCGGGGTTCAACGAGGCGGACGTCTCCGACAAGCCGGCACGCATCCGCAACCGGCCGCTCCTCACGCGGAGCGGGATCCGGGACATCCGCGAGATGTACCAGCAGCGGCTCGAGTCGCTGCTCGCCGTGGACGAGGCGGTCGCGAGGATGGTTGCCGCGCTCCGGCGAGCGCGCGAGCTCGATAACACGCTGATCGTCTTTACGTCGGACAACGGCTTCTTCCACGGGGAGCACCGCGTCCCGGCCGGGAAGGTCCTCCCCTACGAGCCTTCCATTCGCGTCCCGCTGATCATGCGGGGCCCCGGAATCCCCGCCCGTCGCCGGCTGGGCCACCGCGTGGCCAACATCGACCTCGCTCCGACGATCGTCGACGCCGCCGGCGCGACGCCCGGCCGCGTGATGGACGGCCGCTCGCTCCTGTCGATCATCGCCAATCCGCAGACGACTCTCGGGCGCGACCTCCTCGTCGAGCGCGGACCGGGAGCAGGCACGTTCACAGCCGTGAGGACGCCGAACTACCTGTACGCCGAGTACGGGAACGACGACCGAGAGCTCTACGACCTGATTCGCGATCCCTTCCAGCTCGAGAGCCGCCACGCCGACCCGGCCTACGCCGCGCTACGCGACGACCTCGCAGAGAGGCTGGCTCACCTCCGGGCGTGCAGCGGGCCGTCCTGCCGGACGCGGCCATGAGGTCGCGCGTGGCGTAGGCTCCGCGCATCGCCCCGTCCTGCCGACCGACCTCGACGCTCTCGTTGGGGAGCCGTGAGACGCACCGGCTCCTCGCAGTCGCAATTCGGCTTACGATGCGCGTATCGGCACGCCTGGCACCCACGCCGGTGAGAACCGGTTCCTGTACGCGATCATCTCGACGGTCGGCTCGTCGCTGGACCTCGAGGAGGTCCTGGGCGCGGTCGTTCGCCTCCTGACGGACGCCTGCTCGGTCCACGCCTGCTTCGTCTACCTCGTCGAGGACGACCGGCTCGTGCTCGCGGCCGCCTCCGATCCGTACGCCGAGCTCATCGGCGAGATCGCGCTCGAGCGCGGCGAGGGGCTCGCGTGGTGGGCCGCGGAGCGCAAAGAGCCCGCCTGGATTCGCGAGGGCCTGCTCGAGGACCCGCGGGTGAAGTACGTCCCCGAGCTCGAGGAGGAGCGCTTTCAGTCGCTCGTCTCCGTGCCGATCGTGGGGAAGGACGGCAACGTCATCGGCGTCATCTCCAGCCACACGGAGGCGCCGCGGGAATTCACGGAAGCGGAGGTGGAAGTGCTGGTCTCGAGCGCGTCGCTCGTCGCCGGGGCGATCGAGAACGCACGGCTGTACGCGGAGATGCGGCGGCGGGTGGACGAGCTCGAGCACTTGACCGAGCTCGCCGAGATCCTCGCCGGCGCGGAGACGCTCGACACCGTCCTGCCCCGAGTCGCCTCCCGCTCCAGCAAGCTCCTGCGCGCAGACGCGTGTCACCTCTACCTGCTCGACCCCTCCACCGAGGTGCTGCACCTGCGGGCCTCGGCACCCGAAGGGGTCAGGACCCGCAGCGAGATCGGCCTCTCGGAGCTCGGCCCGGAGCTCGCACGAAGCGGACGCTCGGCCTCCGTGGCCGTGCCGCTGGTCGCAAACGACGAGCTGCTCGGGCTCCTCGCAGCCTCGGGGACGTCGGAGGTCGACCTGGCGCGCGCAGTGGCCAACCAGACTGCCGTGGCGCTCAAGAAGATCGAGCTGATCGAGCGGCTGACCGAGAAGAACCTGATCAAGGATTTCTTCGAGCAGCTCGCCCGGGGCGAGGCGCTCCCGGGCCTCGAAGGGCGTGCGACCCGCCTCGGCTGCGACCTCGACCAGCGCTACCTCGTCCTCGCCGCCTCCCCGCCCTCCGACGAGCTCGAGCGGGGTCTGGCGGCCGCTGCGCCCGGCTCCCTCTTCGACCGTCGCGACGACTCGACGCGAGCCCTTCTCCGCGTACCTCATGCGGGCGAGGAGCCGTTGCTGGCAAGCGTCCGCGAGCTCCAGGGAAAGCTGGAGGCGCCGGTCTCGATCGGCCTCTCGAACGCATGCAGGGGCGCGGCGAGCTTCCCGGCGGGCTTCGAGGAGGCGCGCGACGCGCTCCTCGGCACAACCGTGCTCCAGGGAACCCCCGGTGTCATGGCCTACGAGGAGCTCGGCCCGTACAAGTACCTCTTGCGCATGCCCTTCGACGGCGTGCGCGACCCGCACAGGGACGCCGTCGCCCGGCTCGCTGAGTACGACCGCCAGCGCTCGACCGCCCTCGTCCGGACGCTGGAGGAGTTCCTCCGCCGCCGTGGCTCGATCAGCGCGACCGCCGAGGCGCTCTACGTCCACCCGAACACGCTGCGCCAGCGCCTGCGCCGCATAGGCGAGCTCTCGGGGCTCGACCTGCGCAAGGACGACTGGCTCATGGTCGAGATCGCAGTGAAGATGGTTCGCCTCCAGGAGGCGCTCGGGACGGCGCAGATGCACACACAGCGGCCTGACCCGTTGTAGGAAGCCGCCATCGGCTAACGCGCCGACGGTGGTTATCGTCAGAGCGTCCCCAAGAGGAGGAGTTGCATGGCGTCTGACAGCGCAGCCGCGGCCACCGTCGAGGACATCCGCAAGGAGTCCGAAGAGCGCGGCATCGAGTTCTACTTCGCGCAGTTCGTCGACATGTACGCGCGGCCGAGCGCGAAGCTCGTGCCGGCTCAGAACCTCGACGATCTCGTCACGGACGGCGCCGGGTTCGCCGGCTTCGCAGCCGGGGAGATCGGCCAGGTGCCGAGCGACCCGGACATCGCCGCGATCCCCGACCTCGCCAGCTTCACTCCCGTGCCCTGGGAACCGACCGTCGCGCGCTTCGCCTGCGACATCACCGTCGACGGCGAGGAATGGCCATACGACCCGCGCACGATCCTCCGCCGCCAGCTCGCCGCAGCGCGCGAGCAGGGCTTCGAGCTCAAGATGGGCCTCGAGCTCGAGTACTTCCTCGTCGAGCTCATGGAGGACGGCTCGATTCGGCTGGCGGACGCGCTCGACACGCTCGAGAAGCCGTGTTACGACCTCAACGGACTCTCGCGCCATTACGACTTCCTCACGACCGTCTCGCGCTACGTCAACGAGCTCGGCTGGGGCAACTACGCGAACGACCACGAGGACGCGAACGGTCAGTTCGAGCAGAACTTCACCTACGCCGACGCGCTCACGAGCTGTGACCGCGCCGTCTTCTTCCGCTACATGGTCCACCAGCTCGCGGAGAGAAAGGGGCGCGAGGAGGGCCGGAACATCCTCGCGACGTTCATGCCGAAGCCGTTCTCGCACCTGACGGGCAACGGCTGCCACTTCCACATGTCCCTCTGGGACGGGGAGACGAACCTCTTCCTCGACGAGAACGACCCCCGCGGCCTCGGCCTCTCCGAGACGGCGTACCACTTCATCGGCGGCCTCACGAAGCACGCGCGCGCCTACAGCGCGGTGACCGCGCCGACCGTGAACTCCTACAAGCGGCTGAAGGTCGGGACGACGGCGAGCGGCGCGACGTGGTCGCCGGTCTGGATCAGCTACGGCTACAACAACCGCACCCAGATGCTCCGCATCCCGGGGCCGGGGCGCGTCGAAGACCGCACCATCGACGGATCCTGCAACCCCTATCTCGCCGCGACCGTCATTCTCGCGGCCGGCCTCGACGGCATCGCCGGCAAGCTCGACCCCGGCGAGCCGAACTCCGACAACCTCTACGCCGTTCCGTACGACGAGCTCAAGGGCCGCGGGCTCGAGACCCTTCCTGCCAACCTGCTCGAGGCGACCGCCGAGCTTCGGACGAACGACGTCATCCGCAAGTCGCTGGGGCGCGGGCGCGACGAGGACTACGTCGACTACTTCATCCGCGTGAAGCGCGAGGAGTGGGACCGCTACCACGAGCAGGTGACCCCGTGGGAAGTGGCCGAGTACCTGACGCGCTTCTAACGGGTTTCACCATTCGCCGCGAGCGAGGCCAATCCGGGGCGAACGGCTGCCATCGGCAGACCGAGGGTTTCGGCTCGCCCCAGGTCAAGAACCGTTGCGCCGGACCTCCGCGAGGAGCTCTGCTCCTTCCTTGATACGCCGAACGGCCTCAGCCAAGCCGCCTGATTGCGGCGAAGCATTCCGCGATCGTGCCAACGCGCGCGCCGGCGTCGACGTCTCCTGAGTCGCAGAGGATGAGGCCGTTAGTCTGGCCGGTACAAGCGCCACGGTCGCGTCCAGCCTCAGGAGTGAGACGCCCAGAACGCGCGCGCGAACGGATGCCTGGACGAGAGCCCGTGTGAAGGCGACTCTTCGGATCGAGCGCCGGCGTCAGGTCGATCAGAGCGGTTTCCCGACGGCCCTAGTCTTCACGCTCGCCCTCGCGACCGCGGTGGGAAGAGATGCCCGCGCTCGCCGCCGTGAGACCCGCAAAGCCGAGAGCAGCGACCACCGCGGCCTTCTGGGCCTTGCTCTTCGCCAAGCCGTCGCTCAGCGAATCGACCGAGTCGTTGACTGATTCGAGAAGCCGCTCCGGTTGGCTCTTCCGGCCGAAAAGTCGCTTCATCCTCGCCTTCACGATCGGCTTTCCTATCACGTAGGCGGTGTACCCGATCAAAGCTTTATGCCTGGCCTGCATCCTTTTCTCCTTACCGCTTTGCGCGAGACGCGTTCGTGATCGCACGGACGAGCTCGCCCTTGGTCATGTTCGTTCGTCCCTTGATGCCGATGCTGGCCGCCAGCTCGACCAGCTCCGGCTTCTTGTACGACTTGAGACCACCGTTCGTGGCATCTCCGTTGAGCTCCCGCGCCGTGCGCTTCGCGGTCGCCACAGCGTGCCCCTGGAGCTCTTCGGCCTCTCTGACCCGTTCCTCGGCCTCGCTCGCTTGCTGCTCCGCTTCGCCGGCAATCTGCTCCGCCTGGCGATTGGCGTCCTCGGCGGCGCCGCGCGCGGCCTCAGCGGCCTCGTTCGCTAGTCGCCTGGCCTCGGCCAGTTTCTCCGTCGCGTCTTCGACGAGCTCTTCGGCTCGCTCCTGCGCGGCTTCGACGTCGCGCTGGGCATCCTCGGTCTCGTCGTCGATCTCCTCCTGGAGTTCGTCTCGTTTCTCCTCGGCCTCCGCCTCCGCGGCTTCGCGTTCCTGCTTCACGAACTCGTCCGCGGCCTTCTGCGCCTGGGCGACGCGCTGTTTGACCTGCCGGCTCGTCTCGCGCTCTACCTCCTTCAGTCGGGCGCGGCCACGTTCGCTCACGCGCCGAACGTGGTCGGCAAGATCCTTGGACTCCTGCGCGGCCTCCACGGCCCTGTCCTCGGCCTCCCGCGCACGCTCGCCGGCGTCTTGCGCACGCTTCATTCGAACCTCGACTGAGTCCCCACCAACGGGAGCAGCGTCGACCACCGCCGCCTTCACCTTCCGCCCTGTGTCGCGAGCACCTGTTCCAGCAGACTCCGCTGCACTTCCGATCGCCTCCGCAGGCTTCAGGACGCGCGACACGAGCCAGGCAGCGTTAGAGGGCATTTCTCGCAGGCCAGTCCGTGTTCGCTCCAACAACAACCTCAACCTCCTCGCGACTGACAACAGCCAAAACAACTCACGAGCAGGGGGTTCCCTCCGGGAAGCTATGCAAACCTCCGTGCGCACGCTTCGTGCGCACGCGTGGGGCGCTCGGCGGGAAGAAGCAAGTGACGGAAGCAGAGGTCGTCCTCGAGTCGGTCGAGAACCGCACGACCCGGCCCGGGAACACCGCTACGTCATCCGAGATGACCGCGGCGGTGAGTACACGACGTTCCGAGAAGGGATCCCGAAGTATGCAGAGCGGCTAGAGGGCAAGCACACGAGGATCGAGTTCCACGATTACCCCGTGCGCTTCAGTCGATATGGAGGAAAGCTCCACATCGATGCCCGCAAGAACGTCCCTTCCAACGGGATTTCACCTGTATTCCCGCATGTAGATTTCGGACATATGTGCGGCATCGTCGGACTGTTCGCAAAGTCGGCTGAGATCGAGGAATCGCTCGGGGCGAAGCTCGCACGCATGCTGGAGCAGATGAGCGACCGTGGGCCGGACAGCGCCGGGGTCGCCGTCTACCGCAACCCGGCGCCGGCGGGCAGCAGCAAGCTCACGCTCTTCTCGCCCGACCCGCTCCAAGACTGGGACGCGGTCGCGGGAGAGTTGGCGAACGCATTCGGCGGCTCGTCCGACCCCGAGGTACGCGCCAGCCACGCGGTCCTGACCGTCGAAGCGGAGGCACCGGAGGCGGAGTCCTGGGTGCGGAGCGCTCACCCGGACGTGCGGGTGATGAGCGCAGGCCGGACGATCGAGATCTACAAGGAGGTCGGCCGGCCGGAGGGGTTCGTGCACCAGTTCGCCCTGGACGACTTCCGGGGCAGCCACGCGCTCGGCCACACCCGCATGGCGACCGAGAGCCGGGTCACCACCGAGGGATCACACCCGTTCTCGACCGGGCACGACCTCTGCCTCGTCCACAACGGATCGCTCTCGAACCACAACCGCCTCCGCGAGAGCCTGCGTCGCGAGGGCATCGGGTTCCAGACGGAGAACGACACCGAGGTTGCCGCCGGCTACCTCGCCTGGCGCCTACGCGAGGGCGCGTCTCTCGAGGAAGCGCTCGAAGGCTGCCTCGAAGACCTGGACGGCTTCTACACCTTCCTCGTGGGGACCGAGGACGGCTTCGCCGTCCTGCGCGACCCGATCGCGTGCAAGCCCGCCGTCCTGGCCGAGACCGACGACTGGGTGGCGATGGCGTCCGAGTGGCGCTCGATCGCGACGCTGCCGGGTGCGCCGGAGGCCCGCTCGTGGGAGCCGGTCCCAGGCGTCGTCTACGCCTGGGAGCGGGCGAAGGTTTGACGGAGGCCGCCGAGGTCGAAGCGGCTGTCGAGGTCGTCGACCTCGCGGACACGCCGCTCCGCGAGCTGAACCAGCGACTGCACCAGCTCGCTTCCGCGCCTGGACCGGCGCACTGGCGCGTCCTCAACCCGAACGGCGCACACGCCGTCGCCTGCGGCCTGGACGCGGACGTCGAGGTGGAGATCGAGGGGCACGTCGGCTACTACTGCGCCGGGATGAACAAGCGCGCGACCGTGCTCGTGCACGGGAACGCGAGCACCGGCCTCGCCGAGAACATGATGTCTGGCACCGTCGTGATCGAAGGGAATGCGAGCCAGTCGGCGGGCGCGACCGGGCACGGCGGGCTGCTCGTCGTCCGCGGCGACGCGTCCGCACGCTGCGGCATCTCGATGAAGGGCATCGACATCGTCGTGCGCGGGTCGGTCGGCCACCTCAGCGGCTTCATGGCGCAGACCGGGCGACTCGTCGTCTGCGGAGACGCGGGCGAGGCGCTCGGCGACTCGATCTACGAGGCGCGGCTGTACGTCCGCGGCTCGGTCGCCGGGCTGGGCGCGGACTGCGTCGAGAAACCGCTTCGCGGAGAGCACCGCGCCGAGCTGGGCGAGCTCCTCGCGCGGGCCGGCATCGGCGCCGTCGACCCCGCGGACTTCCGCCGCTACGGCTCGGCACGCCGGCTCTACACCTTCGAGGTCGACAACGCGAGCGCCTATTGATGCACGAACGTCCGTGGGACCTCCGGGAGTCGTTCCTCTACGACAAGCCTGTGATCGCCGAGATCCAGCGGGCCGCGCGCGAAGGCATCTACGACATCCGCGGCTTCGGGGCGAAACGGCGGCTGCCGCACTTCGACGACCTCCTGCTCCTCGGAGCGAGCATTTCGCGCTACCCGCTCGAGGGCTACCGGGAGCGCTGCGACACGGACGTGACGCTGGGCACGCGCTTCGCCAGGAAGCCGCTGGAGCTGAAGATTCCCGTGACGATCGCCGGCATGAGCTTCGGCGCGCTGTCTGCGCCGGCGAAGGAGGCGCTCGGGCGCGGGGCGACCGAGGCGGGGACGTCCACGACGACCGGCGACGGGGGCATGACACCCGAGGAGCGCGAGCACTCGAAGATCCTCGTCTACCAGCTTCTCCCCTCGCGCTACGGCATGAACCCGGACGACCTGCGCCGCTCGGACGCGATCGAGGTCGTTGTCGGCCAGGGCGCGAAGCCGGGCGGCGGCGGCATGCTCCTCGGGCACAAGATCTCCGACCGCGTCGCCGAGATGCGCGACCTGCCGAAAGCGATCGACCAGCGAAGCGCTTCGAGGCATCCCGACTGGACCGGCCCGGACGACCTCGAGATCAAAATCGGCGAGCTGCGCGAGATCACCGACTGGGAGAAGCCGATCTTCGTCAAGGTCGGCGCCACGCGCACCTACTACGACGTTCAGCTCGCCGTCAAGGCGGGCGCCGACGTGATCGTGGTCGACGGCATGCAGGGTGGGACAGCCGCGACGCAGGACGTCTTCATCGAGCACGTCGGCATCCCGACACTGCCGGCCGTTCGTCTGGCCGTCGACGCACTGCAGGAACTGGGGATGCACCGACAGGTGCAGCTAATCGTCTCGGGAGGCATCCGGACGGGCGCCGACGTCGCCAAGACGCTCGCTCTCGGCGCCGACGCCGTCTCGATCGGAACGGCGGCCCTGATCGCCATGGGGGACAACGCGCCGGAGCACGACGAGGCCTACCGCAGGATCGGGAGCGCGGCCGGCTACTACGACGACTGGCAGGCAGGCCGTGACCCGGTCGGGATCTCGACGCAGGAGGACGAGCTCGCCGCTCGTTTCGACGCCGAGCTCGGCGGCCGGCGGATCGCCAACTACCTGCGCGTGCTCACGCTCGAAACCCAGACTCTCGCGCGCGCGTGCGGGAAGTCCCATGTCCACAACCTCGAGCCGGAGGACCTCGTCGCGCTGACGGTGGAGGCGGCGGCCATGGCCCGGGTTCCGCTCGCGGGCACCGACTGGATCCCCGGCGTTTGAGAGCTCCTAACGCAATCAGGAGCGGTGCCGCCTGGCCGCGCTGGGCGGCCCAAGGCTGCGTCCTCAGTCGCGCCCATACCTCTCCAGGTATGAGCGCTCCCTGCGTCCTTCCCTCGAACCACCCAGCACACCCAGTCTGCGGGTCCTCATTACGTTAGGAACTCTAAGGAGGCCTGATGCTGCTCTACGACTCGGATGTCTCGGGCAACTGCTACAAGGTGCGCCTGCTGCTCGCCCAGCTCGGGATCGAGTACGAGCGCTATCCGCTGGACGTCGTCGACCGCTCGAACCGACGGGAGGTCCTCGGCCACCTCAACCCCGGGCTCCGGGTGCCGACCCTCGTGCTCGACGACGGGCGGCCGCTCGGGGAGTCGGGCGCAATTCTCTGGTACCTCGGCGACGGCACACCGCTCGTGCCGACCGACCCGTTCGACCGGGCCAAGGTCCTGCAGTGGATGTTCTTCGAGCAGTACAGCCACGAGCCCTACGTCGCAGTGCCCCGCTTCTGGCTGACGAAGGCAATCGCGGTCGACCCGGAGACGCTGGCCGAGAGGCAGCGCGTCGGCTACCTCGCCCTCGATGCGATGGAGAGTCACCTCGCCGGCCATGAGTTCCTCGTCGGCGAGCGGTACTCGATCGCCGACATCGCGCTCTACGCGTACACGCACGTGGCCGACGAGGGCGGGTTCGACCTCAGCGGCTACCCTGTGATCCGCGCCTGGCTCGAGCGGGTAGCCGCGCAGCCCGGCCACGTCCCGATCACGGCCTGAAGGGCCGTGGCCAGGTGCCTGGCACCGGGGCATGCCCTTCACGCTCGGTCCGCGACGCCATTGCCCGAGTGCCGGGCACTGGGACAGGCCTGGCCCGGCCAGGTCCGATCACCGCCTGAGCCGTAAGCGGCTTGACCCAGGTGGTGCGGCCTGAAAGAATCTTTGATCAAAGATCAAGTGCCCGCACGACCGGAACAGACCGCGCTCGAGATCCCGTCCGTCGAAGAGGGCGTCTACCGCGCGCTTCGGCAGGCGATCGGGCGGCTCGAGCTCGCGCCCGGCGAGCGCCTCCGGCTCGAGGAGCTCGCCGCCCGGTTCGACGTCAGCCTGACGCCGGTTCGCCACGCGCTCAGACGGCTCGAGAGCGAAGGGCTGGTCGTCAGCCGCAGGCGCCGCGGCGCCCAGGTGGCGCCGCTCTCCGTCGAGGAGCTCGAGGAGATCCAGGCGCTGCGGCTCGGGCTCGAGACGTTCCTCGCTCGCCGAGGGGCCGAGGCGATCACAGATGAGGCGCTCGCCGAGATGACCGCCGCGCGCGACGAGATGGAGCGCGCCTTCCGCGCCGGCGATCTCGACGCCTACCTCACCTCCTTCTGGTCGCTGCGCGACGCCTGCTATCGCTGCGCCGGCCGGCCACGGCTCGAACGGGCGCTGCAGGATCAGCGCGTGCGCGTCGAGCGCTACGTGCTCACCCTCTGCCGCGATCCGGAGGCGTTCGCCGACCTCCGCCGCGGGCCGGACACGTTGCTCGAGGCGTGCCGGACCCGCGACGGCGAGGCCGCCGAGGCGGCCACCCGCGACGCGCTCGAGTGGGTGCTGGCGGAGCTTCAGCGCATGCTCGACAATGGCGGAGCGGCAAACGCCGAGGCCAGCGCCTGATGTCCTTCCTTCTTCCCTGCCCCAACTGCGGCCCCCGTCCGGTGGACGAGTTCAGCTGCACGGGCGAGGTCACCGTCCGCCCGCAGAGCTCGCCCACCCTGCGAGAGCTGACCGACTACCTCTACTTCCGGCGGAACGCAGCGGGCGTCCAGCGGGAGTGGTGGTGCCACCGGCTCGGCTGCGAGGCCTGGTTCACGGCCGAGCGGGACACACGCACAAACGTCGTCTTGTCCGTCGAGGTTCCGGCCGAGCAGTGAGGCTGCCGCCGCAGCCAGGCGAGGCCCTCGACCGCGAGAGCGAGGTCGAGTTCACTTTCCAAGGCGCGTCCGTCCGCGGCTTCGAGGGGGACACGATCGCCTCGGCCCTCTTCGGCGAGGGTCAACGCGTCTTCTCGCGCAGCTTCAAGTACCACCGCCCGCGCGGGCTCCTCTGCTGCCAGGGCACCTGCCCGAACTGCATGCTAACCGTCGACGGGACGCCGAACGTGCGCGCCTGCGTGACTCCGCTCGTCGCCGGAATGCAGGTCGAGGCGCAGAACGTCCGCGGCTCCCTCGACCACGACCTGCTCGCGCTCACGGACAGGATCGGCGGGCCGTTCACCCCGGTCGGCTTCTACTACCGGACGATGATCCGGCCGCGCCGACTGTGGCCCCTCTACGAGAAGTTCCTGCGCAGCGTCGCCGGCCTCGGCAAGGTCGACGAGCACCGCGGCCGCGAGCAGCGCTACGACGTCGAGCACCGCCGCGTCGACGTGCTGGTGGTCGGCGGCGGCTCGGCGGGTCGAGATGCGGCCAGGCGCCATGCCGCGGCCGCCCGCCACGTGGTCGTGGTCGAGGCCGACCCGGCGCGCGTCGACGCGGGCGAGGGCTTCGAGGTCGTGAACGGCACGGCGCTCGGCGTCTTCGAGGGCGGGTTGGTTCCCGTCGACGCGGGCACAGTGCTCCTCCGCTACCGCGTCTCACACGTCGTCGTCGCCGCGGGGGCCGTCGAGCAGCCGCTGGTGTTCCCGGGCAACGACCTCGTCGGCGTCGTCCTGCCCGAGGCCGTCCGCCGGCTCGTCGGCCGCTGGTCGCTCAGACCCGGCGAGCGCGCCGTCGTGATCGCGGCAGACGACGGATCGCTGGACACGGTCGACCTGCTCGAGCGGGCCGGGACGCAGGTGGCGGAGGTCGTCGACCTGCAGAAGCAGCGCGTCCGCCAGATCGCCGCCAAGGGCCGCGCGGGCCGCCTCACCTCCGTCGAGCTCGACGACCGCAAGGTCAGCTGCGACCTCCTGGTCGTGTCCGGCGGGCGCCAGCCCGCGTACGCCCTCCTTGCGCACGCCGGCGCGCGCGTGGGCTACGAGCCCGCCCGGGGCATCTTCGTCCCGGTCGACCTTCCGGACGGGATCGAGGTCGTGGGCGCCGCGGCCGGGGAAGTTGGCCAAGCGGCTGTGCCGGCAGCGAGCTACAACGGCGCCGCCAAGAAGGACAAGTGCTTCGTCTGCATCTGCGAAGACGTGACCGACAAGGATGTGAAGCGCGCGATCGGCGAGGGCTTCGACTCGATCGAGCTGGCCAAGCGCTACACGACCGTGACGATGGGCCCATGCCAGGGCAAGCTCTGCCACGTCCCCTCGATCCGGCTGTACGCGCGCGAGAACGAGACCGACGAGGCGAGCATCGGCACGACGACGGCGCGGCCGCCCTGGCAGCCGGTGGAGCTCGGACTCCTCGCCGGCCGCCCGCACGAGCCGGCCCAGCGGACGTCGATTCACCATCGCCACACGGAGCTCGGCGCAAAGATGATGTGGACGGGCACCTGGCGCCGCCCACACTCCTACGGCGACCCGGCCGGCGAGGCGAAGAACGTTCACGACACGCTAGGCGTCATCGACGTATCCACTCTCGGCAAGCTGCTCGTGACGGGGCCCGACGCCGCCGAGTTCCTGGAGCGCCTCTACCCGAACCGCTTCGGCGACATGAAGCCCGGGCGCATCCGCTACGGCGTCCTCAACTCCGACGCCGGCAGGATCATGGACGACGGGACGATCGCGCGCATCGCGGAGGAGGACTTCTACGTGACGACGACGTCGACCGGCGCCGGCGCGGTCGTCGAGTGGTTCGAATGGTGGAACGCGATCTGGCGGCTGGAGGTCGAGATCGTCAACGTCACCGGCGCGCTCGCGGCGGTGAACGTCGCCGGGCCGAACGCGCGCGAGCTGATGACGAGGCTCACCGACCTCGACGTCTCGAACGAGGCCTTCACCTACCTGGACGCCAAGCACGCCCAGGTGGCGGGCGTTCCCGCGCTCCTTCTCCGCATCGGCTTCGTCGGCGAGCTCGGGTACGAGCTCCACTTCCCGAGCCCCTTCGGCGAGCATCTTTGGGACACGATTCTCGAGCGCGGCGCCGATCTCGGCGCGAGGCCGTTCGGGCTCGAGCCGCAGCGGATCCTGCGCCTGGAGAAGATGCACGTCCTGATCGGCCAGGACACCGACTCGGAGTCGAACGTCCTCGAGGCGTCGATGCCGTGGATCGCGAAGCTCGACAAAGACGACTTCGTGGGCAAGTGGTCGCTCGAGCACGTGCTCGAGCGCGGCTTCCGCGAGCAGCTCGTCGGCTTCGAGATGGAAAACGGCGTCGTTCCTCTCGAGGGTGGCCAGATCGTGGTCGACGGGCGTCCCGGCGGGCGGGTCACGAGCGCGCGTTGGAGCGATCAGCTCGGTCGCGCGATCGGCATGGCCTGGGTGCCTCCGGACCTGGCCGAGGAGGACGCCGAGCTGACGGTCAAGGTGAACGGCTCCGTCGAGAAGGCGCGTGTGCGCCTGCGGCCGTTCTTCGACCCGGACGGGGAGCGGCTGCGGTCTTGAGTCCGCTGCTACTTCCCGTGTCTTCCTTTGGGGCACCCCGGCCCACCACCCACTTTCGAGCCTATCGCCGAAATCCGCGTGTGTCGTGCGCGCATCGCGCTGAAAGCGTGACGAGGGCGTGACGATGGGCCACCTCGACTTCCTCAGTCCCGACCTCGCGGCCACGGACGCTGCCTGGCGCTCGCCGCTCGAGCGCGCCCTCGCGCACGCACCCGCGGGGATCGAGGATCTGTCACGCACCGGCGTCCTCGAGGTTCGCGGCGAGCTCGACGGCCTCGACGCGGGCGCCGGCGAGGTCGTGCGGCTGAGCCCCGAGCGTGCCCTGGTTCTCTGCCCCTTCGACGAGGCGGGGCGGCTGCGGGCGCAGCTCGCCGGGGCCGGCCGGCTCGTCGTCGACCTCTCCGCCGGCTGGGCGGGCCTGCGGGTCGAGGGCGAGACGCTGCTGCGCCGCCTCACCGACCTCGACCTCGACGCGCTGCCTGCCATGGGCGCGCTCGCCCACGTCCATGCGCTCGTGGTCAGGGACGAGGGTGAATCCTTCCGCGTCTACTTCCCGCAGGAGTACGGCCACTCGGTCGCGGAGGCCGTCATCGATGCCGCCGAAGGGCTAGCCCAGGGATGAAGGACATTTTCCGCGTCCGGCGCATGTGGCGGCCTCGGTCCGAGCTCAAGGACCGCTACGACGTCGTCGTCGTGGGCGGCGGCTCCCACGGGCTCGCGACCGCCTACTACCTCGCCAAGAACCACGGCATCACCGACGTCGCCGTCCTGGAGAAGGACTACATCGGCTCGGGAGCCGCCGGGCGCAACACGACGATCATCCGCGCTAACTACCGCACGCCCGAGGGAGCGGAGTTCTACAAGGAGAGCGTCAAGCTCTACGAAGGCCTCGGCGCCGACCTCGACTTCAACCTCCTCTTCTCCCAGCAGGGCCATCTGACGCTCGCCCATTCCGACCGTGGGATCATCACGGCCAACGAGCGCGCCGAGGTCAACCAATTGCTCGGCATCGACTCACGCGTGATCTATCGGGACGAAATCGCCGAGCTCTGCCCTGAGATGGACCTTTCGGAGGACGTCACATGGCCGGTGCAGGCGGCGCTCTACCACCCGCCGGGCGGGATCATCCGCCACGACGCGGTCGTCTGGGGCTACGCGCGCGGCGCCGACCGGCAGGGGATCGAGATCCACCCGTACACGGAGGTGACGGGGATCGAGCGCTCGAACGGGCGCGTCACCGGCGTCGAGACGACGCGCGGGCACGTGCAGACCGACATGGTCGTGAGCGCGACGGCGGGCTGGTCGACGCTC
>Ga0081538_10002657_pt1 | contig 17255 bp, 19 predicted proteins | sample TabmetS5T2R1_FD_71022 | JGI IMG/M metagenome (GOLD analysis project Ga0081538, IMG submission 71022) | Tabebuia heterophylla rhizosphere microbial communities from the University of Puerto Rico - S5T2R1 | ecosystem: Host-associated > Plants > Roots > Rhizosphere ... | reverse complement strand
GTGCCACTGCTCGCCGCGCGAGCGGCTGTAGAGGTGCACCTCGCCCGTCTCGCGCGTGCGCGCCAGCGCCTCCTCGTTCATGTAGGCCAGCGTGAGCACCTCGCCGGACGTCCAGTCCTGGATCACGCACGGCACGAGGCCGTTCTCGTCGAAGGCGATGTCGGCGTCCGCCATGGACGCCGCAGTTTAGGAGTCGCTCGGGGGTCGGTGGCAGCGGCCCTCGAGGGGCTCCTCAGGTCGCCCAGGGGCTCGGGCGGCTCTGCCGGGAGGCGAGGCCGACCAGCGGGCGGCGGTTCCAGTCGCGCAGCGACCTGCGGTGCAGGCTGCGCACGACCCAGAGGAAGTAGATCGAGAACGGAACGCCCGGCACGTCGAACAGCAGCGTGTGCCAGTCGGCAGGCGTCGCGATGCCGGCGACCAGGTGCGCGACGCCGCAGGTGACGAACACGCCGCCCATCGACAGGCCGGACAGCGACCAGCCGGCCAGCCCCGGGCGGCGCGCGAGCTGGGTCCGCAGCACGAGCACGCCGACGATCAGGTAGTTCACGAACAGCGCGCCGTTGGCGACCACGCTGACCGGGTTCAAATCCCGCGCCGTGCCGAGCGCCGCCCACAGGATCGCGCCGCAGGCGACGGCGACCGCCCACGGGAGGGCGGCGAGCAGGGCCGGCGTGCCGCTCACGAAGCGGTCGCCGCGGCCGCCGAAGGCGGCTTCGATCCGGAGCAGGACGAAGATGCCGCCGGGCACGAACCCGATCGCCAGCGCGGCCAGCATCGGCCCGCTGACCGCCTCGCCCCAGAACAGGTGGTGCTCGGCGTGTACGAGGTGATGCGGCCCGCAGGTGGCCGCCATCAGCGCGAACGCGCCCCCGAGGTAGGAGAACCCGCGCGTCTTGTGGTTGCGGCCCAGCTCGTAGACGGCGATCACGCCGAGGCCCGAGTAGGCGAGCCCGGTGAGCAGCGCAAGGAGGCCGGCGAGGACCGTCACAGCGCCTCCTTGGCGATCCCGATCTGGTGCAGCATCTCGTCGATGAAGCTGCGCTCGCCGCGCCAGGGGGCGAGCGTGGCGTGGTGGCCGCCGGCGCGCGCGAGCCCGGCGGCGAGGCCGGGGATCTCGTCGCCCGGCACGGCCGGCGACCACAGGAAGCCCTGGGCCACCGTGCAGCCGAGCGAGACGAGCTCGGACGCCTGCAGCGGCGTCTCGACGCCCTCCGCGATGACGTGCAGGCCCATCGCGTGGGCGAGGCTGAGCACCGAGGCGACGATCGCCGAGTCCTCGGGGTCGGTGCCGAGGCCGTCGACGAACCCGCGGTCGACCTTGACGACCTCGACCGGGAGCCGCTTGAGCGTGGCCAGCGAGGAGTAGCCGGTGCCGAAGTCGTCGATCGCGACGTACACGCCGAGGCCCTTGAGCGAGGCCAGCGCGCGGCGCGGCTCCTCGCCCGCCCCCATCAGCGCGCTCTCGGTCAATTCGAGGCAGATGCTGCTCGGCTCGAGCCCGGCCGAGCCGAGGTGCGCGGCGACCGAGTCGGCGAAGCCGGGATCGCCGAGCTGGTGCGCGGAGACGTTGACGGTGGCGGCGAGCTCCAGGCCGTGCGCGCGCCAGTCCGCGAGGCGGCGGCACGTCTCTCCCAGCACGAACGCGCCGAGCGGCCCGATCAGGCCGGTCTCCTCGGCCACCGAGATGAACTCGGCCGGCGACACGGCGCCCAGGCGCGGGTGGGTCCAGCGGGCGAGCGCCTCGACGCCGGCCACGCGCCCGCTGAGCAGGTCGACCTGCGGCTGGTAGTGGACGGCGAGCGTCCCGGCCTCGACCGCGGCGCGCAGCTCCTGCTCGATCTCCAGCCGGCGCACGATTTGCCGCCGCGTCTCCTCCGAGTACAGCTCGACCCGGTTGCGACCCTTGTCCTTGGCCTGGTACATCGCGACGTCGGCGTCCCGCAGCAGCGAGTCGGCGAGACCGCCGGCGGTGGCCACCCGGCAGCCGATGCTCGCGCGCACGTGCCGGCGCTGGCCGGCGATCTCGAACGGCTCGTCGAGCGCCTCGTGCAGGCGGCGGGCGATGGCGAGCGCCTCGCGCTCCCCGGACACGCCCTCGCACAGCACGGTGAACTCGTCGCCGCCGAGCCGCGCCACGAGATCGCCCGGCCGCACGGCGGCGCGCAGCCGGTCGGCGACCTCGCACAGCAGGTGGTCGCCGGTGTCGTGGCCCCAGCCGTCGTTGACGAGCTTGAAGTCGTCGAGGTCGAGGAAGAGGACCGCGAGCGGGCGGCCCTCGGAGGCGATCGACCGCAGGCGCTCGAGGAACAGCGTGCGGTTGGCGAGGCCGGTGAGGGCGTCCGCGGCCGCGGGGCCGTGGACCGCGGTCTCCGGGTCAGCCGCCGATGGCGGGAAGGGGTCGGCTCTCAGCTCGTGCGCACGCACTCCCCGATAGATCGGCATTTGGGGAGCGCCGTTGAGCGGTGCGCGGATGCGCTTGGTCCAGATACCAACTGAAGGTCCGCCTGCAGACCCGCTCGCGGCCCGCGACGGCCAGCAGGGCGGTCAGCGCCCGCGGCGGCAGCGCCGGGATCAGGCGCTGCAGCCGGAGGGCGAGCCGGAAGGCCGGCCGGTGCGCCTCTGAGAACGCGCCGTAGGCGGCGAGCGCCTGCTCCCGCGGCTTGGCGCCGTCGAGGACGGCGCGCAGCTCGCGCCCGCAGGCGATGCCGAAGTAGAACGCGGTGCGGATCCCCTCGCCCGAGAGCGGGAAGCAGTGCCCGGCCGAGTCGCCGGCGAAGAAGACGCCGTCCTCGACGGCCGGCCGGAGCGCGTGCGGGAACCAGTTGCCCTGGTAGCGCACCGGCGGCGCGTCGAGCCGGCGGGCGATCTCGCGCGTCGGCTCCTTGACGTGGTCGCGCGGCTCGTACGAGCCGACCCCGATGCGCCGCTCTCCCCCGGCCGGCACCGACCAGGCGTAGCCGGCGCGGACCAGCGAGCGGTCGATCCACACGTCGAGGTCGCGACCGCGGCCGTCGTGGGGATGGACCTCGAGCCCGCGCGAGATCGTCGCCTCGGGCGGCTGGACGTTGGCGCCGGCGCCGAGCACGCGGCGCCAGCCGAGCGCGTCGACCACGAGCGGCGCCGACAGCGGGCCGCGGTCGGTGGTCACCGTCTCGCCGCGCCGGTCGCGGACGTGGGCGATCTCGAAGCGCGCGTCGCACTGCTCCCAGAGCGCGTGGCAGAGGTCGCGGTAGTCGAAGCTCGACCAGCTCCACGGCAGGCGGAAGCGCGCCGAGCCGTGCGGCGTGTGGAAGCCCATGCAGGGCAGCTCCTGCCGGATCGAGCGCTCGACGCCCATGGCGTGCAGCCACGGGGTCGGGGCGGCGCAGGCCGACGTGGCGCGCTCGCCGATCTCGTAGCGGTCGACGACGAGCACGTCGGCACCGCAGCCCGCCAGCTCGCGCGCCACGGCGAGCCCGGCGAAGCTGGCACCGCAGATCAGCACGTCGGCGCGCTCGCGCAGCGGCGTGCGCTTGGCGCCACGCAGCGTCGCCCGGCGGGTCACCGCCGCACCGCCGCCAGCACCCCCGGCAGGTCGGTGGCGCGGACCCCGACGCGCCGGCGCAGGACGTCGCCGCCCGCCGCCTCGGCGCGGTCGAGGATCCGACCGTAGGCGGCACAGGCGAGCCGGATCCCAGAGCGCACGGTCGCCGGCGCGGCGGCCACGGCCGGCTCGGCGATCGCGAACAGCGCCCGCGCGCGGGCGACCTGCTGGGCGACCAGCGCGCGGAGCGCCGGGGTGGCGCGGCGGGCGCCGAAGTCGGCCTCGCCGACCCCGAGCCGCTCGCGCTCGTCGGCGGGCAGGTAGATGCGGTCGAGCTGCCAGTCCTCGCGCACGTCGCGGATGAAGTTGGCGAGCTGGAACGCCTGGCCGAGGTGGCCGAAGTCGGCGTGGAAACGCTCGGGCACGCCGAGCAGCGGGGCCATGATGCGGCCGACCGAGCCGGCCGAGCCGTCCATGTAGGCCTCGAGCTCCTCCCACGTCCGCATCCGGACCGGTCCGCAGTCGACCCGCATCGAGCGCATGTAGGGCCCGAGCTCGTCGAGCGGCAGCCGGTGCCGCTCGCCGGCGTCGACCAGCGCGCCGACCACCGGGTGCGGCGAGCCGTCGCCGGCCAGGCCGCGGCGCAGCTCCTGCTCCCAGGCGTCGAGCGCCGCGCGGCGCGCCGCGGGCGTCGGCGGGCGGCGCGGGCCGTCGACGATCTGGTCGGCGGTGCGGACGTACCCGTACAGCGCGTGCGTGGCCGGCCGGACGTCGGCGGGCAGGCGGCGGGTGGCCCAGTAGTACGTCGGGTCGTGCCGCAGCTGCAGCCTCCGGCAGGCCGTGTAGGCCGCGCTGATCCTCGGGTCCATGGCTCCCATTGTCATCCTTGTCGCCCACGATGGAAGCACTCCTGCGCGACAGGCGGCTGCTCTATGTCACCGGCAAGGGCGGCGTCGGCAAGACCACCGTGGCCGCCGCGCTGGGGTTGGCGGCCGCCGCCGCGGGCCGCCGGACGATCGTCTGCGAGGTCGCCGAGCAGGACCGCGTGTCGCGCGCGTTCCGCCGCGAGGGCGTGGTGGCGGAGACCGAGGTCGAGCTGGCGGAGAACCTGTGGGCGATCACCATCGACCCCCAGCAGGCGCTCGAGGAGTGGCTGCGGCGGCAGGTCGGCGGCGCCGCGCTGCGCGTGCTCGCGCACTCGTCGGCGTTCCAGTACTTCGTGGCCGCGGCGCCGGGGGCCAAGGAGCTGATCACGATCGCCAAGGTCTGGGAGCTGGCCCAGACCGCACGCTGGGACCGCAGCGGGCGCACGTACGACCTCGTCGTCGTCGACGCGCCCGCCTCCGGCCACGGGCTCGCCATGCTCACCACCCCGGGCACGTTCGGCGAGATCGCTCGCGTGGGGCCGATCCGCCGCCAGGCGTACAAGGTCCGCGACCTGCTCGCCGACCCCGAGCAGACCGGCTACGTCGCGGTCGCGCTGCCGGAGGAGATGCCGGTCAACGAGACGCTGGAGCTCGAGCGCCGGCTCCCGGAGTCGATCGGAGTGGGCCTGGAGGCGATCGTGGTCAACGGGATGTGGCCGGAGCGGTTCACGGTCGCCGAGGCCGACGAGCTGCGGACGGCCGCCGTGAACGGGCTCCGGCCGGAGGCGGTCGCGGCGGTGCAGGCGGCGCTCACCGCGCACGAGCGGGCGCGCGCCCAGCGCACCCACCTGCGGCGCCTGCGGCGGGCGGCGTCCTCCCGCGTGGTCACGCTCCCCTACCTGTTCGAGTCCGAGCTCGGGCTGCCCGAGTACGAGAAGCTCGCGGCCGGGCTGGCGCGCCGGCTGTGACGCCGGAGCCGTCGCGGACGCTCGCGCGCGAGGCGCGGTGGGTGTGGCTCGCCGAGCAGGTGCTGGGCTGGGGCGTTGCGGTCGTGATCGCGATGGTCGTCGCGGCCCAGATCGACAGCGGCTGGGCGACGCTGCTGCGCGCGGTCCCGGTCGCCGGCCTCGTCGTCTGCACGCCGCTCGTGCCGTGGCTGCGCTGGCGCCGCTGGCGCTGGGACGTGCGGCCGGAGGCGATCGACATCCGCCACGGCACCGTGACGATCCGGCGCACGCTCGTCCCCATGCGGCGCGTGCAGCACGTCGATACGCGGCGCGGCGTGTTCGAGCAGGCCTTCGAGCTCGCCACCGTGGTCGTCCACACGGCGGCGGGGAGCCACGAGATCCCGCTGCTGCGGCTCGCGGACGCCGCCGAGGTCCGCGACCGGATCGCCGAGCTGGCACGGACCGCCGATGAGCCCTGAGCCTCGCCGCCTGCACCGCGCCGCGATCGCCGTCTACGCGGTCTCGGCGCTGCGCGAGGCGGCGCTGCCGCTGATCGTCGTCGTCGTGGTCTCGGGGCTCGGCGGCGGGCTCGACGAGCGCGCCCTGGTGCGGGGCCTCGTCTTCGGCGTTCTCGGCGTGCTCGCCGCGTCGGTGATCGGCTACCTCGGCTGGCTGACGACGACCTGGTGGGTGACACCGGACGCCGTTCACCTGCGGCAGCGGCTGATCGGCATCAAGGAGACCGACGTGCCGCTGGCCCGCATCCAGTCGCTCGACTTCGAGGCCGGGCCGGTGCAGCGGCTGTTCGGCGTCCAGGAGGCGCATGTGCAGACGGGCGGCGGCGGCAAGCGCGGTGAGATCGTCCTGCGGGCGGTCGGCGCCGACGATATCCGCGACCTGCGCGCCCTGCTCGCCGGTCATGCCGCGGCGGCGCCGGAGCGGCCGGCGGCGGAGGCGGAGCGGCGGCTGGGGCGGCCGATGCTGCTCGTGGCGGCGCTGACCGCCGGCCAGCTCGGGGTGATCCTGCCGGCGCTGGCGGGCGCGTTCCAGCTCGTGCAGTCGTCGGTCGACGAGGAGGACGCGCTGCGGCTGCTGCCGCACACGGTCATGGCCGCCGTGCTGGGGGCGATCGGGCTGCTGATCGCGGCGTGGCTGCTCTCGGTGGCCGGCGCGGTGGTCGCCTTTTCCGGCTTCACGGTGACGCGCGAGGCCGACCGGCTCCGGATCCGCCGCGGGCTGCTCGCGCGCCGCGAGGCGACCGTGCCGGTCGAGCGCGTGCGGGCGGTCGAGGTGGTGGAGGGCGTCCTGCGGCTGCCGTTCCAGCTCGCCGCGCTGCGGATGGAGGTGATCGGGCACGCGGACGAGCCGGCCGCCGCGCAGACCCTGTTCCCGCTGCTGCGGCGCGACGAGGTGCGGCCGTTCCTGGACGCGCTCCTGCCGGAGTTGGCCGACGACCTCGATGGGCTCGAGCCGCCGCCGCGGCGGGCCGCCCGCCGCTACGCGCTGCCGCCGGCGAGCCTCGGGCTCGTGCTCGGGGCCGCGGCGTGGATCCTCACGCCCGCCGGCCCGTGGGCGCTGGCCGCCGCGCCGGTCCTCGGCGGCTACGGCCTGCTGCGCTTCCGCGCCGCCGGCTGGCGGCTGGCCGGCGGCCGGCTCGCGGTGCGCCGGCTGATGCTGGCGCGCACGACCGTGCTCGGCCCGGCCGCGCTGCGCGAGTGGCACGCGATCGCCCAGAACCCGCTCCAGCGCCGCGCCCGGCTCGCCGACGTGGTGGTGACGTTCGGCAAGCAGACCGCCGCCCGCGTCCGCCACCTCGAGCTCACCAGCGCCCGCGGGCTGTTCGAGCGGCTCGGCCACGACTAGAGTCGCGCCATGCTCGAGCCCGGCACGATCGTGCGCAGCCCGCGCGGCACGGTCGTCGAGGTGCTCGAGAGCTCGCCCGAGCGCCTGCGGATCCGGCGCGAGCTCCCGCCGGGCACCGGCAAGACGCCCCTGCACTACCACGAGAACGGCGTCGAGCGCTTCAAGGTCCTCGAAGGCGAGGCGCACGGCCGCTCCGGCGCCGGGATGCGGCGGCTGCGGCCCGGCGACGTGCTCGAGGTGCCGGTCAGCGCGCCGCACGTCCATCCGCACACGGCGACCGACAAGACCGCGGTGATCGAGCACTGGATCGAGCCGCAGCCGCGCTTCGTCCAGATCTACTTCCCGTCCTGGATGGCGTGGCTGGCCGACGGCCGCGTCAACGGGCAGGACGAGCCGACGTTCCTGTCGGTGATGAGCCTGATGAGCGACGGCGGCGGCGGGACGTGGCTCAAGGGGCCGCCGGTCGCGGCCCAGAAGGCGTTGGCGGCAGCGCTGGCGCCGCTGGCCGCCGCCCGCGGCTATCGCGCCGTCACGTGATCCCGAGCCGGTCGAGCAGCGTCTCGTCGCCGCGCCACGAGCGCCGCACGCGCACGCTGAGGTCGAGGTGCACGCGCATGCCGAGCTGGCGCTCGAGCTCGCGCCGCGCGGCGATCCCGATCGCCTTGATCATCCGCCCGCGGGCGCCGATCAGGATCCCCTTCTGGGACTCGGTCTCCACCCACAGGAACGCGTGCACGATCACGAGGTCCTCCTGCTGGTGGATCTCGTCGACCTGGACCTCGACCGCGTGCGGGACCTCCTGGCGCGTGCGGTGCAGGACCTGCTCGCGCACGAGCTCGGCGAGCAGCACGTGCTCGGGCTGGTCGGAGACCTCCTCGGGCGGGAAGTAGAACGGGCCCTCCGGCAGCAGGGAGGCGAGGTGCTCGACGAGCGCGCCCACGCCCTTGCCCGTGCGGGCCGAGACCGGGAAGACCTCGGCTTCCGGCGCCAGCCCCGCCGCCGCGTCCAGCGCGAGCACGGTCCGCGGGCGGTCGAGCCGGTCGACCTTGTTGACGGCGACCACCACCGGCACCGTCGCGCCGGCCAGTGCCTCGGCGATGAACAGGTCGCCCGGCCCGCCCACCCCCTGCTCGCCGTTGACCACGAACAGCGCGGCGTCGGCCTCGGCCAGCTCGGCCTCGACGCGGTGCTGCATCCGCTCGGTGAGCGCGTCCCGAGGGCGCTGGACGCCGGGCAGGTCGGTCATCACGAGCTGGTAGCGGTCGGGGGCGGTGACGACGCCGCGGATCGCCCGCCGCGTGGTCTGCGGCTTGTCGGAGACGATCGCGATCTTGCGCCCGACCATCGAGTTGACGAGCGTCGACTTGCCGACGTTCGGCCGCCCGGCGAGCGCGACGAAGCCCGAGCGCGTGCTCATCGCATCCACCCTACGATCTCGGCCTGGACGGCCAGCATCTCCCCGTCGTCGGTCTCGTGGTCCATCCCGGTCAGGTGCAGGACGCCGTGCACGACGGCCTCCAGCAGGTCCTCGGTGTGCTCGGGGCAGATCACCACGTCGCCCAGCTCGCGGGGGATCCCCGTCCCCACCCACCCGGACTCGTCGACCGGGAAGGAGAGCACGTCGGTCGGGCCGTCCTTGCCCCGGTGGGCGCCGTTGAGCTCCGCGATCCGCGCGGGGGCGACGAACTCGACGGCCAGGTGGCCGTCCTCGATCCCCGCCGACGCGGCGGCCATCGTGCACGCCTCCAGCACCTGCGCCTCGGGCAGGGCGTCCCCGATCACGTCGACCTCGAGCAACTCAGGCGGTTCTGCGGGGGCGGAGCTCCGACGCGGCACGCTTGGCGTGCTCGTCGTACGCGGCAACGATCCGCTGCACGAGCTTGTGGCGCACGACGTCCTCGCCGCCGAAGGTCACGAACTCGAGCCCGTCGACGCCCTCGAGGATGTCGTTGACCACGATCAGCCCCGACTTCTGGTCGCGCGGAAGGTCGACCTGCGTGATGTCGCCGGTCACGACCATCTTGGAACCGAACCCGAGCCGGGTGAGGAACATCTTCATCTGCTCGGGCGTCGTGTTCTGCGCCTCGTCGAGGATCACGAACGAGTCGTTCAGGGTGCGACCGCGCATGAAGGCGAGCGGCGCGACCTCGATCACGCCCTTCTCGAGGTGGGCCGCGACCTTCTCGGCCTCCATCATGTCGTGGAGGGCGTCGAACAGCGGGCGCAGGTACGGGTCGACCTTCGCCATCAGGTCGCCGGGCAGGAAGCCGAGCCGCTCGCCGGCCTCCACGGCCGGGCGGGTGAGGATGATGCGGTTGACCTCGCGGCGGGCGAGCGCGGCGGTGGCCATGGCGATGGCCAGGAACGTCTTGCCGGTGCCGGCCGGGCCGACGCCGAACGTGACCGTCGAGCGGCGGATGGCGTCGACGTAGCGCTTCTGGTTGACCGACTTCGGCGTCACCCGCAGGTTGCGGTGCCGCCACACGACGTCGTCGAGCACCTTGGCCGGCGACTCCGCCTGGTCGAGCACGCGAGCCACCGACTCGATCGTGGCGGGCCCGATGTCATGGCCGCGCTCGACCATCGAGCTGAGCTCACGCACCACCGTGGCGCCGGCCTGCACCGCGTCCGCCTCGCCGTCGAGGGTGATGACGTTGCCGCGCAGGTACACGTCGCACTCGAGGTGCTCCTCGAGCGTGCGCAGGATGAGGTCCTGGGAGCCGGCCAGCTCCGCGGCGACCTCGTTCGAGAGCTCCATCTGCCTTCTGGACACAGTTCCTCCGCGGGTCATCCTGACCGCGAATCGGACCTCGACATCCGGTCTCGGATCATGTGAGTCGTTCTTTCACCTTCGTCGATACCGTGCGGCCGTCGGCGCGCCCGCCGGCGGCCGCCATGACGTGCTTCATCACCTGGCCCATGTCCCGCGGGGACTGGGCGCCGGTGTCCTCGATCGCCTGGTCGACCAGGCCGTCGAGCTCCTCGTCCGACAATTCGGCGGGGAGATACGCCTCGATCACCTGCGCCTCGAAATCCTCGGTCGCAGCCAGGTCCTCGCGGGCGGCCTCGCGATACGCGTCGGCGGCCTCGCGCCGCCGCTTGCGCTCCCGCCGCAGCACGGCCAGCTCGTCCTGGTCACCATCCTTCTCCGCCTTCTGGAGCTCCGAGAGCACGAGACGGAGCGCTCCGACACGCTCCTTCTCCCCAGCCTTCATGGCGGAGGCGACGTCGGACTTGATGCGATCAGCGATCTGCAAGCACTACATAGTGTACGGCGACCTACGGTCAGGCCGCCGCGGACGCGACCTCGATCCGCGCGGCCGCGCGAGTGACGCGCGCCTCGATGTCGCGGTGGCCCATCGCCCGCGCCACCGAGACCCGGTGGCGGCCGTCGGCCACGTAGTAGCCGTCGGCGCGCTCGAGCACGGTGATCGGCGGGAGCGAGACGCCCGTGCGGTGGGCGAGCGCGATCCGCACCCAGCGCACGCGCACGTGGTCCGACAGCGGGCGGAAGGCGGCGTCGAAGACGATCGTCGGCTCGACGCTGCCGACGATCGCGTCGGTCGGGATGACCTCGAGCCGCGACGGCCCGCGCGTCACGACGTGAGCGTCCATCAGCGCGCGCAGTGCCCGCCGGCGGCCGAGGAGTCGTGCCGCGCGGGCCGCGCGACGGGCCCGCACGAAGTCGTCAGCCGCGTCGAGCGCCGGGAGGCCTGTCGTGTGCGAGAACATGGGCCGGACCGTACGTCCGGCCCCGCCGCGAGTTCTTGAACGAATCGGCCACTCTGGCCGCGCTACACGAGCCCGTCCAGGAGCGGCGCGTAGGACACGGCGTGGTCGTGGCCGGGCCGGCGGCAGTGTTCGAGCGACTCCTGCATCAGCGCGCGGGGGGAGAGCCCGGCGAGCCTCAGGCACTCGCGCGTGAGGTGCGACTGGTCGGCGTAGCCTGCCTCGGCGGCGAGCATCGCCAGCTCGGCGGGATCGCCTCCGCGGCCGTGGGCGAGCGCGAGGAAGCCCTGGAACCGCAGCATCCGGTGCACGACCTTCGGCGGGAGGCCGATCGCGGCCTGCACGCGCCGGCGCAGCGTGCGCTCGGACACGTAGAGCTCGGTCGGCAGCGATGCCACGTCCTCGGTGCGGCCCGGCAGCAGCAATGCCGCGGCGCCCGCGACGACCGGGTCGGGCGCGATCTCGGCCGCGCGCGCGAACGCGGCCGCCTCGAGCGCCGCCGCCGCCTCCTCGGGCGTGGCGGCCGAGGCCACCTGCTCGCCGATCCGCTCGGCCGCCGGGCCCCACAGCTCGTCGGCGCCGATCGTCAGGTCGACCAGCTCCGAGGCCGGCATGCCGAGCACCGACGGAGCGGCGCCGAGGCGAAACCGGATGCCGACCGCCGTGGTGCCGGGAGCGACCGTCTCGAGCCGCGGGACCGTCTGGGGCCCCACCACGCGCGGATGCCCGCCGATCTCGCATTGCAGCTCGACGCCGCCGTGCGGGATCGTGCGGTGCCGATACGGCTCGGAGCCCGCCGCGACCCTCTGGATCCACACCGATGCCACCTGGGCTGCTGTGGGGGGCCCTTCGCGATACGTCTGCTCCACCACATCCCTGATGGTGTCAGGTCGGGTGGCCGGCGCTTATCGCGTGGCGAGCTGCGGGTCCGGGATGGCGTGCGGCGGGACGCGGCGGCGCCGGGCGGCGGGTCGCCCCGCCCACAGCCGGTCGACGCCCGCCCAACCGGCGTACGAGAGCGCGCCGAGCGTGCCCGTCGCGGTCAGGAGGACGCCGGCGGCCGCGGCCAGCGCCGGGCCGTCGGCGCCGAGGATGAGGACGACCGCACCGGCGCCGACGCTCGGTCCGACCGGGAGCTGGCTCAAGGTCACCATGGCGATCAGGACGGCCGTCGCGTCGAAGATCGACGCGTCGACGCCGACCGCTCCGAGCATCAGCCAGTTGCGCGCGATCTGGGCGAAGACGGCGACCAGGACCAGCGCGACGATGCCGGTGCGTCCCTGGGCGCTGCGCAGGACGGCCAGGCCGTTCCAGAACCCCTCGCGCCAGCGGTCCGCCACGCTGCGCAGGCCGGCGACGAGCAGGACGGCCACGGCGAACAGCACGACCGGCACCCACCACGGCAGTCCCAGCGGGCCGACGAGCGTGAAGGAGGCCAGCGCGGCGAGGCCTGCCTCGATCGCCAGGATCGGCACCTCGGCGGCGATCAGGGCCGGCACCCGCGGGCACTCGTCGGGAGCCGCTCGCCGCAGCGCACCGATCCGGGCCGCCGTGCCGATCTGGCTGTTGAGCTGGCTACCGACGTATCCCACGCTCGCCGCCCGGTAGAGGCAGCGGCGCCCCACGGTGCCGCCCGCCGCGTTGACGCACATGTGCCACGACTCGGTGCGTGAGACGAGCGCCAGCAGCTGCAGCGCCGTGGCCACGAGCAGGATCCACACGGGCGCCGCCCCCAACGCCGCGGCGAACTCGTCCCGGCGATCCGCCAGCACGTACGCCAGCACGGCGGTCACGACGAGCGCGCCGGCGAGCGTTGTGAGCGCGCTCCGGCGGCGACGGCGCGGCGTGCATGGCGGTTGCGGCACGACCCGACTCCCCTCCCGGCTGGCTGTTGGAGTTCAGGCCGCGTTACGCGCGCGACACGTACGGCTGCACCGAACGAGCGACGTCAGGCTGGCTCCCCGTTGCAGACCAGGCTACCCAGCGGGAGCCCGAACCGCACCCGAGCCGTCGGCGGCGAGCGCCATCGCCGCCTCGATCGCTCCGCCGCTGGTCCGCAGCCGCTCGCGCGCCGCTTCCGCCTCGAGACCGGTGGCGAGCATGACGACGGCGGCGTCGAGCTGCCAGGCCGCCTCCTCGAGCGCGGCGCGGGCCACCGCCTCGTCGCAGCCGATGGCCTGGACGCAGACGCTCACCGCGCGGGCGCGCAGCTTCGTGTTCGACACCCGCATGCCGGCCATCAGCGGGCCGACCGTGCGCCCGCGCCGGACCATCAGCGCGGTCGAGAACGCGTTGAGCACGATCTTCTGGGCGGTGCCGGCCTTCAGCCGCGTCGAGCCCGACACCACCTCGTCCCCCACCGGCACCTCGATGGCGATGTCGGCGAGCGCCGCGAGCGGCGAGCCGAGCCGGCACGTGACGGCGGCGGTGAGGGCCGGACGGGCCGCCTCGAGCGCGCCGACCACGAACGGCGTCGAGCCGCTGGCCGAGACGCCGATCACCACGTCGTCGGCTGACGGCGCGAGCGCGCGCATGGCGGCGGCGCCACCGGCGGCGTCGTCCTCGGACGCCTCGTCCTCGTACGAGCCGGGCTTGAGCCCCTCGCCGGCCAGCAGGGTCACGACCGCCTCGTCGGGCACGCCGTAGGTCGGCCCCCACTCGCAGGCGTCCATGGCGGCCAGGCGGCCGCCGGTGCCGGCGCCCACGTAGATCACGCGCGTGCGGTCGACGGCGGCCTCGACCAGCGCGGCGATCTCGGGTTCTACGGCGCGGACGGCCGCGAGCACCTGCTCGTGGCCCTCGACCACCGCTCCGATCAGCTCGTCAGCGCGTCGCACAGCACCTCCCAGACCGCCGCCGGGTCGCTGCCGGCCAGCGCGCTCATGTGCCCGCAGGCCTCCCAGGCCCACGTCCACAGGTCCTCGATCCCGGCCGCGCGGGCGGCGGCCACCGCGGCGCGGATGTCGTCGCCGTCGCCCGGCTCCATCCGGAAGCCCTGGATCCACAGCTGCGCCGTGACGCCGTGGTCCGCCGCCAGGCCGGCGATGCGCTCCGCGTACTCGCGCACGAACGGCCCGGCCGGCTCGCCGAACGCCTTCCAGTACGGGTCGGTGCAGAGCGTGTCGAGCCCTGGGAGCGCCGCCACGCGCGACCAGTCGGAGATCCCCTGGACGCCGCCGGTGAGGGGCAGCAGGCAGACGACCGGGCGGGCGCCCTGGCGCGCCACGTGGTCGACGAGGGAGCCGATGAAGTCGACCAGGCACTGTTCGCGGAAGGCGAGCACCTCGTCGTCGAGCTCCTTGGGCAGCTCGCGCCCGAAGCGCTCGGCGCAGTGCTCGCAGCGACACCCCCAGTGCGTCTCGGGGAGGCCGAAGTGCTCGGGATGGACCCAGTGCGGCTCGTCCCAGAAGATGCGGTCGGCGCCGGTCTCGATCGCCGCATCGGCCCACTCGCGGCAGAACTGCCGCACGCGCGGGTGGTTGGGGCAGCCGGCGGGCGTGCGGCGGCCGGTCTCCAGCACCTGGCCGACCTCCGGGTTGTGTGCCGTGAAGCGGCTCTCCGCCTCGCCGCCGAACATCTGGCACACGCCCCACGGCGCGATCTGGACCTCGAGCCCGGCGTCGTGCGAGCTCTGCACGAGCTGCTGCATCGTGCCCCGGTAGTAGGCGAGGTCGTTCTCGCTGAACGTGTGCAGGACGCCGGTGAAGCCGCGCGCGGCGAGGCCCTCCATGTCGGCGGCGACGTGCCGCGGCACGCGGTTGCCGAAGTACGCGGCGCCGATGCTCATCCCTTGAGCGCCCCGCTGGTCAGGCCGGTCACGAGGTGCTTGCGCAGCAGCGCGAAGAGCGCGACGACCGGGAGCGTGTAGATCACGCTCGTCGTCATCACCGCCGCCCAGTCGGTCTGGCCGCGGCCGACGAACGTCTGCAGCACGACCGGCAGCGTCTCCTTCGCCTCCTCGTTCATGAACGTCAGCGCGAACATGAACTCGTTCCAGGCGTTGATGAAGGAGAACGTCGCGCAGGTGGCGAGGCCGGGCAGCGCGAGCGGCAGCACGATCCGCCACATCGCCGTGAAGCGGCTCGCGCCGTCGACCAGCGCCGCCTCCTCGAGCTCGACCGGGATCGTCTCGATGAAGCCGCGCAGGATCCACACCGCCAGCGGCACCGTGAAGGCGAGGTAGGCGGCGATCAGGCCTGCATACGTGCCGAGCAGGCCGCTCTGCCTCATGACGATGAAGAGCGGGATGATCAGCACCACGAGCGGGAACATCTGCGTGACGAGGATCGACACCACGAACGTGCGCCGCAGCGGGAACGCGAAGCGGGCCACCGCGTAGCCGGCCAGCGCGGCGATGGCCACGCCGAGGACGGTGGAGACGCCGGCCACGAGCAGCGAGTTGAGCAGCGCGCGGCCGACGCCCGAGTCCAGGAGCACGTCGGCGTAGCGGCCGAAGTCCGGGTCGTCGGGCCACAGGTCGGGCGTCTCGGTGAAGATCTCGCCGCGCTGCTTGAGCGACGTGATCACCACCCACAGGAGCGGGAAGGCGCTGAAGGCGCCGACGAGGATCGCCGCGACGTAGGTCGGCGCGCGCCTCATGTCGCCTCCTGCCCGCGCAGCATGCGCAGGTAGACGAGCGTGACCGCCAGCAGGATCAGGAAGAGCACGACGGCGAGCGCCGAGCCGAGCCCGAACTCCGAGCTTGCGAACGCGAGCCGGTAGGCGGCCACCGCCGCCGTGTCGGTCGCGCGCTCGGGGACCCCGGCGGCGAGCACGTAGACCTGGTCGAAGATCTTGAAGTTCCAGATCGTCGAGATGACGGCCAGGACGGCGAGGATCGGCCGCAGCAGCGGCAGCGTGATGAAGCGCAAGCGCTGCCACGCGGTGGCGCCGTCGACCTTGGCGGCGTCGAGCACGTCCTTCGGCAGCGTCTGCAGCCCGGCCAGCACCGCGAACGCGATGAACGGATAGGACTGCCAGACGACGACCACGAGGATCGCCGCGAACGCGGGGAGCCGGTCGGTGAACCAGGAGTACTCGTGGAACTGGTCGAAGCCGATCCGCACCAGCGCCCAGTTCACGAGCCCGTACTGGTCGTTGAACATCCAGCGCCAGACCGAGCTCGCCGCGATCGCGGGCATCGCCCACGGGAGCACGACGAGCACGGTCAGCAGCGCGCGGCCGCGGAAGCGCTGGTTGAGCAGCAACGCGACGGCGGTGCCGAACACCATCGTCACGACCACAGCGACGGTCCCGAACACCACGGTGTTGATCAGCGCGCGGCGCAGCGCGTCGTCGGCGAACACCTCGCGGTAGTTCTCGAGCCCGACCCACTCGCCGCCGCCCTGCACGAGGTCGATCAGCCCGGTGTCGGTGAACGACAGCCAGACCGTGCGGACCAGCGGGTAGGCCACGAGCGCGCCGACGAGGATCGCCGACGGCGCCACCAGCGCGATCGCCAGCCCGTGGCGCGAGAAGGAGCCGGCGAGGCCGGACACGCGGCGCGGGACTCTCGAGCCCCGCGCCGCGACGGCCTCGGCCGGCAGGGAGCTCACCCGCCGAGCTCCTCGTCCATCTTCTGCGAGATCTCCTGCGCCGCCTGCTCGGGCGTCTCGTCGCCCTTCATCACGGCCTGGATCTCGCTGTCGAAGATGTTCTGCCCCTCGAGCGAGCCCCACTTCGGCGACGGCGGGTAGACCTGCGAGTGGTCCTTGAGCTGCTCGGCGAACGGCGCCTTGACGTCGTCGTCGAGCATCCCGGAGGCCTCGATGCCGGACACCGTGCCGGGCAGGAAGCCGATCTGGCCGGTGAACGAGTTCACCTGCTCGGGCTCGAGCATGAAGTCGACGAACGCCGACGCCAGGTCGGGATTGTCGGACTCCTTGAACGTGACCAGGTGGCTGCCGCCGGCGAACGCGCTGCGGTCGCCGGACGGGCCGGCGGGCACGAGCGTCACGCCGACCTTGCCTTCCATCCCGGGCTTCTCGGTCAAGATGGCGTCATAGTCCCAGGGCCCGGCCCACATCATCGCGATCTTGCCGTTGATGAAGGCGGTGCGGGCGTCCGGCTCCTCCCAGGTGATCGACGCCTTCGGCGAGTACCCCTGCTTGTAGAGGTCGGTGTAGAACTGGATCGCCTCGACGGCCTCGGGCTGCGCCATGTCGGACTTCCAGGCGTCGCCGTCCTCCTCCGCGATCTTGCCGCCGTTCTGCCAGACGGTCGGCAGGTAGTAGTGCTCGGTCAGCCCGGTCGCGGCGATCGGGTAGATGCCGCCGCCCTCGGCCTTGATCTTCTCCGCGGCGGCCTTGATGTCGTCCCAGCTCGCGG
>Ga0081538_10002656_pt1 | contig 17256 bp, 19 predicted proteins | sample TabmetS5T2R1_FD_71022 | JGI IMG/M metagenome (GOLD analysis project Ga0081538, IMG submission 71022) | Tabebuia heterophylla rhizosphere microbial communities from the University of Puerto Rico - S5T2R1 | ecosystem: Host-associated > Plants > Roots > Rhizosphere ... | reverse complement strand
CCGCGAACGGGGCCGGCCGCGGGCGGGGGAGGCGCCGGCGCCGCTCCCCGCCGTAGAAACCGAAGCCGCAGCCGCGGCACTTCGAGGCCACGGGCGGAGCCTCCGCGCCGCAGCGCGGACATGTCGCCGTCGGCCTCGGTGCGGCGTGCTGCACGGCAACGCCAATCTAGCCCCTGGGCTGACGCGCGGTTAGCATGACCCCGTGGCAGGACTCGATCGCCGCGAGCTGCTTGCAGGCGCCGCGGGCGGACTGCTGGCGGGCTCGCTTCCGTTCGACGCCGCGGCGCTGATCGCCGAGCGCGTTCTGGCCGAGCCCGCCCTGTCGAGGCGGGCCGCCCGGGCGCTCCGCTCCGCGGTCCGGGGACGGGTCCTGTTTCCCCGGTCGCCCGGCTACAACGCCGCCCGACTCGTCTACAACCTGCGCTACGACGGCGCCCGTCCCGAGGCCGTGGTGCAGCCGCTCGACGCGCGTGACGTGGCGGCGATCGTCCGCTGGGCCAACCGCTTCAACGTGCGGGTCGTGCCGCGCTCGGGCGGGCACAGCTATGCGGGCTACTCGACCACCTCACGCGGTGTCGTTGTGGACCTGTCTCGGATGAGGGGAGTGCGGGTGGCAAACGGCCGTGCGACCGTCGGGGCCGGAGCACAGCTCATCGACGTGGACGCGGCGCTGGCGCGTCGCGGGCTGATAGTGCCGGCCGGGTCGTGCCCGTCCGTCGGGATCACGGGGCTGGCCCTCGGCGGAGGCCACGGGCTGTCGGGGCGCCGGTTCGGTCTGACCTCGGACAACCTGCTGGGCGCCACGGTCGTCACCGCCGACGGGCGGATCCGGCAGGTCGACCAGAACAGCGACGAGGATCTCTATTGGGCGTGCCGGGGAGGCGGCGGCGGCAACTTCGGGATCGTCACGTCGCTGACCCTTCAGGCGCACCGCGCGAACGGCGCCGCCTGGTTCTTCATGAGCTGGCCGTGGGCGGCGGCGGGACATGCACTGGCTGCGTGGCAGGCGTTCGCTCCCGACGCTCCGCCCGCGCTCACCTCGATCTTCAGCCTTGCCACCACCGGGGGGGCCGGCTCGCCCCGGGTCACGGCGCTCGGCCAGTTCTTCGGCTCGGAGCCGGCGCTCCGCCGGCTGATCCGCCCGCTCACGCGGGTCGGCGGCGCCAACGTCTCGACGGGGCGGTCGTCCATGCTCACCCTTGCTCAGCGCTGGGCGGGTTGCCTCGACGAGACCCTCCGCGCCTGCCACACGCGCGGAACCAGCCCGGGCGGCCAGCTGCCGCGGGAGTCCTTCTTCGGCAAGTCGGACTACTTCGACCGGCAGCTGCCCGGCCGCGGCCGCCAGGTGATGATCGACTGGATCGAGCGCCGTCAGCGCACCCCCTCGCTCGGCTCGGGCGCCCTCCTGTTCGACGCCTACGGCGGCGCCTACAACCGCCCGGCCGCTGACGCCACGGCGTTCGTCCACCGCGACATGCTGTTCTCGCTCCAGTACTTCGCCGCGGGCGGCCCCGCGGGGGCCACTCGCGCGTGGATCAACGGCGTCTGGCGGGCGCTGCGGCCGTTCGTGTCCGGCCAGGCGTACCAGAACTACATCGACCCGCAGCTCGCTTCATGGCAGCGGGCCTACTACGCCTCGAACCTGGCCCGGCTGCGCCAGGTGAAGCAGACATACGACCCGGATTTCCGCTTCCGCTTCGCGCAGGCGATTCCGCCGGCGGGCTAGGCACTCGGCCGGCGGACGTCACAGCCGAGCCGCCCATGGGCGGGCTAAGGGAATGGGCCCGGTTCGTGCCGGACGCACCCCTTACCCAGCCCCAGAGCGGCAGGCCCTAACGTGCGCCGCCGAGTCCATGGCCGGACTCCTGGTCGCCGGTCTCCGGCCGGTGGGGCTCGTACTCAGGCGGCGGCAGCGGCTCGGTCACGTCCTCGGCGGCAGCGCCGGGCGCCCTGGGCTCGCGCGGCGGCGCCGGCGGGGGTGGCGGCGCCTCGGGAGGCAGGTCGTCGGCGGGGCGCTTGGCGCGCTCCCTGGCCCCGGCCAGGAACAGGATGGCGGCGCAGGCCAGCGCGAGCAGGTTCTGGCCCAGCGGGCGATCGAACAGCCGCACCACGATCAGGAGACCGGCCCAGATGCCCGCCGCGGCAATCACGGTGCCGTCGCCGAAGGGGAGGTGGAAGCGCTTGCCCTCGGCGCGCGCGAACAGCAGGGCGAGGACCCCCAGGGCGATCAGGATCTCGCCACCCTCGACGAACGAGAAGGGGCCGAACGTGCTCACGATCAGGAGCAGCGCTGCGACAGCGGCCGCCTTCTGCTCGATGTTCAGCAGCCGGAACGCCCGCAGGGCACGCCGCAGCGCGTCAGCCATCGTCCAGCGGGCGCCGTCCCGCGAAGCCCGCGTCCGGCTCGTGCCAGAAGCCGATCCCATCCTCTCCCTCCTGCCAGCAGAGATACACCTCCTGGCCGTCTCGCATCGACGGGAAGTCCACCAGCCCCCGGTCGAGATCGCGAAGAACGATCTCGAGCTGCCGCAGCTCGAGCATCGACTCACGCAACTCGAGGAAGCCCTCCGACACGGTGCGGCCGGGCCTGCCGCCGCCGTTCGTCTGGCCCGCCTCTGCCAGCGCCTCCCGCGCCTCCCGGTCGCCCAGCCGCTCGCGTGCCAAGCGCATGCGCTCGATCAGCTCGATAACGCGCGGCAAGAGGGCGCTGGCCTGCTCGAGCGAGTAGTGGCGCGAATGGAGCACCGGTCCGGCGGCGCGCCGTTCAGGCCGGCGCGCGGGCGCTGTCGCGGATGCGGTGGGCAAGCAGCCGGGCGTCCGCGTCCGACACGATCCGCAGCTGACCCTGGAAGGCGAGCTGCCAGTGCTCGGCCGGCCACTTGCGAACGTGCTCGAGCTCGCCGGCGAGATCGACGGCCGGCACGAACTCGTCCTCCTCGAGCACGGCCTCGGGCTCGGTCTCGAATCGCCACGGGTAGGGATCGGGACCCGTGGGCTTTCCGGGCCAGATCTTGGAGCGGTCCTCGTACATCTCTCCCGTCACTCGAACCATCCCGCCGAACGCCTGGAGCCCGGTGACGTAGAAGACGATTCGGTCCCCTGGCTCGATCTGCTCGGCCATCCCGCGGCGGCCTTCCTTGGCCCCTATCACCCTGAAGCCGTGCTCGCGGGTGGCACGAAAGTTGTCGAGCGATCCCGTGAGGACCCAGGTCTTGCCCATGGGTCGAAGGCTACCGTCGGCGGCTGTACTGTTCGGGACCGCATGGGAGATGAAGAGCTTCACCTGATCGGTCCGGACGAGGTCGCGTACAGCCTGGATCTCACCCCGGCGCAGCTCAAGATCACGTGGACGGCGCTGAAGTCGTTCCTCGATGACTTCGGCCACGACGAGCGCGACGTCGTCGAGATCACCCGCGAGGTGCTCACGAAGCTGCCCGACGAGCACGCGATCCGCAGCATCGACATAACCAAGGGCCGGCGCTAGGGGGAAACAGGTGGCGCCGGACATCACCCGACGCGACCTGATTCGCGCCGGCGGCGCCGGCGCGGTCGGTCTGACCGTTCTCGGGGCCAGCGCCTGCGACAAGGACGAGGCCACGGGCGCCGCGCCCGCCCGCAGGGCCCAGGCGCCCGCAGGGGCGATGAACGTGGTGGTGGTCGTGATGGACAGCCTGCGCGCCGACCACGTCTACGGGTCGCGGGCCCGCACCGCGACGTGGGACGCGTTCGCGAGCGAGTCGCTGCGCTTCACGCGCGCCTACCCCGAGGGAATGCCCACCATCCCGGCCAGGCGCGCGATCATGTCCGGCCGCCGCACCTTCCCCTTCCGTGGCTGGCGTCCGTACAAGGGCCTGCCGCCGCAGCCCGGATGGGAGCCCGTCGGCAGCGACGGCCAGATGTTCACGGCCTACCTGCGCGACCGCGGCTGGACCGTCGGCTATGTGACGGACAACCCGCATCTGCTCCTGCCCGTCCACAAGCGTTTCCGCGCCACGTTCGACCGCGTCGATCTGGTCGAGGGCCAGGTGCCGGTGCGGCGCAAGCCAAAGCGCCGCGTGTCGCAGGCGGAGGTCGACCGACACCTGCCGCCGTCGTTACGCGGGAGCCGCGCCGAGCCGCGGATGAGGGCGTATCTGGCCGCGAACCCGCGCGACCGCAGCGAGGAGCAGTTCCTCGCCGCGCGGGTCTTCCGCGGGGGCATGTCGTGGATTGAGTGGGCCCGCGCCCACCAGCCGTTCGCTCTCGTGATCGACACCTTCGACGCCCACGAGCCCTGGGACGCGCCGCGGCGCATCATCGACTCCTACGGCCGGCCTCGCAGCCGCGGCGTGGAGCCGATTCAGCCGTTTCCGACGCCGGCCGCGCAGTATCGAGAGCTCGACCTCACCCGCGGTCTCCTGCGCCGCATGCGGCAGCTATATGCGGCGGAGGTCACGCTGGTCGACACCTGGCTCGGCCATTTCCTCAACCGGCTCGCAAACCTCGGGCTGGCGCAGAACACCCTGGTGGTCCTCCTGAGCGACCACGGTGTGCTGCTTGGCGAGTACGGCTGGGTCGGGAAGCGCTATTCGGAGATGCACGAGGAGCTGACCCACGTGCCGCTCATGATTCGCCACCCCCAGGGGAAGGGGAAGGGCACGGCGAGCGACTACTACGCGTCGACCCACGACGTCGGCCCGACGGTGCTCTCCCTGCTCGGCCAGGCGGTTCCCGAGCAGATGGACGGTGCGGATCTCTCGCCGCTGCTGGACGGGCGCGCTCCGGCCGTCCGCCGCACCTACCGGACGTCGGCTTACAACGATCACGTCAGCGCGAGCGACGGGCGCTGGCTACTGATCTCGGACAATCGCGGCAGGGAGAAGCGCCTCTACTCGCTGCGCAGCGAGCAAGCCAACGTTTCGGTGCGAAACCCCACCCCGGTGCGGCGGCTCTGGGGGCTGATAGCGAAGGACGCGGGCCCGAAGGGCCTGCCGCGTTTCAAGGACTGACGACGCCCGAGGAGGGGCAATGGGCCCATTCGAATACGCCGTTCTCGGGGGAGGAACGGCGGGATGCGTCCTGGCGGCCCGCCTGAGCGAAGGCGCGGGGACGTCCGTCTGCCTCGTGGAGGCCGGCCCCGACTACGGCCCCCACGCAGAGGGGCGCTGGCCGGCGGATCTGCTTGCGACCTTCTCGCTTCCCGTCTCGCACGACTGGAGCGACGGCGAGCGCGCGCTGCGCTCGGCGAAAGTGCTCGGCGGTTGCTCCGCCCACAACGCATGCTTCGTCGTCAGAGGCGCGCCCGCGGACTACGACGAGTGGGGCGAGGGCTGGGCCTACGCCGACCTCGCCCCCTACCTCGACCGCGCAGCCGACGCCATCGGCGCGCGGGCGCCCACCGCCGAGGAGACCACTCCCTGGGGCCGGGCGGTGCGGGAGGCGGCGGCGGAGCTGGGCATGCCGGTGGTCGACGAGCTTGGCGACGAGCTGGCCGCAGAGGGCCTCGTGACCTTCCCGCTGAACGCCGCCGACGGCGTGCGCTGGAACTCCGCTTTCGCCTACCTCGACCCGGCGCGAGGACGAGACAACCTCGAAGTCGTGCCCGACGCCGTGGTCGACCGGCTCGAGCTGTCCGGCTCGACCGCCGGCGAAGCAGTGGTAAGGGTCCCGCGAGGTGAGCTTCGACTGCGTGCGGAGAGATTCGTCATAACGGCCGGCGCCTTTGGCTCGCCGGCGATCCTGCTGCGGAGCGGTGTGGGCCCCGCGAGGCATCTTCGCGACCTCGCGATTCCGGTCCATCACGACCTGCCGGTGGGCGAGGAGCTCGAGGACCACTGTGGGATGCGCATCCTCTTCGAGCCCCGCGACGACCTGCGCCGCGAGTCGACGGACTACGCGCGCCGCCACGGGGCCGTCTCGGGGACGGGCCTTCTGAAGCTGCGCAGCCGACATGCGGAGGACGGGCTCTGGGACGGGCATGCCCTCCCCTTCACGGGCTGGCAGCAGGACGAGACCGGCGCCCGCACCGACGAGGTCTACGTCAGCCTGTCGTCTCACGTGATGAAGCCGCGCTCGCGCGGGCACGTCCGGCTGCACTCGCGCGATCCCGCGGCCCTACCCGTCGTCGACGCCGGTTTCTGCAGCGACGCCGACGGACACGACATGGCCGTGATCGTGGACGGGCTGCGCCGGGTCCGGGAGCTCGCATCGACCGGCGCGACGCAGGCTGTGGTGGCCGGCGAGCTCGAGCCGACGGCGTCGATCGCCGACGACGCCGCCTGGCACCGCCACGCACGCTCCGCGCTGTCCACCTACTTCCACCCCACGTCCACGTGCGCGATCGGCCGGGTGGTCGGCCGCGACGCCCGGGTGCTCGGGCTCGACAACGTCTACGTGGCCGACGCCTCGATCATGCCCTCGATCCCGCGCGCCAACACCAACCTGTCGACCCTCGCCGTGGCGGAGCGCGTCGCCGACCTGCTTTTTTAATCGATCGGGATGTCCTCCACCTCCGGCTCGCGCCGGGGGCGGTCGAGTCGCTCCAGGTACCAATCGATCAGCGAGCGGAGCGTCAGCAGGAACTCGCGGATGAGCTTGGTCACCTGTGCGTCGAGCTCGCCCGGCGCGGCGCGCCGCAGCGCGTCGAGCAGCACGAACAGCGCGGCCGGGTCAAACGAGCGGCCGGAAGGCGGGGGCGGCGGGCCGTGGCCCTCCTCCGGTCGAGGGCGCTCAGCGCGCTCGGTGCTCATCGTCGCTCTTCTCGAACGTGATCTCGAGCGCCCCGTCCTCGAGGCGGGCGCCCCTCGCCGCGTAGCCCGCCAGGGCCGGGGGCAGGATGATGGTCCGCTTCTGGCCGCCCACCCGCACCACGACTTCGAGTCCGATCTTCTTCAGCTGCAGCCGGCTGCGATCGGCGAAGGGCAGCGCCAGGCGCAGCCGCGCGCGCCCGTTCTCGGTGGCCAGCTCCTGCGAGATGTCCTCGTGCAGCACGGCGGCCGGATCGGCGTCGTCGAACACCTTGTCGGCCAGCCGGTCGAGCATCCGCGGCCCAATGACCTCCCGCTCGAACAGGGGAGCACTGAGGATCGGCACCGGTTCGAACGCTGACCGCACCAGCTCCATCTGCTCGCGTTGGACCTCGCGCCACTCGGCGAAGTACCCGTCGGCAGCCTCCGCGGGCAGCACGCGGTTGACCACCACGGCGTCGGTGAGGAAGCCGTAGAGGTTGAGGTAGGTGAAGGTCCGCATCGCCTCCTTCACCACCATCCGGTCCGGGCTCGTGACGAGGCGGACAGTGGTGTGCGAGCGATCGCGCAGGATGCCGTTCATCGCCACCAGGTTGTGCGCGAGGCGCTCGAGGTCGTCGAAGACCGCGTCGCCGGGCAGGGGAACGTCGAACAGCGTTCGCGCCAATGGAGCGAGACGCCGCTGCGAGGGCAGGATCCGCTCGAGCCACCAGGTCACGACATCGGGGAACGACAGGAGCCGCAACGTCTCGCCGGTCGGCGCGCAGTCGACGATCACGCAGTCGAACTCGGCCTCCTCGTGATGGCGCTTGATCCACAGGAGCGAGAACAGCTCGTCCATCCCGGGCGGCACGGTGAGCTCCTCGGCCGAGATGCGGTCGATGCCGCGCTCGGCGAGCAGGTCGCCGAGCCAATCCTGCACCCCGTCCCAGTTGCGCTCCATCTCCTCCTGGGCCTGCACCTCCTGGCCGAAGAGATTCGGTCCGGCCGGAGTGGGCTCGCCCCGAAGCTCGGCCTCGAGGGAGTCCGACAGGCTGTGTGCCGGGTCGGTGGACAGCACCACGGTGCGAAGACCGGCGGCGGCGCAGCGGCGCGCGGTCGCGGCCGCGACGCTGGTCTTGCCGACACCGCCCTTCCCCGTGTACAGGATCGTGCGGGGCGCCATGAAGGCGTCCAACTTATTCGACCGCGATCTCTCCCGTTGCACGGTCCTTCTTGCCCAGCCCCGTGCGCAGCTCCTTGGCGCCGAGCTGGACCGTGTAGAGGCCGGGCGACCGCGGGCGCCAGGCGAACGACCCGCTCCCGCGGCTGAACGTGGCCAGCCGCTGGAACGCGAGCCGCGCGCCTTTGTAGATCTTCACCTCGACTGCGGAGAGTTTCGACACGGTGAAGCGGATGCTCGTGAGCTCGCGGGTAGCGGCCACGTCCGGCGCCGTGAAGCTGAGTTCGGGCGGGTCGACCTGATACCCGCGGTAGCGGCTCGCGTAGTCGCAGTAGACCTCACCGAGGCGGCGCGAGCACATGCTCTGAAGGAACTCGCGCAGAAGCTCGTGGTAGTCGCGGGTCGACTCGGCGCCGGCGTACGAGTAGCGCGACCAGTCGCCCACGTCGCTCAGCGGCACCTCCGCGCGCCCCTCCGGCTCGGCCTGCTGGTAGAGCGCCAGAGAACGGGTGTCGCCCGTCAGCTTGGCGAAGTCGTAGAGGCCGATCAGCGACTGGAGGAACGCGTTGAAGATGTAGAGGCGGGGGGCGAACGAGTATTGGAGGTAGTGCACGCCGCGGCGAGGCCCGGTGGTTCGCACGCCGGTGGGGTACGGCGTCTCGAAGGCGCCGAGCGCCCGGCGTGCGGTGTCCGCGTACCCGGGTACGTTCAAGAGAGCCGCCGCCCTTCCGAGCGCCTGGATGCCCGTCGCCTGCGCCATGCCGCTCATCCAGGGAGGCGCGCCGCCCCCGAAATGGAACAGGTACTCCCACGCGATGAACCCCCGGCCGCGGTCGACCGCCAGGTAGGTCATCTCGTCGAGCAGCGTGCGCAGGCCCTGCTCGTCACAGGCGGCCTCTCCCCGCTCGCAGAAGCCGTGCATGGCATTCGCCTTCTTGAAGGTCGACAGCGGGTGGATCTGAAGACCCTCGCCGGGGAAGTACTGGAACAGGATCTCGCTGCCGCGGAAGGACACCTGGTCGCCGGCGGCCGGATATGGCAGCGCGCGCCAGTACTGCCGGTTGCGCTCGAGCTGCACGAAGGCGGCGCGCATCCGGGTCGGCGTGAGGCGCCGCGACAGCGCGAGCGCCTCCACCGAGTCGATCACGTATCGCAGCTGCGTGGCCCGAGCCCCGCGCAGCTTGCGCAGGCTGCGGAGCGAGAGGACGTACCACCGCTGCCAGCGCCGCTGGTCGACGGTGGCGATGCTCTGCGCGCGCTGAGCGCGCGTCAGGGTGCGGTAGACGGCGCGCTTCGCGCGGCGCCGGCCGGCCGCGGACCGTGCCAGCCGCCAGGCCCTGGCCGCCCGGGCGTCGGCGCGCGACGCGCGCACGGACGCCGCGGTGGCCGCCCCCGGCGCGGCGCGCCGGGCGTCCGGGACCGCGAGGCGAATCGCCGCCCGCGACGGCACGGCCGGGTCGTCGACCGGCTTGGCGTGGTCTCCGTCAACGACGATGACCTGCCCGGCCCAGGCCGGCGCCGCGACCAGCAGCGTCGTGGCGAAAGTGGCTGCAAGTGTGCGCTTCACGAGCCTCATCCGCTAATCCAACGTGAAACGAGAGGACGAGTTGCGGTCGGCACCTAGTGCTCCCAAGATGACTGGTTCCGAATCCGCGTGCCTCTGGGGGCGCGCCAGGCCGAGCAGGGTGCCGTCCGCGGACGACGCCGATAGTGAAGAACTATCGGCGAGGACGTGGGTACGACACCGACCGGCGACGGCGAAGCCGTATCCTGGCGGTGGCGAGCGAAGGCATGGCGCGTCATCCAGAGGTGCGGGGGTTCGGAATCAGTCATCTATTCTGCCGAGCGTGCGCCGCCTCCTGCTGCCGCTGCTGTTCGTCGCGCTGGCGCTCGCATCCTGTGGCGGCGGCGACGACACGGGGGACGTCGAAGGGCTGATCAACTCGGCGTTCAGCCAGGAGATGCAGAGCGCCGATCTGAAGTTCGACGCCGAGGTGCAGCTCGAGGGCAGCGACATGTTCGACCGGCCCCTCCGCATCCAGGCGAGCGGGCCGTTTCGAACGAATAAGGGCAAGCTTCCCTCGGTCGACCTCGAGGTCGAACTCGGCACCGACGGCGGCGGCCAGACCGTGACCACGGGCTTCCTGTCGACCGGCGACCGGGCGTTCGTGAAGTTCCAGGATGTCTACTACGAGGAGCCCGCGTCGGAGGTGCGCCGCGCGAACCGGACCTTCGCCCGCAACCAGCGCCGGCACAGCTCGCTCCGCGCCCTCGGCCTCGACCCGCGCTCCTGGCTGTTGCTCGCGGAGGACAAGGGGGACGAGGAGGTCGCGGGCGTCCCGACGCGCCATCTATCCGGCACGCTCGATGTCGTCACCCTGCTCACCGACCTGGACCGGTTCGCCCGCAGGTCGGGCTCGGCCCTGGGCGGGGCCACGGGATCGCCGCTCCGCGAGCCGCTCAGCAGGGAGGACATCCTGAGGATGAGCGAGGTCGTGGAGGATTCGAGCCTCGAGGTCTACGTCGGGAAGCGTGACCGGATCGTGCGCCGGGTATCGGGCAGGATCGAGTTCGACGTGCCTGGGGAGCGGCGCGACGAGTTCAACGGGCTCGAGGGCGGCAAGATCCAGTTCTCGGTCGAGTTCCGTGACGTGAACGGCAGCCAGGAGATCGAGGCGCCCCGAAGGGCCCGGCCGCTCGTCAAGCTCACACGCTCGCTGGGCGGCCTGGACGCGCTGATCGACCTGGCGGGCGGCGACGACGCCCCCACCGACGACGGTGACCTCGGCACGAGCGAGCCGGACGTGACCCCACCGAGCGGCGACAGCGGCACAGAGACCTCACCCGACGACTCCGCGAGCGACCCCGAGGAGGAGGCCTTCCGCGAGTACGCCAAGTGCCTAGACGACGCCCGCCCACAGGACACCGAGGCGCTGCAGAACTGTGCCGAGCTCCTCCAGCAGCCCTAGTTCTTCAACTATCGGCTTCGTCCGCGTGCGCCGCCCAGCTCGGTCTGGCGCGCCCCCGAAGGCACGGGGATCCGCGATCAACCGCCTAGACTGCGGCGGCGAGCCTCCTAAGGTCTCGGTCGGGATCGATCGCCCAGCGCTTCGCCACCCCCGCGAGCTCGGGACCGACCTCCCAGCGGTCGGGTAGCTCGGCGCCCTCGTGGTCCGGCGTTCCGCCCTTGAGGAGCATCGAGCCGCGGTTGTCGCCGATCCGGCGGATCTCGTCGACCTCCGCCTCGGAGAGAACCCGTTCGGCGGGCACTGCTGCGAGCTCGTCGCGCTTGCGCTCGATCGGCTTCGCGCCGGGCCCCGCCTCCTGGATCAGCGTCGGCGCGACGCACTCCACTCCCGGGTGGGCCAGGTTCCACAGGCAGGCGAGCTGCAGCATGGTCAGGTCATGGCGCTCGGCGAGCGGTCGGATGCGGTCGAGCTTCTCGCGCCCGGCCTCCACCCAGCCCTCCGGGCGGAAGGTGCGGTGATCGTGACGCGCGAACGTGTGACCGGGTAGGAGGTCATCATGGAAGAGTCCGCCGTAGTCGACGACGCGCGTGATCAGCTTCACGTCGTGCTCGGGTGCGGCTTGTGCGGCCAGCTCGCCGGGCCAGGGCTCCAGCGGGTTCAGGATCAACATGGCCCAGTCGATGAGCTCGCCATAGCGCTCGAAGCAGCCGATCAGGTCGAGGACGAAGCCGTTGGCGGGTCCCGGGGCGACGCCCAGTCCCCGGGTCAACCCCTCGTCGCGCAGCTCGCGAAGCGCTTCCCAGACCTCGGGCGACTCGAATCCGCGCCGGTCGGGGTTGTGCAGGAGCAGGAGGTCGAACGAGTCGGCGCCGATGCGGCCGAGGCTGCGCTCGGCCGCCATGCGCACGTAGTCGCGGTAGCCGTCAGGGCCGCGCAAGCGCGGATCGGTGAACCGGGGGAAGCCCTTCGGCCCCTCGCGCTCGCCCGTGTAGAAGTCGTGGCCGATGGCGCCGACCAGCTCGTAGTCCGAGCGCTGGAGACCGGCCAGCGCGCGTCCCAGTACCCTGTCGGCGTCGCCCTCGCCGTAGACGTCGGCGGTTATCACGGTGCGGATGCCGCCGCCGGGGCGAAGGAGGGATCCGAGGCGCTCATGCGGGATGGGCTCCCCGAAGCGCATGAAGCATCCCCCGCTCCAGGTGCCTATCGCCACATGACCTCTCATGCCCCCACTCTAAGGTGCTGGTGGTGACCGCCGCCGACCTCACCCTGTTCGCCGGGCTGATCGTTGCGCTGCTCGTCTTTCTCTGGCTCGATCTCCACTTCTTCGCCAGGGGCCGCGAGCCGAGCTTCCGCGAAGCGGTCATATGGTCGATCGGCTGGCTGGCGCTGTCGTTCCTGGCGATCATCCCGGTGCTCTTGCTCGAGGGCAGCGAGCAGGCCATCAACTACACGACGGTGTACCTGATCGAGCGCACGCTGTCGCTTGACAACCTGTTCGTCTTCCTCCTTCTGTTCGCGTACTTCGGCGTTCCCTACGAACGCCGGCCGCGGCTCCTGTACTGGGGGATCATCGCGGCGCTCGTAGTGCGCGGTCTGTTCATCCTCGGCGGGAGTGCGCTGATCGAGCAGTTCCACTTCGTGATCTATCCGCTCGGGGCCGCCTTGATCGTTCTGGCGTACCGGGTCTTTCGGGGGGTCGAAGAGAACGTCGACCCAGACCGCAATTTCATGGTCCGGCTAGTGCGACGGTTCTACCCGGTCACGGGCGAGTTCCACGGCGCGCACTGGTTTATCTCGCGGGAGGGCCGCCGCTGGGCGACCCCGCTCTTTCTCTGTCTGGCGGCAATCGTGTTCGCCGATCTAGCGTTCGCGATCGATTCGATCCCCGCCGCGTTCGCCATCACGCGCGACCCGCTCATCATCTGGATGGGCAACGTGTTCGCGCTCCTGGGCATGCGCGCGCTGTTCGTGCTCGTTGAGAGCCTGATCGCCCGCTTCCGCTACCTGGACGAGACGATCGCGATCGTGCTCGGGCTGGTCGGGGTGAAGCTGCTTATCGAGGATGCGGTGAAGGTAGGGCCGCTCGCGAGCCTTGCCGTCATCGCGTTCGCGTTCACGGCCGGAATCCTCGCCTCGGTGATCGCCGACCGCCGCGATCCGGACTCGGAGCGGAAGCGCCAGGAGCGCATCGAGGCGGTCCAGCAGGGCGGCTCCGCGACAGGCTCGGAGCCCCCCGCGCCGACGGACCGGGAGCCGAGGCCCGGCCCCCGTACCGCGGGCGGCTTGCCGACTCGGACTGATTAGCCGTCGCTCGCCGTGCGCCAGCCGAGCAGGCCGGCGAACCCGAGCAAGCCCGCGCCCGCCACACCGTCAACGGTGGCGAGCAGGCGGCTCCCGAAGCGGCGCCGCACGAGCGACACGAGCAGCGAGAGGCCGCTGAACGCCGCGAGCGTGCCGAGCGCCACCCCGCCGAGCATCAAGGCGGCGCCCGAGGCGGAGGTGGCCGCGTCGCCCACCGCCGCCGCCGAGGCGGCGCCGAAGATCGCGGCCCACGTGGCGATCGTGAGCGGGTTCGAGGCGGTGGCGGCAAGCGCTGTGGCGAACGCCCGCCGGGGCGTCGCGACCTCCTCTCCGGTCTCGCCCCCGAGGCGCACCCGGAAGGCGGCCCAGAGGGTCCTCGCGCCGATCGCGCCGAGCACGAGTGCCCCGAGCACGCCGAGCACGATCCGGAGCGCGTCGACCTCGAGCAGGCTGGCGGCTCCGGCCAGCCCCAGCGAGGCGTAAAGCAGGTCGATGATGGCCGCGCCGGCCCCGATCGCCACGCCGGTTGCGAACGCGCCCCGCAGCACCGACCGGACGCAGAGCAGCGACACGGGTCCCGGCTGGGCGCCGACGAACAGGCCGAGTCCGAAGCCGACGAGGAGCGAGCCCACTACGCGCTCGCTGACCGCGCCCGCCCCAGCTGGCGCTCGAGCGCCGCGAGGCGGTCGTCCCACTGGCCGCCCACCTCGGCCATCCACGCCATCGCGTCGGACATCGGGGCCGGGGTGGGCCGGAAGAGGACCTCGCGCCCGGAGCGGCGCGCCGCCACAAGGCCGGCGTCGGCCAGCGTGCCGAGGTGCTTCTGGACCGCTTGGCGGCTGACCGGCAGCCTGCGCGCGAGGTCGGTGGCGCTCGCCTCGCCGCCCGAGCCCAGCAGCGCCAGCAGGCTTCGGCGGGTGCTGTCGGAGAGGGCGGAGAAGACGGCGTCCGTGGGATCGACCGCCATCAGCTGAGCGACCCGGCGCCGGCCATCATCTCCGGCATCCCCGGTCGCTGAACCCCGAGTTCGGTAGCCAGGTCGCGGCCGTAGCCGTCGAGCACCGCGAGCGGGCGCGACTCGGTCACGCGGATCAGCGTTCCCTCGTCCGCCTCCTCGAGCTCCAGCTCGACGCGGCTTGCTTCGTGGTCGGGCTCGCTCCACCAGAAGACCAGCCGGTGCGGCGCGTGGGCCTCCTCGACGAATCCCGTGCGCTCGCCGGCACGGACCTCCCCAGCGGGCCGCGGATCGATGGCGGCGTTCTCGCCAAGCCACTCCGGCTCGGTCAGCGAGCGCCACACCTCCTCTTTGGGCTCCGGGACGACCAGTTCGCGCTCGACCGCGTGTTCCATGTCAACCTCCGTGACCTGCAACCAATCGGTTGCGCTATTCTCGTGCAACCAAAGAGTTGCAGTCTAGCGAGAGGAGATCCCCCGCATGCAGATCGGTCGCGCTCACAGCTCACTTGTTCCGATGGTTCTCGAGCAGACCTCGCGCGGCGAGCGCTCGTTCGACATCTACTCGCGGCTCCTGAACGAGCGCATCATCTTCGTCGGCCAGCCGATCGACGACGATCTCGCGAACCTGGTGGTCGCTCAGCTCATCCATCTCGAGTCCGACGATCCCGACAAGGACGTGTCCCTGTACGTGAACTCGCCCGGCGGCTCCCTGCACGCGGGTCTCGCGATCTACGACGCCATGCAGTACGTGCGCCCGGACGTGCAGACCATTTGCTACGGCATGGCCATGTCGGCGGGGTCGCTCATCCTCGCCGGCGGCGCGAAGGGCAAGCGGCTCACGCTGCCGAACGCCCGGATCCTGATCCACCAGCCGAGCTCGGGCTTCCAGGGGCAGTCCTCCGACATCGAGATCCACGCCCGCGAGATCCTGGAGCTGAGGCGGCGGCTGGAGGAGATCTACGCCCGCCACACCGGCCAGGCTCCCGAGCGAATCCACGACGACATGGAGCGCGACCGCTTCTTCAGCGCCGAGCACGCCGTGGACTACGGGCTCGTGGATCGGATCATCACGGAGCGCGAACTGCGCCGTACGCCGTCGGGGTTCGCGAGCGCCGCGGTCGGGTAGCACCGGGCGCCTGCCATCCTGGGGCGGGTGAGGAAGGCCCCGCTTCTCCTCGCCCTGGGACTCCTACTGCTCGCGGCGTGCGACAGCGGCAGCGAGGGCGGGGGCCCGGCCCCGGGGCCGTCTCGCGCGACGGCGCCCGAGGAGACGCGCACGCCGGCGTCCGAGGAGACCCGCCCGGCGGTCAGCATGACGGGCCTGGTCGAGCACCTGCGCGCGCTCCAGAAGATCGCCGACCGTAACGGCCGCAACCGCGCGGCGGGCACCGGCGGCTACCGCTCGTCCGTTCGTTACGTCGCGGCGCGCATGCGGGAAGCGGGTTGGCGAGTGCGGCTCCAGCCGGTGACCTTCCCGTTCTTCCGGCAGCGCTCGGCGCGCCTCGAGGCCGAGGGGCGCGGTCTGCGTCGCGGCCGCGATTTCCGGGTGATGAGCTTCTCGGGCGGCGGACGCGTGGCAGGACCGGTCCGGAGCGCGGGCCTCGGCTGCCGGGGCGAGGACTACGAGGGCATCGACGTCGCGCTCGTGCGCCGGGGCGACTGCTTCTTTCGCATCAAGGCGCTCAATGCGCAGCGCTCGGGAGCGCGATGCCTGATTCTGGTCGATCCCGGGCTGCGCGGCCAGCCCTTCAGCGCGACGCTCGGCGGGCCCGGTGTGCGGATCCCGGTCGTGGTCCTGGGCTCCGAGGCCGCCCGCCGGATCCGGCCGGGCGTGCGCGTGCGCCTGGCGGTGGACGCGGTGTCGGAGCGGCGCGTGGACGAGAACGTGATCGCCGAGACCCGGGCGGGTTCCGGGGAGCGCGTGGTGATGGCCGGAGCCCATCTCGACTCCGTGCCGGCCGGCCCCGGGATCAACGACAACGGCAGCGGCGTCGCGGCCCTTCTCGAGGCGGCCGAGGCGCTGGCACAGCGGTCTCCCGGTTCCCGCGTGCGGCTCGCTTTCTGGGCCGGCGAGGAGCTCGGGCTGTACGGATCGCGGCGATATGTCCGCTCGCTGCCGGCGCCCGAGCGGGACCGGATCGCCGCGTACGTGAACCTCGACATGATCGGCTCGCCGAACGCCGTCCGTGAGGTCTACGACGATGCCCCGCCGATCGCGCGCGCCCTGCAGCGCGCGCTAACGCGCCCGGCCGTCCGGCGGCAGATGGGCGGCTCCTCCGACCACGCCCCGTTCCGGCGCGCAGGGGTACCGGTCGGCGGCCTCTACACCGGCGCGGCCGAGCGCGCGCCGGACGGCGAGCCGCGTGATCCCTGCTACCACCGCCCCTGCGACACGATCGACAACGTGGAGCGCGGCCTGCTGCTCGAGACGGCTCGCGCGGCGACGGAGGCGCTGCGTGCCCTGGCGAGCTAGACGGTCAGGCCCGTGCCCGCTGGACCACGCGCACGTCGACCCGCGTCGGTCGCGGCGGCGGCGCCAGCGAGAGGAAGTCGCGCACCACCGACTCGTGCCCGCAGAAGCCGCAGCCGAGCGGATCGGACGGCGCCATCGGGCTGAGCGGCGGAGCAACCGGTGCGTCGCAGTCGGGGCAGGCGAGCGTTCCCACGCCCAGATGCCAGGCGCCGGCGAGCGGCCGCCTCTCGTGCCGTCCGCCTACGCGCCCGACCGGCTCATAGCGGAACGGCTTGGAGCTGTCGATCTCGCGGTGAAACGCCACCACGAGGGAGTCTAGGACAGCCGGTTCGTTTCCTTAGCCCAGTCGAGCTCCGCGCAGAAGTGCCTCAGCATGTCGGCGAACTCCTCGCTGACCGGCGGTGCCTGGCTGACCGAGCCCGTCTTGGCGCGTGGGAACGCAGCCACGGCGTTTGCGTAGCCCTCGTCGGTCCACTGCAGGCACCCCTCGTGCTTCACGAACAGAAGCGGGATGTCCAGCTGAGCCAGGACGTCGTCGATCGGCCCGACGTCGATCGTCTCGGCCATCAGGCGCTGAATGGTTGACGCTGGGGCGCGCTCGAGGATCTCGTCGACGAGGGCCTCGTCGTAGGAGCCGCCGGTGAACTGCCCGAGCCCATAGAGCACGAA
>Ga0081538_10002655_pt1 | contig 17257 bp, 16 predicted proteins | sample TabmetS5T2R1_FD_71022 | JGI IMG/M metagenome (GOLD analysis project Ga0081538, IMG submission 71022) | Tabebuia heterophylla rhizosphere microbial communities from the University of Puerto Rico - S5T2R1 | ecosystem: Host-associated > Plants > Roots > Rhizosphere ... | reverse complement strand
CCGTTCTCCCTCTGGTCGCGGTGTTGTTGGGCTCGCCTCCCGGCGGCCGCGGTCTCGTCCTCGAGCTGGCGTCGGCGCTGGGGATCGTGGCGCTGACACTGCTGGGGCTGCAGCTGGCCCTGCCGGCGCGGCTGGGCATGGTGGCCCGGCCGCTGGGCGCGGAGGTGGCGATCCGCCTGCACCGGCACATGGCGGACGTACTGGTGGCGGCGATCGCGGCCCACGTGGCGCTGGTCGTGGTCGGCGACCCGTCAAACCTGGCGCTGTTCGACCCCCTGGGGGCGCCCTGGCGGGCGCAGGCGGCGGTGGCCTCGTGTGTCGCGCTCGGGGCGCTGATCGCGACCTCCGTGCTGCGGCGCCGGCTGCGGCTGACGTACGCGCGCTGGCGCGGGCTCCACAACGCGCTCGGGATCGGGGCGCTTGCGCTCGGCCTGTTGCACGCGATTGGAGTCGATCGCTATCTGACGTCCTGGCCCACCGGGCTGGTGGCGACCGGGCTGGCTGGTGTAGGGGTCCTCGGGCTGATCGAGCTGCGCTTACTGCGTCCCCGCCGGCTCGCCCGCCGCCCCTACGTCGTCGACCGGGTGGAGGGCGAGCGCGGCGGCGCGACCACCCTTGCCCTGCGGGCCGACGGCCACCGGGGACACCACTTCCGGCCCGGCCAGTTCGCCTGGCTGAAGCTGGCCGACGCCCCGCAGGCGCTGGTCGAGCACCCCTTTTCGTACTCCTCGAGCGCGAGTCGCCCCGAACGGCCGACGTTCACGATCAAGGCCTACGGCGACTTCACCAGCCGCGTCCCGCGGCTTCGGCCGGGCACCCGCCTGCTGCTCGACGGTCCGCACGGCTCCTATAGAGCGCGCCGGCACGCGGACCGGTTCGTGCTGATCGCCGGCGGCATCGGCATCACCCCGGTCATCAGCCTGCTGCGGAGCGCCGCCGACGCCGGCGACCGGCGCCCGTTCCTGCTCCTCTACGGCAGCCTGCGCTGGGAGGAGGTCATCTTTCGGGAGGAGCTCGAGCGCCTCCAGCAGCGCCTGGACCTACGTGTCGTGCACGTGCTCACCGAGCCCCCGCGGGACTGGCCGGGCGAGAAAGGATTCATCGACACCGACCTGCTCGCGCGGCACCTGCCCGCCGACCCGCGCCGCTCCGACTTCTTCCTCTGCGGGTCACCGCCCATGCTTGCCGCCGCCCTCGCCGGGCTCGAAAGCCTCGGCGTGGCGCCCGAACACGTCCATGCCGAGCAGTTCGTAAGCGTCTAACCCCGAGGAGTACACGATGAATCACGACGAGACCCGCTGGATGACCACCGCCGTCGAGCTCTGGTGCCTGCTGGCCGCGGTCGCCTTCGCGGCGCTGCAGAGCGCCTGACCCCCACCCACCGAGCGCTGACCCCCACACACCATGCCCCCCACAACGACCACCCATCCGCCGCCGTCGACGCTGCGGCGTCGGCTCGCCGCCCTGCGCCCCGGGCGACCAACCGCCATCGCGTGCGCCATCGCCATCGCGCTGGCGGGCGTCGGCCTCGACGCCCAGCAGCCGGACAACGGCACGGCCCACGCTGACCGCGGGGCGGAGCACCGCCCATAGGCCGACGGAGGCGCCCGTCGCGCTCCGGCTCGACGAGCCTGGCCGGCCAGCGAGCGGTCGCACCACCGGGCCCTGCGTTATCGGACGACGACGTAGTGCGCCACCTCGTGGTGCTCGCGGCGAATCTGGTCCGGGCTGATCTCGGCCTGCTCGAGCACGCTCAGTCTGCGCGGGTCGCGGGCAGCCGCCTCCGAGGCCCACCTCGATGGCCAGAGGTTGACGATCAGAAAGCCACTGTCTGTCTTTGCGCCGGCGTGCATGATCAGGCCGTGATCGCGGCCGACCGCAGACATCGCGCTTGAGTGCTCGCGGTAGTCGTCGGGAAGCTGGTCGGGGTCGCCGCAAAAGCGGGTGATGGTGAGGTATGCGGCGCCCCGTGCCGGCGCCGGGTCCGTCTGACGCTCGCCGACTGCAGCGAGAGCGTCCTCGATGGTCAGCTCGCCGCTGCGGACGCGATAGAGCTCGAACGGGTCGTGGCGGTGGAGATGTGGCGGCCCGCCGCCCGGAGGGAAGCGGACGTGGAGCGCTGCCAGCTCGCCGCCGGTCTGCTCGCTCGTCAGCTTGAAGGCGATCCGCTCGCTTCCCACCGTGAGCTCTTCTGCGGGCGCGGACCTCCGAGTGTGCATCGTCGTCGTCATTCCGGACGTTCCTTTCACGTCAGCAGCTAAGACAGGTTGCCTGTCTATCTCCGGGCAGCTAGAATAGACAGGCTTCCTGTCCAATGTCAAGCAGCCTCCCGAACACCTCCGCCCGAGGCCGTCCTGCGAACTTGGCGATCCTGCTGCGAGAGCCGTTCCGGGTCGGGTCTGAGGTGCTCCACCGGCGTTTCGCTGAACGCGGCCACCCCGACGTCCGGCCGCCCCACGGACACGTCATGCAGTTCCTCGATGACGAGGGGACCACGGTCAGCGTGCTGGCCAAGCGGGCACAGATGACGAAGCAGTCGATGGCGGAGCTCGTCGCCCACCTCGAGCGTCTCGGCTACGTCGAGCGGGTGCCCGACCCCAGCGACCGGCGCGCGAAGCTGGTCCGGGCCACGCGGCGCGGAGAGCAGCTCTACGCGATCGCTCGCGAGGTCGTAGCGCAGATCGAAGCCGAATGGACCAGGCGGCTCGGCAAGGCCAAGATGCGCCAGCTGCGCGCCCTACTCGAGGAGCTCAACGCGGCCCTATGAGCGGCCACGCGGATTCGAAATCAACCATCTAACCGAAGGTGAAGACGTACGCCTCGACGCCGCGCTCGTGGAACGTGATCTCGAACGTGCGCTCTTCCACGGCCCCCGGCTGGCGGACGAGCTGGTACATGCGATCGTCGTCGAGGTGGCCGTTGCCATCGGCGTCGGCGTCGACTCCGTGGGCGGCGCCCGGACCCTCGCCGTCGATGAGCACGCGGAACGGAACCGGTTCACCCTTCCCCGCTCGTCGCAGCACGAGGTGGAGGTCGCGGGCCTGGAAGCGGAAGAGGATCCGCCCGTCGGCCGCGTTCAGGCTGACGCGGTCTCGCTCCAGCGTCCAGTCGCCGGAGAGCGCCCACTGATTGAGATTCAGGCGGTCGGGGGCGGCGTAGACACGCGCCTCCCCGAGCCCGACGTCGCCCGGCGACGCGAAGTTCCCGGTGCGCTCGTAGCCCAGGTACGTCTCCGGGCTGTTCAGGCGGCCCCAGTCTGCCTCGGCCTCGTCACGCTCGCCGTCCACGGTGACCAGGTCCTGCGGCGCGAGACCCAGCAGCTGTTGGATCACTCGCTCGGACTCCTCGTACCGCCCTTCGCCGAAGTGGTGGTCGCGAATGACTCCGTCGCGGTCGACGAAGTACAGGGCGGGCCAGTAGTTGTTGCTGAACGCGCGCCAGATCTCGTAGTGGTTGTCGACGGCGACCGGCCAGTCGATTCCTCTGGCCTTCACTTCCCGACGCACGCTGTCGAGGTTCTGCTCGAACTCGAACTCCGGCGTCTGTATGCCGACCACGACGAGCCCGTGGTCACGGTACTTCTCCGCCCAGGCGCGGATGTGCGGGAGCGTGCGGAGCCAGTTGATGCAGGTGTACGTGCCGAAGTCGATTAGGACGACACGGCCTTTGAGGCCGGCCGGCGTCAGCGGCTCGGAGTTGACCCACTCGGTCGCGCCGGCGAGAGACGGCATCCTGCTCTCGCGCTGAAGGATCGTTCTCATAAGAAGCCTTTCGCTTGGGTGAAGTGAGCTCGGGAGGGTTGCGCTCCGGCGGCTGGATCGCGCCCGGGGATTGCCTGGTCGACACCCGGGCCGGGGCGCGGAGGGTCCTTTTCAGCCCCGCGCCGGCGTTCGTGACTGCGCGCTGAGCCGGCCGACCCACGGAAGGTGGAAGTGGCGGTGCGCCTGATGCTCCGGGGCGACCGCGGCGTCCTCGCTCGCGCGCACGAACGCCCACGTCAGGACCGTGCCGATCGCGCCCAGGCCCACGAGCAGCCACATGGAGGCCGACTGGGCCGACGCGAACGCGGCCGAGTCGACCTGGCCCGCGTGCGGGTTGTCGTCGAGCTCGACCTGAAAGACGGCGCCCGCGGCCGCGACCGTGATCGCGCCCGCCAGCACTCGGTTCATCGCCAGCACGCCGGCCGCGATGCCCGCCTTCGCCTGCGGCATGGCCGTCATCGCTGCCGTCGACATGGGCGCATAGACACAGCCCAGAGAGATCCCGAACAGCAGGTACCCCGGGAATAACAGCCCGTAGCCGCTCGAGGCGTCGACCTGCGCGAGGACGACCAGACCAGCGGTACCAAGCGCCATGCCGACGGTCATGAGGGGACGAACGCCGAACCGCGCCATCAGGCGTCCGCCCAGCGGCGAGATCGCGATCATCGGCGCCGTCAGCGGCAGGATCAGCACGCCGGTCTCCAGCGCGCCGTGGCCGAGCCCGGACTGCAGGTACTGCGGCTGCAGGAACATCAGCGCCCAGTAGCAGCCGATCAGACAGAACCCGGCGGCGCTGGCTCCAAAGTACGGACCGTTGCGGAACAGGTCGAACTCGACAATCGGCGACCGGACGTGGTGCTCGATGAACCAGAACGCCACCAAGAGCCCAAGCCCGGCCGCGAAAACGCCGAGGGTGGCGACCGAAGTCCATCCCCAGGTCTTGCCCTGCACGAGCGCGATCACGATCGCGGCCAGTCCAAGGCCCACCGTGATCACGCCTGGAACGTCGATTCGGCTCGCCGTCTCGTCGCGCTGCTCGGCGGTGGACGCGAGCACGAGCACCACGCCGAGCAGGCAGAAGGGCAGGTTCAGCCAGAAGAGCCAGCGCCAGCTGACCGCTTCGAGCAGGGCGCCGCCGACGAGCGGTCCCACCCCCAGCGCGAGCGCCGACACACCGGCCCAGATGCCCAGCGCGCGGGCGCGCTCGCCAGCCGGGAAGACGGCCGAGACGATCGCGAGCGACAGCCCCGCCAGGGCCGCGCCGCCCAGGCCCTGCAGGACGCGTCCGGCGACCAAAACCTCCTCCGACCCGGACATCGCCGCCACCGCCGACCCGCCCGCAAACGCCGCCATGCCGATCAGGAACACCCGCCGCCGCCCGAGGATGTCGCCCAGGCGGCCCGCGCTGACCACCAACGACGCCAGCACCAACAGATAAGCGTTGACGACCCACTGCAGCCCGGCGGTGGTGGCCTTCAAGTCGCGCGCAATCTCCGGGAGCGCGACGTTGATCACCGTCGAGTCGAGCATCAGCACGAACAGCCCCATGCAGGCCCCGACCAGGGTCCACCAGCGGCGGTTCGCGTCGTTCAGGCCGGGAAGCGCGCCGATGCGCGCGGCAGGGGCAGCCACCACGCAATCATCGCGGACCGCGCCGCCCCGGGGTGCGTCAAGAGCTTGCCGACAACCGCGCACGGCTCGTAGGATCGGCCCGCATGGCGGAGTACGTCCTGGATCATCACCTGGAAGGTGAGCGCGCGCGGCTGGCGTTGATGTCGCGATTGCTTGACCCGATGCATCGCCGGCACATCGGTTCGCTCGGCGTCGGTCCCGGCGCTCGGGCACTCGAGGTCGGGTGCGGCAACGGCTCGATCTCGGCCTGGCTCGCCGAGCGGGTCGGCCCACGCGGCCGGGTGGTCGCCGTCGACCTCGACCTGTCGCTCGTCGACGCGCAGGGGCCGAATCTCGAGCTGCGCCAGGGCGACATCGTCGCCGGCCCGGTCGATCCCGGCGACTTCGACCTCGTGACGGCGCGAGCGGTGCTGCACCACGTCACGGACATCGAGGCGGCGATACGGAACCTCGCCGCCAGCTTGGCGCCAGGCGGCGCGATCCTGCTGGTCGAGCCGGACTTCCTGCCGGTCAGCGTCGCCGAGCCGCCGGAGGTCCGAGCGTTCTGGAACGGCTGGCTCGCGTGGTCGCGCGACCAGGGGATCGACTACCACGTGGGTCGCACACTGGCCCCGCGGCTCGCGGCGGTGGGCCTCGAGCAGGTCGCGGGCACGGCGGAGACCGCTGTGTACAACGGGGGCTCTCCGTGGGCGACCTACTGGATCCAGACGGTCGTCGAGCTGCGCGACAAGCTCTTGCACTCGGGCAAGCTCGACGACCAGCTCATCGACCGCTTCCTCGGGCACTGCGCCGACCCGCGCTGGTGGACGCAGACCATCGCGTTCACCGCGGTGCACGCCCGTGCTCCCGGCGGCTGAGTGGCGGCCGATCGCGCCGTTGATCGGCGGGTTGCGCTACCCGTCGCCGCGGCGAGCGAAGCCGCCGTCGTAGCGCGGGGAGCCCTAGCACTCGGCGGCGGCCAGCGCGCGGGCCGCCGCGACCACCTCGATGACGAGCGTCGCGAGGTGCTCTGTGCGGGTGCCGGGGTGCAGGATGCAGGCGCGTAGCGTCTCGCGACCATCGAACACGGTTCCCGTGATGAAGGCGCGACCCCGCGCCTGAACCGCCTCGGGTAAGGCGCGGTTGATGTCGTCGAGCCGGGCGGCCGGACAGCCCGGCGGGCGCGCGCGGAAGGCGACGATGGAGGTCTCGGGGGCGGCGGCAAGCTCGAGCTCCCGCTCCCGCTCGACCATCGTCGCCAGCTCGCGGGCGAGCCGGTTGGCGCGCGTCACCTGCGCGGCGATGCCGGCGCGTCCGCGCGCGGCGATCGTCGCCCACGTCTTGAGCGCGCGGAACGGGCGCGTCTGCTCGAGCCCGTACTCCGCGAAGGTGCCGACCGCCGCGTTGGCGTCCTGGCGCAGATACGGCGGGATCAGGCTGAACGCGTCGCGCAGGTCGTCGCCGCGCCGCACGAGCGCACACCCGGCGTCGACGGGAACGCCGAGCCACTTGTGCGGGTCTAGGGCCAGCGAGTCGGCCCGCGCCATGCCGTGGAAGCGAGCGGCGATCGCCGGGTCGAGCACACCGAACGCGCCGTAGGCCCCGTCGACGTGGAACCAGAGCCCCTCGGCGGTCGCGACCTCGGCGAGCGCCTCGAGCGGGTCGATCGCGCCGGTGTTTACGGTGCCGGCCGAGCCGACGAGCAGCGCCGGTACGGCGCCGTTCGCGCGATCGGCGGCGATCGAGGCGCGCAGCGTCGCGGCGTCGAGGCGGCCTCCCTCGATCGGCACGTCGCGCATGGACTCGCTACCGAGGCCGAGCAGCTCGAGGGCGCGTCGGATGCAGCTATGGGCCTCGGCCGGGACGTAGGCGACCAGCGGTGGGGCGCCGCTCAGGCCACCGCTGCGCGCGTCGCGGCCGACGGTCGCCAGCGCGCGGCCCCGAGCGCCCGCGAGGCAGACGATCGTCGCGACGGACGCGCCACTCGTGAGAAGGCCGGCGCCCGGGGAGTGCGGAAAGCCGACGAGCTCGGCCAGCCAGCGCACCACAGCGCGCTCGAGGTAGACGTCGGCATGGTCGCCGGCGACGACGCTCGGGTTCATCGCCGCGGCCGCAAGCGAAGCAGCGACGCCGGCGAGAGAGGGCGGCGGATTGACCCAACCGAAGAAGGCCGGGTGGCCGTTGCCCATGGCGTGCGGCAGGACGTCGCGCAGCGTGGTCGCGACCAGGTCGTCCAGCGGGGCCGCCCGCTCGGGCAAAGGCAGCTCGAGCAGCCGCTCGCGCAGCGCGTCGGGAGGCGGCTGCCAGACCGGACGCGACGGCACCTCGGCGAGGTAGTCCGCGACGCCGTCCAGCAGCGCATGGCCGGCGTGGCGGAAGCCCGGAATGTCGTCCGCTCGCCCGGCGGGCGTGTCCGGTCCGCTCACATCGCAAGCATAGGTTGCGGGCCTGCTTGCGCTGCGGCTGCTGTGCCCGGGACGCGGCGGCGTGGTCGCGTCGGAGCGCTGACCGTGAAGAGGGGCGCCCGCTCAGCGTGACCGGTCGAATTCGGCCGCGACGGCACGCAGGTGGGCCTCGAGATCCGTAAGGAGTTCGCGGACGCCGGGCGAGAGCCGCGTGCCGGCGCGGGTGATGATCGCGAAGGTGTCGTAGAGCGCCGGGCTGAACGACGCCGTGCTGAGCCCCTCGGGGTAGTACGGAGCGTGGGTGTAGGCGCTGGGGAGGTATGTGTCGCCGATGCCGGCCGCCACCAGCCGCAGAGCGATGTCCTTCAGCTCCACCTCGACCTTCGGCTGCAGGCGAACCCCGAGGGCCTGTGCGCGCTCGGCGAGCTGGCGGCGGATCGGGTCGTTCTCGGCGGACTCGGCGTCGTAGAACACCAGTGGCGTCGCGGCGAGTCGCTCGATCGTGGCCGGCTGTCGCGTGCGCTCGGGCGAGGCGCTCACGTACAGCACCTCGTCGCGCACGATCGGGCGCACACCGAGCTTGTCGTCGTCGATCGGCAGGAGCACGACGCCGGCCTCGAGCTCGCCGCGCCGGACGCGCTCGGCGATCGCCGAGGAGTTGCGGCCCACGAGCCGCACCGACACGTCGGGACGGCGGCGCAGGAACGCGGCCACGAGCTCATCCACCCGCCACGCGGAGGGCTCCCCGAAGATGCCGGCGGCGACCGTGCCGCCCCGGAGCGCGGTGAGCTCGCCGACGCTGTCGGCGGCGTCCTCGACGGCGCGCAGGCTCCGGGCGGCATGCTCGGCGAAGGCGCGGCCCGCGTCGGTGGCGACCACTCCGCGTCCGGCGCGGACGAACAGGTCCGTGCCGAGCGCCTGCTCGAGCTTGCGGATCTGCTCGGCGACCGCGGGCTGGGAGACGCGCAGGGCCTCGGCGGCGGCGGTGAAGGAGCCGAGTTCGAGCGCCGCGCAGAAGCAACGGATCTGCTGAAACGACAAAAGCTCAGCCTTTGACTGCACCAGGCAAACAAGCCTACCTTGGCGGCTAGCGGCAGCGGATCATGGGCCGATGGGGCGCGACGTGGTGATCGTCGGCGGCGGCATCGCCGGACTCTCCGCCGCTTGGTGGCTGCGCCACCGCGACGTCCTGCTGTTAGAGGCCGGCGACCGTCTCGGCGGGCGCATCCGCTCGGATCCGTGCGGCGAGTACTGGCTCAACTACGGGGCCCACCTGTTCCCGGGGCCAGGCTCGCTCGTCGACGAGATGGCCCGCGACTGCGGCCTGGAGACCGTGCCGGTCACCGGCAGCATGATGGGGCTCGCGGTGGGCTCAACGCTTCTCGCCAGCGGGCGCGTGGAGACCTATCCGTTCCGGGTGCCGCTTTCCGTGCGCGACCGGATCGCCTTCGCTAGGGCAGGCCTCAAGGTCAAGCGCGCGGTCGCCCGGTACCACCGGCTCGACCAGCGCCAAGGCTTCGAGGACGACCGTACCTTCGGTGAGTTCCTCGGCCCGCTGCCCCCCGCCGTGGGTCAGATCTTCTCGTGCGCGGCGCACCGCGCCACGGCGGAGCTGTTCGCGCTGTCGGCCGGCTCCGGGATCGGGCTGTTCGCGCTCGTATGGGGCGGCAAGCGCTCGCTGATCGCGCGCAATCTGCTGGGCGGATCCGGTCAGCTGCCGGCCGCGCTCGGTCGCGAGCTGGGCGATCGCGCGCGCACGCATTGCCGCGTGCACGCGATACGGCGTGATGCGGGCGACCTCGTCGTGCACTACGACGGCGGCGAGGTGAGCGCGCGCCATGTCATCGTCGCCGTGCCGGCGCCACAGGCGGCGCCGCTCGTCGCGCCGGTGGCCGGGCGGGCCGCGGCCGCGCTGTCGCAGCTGACCTACGGCTCGTTCCTCAGCGTGGCTGTCCGGACGTGCGAAACCACCGCGATGCCCTACGACGACGTGTACGCCATGGCCACCCCCGGCCGCGTGTTCGACATGTTCACCAACCAGGCGCACGCCCTGCGCCGCGCCGGCCCGCGCCTCCCCGGCGGAAGCCTGATGCTGTTTGCGGGCGCCCGCGCGGCCGCCGCGCTGATGCGCGAGAGCGACGAGCGGATCGTCGAGCGTTTCCTCGCGGACCTGCACCAGCTCTATCCGCAGACGCGCGGGATGATCGCCGGCGCCACGGTGCACCGTTGGGCGCTCGGCAACGTATACGCCCGCCCCGGGCGCAGTCACCTCCAGGCGCCGCTGGAGGGCCCGCTGGGCGCGGACGAGAACTTGCACTTGGCGGGCGACTACTTCGCCGCGCTGGGAAACATCGAGGCCGCCGCGCGCGCCGGAGTGGCGGCCGCCGAACGCATCGACGCCCGGATCCGAGAGGTGACCTATGTCTGAGCCCTTCCACGGGGTGCTGCCCGCACTGATCACGCCTTTCAGCGACGATGGCGGCGCGATCGACACCGACGCGCTCGCCGAGATCGTCGACCGCCTGATAGACGCAGGCGTCGCCGGACTCGTGCCCGGCGGGAGCACCGGCGAGTTCACCACGCTCAGCCATGCCGAGCGCCGGAAGGTAGTCGAGACCACGGTGGAAGCCGCCGCCGGGCGCACCCCCGTCGTCGCGGGCACCGGCGCGCTGTCGACGCGCGAGACCGTCGAGCTGAGCCTCCACGCCCAAGACGCGGGAGCGGCCGCGGTGATGATCGTCCCGCCGTTCTACGACGCGCTCTCGTGGCGCGAGCTGCTCGCGCACTACACGGCCGTCGCGGACGCGATCGGCATCCCGATCATGTACTACAACCTCCCGAGCGCCTCGGGGGTCAAGCTCACTGCCGCGCAGCTTCGCGAGCTCCCGGTCACCTGCCTCAAGGACACCGGCGGGGACGCCGTCGCGGCCACCGAGTTGGTTCAGACCGAAGGGCCGACTCTGCTCAACGGGTGGGACACGCTCACGTTTGCGGCGCTCGCCGCCGGCGTCCGCGCGGTGGTCTGGGGCGCCGCGTCGATTGTCCCCGAGCAGTGCGTCGAGCTGCACCGCCTGCTGATCGACGACATCGACCTCCCCGCCGCCCGCGAGTTGTGGGCCCGGCTCTGGCCGCTCTGCCAGTTCCTTGAGAGCCAGAGCTACCCGGCCGCGGTCAAGACCGCATGCGGGCTCATCGGCGACACCACCGGCCCGGTGCGCGCCCCGCTCCTACCGCTCGACGACGCCGCGACCGGCGAACTGGTCGCCCTGCTGGAACGCGCCACCCTCGCCGCGGCGACACGATAGGCCGGTACGTTCCTGCCGGTCAGGGCTTTCGCAGTGTGCGGAGATGGCGTCGGGGCACAACAAGCGGCTGGTCCGTCGCGCGCTCGTAGAGATCTACACGAAGGGCGATCTCGAGCTCGCGGAGGAGCTGGTCCACCCCGACTTCGTCGATCACGAGCCCGCGCACGCGGAGCTTCCGACAGGCCCCGAGAGCGTGAAGGAGACGGTCCGGCATCTCCAGAGCACGTTCGGGGAGCTTCGCTTTGAGGTCGAGGGCGAGATCGCCGAGGGCGACAAGGTCGTCCAGCTAGTGACCATGAGCGGACGCCAAATCGGCCCGCTCATGGGTGGCGAGCCCACGGGCAAGGAGTTCGCCGTGCGGCACGTGTACATCTGGCGGATCGCCGACGGCAGGATCGTCGATCACTGGGGAAGCCGCGACGATCTCGGCCTTCTCGGGCAGCTCGGGCTGCTGCGGACCGGGAGGGAGCCCTAGGCGGGGTAACCCCGCCAACGGCGGATGCGGCGCGCCGAACGTCGGATGCTGGTCATGGTTCGCCGCTTGCGGGGTCGCCGGGTGCCTGCAGCGGCTTCTCGTACACCTCGAGGTCGCACGGGGTGGCCAGCAGCGGAGCGAGGTGGGCGTGGGCGTCGTCTACGCCGGTCGTGTGGATGAGCCGGTAGCCGCGCCGGCCATACCACGCCTTGAGGAACTCCTTGCTCGGATGACGCCAGGCGCGCGGGACGAGCAGCTCGAGCTGGATCGCTCGCCGTCCGCGCTCGCGGGTGTGCCCTTCGGCGAAATCGACGAGGGCCCGGCCGACCCCGGTGCCGCGCTGATCAGGTGCGGCAACGAGCATCCCGAACTCGCTCGCGTCGTCGGAGACGTCGTGGACCCGGACGCCACCCACGATGTGTCCATGCCGCGTGGCGACCGCGATCTGCCGAGCCCGGATCAGCTCGGCCAGCTCGGACGTCGTGGTCCGGGTGGCCCCGTCGCGCCAGAGGCCGCTCTCGGCGGTCGCATAGACCGTGTTGATGAGACCCGTCAGGTGATCGACGAGCCCGGCATCGCGGCCGGCCCCGGCATTCAGCAGCCTTACGGCAATCTGGTCGTTCGTGCTCATGGGTCCAGGATCCTCGGCCCAATCGAGCGATGCAATACATAGTTCTCACTGAAGCGATCGTGTTCTACGATCGTTGGTGTGGAACTTCGGCAGCTGAGAGGCGTGGAGGCGGTGGCGCGGCAGCGCCACTTCACCCGCGCCGCGGAGGAGCTCCACGTCGCCCAGTCCGCGCTGTCGCACCAGATCCGACGCCTCGAAGACGAGCTGGGCACGCCGCTGTTCGAGCGAACCAGCCGCCGCGTCACGCCGACCGAGGCCGGACAGGCCATCGCCGCTCGAGCCCGCCGCGTCCTCGCGGAAGTGGACGCCGCCCGCGCGGAAGTCGACGAGCTTCGCGGCGTCCTACGCGGGCGCATCTGGATCGGACCGCTCCTGCCCGCCGGCGACCTCGACGTCCCCGGGCTGCTCGCACGCTTCAGCCAAGCCCACCCCGGCGTCGAGGTCGGCCTCCGCGAGGGCATCGCCGCCGACATGCTGCGCCTTCTCGCCGTCGACGAGCTCGACGCCGCCTTCTGCCTCCTGGCCGGCGAGATCCCCGACGCATTGGCCGTCGAGCCACTGACCTACGACGAGGTGGTCGCCGCCTTCGCCCCCGGCCGCGCCCCCTCGGCTCCACACGTCAGCGTCGCCGACCTCGGCCAGGGTGCGATCGTCGCGCCGCGGCGCGGCTCGGCCATCACCTCCATGCTGCACCGGCTGTTCGCCGACGCCGGCGTGTCGCTCCGCCTCGCCCTCGAGAGCGGCGACCCGTTCCTGCTCCGCTCGCTCGCCGCCCGTGGCTTCGCCACGGCGATCCTGCCGCGGTCGCTCGCCGCCCTCGAGGGACCGACCGTCGAGGTGCGAAGCCTCCACCCCGCGGTACACCTGCCGGTGGCGCTCGTCTGGCGCCGCGACCGCAACGCTCCCCCCGCGGCGCGGGCGTTCATCGAATTCGTCCGGCGCGACACAGCCATCACCGGATAACAGCGCATCGCCCGCTGGCTCCCCGGGCGCGGAGCGGCGCACCCGGCTATCCGTGCAGCACCTGATGAGCGAACCGCACCGCCAGCGCGCCGTCGCCCACCGCGCCGGCCACGCGCTTGGTTGCCCCGGCGCGGACGTCGCCCGCCGCGAAGATTCCCGGCCACCCCGTTTCGAGGAGATGCGGTTGCCTGTCGGTCGAGGCCCAACGGTTCGGCCCCGAGCAGGACGCCGCACCATCGCCGCATCTGATGTATCCGGCCTCGTCGAGCTCGAGCATCATGTACACCGCCTCGGTGCACGGGTCGGCTCCGATCATCACGAACACGTCCGCCACCGGGACACGCTCGACGCTCCCGTTGGACCGGGTCAACAGATCCGCGTGCTCCAGGCGGCCGTTGCCGTGGACGGCGCTGACCTCGGTCCCGCTGACGACCTCGATGTTCGGACGCGTTTGGATGCGCTCGAGGAGGTAACGCGACATCGTCGACACCAAGCTTTCGTCCCGGATGACCATGCGGACGCTGCGTGCCGCGCGGGAGAGGTGCAGGGCCGCCTGGCCGGCCGAGTTGCCGCCGCCGACGACGATCACGTCCTCGTCGCGGCATCGCTCGGCGTCGGCCGGCATGGCCGCGTAGTAGACGCCGGCGCCGGTGAACCGGTCGGCGTTGGCGGCCGCGAGCGTCCGCCAGCGCGCGCCGGTCGCGACCACGACCGTGCGCGCGAGCGCGTGCTGCCCGTCGTCTAGGTCGATGCGGACCAGTCCCTCCGGCCCGCGCGCGAGCTCGACCGCGCGGTGGAAGCTCGACAGCACCGCGTCGAATCGCCGCGCCTGGAGCGTCGCCTTGCGCGTCAGCTCGGTGCCCGAGATGCCGGTGGGAAACCCGAGGTAGTTCTCGATCCGTGTGCTCGTGCCGGCCTGCCCACCGGGTGCCCAGGCTTCGGCCACGAGCGTCCGCAGCCCTTCAGAGCCGCCATAGACGGCGGCCGCGAGCCCGGCGGGTCCGCCGCCGAGCACGACTAGGTCGAACCGCTCGCCGTCGATCTCGGCACGCAGGCCGAGCTCGCGGGCCACCTGCGCGGCCGAGGGGTTGCGCAGCACGGCGGTGTTGCGGACGAGTAGCGGCGTCTCCTCGCGCGGGATCTGCAGCCAGTCGAGCATCGCCGCGCTCTCCGCATCGGTGTCGACGTCATACCACCGCACCGGCATGAGGTTCCGCTCGAGCAGATCGCGGACCTCGAACGCCCGGCGTGACTCCCGCGACGCAATGAGCCGGAGCACCCCGTACCCGTGTCGTGCGTGCCACTCCCTGCGCGCCGTCATCGTGCGAAGGACGAGCTCGGCGAACTCGGGCCATGACGCGAGCATCCTCCGCAGCGCTGAGCGGTCGAAGGCGATCACGTCGGTCGGTTCGTCCGCAACGCACTCGGCGATGGCCGGTTCGCCGGTGAAGGTCGCGATGTCCCCCAGGAACGTTCCGGCATCCGCCTCGGCGACCCACATGTCCTTTCCTGGCTTGCGATCCAGGACCCGGACTCTTCCGCGCTCGATGACCAGGAATGGCGCGTCGCGCTGCCCCTGCTCATACAGCGTCTCCCCGGTCGCGAACGACCGGCGCGTGCCCGCCTTCGCCAGCCGCTCGAGCTTCTGCTCCGACATGCGCGGGTACATCACCTCGTCGGCGAGGTCGGGAAAGCTCTCGGCGCGGATCTGCCTGGTGGTGGTGTCCTCGATCGCCACGGTCTCTTCAGAGGAGTAGCAGACCGGCGCGGCGACCTGCGCGGTCGCTCCGCGCGCGCGGAGTCGTGAACCGGTTGACGCGGCGGATGGGTCGGTACAGAACGTCAGTCGGTAATGATCTGCTCTCGATCGCGTGCGCTCGGCAGCGAGAAGTCTCTCGGCAGTCATCGCCACCTTGGCCCTCGTGTCCGTTGGCGGCGCCGACGCGACCGCCTCCGGCGCGACCAAGCCGATCCGGATCGGGGCCGTCTTCAGCGAGACGGGCAGCTTTGCGTCGATCGGCTCCCCGGGCCTCGCCGGTATGCGGCTGGCTGCGGCTGAGATCAACGCCCGGGCCCGCGTGCTGGGCCGGCACGTGAAGATCGTTGCCGCCGATAGCCGAAGCAAGCCGCGGGCGGTCGCCCGAGCGGTCAGGCGGCTGATCCACAAGAAGGGCGTGGTGGCGCTCGGCGGCCTCAATGACTCGACGCTCGCCCTGGCTGCGGGACCGGTCGCGCAGCGCGCCCGTATCCCGTTCGTCACCGCAGGCGCCACGCTGCCGACACTCCCCAATCGGGTTGGGAACACGTTCTTCATGGCGGCGTACGGGGACGACGCGCAGGCGCGCGCGGTGGCCGACCTCGCTCGCACCGACCTCCGGGCGCGGTCCGCGTTCATGCTCGTCGACCGCGGAGCCGACTTCACGCGTGCACTGGCGCGCTTTTTCCGCAAGCGCTTCGTCGCTCGTGGGGGAACGATCGCCGGTCAGCTTTCGTACGCTTCGGGCGAGCGTGACTTCGCCGCGGCGATGGCGCGCATCCGCGCCCAGCAGCCGCTGCCCGACGTCCTCTTCTTCTCCGCGTTGCCTTCCGAGGCCGGCCGGCTCGTCCGCGAAGCACGCGCCGCCGGCCTCACGCAGCCGATCCTCTCGGGGGACGGCTTCGATACCCCGCTCATCGGTCAACAGGCGGGCGCTCTCGCCGACGACGTCTACTACGCGACCCACGTCGCGCTCGACAGCACCGCACCGCGGATCCGACGCTTCGTCGCCGCCTACCGCAAGCGGTACGGCCGCCCGCCCCAGAACGCGTTCGCCGCTCTCGGCTACGACACGATGCGGCTGCTCGCCGACGCGATTCGCCGCGCCCGCTCGGCCGAGCCGCGCGCGATCCGGCGGGCGCTCGCGGCCACGCGCCGCTTCAAGATGATCACCGGGACGATCTCTTACGCGCCGGGGCGCCGCGTCCCGGTGAAACCCGTGGCTATCGTGCGCGTCCAGGACGGCGGGCCGAGCTTCTACCGCACCGTGACTCCGCGCTAGCTCGTGGTGGCCTCGGGCGCCGGCGGCGCCTCGGGTGTTGCGGGCGCCTCCGGCTCCGCGGTCGGGGCGGGCGCCGCGGGCTGCTGGCGTCCTCTCGAGATCGCCATCGTCGAGCCAGCCGCTCCGGCGCCCAGCGCCGCCAGCGTCCATCCCAGCCCGCTGCGTTCGAGTCCGAGCGCGGAGTCGAGCGACGGCGCGCCGGGACCGGTCTCGGTCAGAGCCAACGCCGCGGCGGCCAGCAGCACCTCGTGCTCGCCGGTTGCGGGCTTGATGCCCTCGTTCCAGACCGCGGTACGCAGCGCGGTGATCATGACCGCGGTCAGGCCTGCGGCGGCGACCGGAGTGCACAGGCCAAGCGCAATGAGAACGCCGCAGCCGGCCTCCGTCGAGCCGGCGGCCAAGGCGTTGCGCTTGCCCGGCCGCAGCCCCAGGGACTCGAAGAACTGCCCGGTCCCGTCCGGGCCATGGCCGCCGAACCACCCGAACAGCTTCTGGGTGCCGTGGACGAAGAAGGTGCCGCCGATGGTCAAACGAACCAGAAGTCTCCCGAGATCCATGGCGGCGCATTATCCGCGATTGGAGGCTTTCCCGTCGCTCGGACGAACCGGGCCCCTCGTTGACGCCGTCAGGGCAAGACCCCTAGGTTAGGCCGCAGGCTCGATACCTCTACCGATCCCCACTGGACGCGACGACCATGTCGCCCCGGCGTGAAACACGCCGCCTGCAGGCACGACGCGCCCGGCACGGTGTGGGTGCCGACGTCCCGTAGCGGTTGCGATTTGGCACGATCTCGCAGGTGACCAGCACACCCGCCGCGGCGCAGCACCTGCGCGACCTCGCGCTGCTGCGCCGCGTCCGCGACCGGATCGACCGGGAGTACGCGCAGCCGCTGGACGTCGAGGCGCTCGCCCGCGGCGCTCACATGTCGGCCGGGCACCTCAGCCGCCAGTTCCGGCTCGCCTACGGCGAGTCGCCCTACAGCTACCTGATGACGCGCCGTATCGAGCGGGCGATGGCCCTGCTGCGTCGGGGCGACCTCAGCGTCACTGAGGTCTGCTTCGAGGTCGG
>Ga0081538_10002654_pt1 | contig 17260 bp, 15 predicted proteins | sample TabmetS5T2R1_FD_71022 | JGI IMG/M metagenome (GOLD analysis project Ga0081538, IMG submission 71022) | Tabebuia heterophylla rhizosphere microbial communities from the University of Puerto Rico - S5T2R1 | ecosystem: Host-associated > Plants > Roots > Rhizosphere ... | reverse complement strand
CGCTCTCGGTCGCCGTCTACAACCACTACAAGCGGGTGCAGATGGCGGCCGACGACGACGACGTCGAGCTGCAGAAGTCGAACATCCTCCTGCTCGGCCCGACGGGCTGCGGGAAGACGCTCCTAGCGCAGACGCTCGCGCGGATCCTCAACGTGCCCTTCGCGATCGCCGACGCGACGGCGCTCACCGAAGCCGGCTACGTCGGCGAGGACGTCGAGAACATCCTCCTGAAGCTGATCCAGGCCGCCGACTTCGACGTGAAGAAAGCGGAGACCGGGATCATCTACATCGACGAGGTCGACAAGATCGCGCGTAAGGCGGACAACCCGTCGATCACGCGCGACGTCTCCGGCGAGGGCGTGCAGCAGGCGCTGCTCAAGATCCTCGAGGGCACGGTTGCGAGCGTCCCGCCGCAGGGCGGCCGGAAGCACCCTCACCAGGAGTTCCTCTCCATCGACACGACCAACATCCTCTTCATCTGTGGCGGCGCCTTCGCCGGGCTGGAGAAGCTGATCGCCAAGCGCATCGGCAAGAACCAGGTCGGGTTCGGCGCCGACATCAAGTCGCGCAAGTCGGTCGAGTCGACGGAGCTGCTCTCGTCCGTGATGCCGGAGGACCTGCTCTCGTACGGGCTCATCCCCGAGTTCATCGGGCGGCTCCCGGTCGTCTCCGCGGTGCACCAGCTGACGCGCGAGGACCTCGTCCAGATCCTGCTCGAGCCGAAGAACGCGCTCGTCAAGCAGTACCAGCGCTTCTTCTCCTACGACAACGTCGAGCTCGTCTTCACCGAGGACGCGCTCTGGCAGATCTCGGACAAGGCGCTCGAGCGCGAGACGGGCGCCCGCGGCCTCCGCTCCATCATCGAGCTGGCGCTCCTGGACGTCATGTTCGAGCTTCCGTCCCGCAAGGACGTCTCCAAGTGCGTGATCACGAAGGAGACGATCGAGCGCAACCTCCGCCCGACGCTCGTCACGAGCGGCGGCGCCGCGCTCGCCCTGGACGAGGAGCTCGAAGAAGAGTCCGCCTAGGGCGCTTCGCGCGCCGTGGGTCGCGTTTACGCGAGCCTGCCGCTCACCGGCCCGGCCGCGCGGTTCGGTCGCGACGTCCTCAGGGGCGCCGAGCTCGCGCTCGAGAGGAACGGTCCGTCCGTCCAGCTCGTCGTCCTGGACAGCTTCGGCGAGGACCGCGAGGAGCAGGCGGCGGTCAACGCCCGGCATGCCGCCGCCGACCCGGATGCACTCGCCTATCTCGGCGACTTCCACTCCTCGCAGGTGCTGGAGAGCGCGCCGATCCTCGGTGAGGCGGGCCTGCTTCAGGTCGCGCCGGTCGCGACCTCCATTCGCCTCCGCGGCCGCACGCTTGTTCGCTTGGCGCCGCACGACGACGTCGGCGCCGTGGCCATCGCGGAGTGGCTCGTCGGCGCGGGTGTGGACGAGCTGCTGGTCGTCCACGACCACGACGAGGACTACGGAATGTCGGTCGGCGCGATGTGCGCCGAGGTGGCGCGGGCCCGCGGCCTTGTCGTTTGCTCGCGGCCCGTCTGGAACGTCGAGGAGCCGTGCGTGGACGATGTCGGCGAGGCGGACGCGGTGCTCTATGTCGGTGTCGCGGGCTCGGGTGCGGTCGGCCTCTGGCGGGATCTTCACAACTACGACCCGACCATGTGGCTCCTCGGCTCGGAGGGCGTCGCGCAGGAATGGTTCGCCCGCGAGCTGGAGGGCTCGGTCGCCGAGCGCACTCGCTTCTTCGTCGCGCTGCGGGCTCCGTTCGCGTTCTACGGCTTCGAGGCGATGGCTCTCGTCCTCGACTCGATCGCAGTGGGCGGCAACCGGGCCGGGACCGCATCCGCGGCTCTGGCGACGAAGGATCGCGACTCCGTGCTCGGCCGCTACTCGATCGACGCGGACGGCCATACGACGTCAACGGCCTACGGACGCGTAGCGGTGGTCGACGGCGCCCTCGTCTGGGACGTCTAGGAGATCGACCAGCTGCCGCGCGTGAGGCTGAAGGCGTAGCCCTCGCGGTTCGTGCACGTAAGCGCGCTCTCATCCGATTCGCACGTGATCCCGCCGCGGCTCCACGCGTCTCCGTATTCGAGCGTCAGGGCATCGCTCTCGTAGACCGTGTCGCTCCCGCAGTTCGCTGCCGCCGGCCCCGTCACGCCCATGTCGACGCCGACCCAGTCGAAGTCGCAGGGTTCCGCCGGCTCCGGCTCGAGGCCGCTAAGGATGTCGCAGCGCAGCTGCCGGAACCCGAAGCGGCAGCCGATGTTCCTCGAGGGCATCTGAAACGTCGCCGTCGAGAGCGTCGGCTCGGCCTCCGTGGAGGTGTCCGTGCTCTCGGTCACGGTCGAGGTCACCGTCACGGTCGTGGTTACCGTCGAGACCGAGACGGCGTCGGGCTCGTCGCTGCCGCCGCACGCCGCGAGCAGAACAGCCGCGAGGAGAACCGACGGGACGAGCGCTCTCAGCCGGCGGCCCACTCCACCGAGCAGACGTCCACGGGGTCCTTGAAGCCCTTGAGGGCGATCGAGCGCGGATTCGCGATCTCGAACTGCGGCAGCTCGCGGAGGGTCGCGTTGCTTGCCAGGATCTCGCGGCCGTCGGCTGCCGCGCCGATCCGGGCAGCGGCGTGCACGCCCTTGCCGTGGTAGTTCTCGCGCGTCTGGAGGGCGCCGTCCGAGTGGACGCCGATGCGGATATCGAACTCGAATTCCTGGTCGACGGCGCGCTGGATCGCGACGGCCGCGCCGAGCGCGTCGGCCGCCTCCTCGAAGGCGGCGAAGAAGCCGTCCCCGGTATGGTCGACGACCTGGCCGTTGAAGTCGGAGAAGATCGCGCGCAGGGCATCGTCGTGGCGCCGGAGCAGGTTGGCCCAGTGGCGGTCCGACGCGACCGCGGTCGCGAGCTCCGTCGAGCCGACGATGTCGGTGAAGAGGAAGGTCTTCATCACCTCGGTCGAGGTGTCACGCATCAGGAGCTCCGCAACCCGATCGGCGTCGCGGACGGCGCCGAGCCGCTCGAAGCGCGCGGCCGCCGCCTGCAGCTCCCAGAGCGCGGCGCCCTCGTCCCCGAGACTGCGCAGGGCGCGGCCGAGGTACTCGCGTGCGCGCGCGACGTCATAGGTGGCTCCGGTCGAGTCCCAGCTCGTGCGCGCCCGGCGGAAGGCCTGGAAGGCGGTCTCAGGCTCGCCCCGTGTGAGCGCCACCTGTCCGCAGGCGAACGCGGCGCCGGCGCGGAGCGCCGAGCTGTCGAACGTATCGGCAATGGCGGCGAGGCGGTCCGCGTACCCCGACGCCTCGTCGACTTCAGCCCCCGTAACGGCGATGTCGACGGCTGCGGGCAGCATGCGCGCCTGAGCAGGCAGCCCCATCGATTCGTCCGCGGCGACTCGCCGGATCGAGGCTAACGCGCCTTTCGTGTCCCCCTGTGCGAGCCGCAGCAGCGACAGCCCGGGCTCGGGGGTGCGCCCGAACTCGTCCGCCTCGCGGAAGGCCTGCTCGGCCTGGGCGAGCTCACCGAGCCGGAGCCGCACCTCCCCGAGCTCGTAGAACGCGGCGCCGGCGATCCGCGGGCTCCAGCCGCTCAGCTCGACGCTGGCGCGGTCGGCCAGCTCCTGCGCCTCGGTCAGCCGGCCCTTGAACTTCATGACCTCCGCGTGGTTGACGCGGCAGAGACCGGGGAAGGCCGACATGGCGTTCGAGTCGCAGAAGTCGCTCGCGCGGTCCGTCCACTGCCCCGCGCTCTCGTAGTCGGCCACGTCACGGCACGCGCCGATGGTGTTGCAGTAGACGGTGAGCGTCGAGAAGGGGTCGAGCTCGCCGGCGAGCGCGGCCGCGCTCGCCTCGTCGAGGAGGAGCTTCCCCTCTGCGACCTCTCCCTGCTCGATGAGGACGTTCCCCTGCCGTTGCAGGCCGCGGATCTCGAGGTTGCGGTCGCCGAAGCGCCGGCCGAGCTCCTCCGCCTGCTTCGCGAGCTCGAACGCCTTCGCGTGGTTGCGCTCGCTGAGTTGCACGAGGCTCTGCTGCAGCGCCCAGTAGCCGTGCTCGGGCGCTTCCTCCTCGAGGTCGAGCAGGCGCTTGGCACGGCTCATCCAGCCGTTGGCGACCGACATCTGCAGGTTGCCGCGCTGGTCGTGTGCGATCCAGGTGGCAACGTACGCGGCGCGAAGCGTGTTGCCCGCCTGCAGGTGGCCGCGGTAGGCACGCTCGAGGTTGGGGAGGACGTCTTCCAGGTGGCCGGCCCACATGGCGGCCTCTGCGAGGAGGAGGACGTCCTCGGGACCCAGCTCCATGGTCTCGTCGGCCCGCTGCAGGAGCTCGTAGCCCTCGATCCAGGATCGCCGTTGCAGCGCCTCGCGCCCCGCCTCAAGCGGGTCCTGGACGACCTGGCTCACGCTGCCAGCTCCCGGATCATCCTGGAAGTCTGCCACGCGGAGGCCGCTGCCTAAAATCATCCGCATGGAGCCGACCTACCGTCCGGAGGACGTCGAGCGCCGCTGGCAGGAGACCTGGGAGGCTCAAGGCCTCTACGCGGCGGGTGCCGGAAAGCGCCGCGACGAGACTTTCGTCATCGCCGTGCCGCCGCCGAACGTCACGGGCGCGTTGCACATGGGCCACGCGCTGAACGGCTCGCTGCAGGACGTGCTCATCCGCTGGCACCGGATGCGCGGCTTCGACACGCTTTGGCAGCCGGGGTACGACCACGCGGGCATCTCGACGCAGAACGTCGTCGAGAAACAGCTGCTCATGGAAGGGACCTCACGCAAGGAGATCGGGCGCGAGGCCTTCGTGGAGCGCGTCTGGCGCCATCTCGAGGAGACGGGGCGCACCATCATGAGCCAGTACCGGCGCCTGGGAGCATCGCTGGCCTACGATCGCGAGCGCTTCACCATGGATCCCGGCTACGTCGAGGCGGTCATGCGCTTCTTCGTCCACTGCTGGGAGCGCGGCTGGATGTACCGCGCAAACCGGATCGTCAACTGGTGCCCGTACCACGAGACCGCCATCTCCGACCTCGAGGTCGTGCACGAGCCGATGGACGACATGCTCTTTTTCGCGCGCTACCCGTTCACCGACGGCTCCGGCTCGATCACGGCCGCCACCGCCCGGCCGGCGACGATCCTCGCCGACGTTGCGGTGGCGGTGCACCCGGAGGACGAACGCCACCGGGACGCGGTGGGGAAGGAGGTCGTCGTGCCCTTCGTCGAGCGCGTCGTGCCCGTGATCGCCGACGAGCTCGTCGACCCCCAGTTCGGCACCGGTGCCCTGAAGATCACCCCGGGGCACGACCCCGTCGACTTCGAGATCGGCGCCCGCCACGACCTGCCCGTGATCACCGTGATCGGTCCCGACGGACGCATGAACGAGCACGCCGGCGAGCTGGCCGGCCTCTCGCAACGCGAGGCCGACGAGGCGGTCGTCGCCTGGCTCCGCGACCACGATCAGCTCGAGAAGCGGGAGCAGCTCCACCACAACGTCGGCACCTGCGAGCGCTGCCACACCCGCATCGAGCCCCTCGTCTCGCTGCAGTGGTGGCTGGCGATGGAGGAGCCCCGGCGGCCGGCGCTCGAGGCGCTGCGCGAGCAGCGCGTCCGCTACCACCCGGAGTCGCAGCACGCCTTCGCGATCCGCTCGTTCGAGGAGATCCCGGACTGGAACGTCTCGCGGCAGCTCTGGTGGGGCCACCAGCTGCCGGTCTGGTACTGCCCGGACGGGCACGCGACCAGCGCCTGGCCGCCGCCCGGGGCGTGCGCGGAGTGCGGGTCGGCGGAGCTCGAACGCGACCCGGACGTGCTCGACACGTGGTTCTCGTCGGCGCTCTGGCCCTTCGCCACGCTCGGCTGGCCCGAGGAGACGGAGGAGCTCCGCCGCTACTACCCCGGTGAAGTGAACTCGACCGCGCGGGAGATCATCAGGCTGTGGGAGAACCGCATGATCTGGACCGGGCTCGAGCTTGTCGGCGACTTGCCCTTCCACGACGTGATCGTCCACTCGACCGTGCTCGCGAGCGACGGGCGGCGCATGTCGAAGAGCCTGGGCACGGGGATCGACCCCCTGGAGATGATCGACGCCTACGGCGCGGATGCGACCCGCTACGGGCTCCTGAAGATGTCGTCGACGCAGGACGTCCGCTTCTCGGAAGGGGCGATCGCCGAGGGCCGCAAGCTGGCGACGAAGCTCTGGAACGTCTCGCGGCTCATCCTGGCGAACACGGAAGGCGTCGAGCCGGACGTGCGGCCGCAGGCGGTGGAGGAGCGCTGGATCCTCGCGCGCCTCGACGCGGCCCGCGCCGAGGTGGAGGACGCGTGGTCCCGATTCGACTTCGCGGCGGCTGCGAAAGCCCTCTACGCGCTGACCTTCGACGACTTCTGCGACTGGTACGCCGAGGCGCTCAAGCCGCGGCTCTACGAGGACGATTCCGACGCGGCCGCAACCGCGCTGGCCGCGCTCGAGCGCCTGCTCGTCCTCCTCCACCCAGTCCTGCCCCATGTGACTGAGGAGATCTGGTCACGGCTGCCCGCGCGCAACGCCCGCCTGATCGTCTCGCCGTGGCCGGAGCCGGATCGGCGCTTCGCCGCGGACGCCGACGCGCTCGAGCGGGTGCGGGACGCGGCCGAGATCGCGCGGCGGAGCGGCGTGCTCGTCGAGCTCTCGGAGGACGAGCGCCGCATCTTCGACGCCGTCGTCCACAGGGAGCAGCTGCCGCTCAACGGCAGCCGGGAGGGCGAGATCGCGCGCCTGCGCAAGGAGGTCGCGCGCTCGGAGGGGAAGCTCGGAAACGCGAGCTTCGTCGCGAAAGCTCCGCCCGACGTGGTCGAGGCCGAGCGCGACAAGCTGACGCGCTACCGGCGCGAGCTCGATGCGCTCGGCGGGTAAGAACCTCCACTGGCTCGAGTCGCTCAGCCCTTGGCCGGAGGAGTTCGGCGTGGGGCGGATGCGGGAGCTGCTCCGGCGCCTCGGGAATCCCGAGCGCGGCCTCCGGGCGATCCACGTCGTCGGGACGAACGGGAAGACGACCACAGCGCGCTCGGCGGAGGCGCTGCTCCTGGCCGAGGGCGTGCACGCTGGCGCGTATACGTCTCCGCACGTCCTCTCCTGGGGGGAGCGGCTCCGGGTCGGCGGGTCCGAAGCGGACCTCGAGGCTGCGCTGGAGCGGGTCCGCGCCGAAGCCGAAGCCGTCGAGGCCACACAGTTCGAAGTGGTCACGGCCGCGGCCCTCGCCGAGTTCGCCGCCGCAAAGGTGCAGGCCGCCGTCGTGGAGGCGGGCCTCGGCGGCAGGCACGACGCCACCAACGTCCTCGAGGCTCGGGTCGTCGTGCTCACCAATGTCGCGCTCGAGCACACCGAGGTGCTCGGGTCGACCCGCGAGGAGATCGCCGCGGAGAAGCTGGCGGTCGTCTCCGCGGGCGCGCTCGTCGTCCTCGGAGAGCCCGAGTGGGAGCAGGCGGCGCGCGAGGCGGGCGCCGGCGGCGTCACGGTCGTCGCGGGTTCCAGCGGAGCGCTCGCGCACGCGGCCGTCGAGTCGTTCCTCGGGCGAACGGTCGATCCGGCCCCGCTCGAGGCCGTCCGTGTGCCAGGCCGGCTCGAACGGGTGGGGGAGGCGCCGCTGGAGATCTGGGACGGCGCGCACAACCTCGCCGCCGTCGGCTACCTGCTGACCCGCGTGCCGACGGCCGACTGGGTGATCGTGGCCTCGATCCTCGCGGACAAGGATGCCGCCGGGATGCTCGCCGCGCTCTCGGCATTAGGAGGCACGCTCGTCGCCACGACGTCGTCGAACCCGCGGGCGCTTCCTGCCGCCGAGCTGGCCTCGCTGGGGCGGCGCTTCTTCGGGCGCGTCGAGGTCGTCCAAGACTCCGCCGACGCGCTGGCGCGAGGGCGCGAGCTCGCCGGGCAGGACGGCGCGCTCCTCGTCACCGGCTCCCTCTACCTCCTCGTGGACCTCGCCTCCGTCCGGGGTTCGTGTCTACCATGGCAAGCGTCGGCGAGCGGTTGAGCGTCATCTTGCTCGCGGCGGTCGTGCTCCTGACGATCGTGGCGATCTCGTTTGGCGCCGGATGGTTTGTTGGAAAGATCTTGTTGTGACGCACATCAACCTTCTACTGGCACAGACGACCACGACGGACGAGGGCGATCCGCTCAACTTCGTCGGCGACTTCTTCGACTCCGAAGAGTGGCTCGTCATCCGCAACGTGACGCTGTTCTTCCTGGTCGTCTTCTGGCTCGCGTCGGCGTACTGGGTCTACAAGGACGCCAGGCGGCGCATCGAAGATCCCTGGCTGCTCGCAATGGCCGTCGCGCTCGGCATCTTCCCGCCCTTCGTCGGGCCGCTGCTCTACATGTTCTTCCGTCCGCCGGAGTACCTCGAGGACGTGCGCGAGCGGGAGCTCGAGATCAAGGCCATGGAGGACAGCCTCGACGTCGCCGAGCGCTGCCCGGTCTGCCGGGCGGCAATCGAGCCGACCTTCCTCGCGTGCCCCGTCTGCACGACGAAGCTGAAGGACTCCTGCAGGCGCTGCAAGGCGCCCCTCGAGCCGCTCTGGCAGATGTGCCCCTACTGCGAGACGCCCGTCGAGTCGCCACGCGCGGTCGAGAATCTTTCGGGATAACCTGACCGCGTGGAGTTGCTCCTCGCCCAGCACGCGCCGAACGACGGCGGGTCGCTCGCTCTGACCGTTTTCGCGCTCGTGGGCATGATCATCCCGCTCGTCGTGCTCGGCTACATCTGCTGGATCTTCTGGAAGGCCAAGAAGCGCGAGGAGGCGGAGTCCCGGCGCGCAGATCCGTGGCGGAACGCACCCTCGTCCTGATCAAGCCCGATGCGATGCAGCGCCGGCTCGCCGGCCAGATCCTCGCGCGCTTCGAGGACCGTGGCCTGACCGTCAGGGCGGCGAAGCTCATCCTCGTCGACCAGGAGCTCGCGGCCGAGCACTACGCCGAGCACCGCGAGAAGCCGTTCTTCGGCGAGCTCGTGGAGTTCATCACCTCGTCGCCGACGCTCGCGCTCGTGCTCGAGGGAGAGTCGGCGGTACAGGTCGTCCGGACGACCATGGGGGCCACGAACCCCGTGGACTCCGCGCCCGGGACGATTCGCGGGGACTTCGCGCTCGCGATGCCGGACAACCTCGTGCACGGCTCGGACTCCCCGGCGTCGGCGGAGCGCGAGATCGCGCTCTGGTTCTCCGACGGCGAGCTTGTCTGACGTTCCCGAACACGTCCGGCGGAACCGCGAGGAGTGGACCTCGTGGGCGCCCGACTACGCCGCCGAGGCGCCGGCCGCCTGGGCGGCGGAGGAAATCACGTGGGGAGTCTGGGGAATTCCGGAGACCGAGGTGCGGGTCCTGCCGGAGTTGGTCGACGGGCTGGATGTGGTCGAGCTCGGGTGCGGAACGGCGTACATCTCGGCATGGCTGGCGCGCCGAGGGGCGCGGCCGGTCGGCGTCGACATCACGCCGGCCCAGCTCGAGACGGCGCGTGCCATGCAGGAGCGCTTCGGGCTCGAGTTCCCGCTTGTCGAAGCAAGCGCCGAGGCGGTACCGCTGCCGGGTGCCGTCTTCGATCTCGCAGTCTCCGAGTACGGTGCGTCGATCTGGGCGGATCCGTATGCGTGGGTTCCGGAGGCTGCGCGGCTCCTGCGCCTCGGAGGTGAGCTGGTCTTCCTCGTCAACGGGACGCTTGCGATCCTCACGGCGCCTTACGAGGAGCAGCCGTCGGGCCTGGAGCTCCTGCGACCGTACTTCGGCATGCATCGTTTTCGGTGGCAGGAGTCCGAGGCCGTCGAATTCCACCTCAGCCACGGCGACTGGATCCGGCTCCTTCGGGCCTCGGGATTCGAGGTTCTCGACCTCGTGGAGCTGCAGGCGCCGGAGAGCGGTCGGGAACATCGCTATCCGGGGCTGCCGGAACGCTGGTGGGCGCGGCAGTGGCCGTCGGAGGAGATCTGGCGGGCGCGCAAGCGGTGACCAAGCCGCTCCTCCTCGCGTCGACGTCGCCGCAGCGGCGCGCGATCTTGAAGCAGCTCGGCCTTCCCTTCGAGGTCGTGCCGCCGCGCTACGAGGAGCGGGACGACGGGCTTGCGTCGCCCGAAGACCTCGTCCGCGCGCATGCAGCCGGGAAGGCACGCTCCGTGGGGGACGAAGCCGGCGACCGGCCCGTCGTCGGAGTGGACACTGCGGTCGTGATCGACAGCAGGGTCCTCGGCAAGCCGGCGGACGAGACCGAGGCCGCCGAGATGCTCGAGCGGCTGGGCGGTCGCACCCACGTCGTCGTCTCCGGCCTGTGCTTGCTGACCCCCGGATGGGAGGTCGTCGAGCACGAGGAGACGCGCGTCACGTTCCGACCGCTCACTCTGCGCGACGTTGCCGCGTACGTCCGCTCGGTGGAGTGGCGCGGCCGGGCGGGAGGCTACGCCATCCAGGGGCAGGGCGCCGCGCTGGTGGAGCGCGTCGAAGGGGATTACCTGAACGTCGTCGGCCTGCCGGCCGCGCTCCTCGTCCGCCTGCTCGCCGAGCGCTTCCCGGGCGCCTACGGCGTCGGCTAGGCCGGCCGTGTCCCAGGGTCTGACCCCGGGGCATGGCCGTTAGAGACGAGAGGTGGCCACGAAGCTCTGAAAACGCCTTCCGCGCGCGGCGGCGGTCGAGCCCGAAGAGGCCGAGGACCCGCTCAACCGCGAGGAAACGTGGCGGCCGGGTGATTCCGAGCGTGCCGCGGAAGCTGCTCCACGGCCAGTCGGCCGGATCGGTGCAGAGTCCGGCCCGCACGGGGTTCAGCGGCAGGTACCTGGCCAGCTCCAGGAGGTGTTGGTCGGACTCGACCCGGACGGAGTGGAATCGCCCCTGGAAGAGGTGCCCCACGAAGTTGTGCCGGCGGTTGAAGGTCTGCGCGTGGATCCCGTTCAGCCGCTGGAGCCCACTCGAGAGTGTCGGCACGCTGAGCTCGACCACCAGGTGGTAGTGGTTCGGCATAAGGCAGTACGCGTGCGCTCTCCACTCTGCCTTCTCGCAGACGCCATCGAGGAGGGCAAGGAAGCGCACATGGTCGGAGTCGGAGACGAAGATCTGCTGCCCGCGGTTTCCGCGCGCGGTTACGTGGTAGACGCTTCCCGGGATCTGCTCTCGTGGCGGTCGCGGCACTTCGATGAGCCTAAGCCCCGCGGGCACGGAGCGACTCCCGCCGTCACAGTCTCGTGACGCACATCCCGGCCGTCGCGGCCATGCCCCGGGGTCAGACCCGCGGGCATGGCCGCGGTGGACGGCTTCAGGCCAGTCGTTACACTCAGCGGGATCTTCATGAGCTTCTGGGGCTACCTGAGCGGCTTCGGCGGGCGTGAGATGGCCGTCGACCTGGGGACTGCGAACACCCTCGTTTACGTGCGCGGGCGCGGGATCGTGCTCTCCGAGCCGTCCGTGGTCGCCATCGACCAGCGCACCGGCGAGGTTCACGCCGTGGGGATCGAGGCCAAGCGGATGCTGGGTCGCACCCCGGGGACGATCTCGGCGATCAGGCCGCTCAAGGACGGCGTCATCGCCGACTTCGACGTCACCGAGCAGATGCTCCGCCACTTCATCCAGAAGGTGCACCACAACCGCTTCGCGCATCCGCGCGTCGTCGTTTGCGTCCCCAGCGGCGTCACCGGGGTCGAGAAGCGCGCCGTCGAGGAGGCGACGCTTAGCGCAGGCGCCCGCCAGGCCTACCTGATCGAGGAGCCGATGGCCGCCGCGATCGGCGCCGGGCTCCCGGTCTCCGAGCCGACCGGGAACATGATCGTGGACATCGGCGGCGGCACGACCGAGGTGGCCGTCATCTCGCTCGGCGGCATCGTCGTCTCACAGTCCATCCGCGTGGGCGGGGACGAGATGGACGAGGCGATCATGGCCCACATCAAGAAGGAGTACAAGCTCCTGATCGGCCAGCAGACCGCGGAGGAGCTGAAGCTCGAGATCGGCTCGGCGTGGGAGCTGTCGCAGGAGGTCTCGGCCGAGGTCCGCGGCCGGGACATGCTCACCGGCCTCCCGAAGACGGTCGTGATCACCTCCGAGGAGACTCGCCGCGCCCTCGACGAGCCGGTGGGTCAGATCATCGACGCGATCAAGTCGACGCTCGACAAGACGCCGCCGGAGCTCGCGGCCGACATCATGGACCGCGGCATCGTCCTCGCCGGCGGGGGCGCGCTGCTCACGGGCCTCGCCGACCGGCTGAGAGACGAGACCCAGATGCCCGTCCAGCTCGCCGAGTCGCCCCTGACGTGCGTGGCGGTCGGCTCCGGCCGCAGCCTCGAGGAGTTCGAGGTCATCCACCGCTCGGCGAAGGCGCGCCAGCGGAACGGCCGCCGACGCTAGGAACCAAGCCGCTTCCGGTTCACGCGAGCCGGGCGATTCACTAGACTGGTCTGTTCCCGTGCCTCGGCAACGAACAGCACGGCTCCCGGTGCTGGACGCTCCTGTCCGGCGCGGTGAGGGCCCCACCTCGCGAACGGGACGCGTCTTCAGGGCGCGGCTCGTTGCAGCCGTGCTCGTGCTCGTCTCGCTCGGGCTGATCACCGTCTACTTCCGCGAGTCTTCCGAAGGGCCCCTGCATGCCTCCCAGCGGATCGGGGTCTCCGTGCTGATGCCGTTCGAGGTCGCCGGCGAGCGCGTCGCGCGGCCGTTCCGCGACGCCTGGGCGTGGATGTCCGACCTCCTGGACGCGAAGAGCGAGAACGAGAAGCTGCGCGAGGAGAACCAGCGCATGCGCGCCCAGCTGATCGAGAGCCAGACCAACAGCCGGGACGCGACAGTCCTGAGCGGGATCGCCGCCTACGTCTCAGGACCCAGCTTCCCGGAGGACTTCGAGCCGGTCGTGGCCCAAATCATCAGCCAGCCGCCCTCCCCGTACCAGCAGGAGATCACCGTCTCCGCCGGCTCCGGGGACGGCATCGTCAAGAACGCCCCGGTGGTGACCGAGGAAGGGCTCGTCGGCCTCGTCACCGACGTCACCGACTCGGAGGCCCGGATCACGCTGCTCACCGACCAGTCGAGCGCCGTCTCGGCACTCGTGCTCGGGAACGGCGCTGCGGGCGTGGTCAGGCACGGCGCCAGCTCGTCGTCGCTGATCCTCGACCGCGTCTTGAAGGACCAGCTGGTCGAGGAGGGCAACACGGTCGTGACGGCGGGCTGGAGAACGGAGCGGTTCGAGTCGCTCTTCCCGCGCGGGATCCCGATCGGCGTCGTCGAGTCCGTCGGCCAGCAGGACGTCGACCTCTACAAGCGCATCCAGGTCGCGCCGCTGGTCGACTTCGACTCTCTCTCGACGGTGATCGTGCTCCTCGAGAAGCCGGGCCGGGACGAGCCGCCCGCCAGGAAGGCGGAGTCCGGGAGGCGACAGGGGCAGAAGACGCGGCCGTGAGGGGGATCGACGCTCTCAAGGCGGGGGGCCTCGTGCTGCTTGCCGCCCTCGTCCAGGTCTCGCTGGCCGAGTGGATCGAGATCGGCGAGGCCCATCCCGACGTCGTCCTCGTGACGCTCGTCTCGGTGGCGCTCCTCCGCGGTCCGACGATCGGGACCGTCTGCGGCTTCCTCGCCGGGCTCGTCATCGACACGGCCTCGTTCGGCACATTCGGCATGACCTCGCTTCTCCTGACCGTGACCGGCTACTGGACCGGGCGCTTCGGCGAGGCCACGACCCGCTCTTCGGCCCACCCGCTCCTCGTCGCGGTCGGCCTGGCGACGATCGGCGTGACGCTCGGCTCGGCCGTTCTCCACTTCATGCTCGGCGAGACCATCCCGGCCGCGCAGCTCTTCCTCGCCGTCCTCGTCCCGTCCCTCGCCTTCAACCTCCTCCTCGCCTACCCGATCTACGGGCTCTGCGCGAGGGTTCTGCCGCCGCGGCTCGTCGTGCGCCGGGAGGTGACCCCGGCTGTCTAGCGCCGTCGGCGACCCGGGACGCCGGCCCGGCTTCCTCCCTCCCGACCCCCGGGTCGAGGAGCCGTACCGCTTCAGCCCGCAGATGGCCCTGCGCGTGGGCATCCTCGGCGTCCTCGCCCTCATCGTCTTCTGTGCGCTCTTCTTCCGCCTGTGGGCGCTGCAAGTGATCTCGGGCGAGCGCTACCTGGAGAACGCCAACAACAACCAGATCCGCAGCTTCGGCGTGATCGCTCCCCGGGGGTCGATCCTCGACCGCGACGGCGACGTGCTCGTCTCCAACATGCCCGGCACGCTCGTGCAGATCTGGCCCGCGGCCCTCGAGAACCTCCCCGTCGTCGAGCGCGACGCGATGTTGCGGCGCCTGTCCGGCCTCCTCGGGCTGAAGGTGAAGAACGTGCGCGCGAAGGTGCGGGAGCGTATCGAGAGCGACCCGCTGACCCCGGTGACGATCGACACGCAGGTGAACGACCTCAAGACGGCCTACCTGATGGAGCACCAGGGCCAGTTCCCCGGCGTGCAGATCACCGAGACCCACCTGCGCAACTACGAGCAGGGCGACCTCGCCGCCCAGATCCTCGGCTACGTCGCCGAGATCAGCCCCGAGCAGCTGGCGGAGCGCGCCGGCGAGGGCTACGCGGCCGGCGACCGGATCGGGCAGACCGGGATCGAGGCTGCCTACGACAACTACCTCCGCGGCGTCCGCGGCGAGGGCCGTGTCTTCGTGGACGCGCTCGGCCGCATCACGAGCGAGCGGGAGTTCAGCCAGATGCCGGAGGCGGGCGACAACATCCGGCTCACGCTCGACGTCGATCTGCAGCGCGCCTCGGAGGAGGCCCTCGAGTTCGGCATCCGCCTGGCGCACGAGCAGGGCGAGTGGGCGGCCGACGGCGGGGCGATCGTCGCGATGGACGTGGACACGGGCGAGGTTCTAGCGCTCGCCTCCAACCCGACGTTCGACCCGGACACCTACGTCGGCAGGGTCGAGGAGAAGGACCTCGCCCGGCTCGCCGACAAGAGCGCGAACTACCCCACGCTCAACCGCGCGGTCGCCGGCGGCTATCCACCCGGGTCGACCTTCAAGCCGTTCGTGGCCCTCGCGGCGCTCCAGGAGGGCATGCTCTCGCCGGGCGAGGTCATCCAGTGCACGGGCAAGGAGGTCATCGACGGGCAGACCTTCATGAACTGGGACCCGTACAAAAACGAGCCCATGACCGTGCAGACCGCGCTCGCCAACTCGTGCGACACCTTCTTCTACAACCTCGCGCTCCGCTTCTACGAGCGCAAGGACTCGCCGCTGCAGCGCTGGTCGCGGACGATGGGTTTCGGCGGCGGAACCGGCATCGACGTCGGGCCCGAGGCGAAGGGGCTCGTGCCGACTCCGAACTGGCGCCGCCGGACGTTCAAGACCGAGATCGACAAGATCTGGACGAGCGGCGACTCCGTCCAGCTGGCCATTGGGCAGGGCGACCTGCTGGTCAGCCCGCTCCAGATGGCGCGCGCGTACGCGATGATCGCGAACGGCGGCAAGCTCGTCGAGCCGCACCTGGTCAAGAGCGTCGAGGAGCCGCGGAACGAAGGCGAGCCCCCGGTCGTGCTGCGGCCCTACACGCCGAAGCCGGCGCGCGACCTCGATCTCGACCCCTACGCGGTCCAGGTCGTGCAGGAATCGCTCTACGACGCCACCCACGCGAGCTACGGAACCTCGCAGTCGGTCTTCGGCACCTTCCCGGTCAATATCGCGGGCAAGACCGGCACGGCAGAGAAGTACGTCGAGCTCCCTGGCTTCAAGGGCCTGCGCGACCAGTCCTGGTGGTGCGGCTACGGCCCCTACGAGGCGCCCGAAGTCGCGGTCTGCGCGCTGATCGAGAACGGCGGCCACGGCGGCAGCGCAGCGGCCCCCGTCGCCCTCAAGGTCTTCGAGAAGTACTTCAACGTCGAGCCCGGCACCTACTCCGTGATCGCCCAGGAGAGCGACTGATGGAGCACCTCCGCTAGTGGCCACCCCCGTCAACCGCATCCCGCAGCCGACGAGGGCCCAGGCCACCGCCTGGGAGATCGGGGCGTTCCTCCGCCACGTCGACTACCTGCTGCTCCTCGCGACGGGCGGGCTGGTCGCGTACGGGCTGTGGGTGCTCGAGTCCGTGACGCGCAACGACATCCCCGGGGATCCCGACTACTACGTCTACCGGCAGACGATCTACATCGCGGTCGGAGCGCTGTTGCTCGTCGCGGCCGCGACGATCAACCCCGACGTCTACCGGCGGATCCGCTGGCCGCTTTACGGGCTCGCCCTCGTCCTCCTCCTCTCGGTGTTCGTCCTCGCGCAGGAGGTGCGCGGCTCGAAGCGGTGGATCGAGATCGGCTTCTTCAACTTCCAGCCGTCCGAGCTCGGCAAGATTGTGCTGGCGGTCGTCCTCGCAGGGTTCGTGGCCGAGCGGCGGCAGCGGGTCTCGGAGTGGGGGACGACCCTGGGCGTGATCGGGATCGCCGTGCCGCTCATGGTGCTCGTCTTCAAGGAACCCGACTTCGGCACGACGCTGATCTACACCGCGATCGTGACGGGGGCGCTCTTCTTCGGCGGGACGCCCTGGCGCCACCTCGCGGTGCTCGCAATCGTGGCCGGCCTCGTCGCCGCCGCGCTGCTCTGGTTCCTGCCCTCGGCAGGAGTCGAGGTGCTGGAGCCGTACCAGCGCGAGCGGCTGATCGGTTTCGTCGATCCCGACATCGACCCGAGCGGCTCGACCTACAACGTGAACCAGTCCATCACCGCGGTTGGCGCGGGCGGCCTCGACGGCCGGGGCGAGGCCAACGCGACGCAGACGAAGTTCAACTACCTCCCCGAGCACTCGACTGACTTCATCTTCTCGTCACTGGCAGAGCAGCGCGGCTTCCTCGGCGCCTCGATCTTGCTCTTGCTCTACGCCGTGATCATCTGGCGCGCCACGAAGATCATCGCGGTGTCGAAGGACCTCTTCTCCGCCATCCTCGCCGGCACGATTGTCTTCGCACTCCTCATCCAGCTCTTTATCAACGTCGGCATGACCATCGGGATCGCGCCCGTCACCGGGATTCCGCTGCCGCTCATCTCCTACGGAGGAAGCTCATTGCTGACGACCCTGATCCTCGTCGGCCTCCTCGAGGCGGTGCACGTGCGCGGCAGGCTGGCCGGGACGCGCTAGGCTCGGGCGAGACCGATGCCGAAGCTCCCCCTGAGCCCGACATCCGTCCTCGGTGTCGTCAAGGAGATGCGGGCCGACGACCAGGATGTGAAGCCCCTGCTGGTGGGAGGCGCCGCCGAGCACGCGCAGGCGATCGTCTCCGCCTTCGCCGACTTCGCAGCGCCGGAGGCGTTGCGCGA
>Ga0081538_10002653_pt1 | contig 17264 bp, 20 predicted proteins | sample TabmetS5T2R1_FD_71022 | JGI IMG/M metagenome (GOLD analysis project Ga0081538, IMG submission 71022) | Tabebuia heterophylla rhizosphere microbial communities from the University of Puerto Rico - S5T2R1 | ecosystem: Host-associated > Plants > Roots > Rhizosphere ... | reverse complement strand
CGGCCCAGGCGGACCGCGGCCGCGCCGGTGGCCTCGTCCTCGGCGATGCCGTACCGGGGCGCGAACACCCTGGAGCGGATGCGCCCGGCGGCCTCGTCCTCCCAGGCCCAGCAGTCGGCGAAGCCGAGCCCGTCGGGGGCGCCGTCCAGCCTGTCCACCTCCGAGGGGCCGGGCAGCTGCCGGAAGGCCATCTCCGGGGCCCACTCGGCCCGCCCCCGGATCCAGGTCACCCCGTCGTCGTCGAGGAACGTCGGCACCTCGCCGGCCGGCGGGCGCAGGACGGCCACGGCGGTCCGCTCCCGGGCCAGCAGCCAGCTGGTCCCGACCAGCGGGTGGCCGGCGAACGGCAGCTCGCCGGCCGGGGTGAAGATCCGCACCTCGCCGTTGGCCGGGCCGTCGACGAACACCGTCTCGCTGAAGCCGAGGTCGGTGGCGATCGCCTGCCGGCGCCCGGTGGGCACGGCCGCCCCGTCCAGGAACACCCCTAGCGGGTTCCCGCCGGTCCCCTCCGGGGAGACGAACACTCGCAGCACGTGCAGCTCGGCCATGGCCGTAGGCTACCCATCCGGTGGACAATGCGCAGAACCGAGGGAGGTGCGATGGGCGGGTTCGTGTCGCGCGGGTTCAAGGGCCGCCGCCGGGCCGGGCCCGAGCAGGCGACCCGGCTCCCGCCGGGCCAGTACGCCGAGCCCGGGTTCCCGGTCCTGACCGCCGGGCCGACCCCCAGGATCGACCTGGCCGAGTGGCGCCTGCGAGTCGAGGGGCTGGTGGCCAGCCCACGCGAGTGGACCTGGGAGGAGGTCCAGGCGCTGCCCCGGTCCACCTTCGAGGGCGACATCCACTGCGTGACCCGCTGGAGCAAGCTCGGCACCAGCTTCACCGGCGTCTCGGTCGACACCCTGCTGGACGCGGCCGAGCCGCTCCCGCAGGCCAGCCACGTGGTCGCCTTCTGCTACGGCGGCTACACCACCAACCTCCCCCTCGAGGACGTCCGGGGCGGCAAGGCCTGGGTGGTGTGGGAGCACGAGGGCCAGCCGCTGCCCCCCGAGCACGGCGGCCCGGCCCGGCTGCTCGTGCCCCACCTGTACTTCTGGAAGAGCGCCAAGTGGCTGAACGGCCTGCGCCTGCTCGACCACGACGCCCCCGGCTTCTGGGAGGGGCTCGGCTACCACAACCGTGGCGATCCCTGGCGGGAGGAGCGCTATTGGGGCGACTGAGCTGGCGGCTGGCGACCGTCACCGACGTCCGGCCCGAGACCGGCCGGGTGGTCACCCTGGCCCTGGAGGTGCCGGACTGGGACGAGCACCTGCCCGGCCAGCATGTGGACGTGCGCCTCACCGCCGAGGACGGCTACCAGGCCGAACGGGCCTACTCGATCGCCTCGGCGCCCGACGGCGCCCGGGTCGAGCTGGCCGTCGAGCGCCTTGAGGACGGTGAGGTCTCGCCGTACCTGGCCGGCGAGCTCCGCAAGGGCGACCAGCTGGAGCTGCGCGGGCCGATCGGCGGCTACTTCGTCTGGGAGCCGGACCGGGGCGGGCCGCTGCTGCTGGTCGGCGGCGGGTCGGGGGTGGTGCCACTGATGGCGATGCTGCGCCGGCGGGCCGCCGCCGGCAGTCAGGTCCCGGCCCGCCTGCTGTACTCGGCCCGCACCCTGGAGGACGTGATCTTCCGCGAGGAGCTGGAGCGGCTGGAAGGGGCCGGCGACGGCCTGGCCGTGACCTACGCCCTGACCAGGGCCCAGCCGGCCGGCTGGACGGGGTACGCCCGGCGGATCGACGCGGTCATGCTGGAGGAGGTGAGCTGGCGGCCCGGCGAGCGCCCGCTGGCCTATGTGTGCGGGCCGACCCGGCTGGTCGAGGCGGTCGCCGGCCACCTGGTGGCCCTCGGCCACGACCCGTCCCGGGTGAAGACCGAACGCTTCGGACCGACGGGGGTGCCATGACATGGACGAGACCGACCTTCGCCTTGACGGCAACGCCGTGGCCGGGATGCTGGCCGAGATGTCCGGCTTCGACCTGACCGTCGCCTGGGGCGCCTGCGCCGGCTGCGGGACCAGCAACCAGCTCGGCGCCGCGCTCGTCTACGCCCACGGCATGGGCGTGGTCGCCTGCTGTCCCAGCTGCGGCCAGCACCTGCTGCGCGTCGCCCGCGGGGAGGGCCGCTGGTGGCTGGACCTGCGTGGCCTGGCCTGGCTGCAGCTGGACGAGCAGGCCAGGATCGCCCGCTGATGGGGGCGCTGCGGTTCGGGGTGCTCGGCACCGGCTACTGGGCCCAGGAGGCGCACGCCACCGCCCTGGCCGCCCACCCGGACGCCGAGCTGGTCGCCGTGTGGGGCCGCGACCCGGCCAGGACGGCGGCGTTCGCGGCCCGCTTCGGCATCAACGGCCACGACGACCTGGACCGCCTGCTGGCCGCGGTCGACGCCGTCGCCATCGCCGTCCCCCCCGACGTCCAGGCCGAGGTGGCCGTGCGGGCGGCCGCGGCCGGCCGCCACCTGCTGCTCGACAAGCCCCTGGCCCTGTCGGTGGACGCGGCCGACCGGGTGGCCGCGGCGGCGGCCGAGCGCCGGGTGGCCACCCTGGTCTTCTTCACCCTGCGGTTCCTGCCCGAGCTGGCCGCCTGGATGGCGCAGGCCACCGCCACCGGGGGCTGGCACGGCGGCGACGGCGCCTGGCTGGGCACGGCCCTGCAACCGGGCAGCCCGTTCGCCGGCTCCCCGTGGCGGCAGCGCAAGGGCGCCCTGTGGGACCTCGGCCCGCACATGCTGTCGCTCGCCCTGCCCACCCTCGGGCCGGTGGAGCGGGTCGCCGCCGGGACCGGCCTCGGCGACACCGTCCACCTGGTGCTGCGCCACCGGGGCGGCGCCTCCAGCGCCCTGGCCCTCAGCCAGACCGTGCCCGCGGCCGCCGAGGGGATCGACTTCCGCCTCTGGGGCCCCGAGGGCCGCGCGGCCACCCCCGCCTTCCGGCTCGATCACCTGGCCGCCCTGGAGGCGGCCATCGGCCAGCTCACCGGGCTGGTCGCCACCGGCGCCAGCGAGCATCCCTGCGACGTCCGGCTGGGCCGGGACACGGTGGCCGTCCTGGAGGCGGCCGAGCGGTTCCTCTCCGCCGGCCCCGACGCCCGCGGCGCCGCCGTCCGCTGAGCCGGCCGGTCACTCCCCGGTGGGGAGCTCCTCGTGGCCGCCGAACTCCTTGCGCATGGCCGACAGCAGCTTCTCGGCGAAGTCGGCCTGCCCACGGGAGGCGAACCGCTCGTACAGGGCGGTGGTGAGCACATGGGCGGGCACGCCCGTCTCGACGGCCGCGGCCACCGTCCAGCGGCCCTCGCCCGAGTCCGACACCCGTCCCGAGAACCCGGACACCTTGGGGTCCTCGAGCAGGGCGTGGGCGGTCAGGTCGAGCAGCCAGGACCCGATCACGCTGCCCCGGCGCCACAGCTCGGCCACGGCGGCGACGTCGAGGTCGTAGCGGTAGTAGCCGGGGTCGCGCAGGGGGGCCGCCTCGGCGCTGGCCTCCTCCTCGCGCTTGCCGACGTTGGCGTGGTGGAGGATGTTGAGGCCCTCGGCGTAGGCGGCCATGATCCCGTACTCGATCCCGTTGTGGATCATCTTCACGAAGTGGCCGGCCCCGGCCGGCCCGCAGTGGAGGTAGCCGAACTCCTCTGGGGTCGGGTCGCCCTGGCGGCCCGGGGTCCGCTCGGCCGCCTCCAGGCCGGGGGCCAGGGCCCGGAACAGCGGCTCCAGGCGGGCCACGACCTCGGTGTCGCCGCCGATCATCAGGCAGTAGCCCCGCTCCAGCCCGAAGACCCCGCCGCTGGTGCCGACGTCCAGGTAGTGCAGGCCCCTGGCCGCGAGGGCCTCGGCCCGGTGGATGTCGTCGCGGTAGTAGGAGTTGCCGCCGTCGATGATCACGTCGTCGGGCTCCATCAGCCCGGCCAGCTCCTCGACCACCTTGCCGGCGACCCCGGCCGGGACCATCACCCAGGCCGCCCGGGGCGCCTCCAGCTTGGCCACCAGGTCCTGGAGGGAGGTCGCCCCGACCGCGCCCTCGGCCGCCAGCTGGTCGACGGTCGCCTGGTTGCGGTCGTGGACGACGCACTGGTGGCCGCCGCGCTGCAGCCGCCGGACCAGGTTGGCGCCCATCCGGCCGAGGCCGATCATGCCAAGCTGCATGTCGTGCTCCTTAGAATCCGGGCCGCGCCAGGATGCTACGCGGCGTCCGCAACTCGAGAAAGCGGGGACCATGACCGACGAGTTCGACGTGATCGTGATCGGCGCCGGCCCACCGGGGGAGGTGGCCGCCGGCCGCTGCGCCGACGGCGGCCTGGCCGTGGCCCTGGTCGAGCGGGAGCTGGTCGGGGGCGAGTGCTCCTACTGGGCCTGCGTCCCCTCCAAGACCCTGATCCGGCCCGGTGACGTGCTAGCCGCGGCCAGGCGGGTCCCCGGCGCCGCCGAGGCCGTCACCGGCCGGCTTGACGTCGCCGCCGCCTTCGCCCAGCGCGACTACATGACCTCCAGCTGGAGCGACCAGGGGGCGCTGGCCTGGGTCGAGGAGGAGGGCATCGAGCTGGTCCGGGGCACCGGCCGGCTGGCCGGGGAGCGCAAGGTCGAGGTCGAGGTCCCCGACGGCGGGGGCCGGCGGACCCTGACCGCCCGGCGGGCGGTGGTGCTGGCCACCGGCAGCGCCCCCCAGGTCCCGCCCCTCCCCGGCCTGGCCGAGGCCCGGCCCTGGGACAACCGGGGCGCGACCTCGGCCCACGAGGTCCCCGGCCGCCTGGTCGTCCTCGGCGGCGGCCCGGTCGGCTGCGAGCTCGCCCAGGCGTTCCGCCGTCTCGGCAGCCAGGAGGTGACCGTGGTGATCCGCGGCGGCCGCCTCCTGTCCCGGGAGGAGCCGTTCGCCGGCGAGGAGGTCCGGGACGCGTTCGAGGCCGAGGGCATCCCGGTGCGGACCCAGACGCAGGTCGAGGCGGTGCACCGGGATGAGGACGGCGGGCCGGTGACCGTCAGGTTGGGCAACGGGTCGGGGGAGCTGGTCGCCGACCAGGTGCTGGTGGCGGCCGGGCGCCGGCCCCGGACCGGCGACATCGGGCTGGACACGGTCGGCCTGGAGCCCGGCGCCCCGGCCCGGGTCGACCGCCGGATGCGGGTCGAGGGGGTCGGGGGCGACTGGCTGTTCGCCGTCGGGGACTGCAACGGCCTGGCCCCCTTCACCCACATGGGCAAGTACCAGGGCCGCCTGGCCGGCGACGCCATCCTCGGCCGCGAGGTCGAGGACCTGGCCGACCACGGCGTCGTGCCCAGGGTCACCTTCACCGACCCCCAGGTCTGCGCCGTCGGCCCCACCGAGGCCGAGGCCCGCCGCGCCGGCGCCGACCTGCGGGTGGTGACGACCTCCACCGGGGGCGTGGCCGGGGCCTACGTCCAGGGCAACGGCATCGGCGGGACCAGCCAGCTCCTGGTCGACGAGGCCCGCCGAGTCGTGATCGGCGCCACCTTCACCGGCCCCGGCACCCAGGAGCTCCTCCACTCCGCCACCATCGCCGTCGCCGGCCAGGTCCCCCTCGACCGCCTCTGGCACGCGGTCCCGTCGTTCCCGACCATCAGCGAGGTCTGGCTCCGCCTCCTGGAGACCTACGGGCTCTGATCCCGGGCGGAAGCGGGAGGAAGGAGAGGTTCAAGAGGATTCGAGCGTGGGTTCGTGAGATCCTGTCCGGGGGCTCTGGTGGCATCCGCCGCCTGAGCCCCGCGATGCAACCGCCGCTCGAGGAGCCGCCGAGGATGAACCACCGCACCACCGCCACCCAGCACCTCCCCCACGCCGCCTCCTCCGCCCGCGCCGTCCTGGCCCGCCGCGCCGTCCGGCCGGCCGGGGCCGTGCTGGTCGTGCTCGCCCTTGCCGGCTGCGGCCTGGTCCAGGAGTCGCAGGCCCGGTCGGCCCCGGCCCCGGTGACCGCCCCCGCTCCCCAGGCGAACGCCAGCGTCCAGGCGAGCGCCAGCGTCCAGGCGGCCGCCGCCGGCGACATCCCGGCCCTGGTCCGCCGGGTCGAGCCGTCGGTGGTCACCATCAGCCACGACCAGGGGACCGGCAGCGGGGTGATCTGGTCCAAGGACGGGGTCGTGGTCACCAACGCCCACGTGGTCGGCAACGTCCAGCAGGTCGAGGTGGCCTTCTTCGACGGCCGCCGGGCCGACGGCCGGGTCCGGGCCACCGACCCCGACACCGACCTGGCGGTGGTGGAGGTCGATCGCAGCGACCTCCAGCCGGCCACCTTCCAGAAGAAGCTCCCCGACATCGGGGAGCTCGCCGTGGCCATGGGCAGCCCCCTCGGCTTCCAGAACACCGTCACCGCCGGGATCATCTCGGGCCTGCACCGGGAGATCCCGGGCTCGGCCCAGCAGGGCATCCGCTCGCTGGTCGACCTGATCCAGACCGACGCGGCCATCTCGCCCGGCAACTCCGGCGGCGCCCTGGTCAACGCCGAGGGCCAGGTGGTGGGCATCAACGTGGCCTACATCCCACCCGTGGCCGGAGCGGTCGCCATCGGCTTCGCCATCCCCGGGGCGACCACCGTCGACGTGGTCGGCCAGCTCCTCCGCAACGGGCGGGCCACCCACAGCTACCTCGGCATCACTCCCGACCAGGTCACCCAGGAGATCGCGGCCCAGCTCGGCCTCGACGAGGCGCGCGGGGTGGTCGTGCTCGACGTGGTCGAGGGCAGCCCGGCCGCCGAGGCCCGCATCGAGCCGGGCGACGTGATCGTCGGCATCGACGAGGCCAGGATCGAGACCGTCGAGGACCTGTTCGGCGAGCTCCGCCAGCGCCGCCCAGGCACCGAGGCCCGCCTGACCATCATCCGCGACGGCCAGTCCCAGGAGGTCACCGTCACCCTGGCCGACCGCCCGTAGCTCAGTACCAGCCGTTGGCCCGCCAGAACGCCTTGGCCCGCTCGGCCGTGCCGTCGTGGAGCTGAGCGGGCGGCCGGGCGGCCGTCAGTCGTCGAGGAGGGCGGCGAGCTCCTTGCAGCGGGGGCAGACCGGGAACCGGGAGGGGTCCCGGATCGGCTGGAAGCGGTGACCGCAGAGGGCGGTGACGGTGCCGCCGAGGACGGCCGCCTTGGCGATCTCGTCCTTGCGGGCGTAGTGGGCGTAGCCGTCGTCCTCGCCTGTGTCGGCGTCGGACTCGACCGGTCGGGTCTGGGTGCTGGACATCGTCGGCTCCTCCCACAATCCGCTGGCGCCAGCCATTCTGCGCCGAAGCCGCCCGTCCACGCACCCCCGGGCCGCGAACCGCTTCGAGCGCGCATGATGGCGTGGCTCAGCGGCCGGTGGAGGAGAAGTGCTGGTAGTCCTTGGAGCCGGACCAGTAGCCGCCCCACCGCCAGCCGGCGGCGGCGAACGCCCGCACGACCGCGTCGTTGGCGTGGATCATCCCGGCCGCCCGCCGGGCCCGGTTGGCGTACGGGCGCCCGGCCGGCGGCGACACCCGCCCGCCGCGGGTGACGTACGGGTTCCGCAGGGGGTTGACGTCGAGCGCGCGGCCAAAGGCATGCTCGGACCAGCGGGCGGAGCCCGACACCCGGCGGCAGTTGAACGCTGAGGTGTTGTTGGCCGCCATCGAGCGGTCGTCGTCGGCCTGGTAGGCGTCGACCAGCTGCAGCCGCTGGATGGGGTAGCGCGCCTTGAACAGCTTGCTGAGGGCGGCCAGGATCCGCCGGCCGTGATCGCGGTGGACGATCAGCTCGCCCTGGTGGACGCGCTTGTCGAAGCCCCAGTGGTCGACCCGCAGCAGCCGCAGCTCAACCGGCCCCACCGGGCACCCCCGCCGCCACGAGTACCGGACCTTACCCCGAACGGCATCCCGCCCGGTCACGATCTCCCCCCGGAACCGCGGCACAGCCTGCACCCTGGTCCCACCCTCGGTCCCGGTCGCCCCCTGGGCCCCGGTCGCGCCCTGACCCTGGGTGGTGACCCCGGCGGTTGCCGCGACCCCGTCGCGGGTGCCCTCCGGCACGCTGGAGGCCGACCCGGGCCCGGCCGTTCCCGACCCGGCGCTGCCGCACCCGGCGGCGGCCAGGCACGCGAGGACCAGCACCAGCGGCAGGCATCGCTTCATAGGGTGTCTCGTCCCGCCGGTCCTCCCTCTTGAGTGCCGTATGGTGAGGCCTGTCCCCTCCGGGCTGAAGTAGCCTACCTGCGCACGCGTGGTCTCGGACCCAGCTTCGCCAGATTGTGGACAGCCACTGCGGTGTCCAACCTGGGCGACGGCCAGCCTCCTCGCCGAGCGGGTCATCGGTTGGCTCGGGCCGGCCACGACGCTGCGGCTCCACCTGGTCATCGAGTCCTGGATCCACCTGGTGCTCGCCCTCGCCCGCAGCCCACTCCTGGTCGGGATGGTCCTCGCCCCGTTCGGCTTCGGCTCCCTGTCCCTGGGCGCCGTCGCCGGTGGAGTGCTGGCCGCCCGCTACGGGCTGACCGCCCCCTTCTGGTGCAGCTTCGCCGTCATGACCCTGCTCACCCTGGCCTGCTGGCCGATCCTCAGCACCCGGGCCGTGGCCCAGGCCCGCGTCCAGGCGCCGACCGGAACCGGCGGCGCCTGACCCCGGTCAGACGTTGACCCGGGCCATGTGCTCGGGGCCGTAGCGCGGACCGGCCACCGAGCCCGGCGGGGTGACCTCCTCGATGCTGGCCAGGTCCTCGGGGGCGAGCTCGACCTCCAGGGCGCCGGCGTTCTCCTCGAGGTACTGGCGGCGCTTGGTCCCGGGGATGGGGACGACGTCGTCGCCCTGGGCCAGCACCCAGGCGATGGCCAGTTGGCTCGGGGTGACGCCCTTGGCCGCGGCCAGCTCCCGCACCCGCTCCACCAGCTCCAGGTTGCGGTCGAAGTTCTCGCCCGTGAACCGTGGGTGGCCGCGGCGGAAGTCGTCCTCGCCGAAGTCGTCGGGGCTGGTGATCCGCCCCGACAGGAACCCCCGCCCGAGCGGGCTGTAGGCGACCACCCCGGTCCCCAGCTCGCGCAGGGTCCCCAGCACCTCGTCCTCGAGGTCGCGGCTGAACAGCGACCACTCGTACTGGCCGGCGCTGATCGGGTGCACGGCATGGGCCCGCCGCACCGTCGCCGGGGCCGCCTCGGAGATCCCCAGGTGCCGCACCTTCCCGGCCGCGACCAGCTCGGCCATCGCCCCCCAGGTGTCCTCGACCGGCACCGTCGTGTCCACCCGGTGCTGGTAGTAGAGGTCGATGTGGTCGACCCCGAGCCGCTCCAGCGAGGCGTCGCAGGCCCGCCGCACGTACTCCGGCTCCCCGTTGACCCGGACGAAGCTGCCGTCCTCGCGCCGCTCGTTCCCGAACTTGGTCGCCAGCACGACCTTGTCCCGCCGCCCGGCGATGGCCCGGCCGACCAGCCGCTCGTTGGTGAACGGCCCGTACATGTCCGCCGTGTCCAGGAACGTGATCCCCAGGTCCAGGGCCCGGTGGATGGTGGCCACCGACTCGCGCTCGTCCCCCGGCCCGTAGGACTGGCTCATCCCCATGCACCCCAGGCCCAGGGCCGAGACCACCAGCCCGTGGCCGAGCGTCCGCTGTTCCATGCGCCCCTCCTAGGCCTGGAACCGGGTCTGGGCCCGGAGGACGTCGTGGTGGCGCTCCTCGAGGCTCTCCTGGTCGCGGACGACCAGGACCGGGCAGGTCGAGAGCTGGGTCAGCTTGTGGGCGACGCTGCCAATCAGCAGCCCGCCGAGGACCGAGTGGCCGTGGGAGCCGACCACGATCACGCCGGAGCTCACCTCCCGGGCGTACTCGAGGATGGCGCCGGCCGGGGACCCGCCGGTGCTCGGCCGGACGGCGCCCTCGGCGGTCACCCCGGCGTCCTTGAGCTCCTCGACGACCCCGTCGACCAGCTGCTGGGCCTCCTCGGCGCTGGCGCCGGCGACGGTTGGCGGCACGGGGTAGTAGAGCTCCCGGACGTGCAGGACGTGGACGGTCCCGCCGCCGGCCCGGGCCAGCTCGATGGTGGCTGGGATGGCCTTGCGGCTGTGCTCCGACTGGTCGACGGCCAGCAGCAGCTTCTCGAGCATCGAGCACCTCCAAGGTCAGCGGCCAGCTAGCGTACCGCCCGGCCACGGAGCGCAGGCGTCGCGTCCGTCCCGGCTGGGTAGACCGGCGGCCGGAGCGGCAAACCGGTCGGCGGCTGCTAGCGTGGTCCCATGGGCGAGCAGCGACGCCAGCCCGAGGGGCTCGTGTACTGGCCGGAGTTCATCACCCCGGCCGAGGAGCGGCAGGTGCTCGGCGTGCTGGAGGCGATGGAGCTGCGCACCATCACCATGCACGGGCAGACCGCCCGGCGCACGGTGCGCCACTTCGGCCTCGATTACGGATACGAGTCGTGGAAGCTGGTCCCGACCGACCCGTTCCCCGGTGAGCTGTACTGGCTCCAGGAGCGGGCGGCGTCGCTGGCCGGCCTCGCCCCGGGCCAGTTCGCCCAGTTCCTGGTCACCAGGTACCCGCCAGGGGCGACCATCGGCTGGCACCGCGACGCCCCCATGTTCGGCCCCGAGGTGGTCGGGGTGTCGCTGGCCGCGCCCTGCCGGATGCGCTTCCAGCGCGGCAAGGGCGAGGCCCGCCAGGTGGCCGCGGTTGACCTCGAGCCACGCTCGGCCTACGTGCTGTCGGGCCCCGCCCGGTGGTCCTGGCAGCACTCCATCCCGGCGACCAAGGCCCTGCGCTGGTCGATCACCTTCCGGACCCTCAAGGAGCCCAGGCGCGGCTAGCGGTTCACCCCTTGACCACCCGGTACCTGATGTGCCGACCCCCGGGCCTCGATCGCCCGGACCTGCTGGACCTGGGGTCGCCGACACCGAGCGGGTTGTCCTCGCTCTGCTCGGGGCCGGCAACATAGGCGTCCAGCGACACCGCGAGCTGGAAGCGGACCTTGCGCGTAGCGACTCTTCTGCCACCTCGCCGGTCAGAGTGGCAGCGGCCGGGGCAGGTGCCGGAGAACGGCCGAGACGGCCCGCATGCCCGCCGGGACCCAGACCGTGGGCGTCGATGTGCAGGGCGTCGAGGATGGCCGCGGCGACCTGGTCGGCGGTGGCGGCCAGCGGGGCCGGGGCCGCCCGGTGGTCCTCTTGGTCCGTCGGAGCCGCCCAGCCTGGGGCTGGACGAGACGTAGTACACGTTGAGCTCAAGGGCGTCGGCGCCGGCCTCCTCCAGCAGGGTGGCGTGCTCGATCCAGGCGCCGGGGTGACCCTGTTGAGGCTGGCAATCACCGGGACCTCCAGGCCGGCCTTGGCCTTCTCGACCAGCGTCAGGTAGCCGTACGGGCCCGCGTTGTACTCGTCCAGCGCCAGCGCCGCCGACAGGCTGCCCGCTCCAGCCACCAGCAGCCGCCTGACAGGGTCGCCTCAAGGGTCAGCTGCTCTTCGAACAGCGACGGCAGCACGACCGCGGCGGCACCGGCGGCCTCCAGCCGCCGCAGGCCGTCCAGGGTGCCGGTCGGTCACCGGCGAGGCCGAGGCGACCAGCGGGCTGCGTAGATCCAGGCCCAGAGATCGGGTATGAAGGTCGGCTATGACCGTGCTCCTTGGTGGCGGATCTAGGGTGAGCGGACGTGCTCGCCCAGCAGCGTGAATCCCCAGGTCGTCTGGCGGGTAGGGTCCATCGGCCCGTCCCAACTGGGCCGTGGACGGTCAGACCAGGGACGACGTCCTCGATCGCCAGCGTCCGCACCGGCGACGGCGGCATGCCGAGCTCGGCGACCCATGTCACCAACTGCCTGGAGGACGCCGCGTACACGATGCGCCCCAGCCCGACCCAGCCGTGCGCGGCGGCGCACATCGGACAGTGCTCCCCGAGGTGAGGACGGTCGCGCTCGCCCGCTCGGCCGAGGGCAGGTTGGCAGCCGCCCGGCGCGCCAGCTCCAGAGAGCGGTCCAGACGCCGCAGCGCCGCATCGGTCGTCAAGCTCGCCTCCAGGATCGGGATCCAGCCAGCACGCTCGCGGTAGCATCTCCCCAGGACACTTGACAACGACCAGCAATGGACACCGATGCAAGCTCCGTGAACCAGATCCGGGCGTGTAGCTCAGCTGGCCAGAGCGCGTCGCTTACAACGACGAGGTCACAGGTTCGAGCCCTGTCACGCCCACCAGCCAAACCCGCAGGTCAACGCGTCGTCTTGGCGTCCTGACGGTCCTATGCAACCACCCAGTGCCCCGCCGGGGCCGCGCTGGGGCCGCAGGCGCTCACCGTCCGCCCCCGCTGGCCGACCACATCGCGTCCAGCCGATCGCGGAGCGACCGGTCCGCCTCCGGGAACAAATGCCCGTAGCGATCAAGAGTGAAGCTCACCGAGGCATGACCGGCCCGGGCCGCGACCTCCTTAGGATTCGCGCCGGCCGCGATCCACAGCGCCACCGCCGTGTGGCGCAGGTCATGGATGCGCAGCCCATCCAGCCCGGCCGCTTTGACCGCCGGCCGCCAAAAGCGCTGCCGGAACAGCGTCACCCGCAGCGCCCCGCCGTGCGGGCCGACGAACACGAAGTCCTCGGCTGCGCCCGGCGCCGCCATCCGCTCGGCCAAGGCGTCGACCACGAACCGCGGCAGGCCGACCATCCGACGGCCAGCGCTGGTCTTCGGCGGCCCCATGTGGAGCCGGCCCTTGGGCTCGGTGATGACCTCGATCACCTGGACCGTGCCACGGTCCAGGTCGACTCGGCCCCGGCGCAGCCCAGCCATCTCGCCGATGCGCAGCCCGCCGAAGGCGCCGAGTAGGATCAGCGCTCGGTAGTCGGGCCGGATCGCGTCGGCCAGCTTCCAGACCTCGGCGGGGGAGAGGAACCGCATCTCCTGCCGCTCGATCTTCGGCAGGGGCACCCGCCGGCAGGGTGTCTGCGGGATCATGCCGGCGTCCACTGCTGCGGCCATGACCTTGCTGAGGAGCTGGTAGGCGCGCTGCACCGTGGATGCCGCTAACCCCTTGTCGGTCAGCTCGGCCACCCAGGTGCGAACCTCTCGCTGCCCGATGCTGGCCAGCGGCATCGCGCCGAAGCAGGGGAGCAGGTGCAGCCGGCACAGTCGCTCGTCCCGTGCCTCCGTGTTCGGCCGCAAGCTCGCTGTCGTCCGTCGCCACTCCACGAACCACTCGGCGAATAGCACCCGCCCCAACGCTGGATTCGTCCATGTTCCTCGGAGCTTGGCGTTCTCCATCTCGGTCAGGAACCGCTGGGCATCTACCTTGCGAGCGAACACCCGCCCATGCTCCCTACCGGCAGGATCGCGGTAGCGAGCCCGGTAGCTCACTCGGCCGTTGCGGACCCGTCGCTCCACATGCGCCACCGTCATGCACCCCGACGACGGGCCAGTAGAGGAGTCGCACCGACCTCTACCCGGCCGGCCCTGATGTAGGCGTCCAGGTCGGTACTGGCGATCCGCACATGACGGCCCACCTTAACGAAGGCGATCCGGCGCTCGAAGATGAGTCTGCGCACGAACCGCGTCGACGTGCCCAGCCGCTCGGCGGTCTCCTCCACGGTCAACAGCCTGTCCAACACTCCAGTCCTGCTCCTGCTATGCGGCAGTCATGGTCATGGTGCGAAGCTCCTCTTTGGCGATCCGTCGCGCTTCGCGAGCCCGAGCAGCGGCCGAGGCGGCCAGCCACGCCTCCCCGGTGGACTGGTAGCCCTGGCCCAGGTAGCACCAGGTCGCCACGACAATGACGACCTGCTCGTCCTCCGGCCGCCCCCAGTCATCCAACGGAAGCGTGTTGCGTCGCCGGCGGCGGATGGCGAAGGCGACCCGGGCCCGCCGCAACGCCCCCAGGGTGGTCGAGTAGCGGCGGCTCTTGGTCGCGAAGTGACCGCCGAAGCCAAGCATGTGCGCCCACTTGCCCAGCCGTAGCCCCGCCAGGCTCGGGCGGGCGGCCAGCTCCAAGCAGGCCCGGACGAGCTCCACCACATGCGCTGGCAGGTCAAGGTCATCCAGGTCGCCCTCGCCCACGCGGTAATTCAGGGTGACACCTAGGGCCTCGGTGGCCTTGGTCGCGTACTTGGCCACATAGCCGGCGACCTGCTCAGCCGACAGCCCCCGCTCGTCCCCAGTCTCGGTGATATGGCGTACGTCCAGCTGCTCCCCCCAGCGGGCAACCAGCGTCACACCTTGGCCCTGATCAACCGGCGGGCAGGCGACGGTCACGGTGGCGGCGGCCTTGCGAACGGCGGCCTCGAGGACGTCGGCGGTAAAGCCGGCCGGCGGCGGGGCGACACAGGCCGGGCAGCCACAATTCGTGGCCGCGTCCAGGCGGATGATGGCGTGGAAGTGGACGGCGCCGCGTCGCTGGTACTCGGCGACCTTGGCGAAGGAGATCCGGACCACCCCTCGCAGCTCGGCCTCGCTGACGCCGGCAAGCTGGGCCAGGGCGCGGTACAGATAGATGGTGGTCCGGGACCACAGCCGGCCGGCCAGCGCGTTCCACAGCACCTGAGCGCCAGCCTGGTAGCAACGCGGGCACAGCGGCTCACCCAGCTTGGGGTCGTCGGGGTCGTGACGCTGCCAGCAGCCAGCCCGCCGGCCATGCGGGCAGCGCTGGCCCTGCCGATAGGGATGACAGGGATACGCCAAGAGGCCCTGAGCCCTACGCGAGTGAACCGGGCCGAAGCTTGGAGCGGTGAAGGTAACGAACAGCCGCGGATGCCCGACCACCGTCTCGGGAACACCTTTGCCGCCCCGCAGCCCGGCGGCGAATAGATGGAATTGGTCGGCCTGGTAGGTGGCCGAGCAGGACGGACACACCGAGGCCCGGCGGTTTCCGCAGGCCTTCAGGAGGGTGGCGTCCGGCTCCCTCTCAGTGTCATAGACGGTGCGGACCTCGCCGGTGGTCCGGTCGGCGTGCTCGACGGTGCCACGCAGCCGGACCGGATGGGCGCAATACCCGGTGGCCGCGACCTGCTCGGCCCAGCGGGTATAGCCAGGGCCAGCCCGGTCGATCACCTCCTGGAGCACGCCCGGCAGCAGTTCCCCGACCTGGACCGGCTCGGTCATGCCACCTCCCCAGACGACCTGGTCACGACCCGCAGGCCCGGTGGCTGCTCGGCCAGCAGCTGACCCGGATCACGCCGGAGCCCGGTGGTGGCGTGGATGATGGCGGCGACCTGGTGGTGATCGACCTGCGGGGTCCGCACCCGCTGGAACCCGGGCCGGCCGGGCAGGCTCGTGACCGCCACCCCGACATAGGCCGGGTCATTCAGCAGCACCGGAGAGGCGTCGGGATGCTGGCGGATCTCCTCGCCCAAGGCGGCCACGGCCCGTCCAGGGTGCGGGTGGCGAAGCTGATGGCGACCTGGCAGTTGTCGCGGATCCGGGTCGGGATCGCGTCGCCGGTGGCCCGCTGAGTCAACAGCATCACTTGGATGGCGACGTTGCGGCCCTTTCTGATCAGCTCCTCGACCAGCCGCGACAGCTCGGCGACGAGGGCGTTATGGGCCTTGACCTCGGGTGAGGTGCCCTTGCGCTCGTGGAAGAAGGTGTGGGCCTCGTCGATCACGACCAGGACCAGCGGCCAGGACGGGGACGGGCCAAGGTGCCAGGCGTCAGTTACCCCGAGGACCTGCGCGATGGTGCCCTGCCGGTGAAGCATGAGCCGGTGGACCTGCCGGAGTGCGTCGCGCACCTCGCCCAGGTCGTCCTTTGCATGCAGCCAGGCCCTGGGGACCAGTCGGTCGTAGTCGGGGCCGCCCTTGCCGTCGATGAGCACGAACTGGACGGCGGGGGACGGGGCGAGCTGGCCGAGCAGGTGGGCGACCAGCATGGTCTTGCCGCACCCGGCCAGCCCCGCGACGACGATCCCGGAGACCTCGGCCAGCCGGACCATCACCGGCCGGGAATCCTCGGCCCAGCCCAGCCACCAGGAGGTCAGGGAGGCGGGGGCGGTGCCAGAGAGGTCGACTCGGGCCGGGGCCAGCAGCGGATCGTAGTACAGGCCTCGGAGCCGGATCAGGCCGGGGGCCTGCTGCTCTGCCCGGACGGTGACACAGCCCCAGGTGTCGGCCAGGTAGCCGGCCGCGTGCTGGTAGTCGGTAAGGCCGGCCCCGGCGATGGCGGCCACGGTGGCGGTCACGCCCTGGCCGTCGACCTGGAGTTCGGCGGCGGGGAAGCGGTGTTGGCGGGTCCACTGATCCCGGAAGCCGAGGCCGAGGGTCTGAGCCAGCAACGGCCACTCAGCCAGCAGCCGGGCCTGACGGGTGCGCTCGCGGGTGGCGGCCTGCTGGGGATGGCGGCGGGCCTGCCGGGCGCGCAGGCGGCGGCCGAGCAGGACGCCGGCCAGGGTGACGGTCCCGCCGATCAGAGCCAGCAGCAGCGAGAGACCAACCAGGGTGGCCAGCATTCTCGCCACCTCCCTATCGGGTCCACAGGGGTCGGCGGCGGCGGGAGATGAGCAGCCCGTCGCAGCAGCGCTCGACCAGCTCGCCGTCGCCGTCGTCGGCCAGCTCGGGCCAGCGGCAGCGGGTATGCCAGCCGGACGCACACGCCGGGCAGTCGGGGCTGTCGTCCCACATCAGCCCGCCACCCCCTCCTTGACCGGAGGGGATGGGGCGGGGTAGGTCTGCTCGGTCAGCTCGGCGCAGCGGACCAGGGCCTGGGCCAGCTTCCGTAGGGCGGCCGGGCGGCCCTGGATGGTGAACCAGGCCCGGTCGGTGTCGTAGCGGACCGACCCGTTGGCCTGGCCGTCGCCGGCCATCCAGGTGTCCACGTCATAGTCGGTGCCGGTTTGGGCGAGCAGGGCCACGCTGAGCGCGGATGGCCGCGTACGATCGGGGTGCATCATGGGCTCCATTCCTGATGCGAGGGCCAGGTGTTGGCGCATCTGGTCTGGTGGGTGGAGGGGACCGGGCCGTTAGCGGCGGCTCCGGTCCCCTCCCTCACGGTCGCTTGGGCTGCACCTCCTCTCGGTTAGCTGGCCTTGGCCTGGGCCACGGCCGGCTCCACTCGGGCCGCTTTGAACGACACCCCGGAGCGGTCGTTCATGGTCCAGGGCTGGGCGACCAGACCGGTCACCTTCACCGGGGCGCCCTGGCGGATGGCCTGGGACGGCACCCCGGGCACCTTGACCGCGAGCAGGTCAGCCGAGCCGTCGCCCATAGCGAGGAGCTGGATGACGTACAGCGGCTCGCCGTTCTCATCGGCCTTGGGCCGGCGGGTCTCGAAGTCGACCAGCGGCTCGGGGGCCAAGGCGCACAGGAACGAAATGGCCGAGGTATCGATCGGCAACCTCATC
>Ga0081538_10002652_pt1 | contig 17265 bp, 22 predicted proteins | sample TabmetS5T2R1_FD_71022 | JGI IMG/M metagenome (GOLD analysis project Ga0081538, IMG submission 71022) | Tabebuia heterophylla rhizosphere microbial communities from the University of Puerto Rico - S5T2R1 | ecosystem: Host-associated > Plants > Roots > Rhizosphere ... | reverse complement strand
CTGCTAAACCCTCAACCACGCTCTTCGGCACACCAGACTTCTACCAGCCACCCGCGCAAAAAGCCAGTACCGGAGCGTTAGCTCAGGTCAGGCAGCTACCGCATGGACTTTGCCGAGGCCCTGATCAACCCGTACAGACGGGCCGACTGGACATGAATAGCCGACTCGACCTCACCACCGCCCATACGGCGTAGAGATGGGTGGTGTAGGCGTCACTGTGCCGTCTCAGGGAGGGATCCCTCCGCGTGTATCCCATAGCTGGCGGTTCGATCACGTGTCGAGTCGCTGGGTGCTCACAGGGAGGCGCCGGGGTGGACGTCGATGGCGACCTGGTAGATGACCGGCTACAGGGTGACGTAGAGTCCGAGGTCGTCGAGCACCCACTGCATCGAGGCACGCCACTGATGTTTGATAAGCGGGCGCTATGCACGTCGCAGCCTTGCCTATTTCTGCGTAGGCCTAGGCACGCTAAGAGGCAAGAACGCGCTTTGGGCTGCCGCACGCCTACCAGATGCCAGGGATCAGTCGGCGTGGCGTGCGGTGCATGAATGCGGTGTAATCTTCGCTCAGGCTCTGCATGAGCGCCGCCTCCTCGACCTGAATCCGCCAGAGGTAGGCCGCGAGAGGCAGCAAGACGAGAGCAGCTACGCTAGCCCAATTCCCGAGGGCCAAACCGGTCCCAAGTAGGGTCATCAACACCGCAGAGTAAGAAGGATGGCGGATCACTCGGTATGGGCCACTCGACACAATCCGTTGACCTGCCACGACCATCACAGCGTAGGTGAAAAACCGTCCCAGCGTCCGCACAGCCCAGAGTCGTAGGCCGATTCCCATCCAAATAAGCGTGATTCCTATGACCAACGGTGCCAGCCTCTTGTCGTGATCCGCAGGGCATGAAGCCAAAACGCAGCCACGAAGGCGAAGAGGCTCGCAACGGAAATGGCGCAAACCAAGAGACACAGACTGCCTCTATCGGTCGCCGTGGCCGGGTCAACCTCGGCTCGGTGGTCCCGGAGGATCAGTCCTGCTTCCAATAGAAGCAATGTACCCCAGCTCGTCCAAAATAAGGTTCCAGCGCTGGTGTTCGAAAAGAAGAGCGGCATCGTCGTACCTCCTGTGAGAAACGCTTCCTCGTATGGTAAGTTAGAAGCATTGCGGAAGCGCGTTCATATCGGCGAACCTCAGGATTTCATCGCCCTCCGCGATCATGGTGACATCTAGACTCTTCATGCTGACCGTCTGCGCGATGAGCAAATGCTCCTCATGCTCGAACTCCGCCGAGGAGGCGTTGGAGTTCGGTACGAACGCTGGGCGACTCCTCTTCGCTGCTGCCTCGATATATTGAAGTAGTAATAATGTTCTTGGATCACGATGAGGTCCTTGAGACGACCAGTGACGAAGGGCCGCTTCTGATACACGAAGCCGAGGCTGCCGGTGTGTAGCAATGATCCGTCGCCGCCGTCGGTCAGGCGTGGGCGCAAAGATGGCTACGGACTCCTCGTCCCGGCACCAGGACCCAGCGGCAACGTATGGCCCGGACACCAAAATTTCACCTACACGGTCGAGTGAAGACAAGGCGTGTACGCCTTTCTCGGCGAACCCAAAAGACGCCTTGTGGCCATTTGCCGCCAGCACCTTTGGAGCCTTTAGCCGTTCGAATCGAACCCCTTGGGGTACACGAGTAACAATAGTAACAAGCGCAGACGGTAGAGATACGTCGGACTCTAGAAATAAGCCCCCACCGCTAGCATCGTTAATACGTCGTATTCTTGCTACTACCGCCTTAGTAGCCATGCCAAAACCCTTACCAGCGCCTGCTCCCCGACGCCCTCTCACTCCCGCCTGCGCCCGAAGCGTCTCGCCGCCACGAGCTTAGTTACCGAGATCTAGGGCTCCTTGGGTATGAGGGGGTTCACAGATGAGACAAGTTTCACCCCTGCGTTGATCAGGCTGCGGTCCGCATGCGGGCGTGGTCGACGTACCCGTCGACACTGCGGTCCACAACACGGAGAGCTTGTCGCAGCTCGGCGGGTGCGGGCGGGTGATCGGCGGCCAGCAGAGGGCCAAGAAGGCGGTCGGCCAGCTTGGTGTAAAACAGCGCGACCTTGACGCCCTCAGAGGTGAGCACGTAGGTGTTGGAATGCTCCAGACGGCGGATCAGCCCGTGGCGGCGCAGCCGTCGAAGGTCGTAGGTCATCTGCCTGCTGGTGTAGTCAGTGCCGAGCAAACCGGCGACGTGGGCGCGAAGGCTCCGGTTCGTAAAGCCGACGACGGCATGCAGCAGCAGGCACAAAGCGCCGGTCAGGGCCATGACGCGTGGATCCGGCAAGCGCAACGCTCCGGTTCGCCTGCCCGCCCTTACGTCGGGCTGACAGATCCGCTCGAACAAGGCGGTCTCGATGGCACAGTCCGGGACCGGCGCGTTGGATCATAAGCAGCCGCCGGTTGGTGGCACGAGCCTTGGCTTGCAGCTCGTCAAGGTTGCGCAAGCGGCGCTGCACGCCGAGGTCGTTAGGTGAGTTGACGACGGTCTCGATCCGCAGCGCCCTGCCCTCTTTCAAGTACTCCTTGACGCGGGAGTGCTTGAAGAAGATGTTGACCGTCACGTCCACACCGCGGGCGACGACCTTGGTCTTGAGCGTCTCAGGGGTTTTGCGTGGACGGCCGCGGCGGGTCGGACGGCCGGTGAGGATCGCCACTCGACCTGGTCAGGCCGTCCCAGGTCGAGGTTGTCAGCGACCACGGCCTCGAAGAAGGCTCGGGCGCGGGGCGCGTCGAACACCAGAGTGCGGGAGGTCTCGACCTGGCGCATCGACAGCTCCCACCAATAGCCGGCCGCCTGTCAGCCAAGGTCAGCGGGGTGGGCAGGTGGGCCATCCACCTGTCGAAGAAAGCCTGGATATCCGCTGGGCCGAGCCGGTCACAGATCGCCTGCAACCGGGCGGGTCGTTACACGAGGCGAACCCGTTGGCCAGCGCGGTGAAGCCCAGCCCTTCCCGCTCGGCCTGGCGTAAGGCCGGCTCGTGCCCGTTGACCCACACCTTGGCTGGATACGGGAAGTAGGCGCAGATCTTGATAAACCCAGGGTCGAACTGGGCGTCCCAAACATAAAAGTAATAGCAGGTCACCCGTCGGTCGGCCTTGGCGAAGCTGAACGCCGGAGTGTTGCCCTCACGCTGATGCGCGCTGCCTGTGAACACCGATTGGAGCTCTTGGGCCACCCCGATCGCGACCACACCTGGGCGGTTATCCCGCTCGGCGGCGTCCAGATACGGGCGGATGACGTCGATCTTGCGGTCGTCCTTGCCGAACCGGATCAGGGGGATCTCACGCTGCTCGGCGAAGGCTTTGACTGCGGCCCGGAAGCGGTTGCCGATCTTGCCCAGCATCGCCGGTGAGGGCACCGGACAGCCCAGATGGCCGGTCAGAAAGCTGGCGACTTGCCCGCCGACCTGCAAGTTCGGGACGTAGGCGTTGCAGTAGACGCGGTCCAGACACTCCAGGTCTAACGTCACATGCCCGTCGAGTAGGTCGTTGACATTGCACGTCGCGGCCACCAAGCCCTCCCAGACTCTCCCACAGGAACCGCGACAGCCTGGACCACCCGCCCACACCAGGCAAACCCGCTCACATCAAGGCGCACCTCGGCGGTCCGAGGCGAAGCCTCACTAAAGAACGCCTGAAAAGGACCACTATTGAAGATGGCCGGGTCAGGAGGTTTGAGTTAGGCCGGCAGGCGAGAAGGGCATATCACCTTCGCAACGTAGCCGTGCCAACGTAAACGGCCGTCGTCCGCATCTGCAGAAACGGAGACGAGGGGCCATGGGCTCACTCCACGAACGCAATCCATCCGTATGGGTGGCGACAACGCCGCAGACGTCATACCCGCATCTAGCCGGCCCTGTCACCGTCGACGTCGCCGTGGTCGGAGGCGGCATCACCGGTCTAACCACCGCGTTTCTGCTCAAGCAAACAGGAGCGACAGTGGCGGTCATTGAAGCCGACCGCATCGCGTCCGGCACCACCGGCTATACCACCGCCAAGATCACGGCCCTACACGGGTTGACCTATGCGCAGCTGATCTCCGAGCACGGCGCCGAGAAGGCCCGCTTATACGCCGAGGCCAACCAAGCTGGTATCGAGCAGGTCGTAGCGTTGGTAGACCAGCTTGGCGTCGACTGCCAGCTCCAGCGTCAGGCGGCCTACACCTACGCCGAGACCGACGAGCGCCAAGACGATATCGCCGCGGAGGTAGAGGCGGCTGCAAGTATCGGCCTGCCGGTCACGTATGTGGAGCAAACCACGCTGCCCTTCCCGATCCGAGCCGCAGCGCGTTTGGACAACCAGGCCCAGATCCACCCTCGCCGCTACTGTCTCGCGCTGGCCGAGGCCATCGCCGGTGACGGCTGCCAAATCTTCGAGCAGACCCGGGCGTTGGATATCGACGAGGAGGCCGACCAAATTACAGTGCACACCGACAGAGGGGACGTGGCAGCCGATCAGGTAGTGATTGCCACGTTGTTGCCGTTTAGTCTGATAGGAGGGTTTTTCGCCAAGGCGCAGCCCTCCCGCTCGTACGCGATCGCGGTTCGCCTCCAAGGCGAGGCCCCGTCGGGGATGTATCTACGAGCCGAATCCCCGACCCGCTCAATCCGCCCCCTACTCCTGGACGGCGAGGCTGGGCTGGTCTTGGGCGGTGCCAGTCACAAAACGGGCCAAGAGACCCATACCGAGGCGTATTACGACGAGCTTGAGCAGTGGGCGGCCAGCGCCTTTGCGGTGCGCTCCATCGACTACCGCTGGTCGGCTCAGGATTACACCACGGTCGACTCGTTGCCGTATGTCGGCCGCTCGCCCAGGCGGTCCAGAGCGTTTGTGGCCACCGGTTTTAAAAAGTGGGGCATGAGTAACGGCACAGCCGCTGCGATGCTGCTGTCTGACCTCCTCCAAGGACGCGACCATCCGTGGGCGGCCGTGTATGACGCGACCCGCATCGGCGACATCGGCACGACAGCCAAGCTAGTGAAAGAGAACATCGGGGTAGCCAAGCGGTTTGTCCAGGACCGGCTAGCCCACAGGCATGCTCCCGCTCTCAAAGATCTCAGAGGCGGTGAGGGCCGGGTGGTTGATCTTGAGGGTGACAAGGTAGGCGTCTACCGGGACCATGACGGCGCTGTTCATGCGGTAAGCGTCACTTGTACTCACATGGGCTGCGCGCTCAACTGGAATAGCGCCGAGACGACGTGGGACTGCCCCTGCCACGGCTCCCGGTTCGACCATAAAGGCCGGATCATTAACGGACCCGCTATCAAAGGCCTCACCCACCTCACACTGGACGCGGCGGAACAAGTCAATCCTGACGACTGATGCTTTCACAGCCACCGTGTGATTGCGCGCCATTACTTTCTTAACCTATAAGGAGTGCCTCCATAGCTACCAAGCAAATCATGGCTATCGACCAAAGAAGACTGGCTCCGCAGGAAAGTTGACTACGGCTTTGGACCGCATCATATGCCATCAAACAGCCGCCGTTTCAGCGTGTGACAGCGGCCGTGATGAGTATCGAGATGGTCAAACAGGCCGACGGCAGCGCTATGCGGCAGCGGCGGCTATGCGACCGCTGGGATGACTGCTGAGGCGCTCATTCAACCTCACGCAAAGCCGCGGCCCCGCGATTGGCGCTCGGACGCTTCGAGTAGGGCGCCGCAACCGCGGCATGCCATATGCTGCCGTGCGCCTGGCACATACGTGATACTACCTCATGTGTGAATTATCGAACAGCAGGGCAGGATTTGCCATCCATAGCGAGCACCGAAGGGCGTTTCATGGCAACGGAAACTGAGCCTCCCAGGACACGTCATGAGCAACGCCCGGATCCGCGAGGCCCGCTTGAGCACGCCTTCGACACCGCGGCCGCCAAAGGCTGGCGTCTGCTTGTGCTTACCGCCGTGGCCGCCATCGTGGTGTGGGCGCTGGCTCGCCTCTACCTCGTGACCGTGCCGCTGCTCGTCGCGCTGGTGCTCGCCACACTGTTCGCTCCCGCAGCCAGATAGCTAGCGCGGCGCGGGGTGCCTGGCACGCTGGCGGCCTTGATCGCCGTGGCCGGCGGCGCGCTCATCACCATGGCGGTGATCACGCTCGTCGTCACGCTGTTCGCCCAACAGGGGACGGCGCTGACCGACGCCTTCGCCGAGGTGCGCTCCACGGTTCTCGGCTGGCTCCAGAGCGGTCCGCTGCATCTATCCAGCGACCAGATCGCTAATCTGGCCAGCAGTGGCGGGCAGCAACTGCGACGCAACGCCGGCGCGATCATCGGGGCAGCACTCGCCAGCGCTCGGATCATCACGGAGATCTTGGCCGGAGCGCTGCTCACACTGGTGCTATTGTTCTTTTTCGTCAAGGATGGCGAGTCAATAACGCAGTGGATGCTCGCGCGCCTGCCTAACCGGCACTGCGAGCTGGCACGCAAGTTGGGACGCCGAGCTTGGGATACGCTCAGCGGCTATGTTCATGGGGTTATCATCGTCGCTGCGGTCGACGCGGTGGTGATCGGTATCGGGTTGCTGCTCGTCGGCGTGCCGCTCGCGCTGCCGCTGGCTGTCCTGGTGTTTTTCGGAGGTTTTTTCCCTACGGTCGGAGCGATTGCCTCCGGCGCGTTAACCGTGCTCGTTACGCTCGTCAGCGCAGGTGTGACGCAATCGTTAATTGTCTTGGGTCTTGTGGTGGCAGTTCAGCAGCTTGAGGGCTATCTGATGCACCCCTTCGTCATGCGCCGCTCGGTTTGTCTCCATCCGGCCGTCGTGCTGGTCACGCTGACAGCGGGCGCGTTGCTCGCGGGCATCGCCGGCGCAGCCTTCGCCGTCCCGCTGGCGGCTGTGCTCAGCGCGCTCGGCAACGAGCTACGACTCCACCACGAGCCAACCTGACCTGCGATATCACGGCTGGCTGCTATGCGCAGCCACATAGAATTTGAGTGGTGAACTAGATATAAGAGACGGTGAATCGACATGTAACATGAGTTCGACTCCCTCAGCCTCAGTGTCGCTACCCGCGAGACGACAGTCGTGAGGATATCCGAGCCGTGCACAACTAGTGTTCAGTCGCTGAAGAGATTTGAATCTCCATATCCGATTTGACATACTAAAGTATGGACAAACGGATACGCACCATACACGTATCAGACAGCGACCGGGCAGAGCTAGAGCGGCGGGCACGCGCGCAAACACTCCCAGCGCGGATGGTCCAGCGGGCACGAATCATCCTGCTGTCCGCTGACGGATACCTCGGGCGCGAGGTCGCGACGCGGGTCGGCTGCTCAGCGCAAAGCGTCGTGGCGTGGCGCAACCGCTATGAGGAAGAGGGCCTGGACGGGTTAGAGGACCGGCCACGCTGCGGCAGGCCAGCCCAAATCGACGCGCAAAAACGTAGCGAGGTCGTGGCGAAAACCCTCCAGCCCCCGCCAGAAAAGCTCGGGGTGACGCATTGGACCTCACGGCTGATGGAGCGCGAGGTTGGATTAGACCACTCCACCATCGCCCGGATCTGGCAAGACTACGACCTGCAACCGTGGCGGACAGAGACCTTCAAATACTCCACCGACCCGCAGTTGGAGGACAAGGTCCGTGACATCGTCGGTCTGAGCATGGACCCGCCGGAGAACGCCGTGGTCGTGTGTGTGGACGAGAAGTCCCAGATCCAGGCGTTGGACCGCACCCAGCCGATGCTGCCGCTGCGGCCTGGGAAACCGGCGCGGCACACCCATGACTCCAACCGAACGGTGTGGCCACATTGTTCGCGTCGCTAGAGGTCGCGACTGGCAAGGTTGTGCACACCTGCATGCCCCGGCATCGCCAACAAGAGCTCGTCAAATTCTTGAGACAGGTGGCCAAAGCGTATCCGCGGCGCAAGCCGCATCATCTGGGATGGCTACTCGGCGCATAAGGCCCCTGAGGTCACCAAGTGGCTGAAGAAGAACAAACGCGTCACGCTGCATTTCACGCCAACAGGGGCGAGCTGGATGAATCTGGTCGAGTCGTTCTTTTCTGTTATTACCCGTCAGGCGATCCGGCGAGGCACGTTCGCGTCGGTGGATGACCTGGTTGCTGCGATTGAGGTGTTTATTAGTGGGTGGAGCGGGCGGTGCGCGCCGTTCAGGTGGACCAAGACGGCTGATGAGATCCTACGCCGGGCAAAGATGATCAAAAACACTTCAGCGACTGAACACTAGTCATGAAATGCTCCCGACGTTACTGTCCAATGGCTAACCGTTATCGAGACAGTGGGATTGTTGGCAAAGTCGGAAACGGGCGGTTGATATTATTCGTTATTTGGCCGCTTTGGTTGTAGAAGATTCGAGCGCTCCTAGCCATCTATTTCTCCCTGTCGGCTGGTGTAGCATGAGCGCGAGTTTGGCGCATTCGTGGCTGCCTTTGAGTGCCGTGTGAATACCTTATTTGGTTGCATGCAGGATTGCCGCGCATACGCGGCGTTACCTGCTCCATTTCGTAATCTCGTTCGCGCCCTTCTCAATCAATCCCAAATCCGGACGATATGAGCGCTTCTCGAAGCCTATACGGTACCGAGGCCGGCGTGTAGAAGTTCTGAGTGTTTGGCGGCATGAAGATCGGTATCGTTTACCGCTCACAGCACCATGGCTAACCTGAACGCGGGCGGATTTTATCTCTGACCATCGACCATCAACAGTGGTCATCTTTGGTCATGTCATTGCACGTTGCTGTGCTCCCAACTCAACGTGGCAAAGTATTCCCGCAGCAGCCGGTGGACGAAGATGTACCCACCTCCAGCTCTGCGCAGAAAGATACGCTCTCTCGCGTATTCCAGGAATCGAACATAGCGCCACGGCGCAAACCCATTTCGAACGAGCAGGATGCGCAGCGCCACGTGGCGAAGAACGGCGCCACCGCCTTCCTTTAGCCCGACAATCAGTCCAAAGGACAACCCGAAAGCCGCCCCGATACTCAGCCCGACAACCGCCGTGAAGGTCCAGCCGAATATCAGTCCAGCGGCCAACCCAATAACCAAGCTAGCGGTCAGTCCGATGCCGATCGCGTTGTGCGCTGACGTCCGCATGCCCTCATTTGGAGTTGTTCGAGTCGCACTCATTTGGCTGGACAGCCCGCCGCTCAGCACAGCGACAAGTCCGCTGGCCACCCCGAATGCCAGCCCAGCGCCCAGCCCGACAACCCATCTGAAGGTGAACCCGAAGGCCAGCCCAGCGCCCAGCCCGGCAACCAGCCCGACGGCCAGGCTGACGGGCAGCCTCGCCCGCGCCTCTGTCCAGGACCAGGACAGCCTCTCAGCCGGTCGTATGCGCTCCTCGTATGCGCTTCGCCCGATGATCACCCCCGCGGCCAGCGCGACACTTAGCCCAAAAGCCAGCCCGGTAAGCGCCGGCTCGGGCAGCCACGTGAGCGTCAGCTCGTCCACCCCCGGATACAGGCCCTCGGCCACCCCTGCGCCCACCCCGGTGACCAGGCCAACGACTACCCCCGCGACCAAGCCGACGGCACGCGCGACCCCTCTAGTCACGATCCGCTGCTGCTTTGCAGACGGCAACCAGTCCGGCTGCATCAACTCCAGGTGAAACACGCTCTGGTTGAGGCGCTGCATCGTCCCGGCAAGCCAGGCCAACCACCGCAGCGTCTGTTCGCGGACATGAGGGGCAACCGAGGCTCGACGCTCGAACATCGCATCGGTATAGGCGGCAAACAGCTGAGCACGCCGCTGCGCAAGTGACCCTGGCGCCCGCACCGCTATAGCCGACTTCCCCTTGTAGGCCAGCGCCACGATATTGAGCAGCAGCGGCGTCGTCAGCAGCTCCCATAGCGTCTCGTCATCTTGCAGCGCAACACAAACCCCGGCCAGCGGCTCGCCAGCCTGCTGCAGGTACTGAGCTATCTGCTGCCGGGTCAGGGGCTGGATGACGATCGCTCCCAGCAACCGCAACCGCTCCTGGCGCGCCAGCAACTGCTCGTACTCCTCGGTTCTGCTGCAGACAACCATCTGCAACAACCCATGTTCCGTCCGAAAGGCATTGATAGCCTTGACACACTCCTGGCGATGCTTAGCAGCAACCTCATCGAGACCGTCGAGTAGCGGGAGCACTTGCTCGGCGTCCACCCACCCTTGCGCGAGCTTTCGCGGGATGTGGTAGCCATCGACCAGCTCGTCCACCAACCATTCGGCAAGCGGTCCACGCTCCGCCGCCCAGGACGCCAAGTTGAACACCACAGGCATTGGATAGTCTAGGTCCTTCGCCGCTCGGTCGAGCAGCCTACGAGTCAGCTCCAACAGGAGCGTTGTCTTGCCCGAGCCAGGCGCGCCAAGAATGAGCAGGGCGCTGCCCATCTCGTCGAAGACGGCATCGATCGAGGCGCCAGCAGACAGCGCCCGCGCCTGCCCGGTCGGCCACTGGGCGACCAGGGCAGCCGGATGGCGTACCGCCTCCGGCCGGCGCTCCAGGCCAAGCTCAATCCACGCGATCGCGCCCAGCGACTGCTCGAGCACCTCTTTGATCCACGCGGTCCGCACCCGGTCGAGCATCAGGCTGCGATTACGCTGCTCACGGCGACGAGATGACCGGATAACGACAGGAGGCTTCTGCAGCCGCCGTCGCAATGGAGAGTCCGTCCCGGCGCCCAGAAAGCTCAAGCTGCCCACGGTCAACGAGGCTAACAGCATCCAGGCAAGCTGCTCTTGCCTTGAAAGGCTGCTATTACCTGCCGCAAACGTTGCCCATGTCCCCAATGCAGCCAGGATGGCCGTGACTATCGGCTTTAGCCAACCCACACCCCAACGATGAGTTTGGCGACGACAGCGGCCTGATGATCCTGGTGGCCCCGCCTCATGAGCGTTCGCCATCTCCTCGTAGGCAACCCGCCCTCACGCATGCAGCCTCATAGGTAGAGCATCGACGTAGCATCCAGAGCTATGCACAATACCCAACAGCCTGCGTACGCTCACATTCCAAGACGTTTGGCTACGGTTAAGGTAAGTCACCTCGGATGATTCCACCCAGACCCTATGAGACTCTCACTGTCCTCTTCGGACTATCGGTGCTGAGCTATCGATATAGCCCCCGTCCAGGGCACGGAGCCCCGGCACTTTTCTCTAAGAAGGCTCTCTGTCGGATAATGGGGATAAATAGCCCTATTGCCGCGCGGTGACAGAGCGCGCAAAGGTGCCGATACCGGACGCATCATGGCTAGGAGTGGGTACACGGTGCCTGCACGCACCGTTTCCGTGACAGCCTGCTTGCGGTAACTCGCTGGGCAGTGACAGGGCCAGACTCAACGATGAGCGCGAGCCGAGCGGCCGAGCGGCCAGTGTGCTCAGGCGTATAGCGCTGGGCGGTAACGTGGCTTGGGGATGGGAACGCTCCGCTCGTGTGCTGCCGACAGCCACGCGTCCTTTGCTCGCAGCACCTCACTGAGGGCCTCCTGCGGAGTCAACCCAAACGCCGAGCAGGACTGGAGATCCGGAATGTCAGCGATGTAGCCGCCGTCCTGTTCGCTGTAAAAAACGTTGATGTGGTAGTCGCTCACGTGTCCTCGCCCTCCGGATACAGATCGTAGCGCTCGAGGAGCCGGTGGACCTGGCGAACCTGGTAGGGCTTCGCCATGCCAGCCACCTCCTGCAGATTGAGGAGACTCGGTATCTTCGGGTGCGCAAAGATGTGATGGCTGCCTGACACGCGTGCCAGCTCGAACCCGCAGGCTTCAACCAGGCGTGTCAGATCAGCGAACCGGATGTTGGCATGGTTGCCGGCGGCGATCCGACCAAGCAGCTTCGCGGGACGCATGAGCCAGACGATAGACGAAGGCTTGACACCTAAACGGGTGCTCCGGGGGTCACCCTGTGGACGACTGGCTGCTCCGAGCGCGCACAAGCAATACCGATACCGCTCGCGAGCCCGAGCGGCCGGTGATCGGCCCGCGAGCAGTAGCCTCGGTCAGGCAGCCCCGGCGACGAACGCGGTGACGATATAGCTGGCGTGGCGGTCTAGGTTGTGCCGGGCACGGTCATAGCGTGTGGTGGTGCGCGGGTCGGTGTGACGGGCAGCGATCTGTACGTCCCTCAGAGGCACGCCGGCGTCCAAAGCGGCGGTGATGAAGCTGTGTCGCAGGGAGTGCGGCGAGATCCGCTTCGTGATACCCGCCCGTCTGGCGACGCGGCGCACGATCCGGGCTGCGCCGTGACGGTCCAACCGCCGGCCACTACGAGACAGGAGCACCGGGCCGGTCAACCGTTCGGCCGCGGCCAGATCCACCGCTCTGGCGACTCTGGGCGGCAACGGAACCAGCGCGGTCTTGCCGCCCTTGCCGGTCACGGTGAGCGTGCGATGCCCCCGTTCCAACCCAAGGTGTTCGACATCAACGTTGCAGGCCTCCGAGACACGCAAGCCCAGAAGCCCGAGCAGACAGCCCAGCGCGTGGTCGACCGGGCTGGATGCCGCGGCCTGGGCCAAGAAGGCGCCCAGCTCCATACGATCCAGCCCTAGCGTGGTCGACTTGTAGTCCAGCTTCGGACGGCGCACGTGCTCAGCAGGCGAACACAGCAGATATCCGTCGATCACCGCGAAACGATAGAACCCGGCCACCGTGGACAGGCGCCGACTGACCGTGGCAGGCATCAGGTGCTGATGCTCTTCCATGGTCCGGGCCCACAGCTCCAGATGAGCGCGGCGGACGTCGAGCACGGCCAGGTCATGCTGAGCGCACCAGGTGAACCAGCAACGCAGGTCGGTGCGATAGCCGACGCGGGTGTTTGGGCTTCCCCCGCGGGCAGGACACCGGTGTTATGCGGCCAGGTCTGATTCTATCCGATCCTCACAGTGCTGTTGCTCCCACTCAACCGGACACAGATAGCCAAGCGTAGAATGCAACCGCCGATTGTTATACCAACCAATCCAACGAAAAACCGCCTGGCGCGCCTCAGCGCGAGTGGCGTAACGAGCCCGATCACACAACTCCACCTTCAACATCGCGAAAAAACTCTCCGCGACCGCGTTATCCAAACACGACCCGACCCGGCCCATCGACCGGCGAACCCCCAGCTCATCACAGGTATCAACAAAATCTCCCGACGTGTACTGCGAGCCACGGTCCGAGTGGAAAATCGTGCCGTCCATCCGCGCCCGGCCGCGGGTAGCCACCGCCGCCTGTAACGCGGCAGTCACAAGCTGGGCGCGCATGTGGTCGTCCATCGACCATCCCAGCAGCCGCCGGGACGCGAGGTCGAGGGTGGTGGCCAGATACAGCCACCCCTCGTCGGTCGGGATGCCTGTGATATCCCCACACCACGTGTGATCAGGGTTATCGGGGTCGAGCAGCCGGCCGACCAGATCGGGCGCTGGCGGCGCCTGGGCGTCTTGCTTGGTCAGGTTGCGCCGCCGGCGGGGGCGGTGGCCGACGATGTCGTGGGCGCGCATGAGCCGCTCGACGCGTTTGTGGTTGACTTGGCGGCCGTCGCGGGCCAACTGCCGGGTAATGCGGGGACTGCCGTAGGTGCCGTTGGAGTCGTCGTGGATCCGGCGGATGGCGGCTACCAGGTCCTGCTCGTCTTGGGCACGCTCAGACGGGCCTTGGGCGGTCTGAGCGGCCCAGGCGTCCTAGGCCGAGGTCGACACCCCGGCGGCGTCGCAGGCGGGCGCTACGGGGAATCCTTGGGCCTTCTGGTCATCGACGCAGCGGTAGCGGCTCACGGTGTCGATGTCTCGGTGATCCAGAAGGCCAGTGATCGTTTGAGCAGGTCACGCTCCATCCGCAGCTTGGCGTTCTCGGCCTCCAGCTCGGTCAGTCTGGCCCGCTCGGCGCTGGTCAGGCCCTCTCGCTCGCCGCGGTCGATGCGGTCTTGTTTGACCCAGTGGCCGAGGGTGGAGTCGTAGATGCCCAGCTCTTTGGCGATGTGCGCGACCGGCTGGCCGCTGGAGCGGACCAGCTCGACGGCGTCGCGTTTGAACTCGGGGGTGAACTTGCGTCTGGTTCGTCTTTTTTCTCCCACAGGGACATCCTCTCATCTGAGGTGTCCTGCTCTGGGGGGAAAGTCCAGTTGCCGCGGTAGCGGGCCAAAAGCCGGCCACGGCCAACTGGGCCTCGTCGAACAACGGCAGTGGCGGCGCAACGATCTCAGCGTGAGGGGATGTGTCGCTCATGATCAGGACCTCCAGGAATCGAGTGAGTTCGTCCTGCCAGAGCACCCTTTGACAACCGCACCCGCTCATCTGGACCACTCCCATTTCCGAACCGCGCAGATCAGGCGCTCATATCGTCGGATAACACGCCATCCGGCGCTATGCGCGTTCAGCGTCACCCTCGATTACGGCAGCATAGGCCCGATAATGCGGTGATTATGGGCGCTACGCCTGTCCTTGGCACAGATGGGACGAGCGCGCATAATGCATGCCGTCACCCGGCGCCTGACTATCAAAATATGACCTGCTCGTGGGCTATTCGTCCCATCACCCGGGAACAGTCGCAACCACGTACGATCCTTTACGGTGTCGGAAGAGTTTCGTTCAGGTCTTTAACGTATGGGTCGTGGTTGGTGTTGTTGCTGCAAGCTGGTTATTGCACCGGCAAAGCCGACAGCGAGTGGTACCAGGCTGGCGAGCAGCAGGATGGCTGTGAGCAGGGTGAGGTCCCAAGGGGCCAGGCCGCTGTAGGTTTGCAGCACGCTGACCGCGACGAGACCAAGGTAGCCAGCGGCGGCTTGTTGCACCAGTCGGGTCCGTCGCGGCTCAGGCCAGCCGCTGAATGCAAGGAGCCAGGCCAGCCCGGGTAGGACTTGAATGCCGTGCATTCCAACCGCGTGGGGCACCTTCATGATCCCTGCCTGGCCGAACGTCGTCTGAGGTATGAATCCAGCAGCCATCTGGGACACGCCTTGGATAATCATTACGATCCCGGCGACCATCGAGACGTTCAAAGCGATAAGGCCCCCGCGCATTGCCCAGGTCATGCTCGCAGCAGCCTGCGACCGGGTGAACGCCCAGACGGTCAGGATCGCGATCACCGCGACCGTGATGGCAATCATGGTCCACCGAGGCGGAACAGGGACGCATCCAGCGGGGTGTTGACGTTGAAGTGGGAGGAAACGCCCCTTGCACGCTGGGTGGTCACCCATAGCACTTCGATGGTGTTGGCGGTTGCTAACATCGCGAATAGCAGCCAGCTGGTGCGGCGTGCCATCGGCAAGTAGGTCGCGAGCCAGCCCAGCGTGAGTGTGGTGATGCCGAAGGGCAGGCCGAATGCGAAGGGTTTGCGCCAGGCCAACGGCCCGACCCAAGGACCGCCCAGGGCCAGAAAGCCTGCGAGATGCAGCAGACCGATGCCCATGAGCAAGATGCCGACTATGTAGCAAAGGCGCTGGTAGCCCTGCGCCCGCCGCCAGCAGTCCCGTACTGACGCCAGCATCGCGCTGAGCATCGTCACAGTCATCTTTTTTCTGTCGTTGCGTCTCATGCGCGGTTTTCGTCCTACTATTGGTTTGTGGTGTTGGTTGTGGCTCGCTCTTCGTGTAAAGACAGAGCCCGCGCGGTCTTTGGTGATACATGCAGGGCTGAAAAACGCCAGCGGTATAGCGACGAGTATCCTTTTGTGCCAGGCGGCTGACCGTTGCTATGAACAGACAGCAGTACTAATCCGTAGAAACCATCTTCTTTCTCGCAGCCAAACCGCGGCTCCGGCTATGCTTGCGCAAAGTGCACTACCCCGCCGTCATTCCCTATTCACAGCATTGAATCAAACAGTGAGGTCCTTCGTGTTGTCGCCTAAGCTGCTAGCTGTCGCAGGGATCGCTGGTGCGCCGCTTGTCCTGGCAGCACTGGGGGAGCAATTGTCAAGAGTTGTGGATGAAGATCATTACGCGGCGTTGCTGACGGGTTGATTCGAGGCGGCGGACGGCCAAACAGGGGTGTCGGCGGCGGCTTTGGTGGCCTCGAGTATGGGTCGCGTTCAACGAGCCTGCCGCATTCGAAGCGAGCCCCGGCGCGGACGAGCGCGACGAGATGGGGTGCGTTGACGGCGCGCCAGCGTTCCTGGGCGGCCTTGATCAGCTTGAATGCCGTGGCGATCCCGGCGGTTTTGGAGCCAGGCCCCTTGGTGACCTTGGTCCGGTGCCTAACCGTGGCGCAAGTCGACTCGATGGGGTTGGACCTTCCATAAACGCGGTGGCGTGATCGGCGACCCACTGGCGAAACGATCGCGGCGCCGATCCGAGGATGTCGAACACCGTAGAAGTGATGAATGCCGGCCCTCCAATCGTTGCGCCCCACGCGGCGAGCAGCATGTCCACGACCGAGCGCGGCCAGCTTCCCTTCGTCTGGCTTCGAAACTCGTCCGGCGACAGCTCCTCAAATTTGATCCGACGCCCCAAGACGTCACCGATGATGCTCACCTGCTCTGCCTGACTCAGTGACTCGGGGCCCGTGAGGACGTAGTCGCCTCCAGCATGTCCGTCCTGATACAGAGTCCGCGCCGCGACGGCTGCCACGTCGCGGTCATCGACAGGTGCCGTCTGGGCAGCGCCGTAAGGCCACCGGACGACACCGTCGGCGCGAATCGCGGTCGCCCACCAGAACAACGCGTTCGACGCGAACATCCCCGGCCGGATGATCGTCGACTCGAGCCCGGCGACCGCGAGGAGCCCCTCAATATCGGCATGGAGCACCGCCATTGGATTCGGTTGCTGGAAGAAAGGGTGCGGGGTTTGGTGCGGTGATGAGAGAAAGACGACACGCCGCGCATAGGTTGCGAGACGCTCGACAACTGCCGGAGCGGTCGTCGGCGGGACGGTCCAAACGAGGAAGACGGCACTGACACCTCGCAGTCCTGCGTCGAGCGATTCGGGCACGGTGAGGTCGCCGGTGACAACTTCGACGTTCGCTGGCAACGTCGCCTCCGCCTCGGAGCGATGCGTGAGGGCGCGGACGGGCACGCCCGCGTCTATTAGTAGGTCGACTACCACGCGCCCAACCCGGCCGGTCGCTCCGGTGACGAGCACCGGAGGCACTCGCGTCCATGTCATGAGGACCTCGACGTCGTCCGTGGTAGCGCACGGAGTGCACCATGCCATCTTCGTGCGCCACGAGGCGCTGGATGTTCGGGTGGGGATGAAAAGAGCCCCACCTCCGGGCTGTCGCAGCAGCCCGGTGAAGCTGGAGGCAGCCTGACCCCAGGGGTGTGGGAAAAGGCAGCAAGCGGCCTCGACAAAGTCGGGACGGGCCGGCACTGCCAGACAGCCCGT
>Ga0081538_10002651_pt1 | contig 17265 bp, 11 predicted proteins | sample TabmetS5T2R1_FD_71022 | JGI IMG/M metagenome (GOLD analysis project Ga0081538, IMG submission 71022) | Tabebuia heterophylla rhizosphere microbial communities from the University of Puerto Rico - S5T2R1 | ecosystem: Host-associated > Plants > Roots > Rhizosphere ... | reverse complement strand
CCGAAGAAGAGCATGGGTGGACGGTGCTCGCCACGACGGTGAGCGCTGAGGTCTGTACGGATGCCGAGATTCTCCAGGCCTATCAGGAGCAACACACGACCGTGGAACCGAGCTTTCGCTGGATCAAGAATCCGGCGGCGATCGCCCCCGTGTGGCTGGGGAAACCCGAACGGATTGCCGCCTTGGCGATGCTGACCGTGCGCGGCTTGCTGGTCTACAGTGTGATCCAGCGCCAGGTCCGTCTGTACCTCCTGACGCATGACCAGCAGCTCCCAGGCAACAAAGGCCTGACAGCCACCCCAACAGCGGCCGTGGTATTGGCCTTGTTTACACAAGTAGCACTGGTGCGACTATGGATAGGTGAGCAAGAGGTCGCGCAGCTCTCGGGTGTCCAACCCCATCATCTGCTGGTCTGTGATGCCTTGGGTCTCGACTCTTCGTGGTATGCCGTGCCCTCAAGCCAAAAAAACGGCAAGGACATTCAGACCCCTTGAACATGGGATTGATCGTTGAAAATCACAATTTTCCTCCCGCCAGTGTGTAAAAAAATCCGTTACAGAAATCTATGTCCAGTTCAGGCTGCATGTGGTATCTTTTTGTACACTGATCTCGCCCTTATGGCTCAACCACTGGAACCGCTACATGCTGCTAGGCTACATACGGATTTCGAAATCTGATGGGTCGCAGAGCCTCGATCTGCAACGGGACGCACTCCTTGCCGCCGGGGTGGCTCCAGAGCGCATCTACGAAGATTATGCCTCTGGTCGCTACGACGCGCGTCCCGGGCTGGAGGCATGTCTAAAGGCCCTGCGTCCAGAGGATACGCTGGTGGTGTGGAAGCTCGATCGGCTCGGGCGGAATCTCCGGCACCTGGTGACACTGGTCGAGACCCTGCACCAGCGGGAGATGGGATTGAAGGTCGTGACTGGCCAGGGGGCCCAGGTCGATACCACGACCGCGAATGGTCGCCTGGTTTTTGGGATTTTTGCGGCGTTGGCCGAATTTGAAGCTGAGCTGATCCGTGAGCGGACGCGTGCAGGACTCGCGGCGGCTCGGGCTCGGGGGCGACGGGGCGGCCGGCCGCGCAAAATGACGAAAGCCGCACTACGCATGGCTATGGCCGCCATGGTGGATCATGAGGCCAATGCGACAGAAGTGGCACAGCGCCTGGGTATCGCTCGCACCACACTGTATCTCTATCTCAATGGGGATGGCTCCCTCAAAGCGTTGGGCCAAGCGCTCCTCAGTCGGGGCGCTATTGCATAGTCCTGAACACGTCGCAGACAGCCTTCCCTTGTCTAGAGAAGCGTATATGGTCTGGAGATCGTCGGCCCCGTCGGGCTGCTAACCGCTGCGTTGCTGCTCTGTGTGCTTTATGAAGCTTGAATGACGGGAAGCCCTCAGCGTGAGCAGCGGGGATCGTTATCAGCAGTGGCTCCACAAGCATGGATGATGCTACCTACACTAGCATCTGACACGATTTGTGCGGCGTAATATGGGATGTCTAACTGTAGCACGAGCACCATTGCGTTGAGAAAAATTTCTACCCCTGTGGAATACAGTCTCGTGTAATATGGTTTGTAGAAATGTCCGGTTGTAAGATACTACCAGAGTCTAGAGTGCTGAGAGGATTGGGAATACAACGTGGGAAAAGAAAGTTTAAGATACAGTTGGACAACCCTTGAAGAATGTTTTAATATGTAACATAATAATTGAGAAAGTAGCGGAACAGATTGGGGGAAACAAAATAGGGTTGGCGATTCAGCTTTCGCAGGGCCAAGGTCGCCAACCCCTCTCGCCACGAGGGAGCGCCCCATGGCATTTGTAATTATAGTAAAAAATTGTCGTTTGGGACAACTTGGGCGTGCCCATCCAGGCGTGCTTAAGCCTTCTTTTGGGAGAGAGAAGGCTTGAGTGCGCCTTTTCTTTTGGGCAAACGGGTATAGCACGGCCTGCTCTGCCAATCGAGTATTTCCGTATTGCGATGACGTTGGACGACATACGCTGCCAAGCAACCTCTACATGGTAGATATCAGCCTGACAGCGGTAAGCAAGACGGCCTCTCCAGAGGGTCGATGAGGAAGTGCAGGGAAGCAGCCTGTAACTGAGAGGGCGAAGCTGTGAGGTAAGGAGGAACACCATGCTGGACATTTGGGGACTCCACCACATTCAACGAGCGCTCATAGGCTGTTTGGTTTTGGCTCTGGGCTTAGGAGGGTGTGCGTCGTCATTGCCGCCGCTGCCAGCACCAGTGGAGCACCCGCCCTTGAGCGGGATGGGGGAAGGGCCACGACCGACACCGGTCATGGGACATACCCTGGGACCAGGCGATGTCCTGCGTGTGAGCGTGTACGACAACCCCGATCTGTCTCAGGAAGTAACGATCGAAGCCGATGGTGCTTTCTCGTATCCCTTGATCGGCCGCGTCCAAGCGGCTGGCTTGCCGGTGCCTCAACTGGAAGGTCTTTTAGCCAAGCGTTTTGCCGCCGGTTACCTCGTCTCCCCCCAGGTGGGGGTGACGGTGACCCAATATAAAAGCCAGCAGGTCTACGTCATGGGGGCTGTCGGCAAACCGGGGCCCTATGCATTACAGCGTCAGACGACTCTCTTAGAGGCCTTGTCTACAGCAGGAGGACCCACTCCCGAAGCCGGTTTTGAGGTCATTGTGACCCACGCTGCAGACAAGCCAGCGCTGCCATCTGGTACTTCCAAAGTCTCTGCTGCTGCAAACGGGCAGCCCGCTATGCGGGTGTCGCTCGAACAACTGATGGCAGGCGGGGTGCCGCAGCGTATTACTCTGCAGGATGGCGACGTGGTCTATGTGCCGGCAGCGACCTTCGTCTACGTCACAGGCGAGATCCAGCGTCCTGGTCGGTATCGTTTGGAGAAGGATACCACCATCCACAAGGCCGTCACCCTCGCTGGCGGGTTTACCAAATTTGCTGCCACCAAGAGTATGACAGTCCAACGTATGGTCGACGGGAAACGCCTGGAGTTCCAGGCCGGCCCGAATGACCTTCTCCAGGCCGAAGATGTTGTCGTGGTACGTCCAAGTCTCTTCTAACACCTTCTCACAGCTTGCGCTGCCGGCATGTGCAGAACGCATGCCGGCAGCATCTGTCAGGTCAACTAGCCTGAGACCAGGCTTCATCGCAGGATTGCCGCGTGTATAAAGATTTTTACGGTCTGAAAGAAGAACCCTTCAACATTACGCCTGACCCTCGTTTCCTGTACTGGAGTCAAAAACACCAGGAGGCTTTCCGGCATCTGGTCTATGGTGTACAGAGTAATAAAGGGCTTGCGGTACTGACAGGCGCGCCCGGGACTGGCAAGACGGCCATTTTGCGTGCTGTTACCGAGCATCTTGGTGAACAATACCCAGGTGTTCACATTGCGTTTTTGGTGAATTCTAAGATCAATGTTCAAGACCTTTTTTGCCTTATTTTTGATGAATTTGGTTTGGAGACGAATGAAGACAGCAAGAGTATGTATCTTATAAAACTCAAGAATTTCTTGATACAAAATTATCATAACAACCAAAAAAGTATACTTATTCTTGATGAAGCACAAAACTTTCATGCTGCACTTTTAGAGGAGATACGTCTACTCTCAAATATGGAAATTGCGGGAGAAAAGCTGCTGCACATTTTTCTCGTTGGCCAACCTCAACTGCTTGAAAATGTGAAAACCCCTAGCCTTGGTCAACTGAAGCAACGGCTGGGCATTATGTACAACCTTCTCCCTCTCAATCGGCTGGAGACAGAACTCTATATTCACAAACGCCTGAGCGTAGCTGGCGCGCATGAGGTCGACATTTTCAGGAGTGACGCGCTTGATGAGATTTTTGCCTGTGCCAAAGGCTTCCCACGGCTTATCAACATTATCTGTGATAACGCTTTACTTTTTGGATGTTCTACCAATACCTATCATATCGGTCGAGACATCATCCGGCGTGTTGCGAAGGATATGGATATCAGTACCTTGGAGGAGGATGTCAGCCGAGATAGTAGCCTGCGGGCGCGTCCTCCTGCCCATACTCCCGAGCCCCGTACGATGACTTCTCCGATCGCTCCTCCAACCCCGCCGCCTACAGAGCTGCACCAGCCTGAGCATACTGGATCGCCAGCTCCTCAGCCTGAAGTGAGAGAAGATGCTGATCGTATCATCCTGCGGAATACGGTTTTTTCTGAAGATAACTATTGGGACTATTGGGATAAGCTGCTGCGCAAAAATCCCAGTAGTGAGAACGATCTCCTCCACACCTGGCAGCAGGCTGCTGAGCGCGAATCGCGGCAGCGCTTGCGACGTTTCCTCCTGATCTCTATAACGTTGCTCGCCTTACTAGGCGGCATTGTCGGCGAACAACTCGGTCTGTGGTCACTGCGCGCGGTAGTAGACCGCGCTGTGGAGATGGTGCGACAGCGGGTCGCGTTGATGTCTGGGATTGTGGCTGCTCCTGAGGCTGGGGGTGAGCGTGACGAGGGACGCCAGGTAGCGCCTCTCGCCAGACGAACTCTCCCCACCGCGACCTCGGGTAATGAGAGGGCCAACGCTGGGACAGCCGTGCCCCCAGCACCGCAGGAGCCCACACGCAGGGGGGAAGGGAACAAACCTCTGGCGCCGTCTGGGGCTGTCTCCGGTGCTCCCGCTCTTCCTGCCCTCCTGCCGAGTAGCCAGCTGCCGGCGCAAGCGCCGGTGCAGTCTGTGGGTGGAGCAAAAGAGTTGGCCATCAAAAAAGTGGTTGTTGTGCGTTCGGGAGATACACTGTCGCGAATTCTCGCCCAAGAATATGGGGAATATACCAAAGCTGTCGTAGACCTGGTCAGCGAGGCCAATCCAGGCTTACGCAATATTCACTTCCTAGACATCGGGCAGCGTCTGATTTTGCCAGAGCGCCCCGAGTGAGGGCAGGTATCGTATGGCAGACGTCCAAACTCTACCCCCACCGCAGTATCCCTCACTGACCCCGCGCCGTCAGGAGGTGGAGTATGTCGTGCTGTCTGAAGCCGACGGCACCTCGCAAGCCGGTTTGCAGGACTACTTACGCCTCTTCTGGCGTCGCAAATGGCTCTTCCTGCTCCCTGCGGTGTGTATCATGCCCTTAATCGGGGTCTACGTGGCGACGCAGCCACCGCGCTACTACGCTACGGCAACGGTGTTGATCGAGGATACGAGTCCGAAAGTTCTGGCTATTCCTGAGGTGAGAGGACCGGAAAAATCACCGGACTTCTATCAGACACAGTACGAGCTTATCAAAAGTAGAGCCATCGCAGAAGAAGTGGTCGAGAAGCTGCAGCTGTATACGCCTCAGCCTGCCAAAACCGATACCCCAGAGATGGCCACTTTGAAAGCCATCCGAGCGTTTCCGGGGCGCGTGTGGCAAGCCGTACTCGCCAGTGTGATGCCTCGCGACCATGAGGTGCCCTCCTCCCCAGCCAGTGCAGAGGCATCTGCGGAAGCCTTGATGCCAGCTAGCCTGCAGCGTCAGGGCGCGGTAGGACACTTACTGGCGGCGCTGGAGGTAGAACCGCGCAAGGGTACAAAACTGGTTGACATTACCGTGCAAGGCGATGATCGGAATGAGGTGGTACGTCAAGTGAATGCTGTGGCTACGGCCTATGTGAAGCAAAACTTGGACAAACGTCTCCAGGACTCCCGCAATGCAACCGTCTGGTTACGCAAGGAAGGGGACAGCCTCCGCGCCAGAATCGCCGAAGGGGAACGCCGAATTCATACCTTGAAAGAGGACAAACGCCTGGTTGGGAGCGATACTATGAATGCCCAGCCTGCCGATCTGCAGAACCTGGGTGCGTTAAATGTGTCGTATCTGGAGAAACGTCGGGAACGTCTGACCCTGCGCGCGGAGCTCGATGAACTCCGGAAATTCTTGGCGAGCCCTGATCTGACGCAAAGTGCCAAATACCCTACGCTCCTCAATAATCCTGCGATCAGTGGCTTGCGCTCGCGCTATACCGAGTTGCAAATTCAAGCCACCGAACTGGGCAAGAAGTTTATGGATAAACATCCCAAGATGGTGGCCCTGGCTGAACAGATGGCGGAGGTGCGCAAAGCGGTGATAGGCGAAGTGCAACGTGTTATTGCCAGTCTTGAGAATCAATACAACGTTCTTACGACCCAGGAGAATGAACTCAATCGACTGTTTACCACGCAGAAAACTACTGTGATTCAGTCGGAAAAGGATCTGACGGCGTATGAGTCGTTGCGTCGCGATCTGGACATTCAGAAAGCGATGTATCAGGAAATCTCCAAGCGCCTCGCTGAAACGACTATTACCACGGCTCTGGGAACGAATAACGTCAGCATTGTGGAGGAAGCCTTAGCGGGGCTTCCAGCGCCCTCAGGAGCCGTAAAATACCTGTTGATTGGCTTGATCTTTAGCCTCGCATGTGGGGGAGGCCTCGCTGTGTTCGTCGAAGGGCTCAATAAGCGCTTCAGAAATGTGGCAGAGGTTGAACAGGACCTGGCGCTCCCGTTCCTGGGCTTTATCCCGCGTCACGCCCTACCGAAACGGCGCCCCCCAACGCTAATTACCTTGCAGAAGCCCTGGTCAGCGGCGGCAGAGGCCTATTACACGGTGCGCACCTGGATGCAGCTGGCTCAGCCTCCGGTCCGGAGTTTGCTCGTGACCAGTGCCTGTGCCCGTGAAGGCAAGTCCACGACCGCGGCAAATCTCGCGGTATCGTTTGCCCAACTCGGGCGACGCGTTCTGCTAGTCGATGCAGACTTGCGGCATCCGTCGCTCCATCAGATCTTTGGGGATGTCCAGGGGCAAGGATTGACGGACGTGCTGGTGCGCGGGGTAGAGTGGCACAGTGTCGTGCACGAGGCGCCGATGGACAATCTCAAAATCCTTTTTGCTGGTGTCTGCCCCTTAAATCCCACGGAATTGTTAAGCATGGCACGGCTGAAGTCTCTTATAGAGCACTGGAAGGCATGTTTTGATCTGGTGATTTTCGACTCTCCTGTCGTTTTATCGATCCCTGATGTGATGATTCTGGCGCCGATGATGGATAGTGTGCTTCTGGTGCATTCGCAGGGGCGTAGCACCCGTGCCATGGCTGTGGAGACGAAACGACTTTTGGAAAGAGCCGGTGCCAAGTTGCTGGGGATGATTTTTAATAATGTCCGTCCGAGGGAGGAACATTATTACTCTTCGGATTACTATGGAAGTAAGTATAACAATACTGCCACCTCCGGGCGTCTCCAGCAAGGCACTGCAGACCGCAACGGGGTAACGCCGGCTATAGAGGTACGCCCAACCGTGGTAGCGCCCCCTGCCTCTGAGCCCGTGGCCGTGGTCGTACGCCGAGAGGAGCAGAGCGAAGGTTTGCACATCACCCTGCATACGGTGGCACTCCGCCATCACATCGGTTCGCAGCGTGCGGTTGCTGGTACGGTCTTCCTGATTGTCGATGTGGAAATAACCAACAACGGCGCTTTTGGACACCTGTTTGATCCCGCCCAGACTGTCCTGACCACACGTGAAGGGACTGACTATGGGCGTGCCTTGGCGTCATTTATCCCGATCCAAGGTGCCAATGATGACGCAGATATGCTCCAGGCAACACCGGAGTTGAGACCTTACGAGGCGGCGCTGACGGCGCAGGTTGGTGGCTTTGCCACCGTCGTAGAAATTGCTGCTGATCAGACAAGGCGAGGGAGCCTCGTCTATCACATACCGGAGGCGAGTGGATTGTATACGTTTGTGTATAGCAATCCGCCCGTTGCTCTCACGATCCCTTTCACTTTGCACGCCTAGTACATTGGCACGGGATATATAATGAAACGTTGTCTCGATCTCGTCCTTGCCTGTCTCGGTTTGCTTCTCGTGCTCCCACTTTTCCCTGTTATCGGCCTGTTGATCAAGCTTGATTCACGGGGGCCGGTCTTGTATCGCTGTGATCGGATCGGTAAAGATGGCAAGCTCTTTAAAATGTATAAGTTTCGCACCATGTTCGAGACCCCCCTGCCTACGGGGCCCAGTGTCTGTCCAAAAGACGATCTGCGGGTGACCCGCTTTGGGTACATTCTCCGTCGTACCAAAATCAATGAACTCCCACAACTGCTGAATGTCCTCAAGGGTGAGATGACGTTTGTCGGGCCACGCCCGGAAGCGCCTGATCTGGCGGCTTTATACCCTGAGTACGCCAGGGCCATTTTTACCGTGACCCCTGGATTGGTTGGGCCGAATCAAATCCTCGGGCGCAATGAGGAAGAGTGGTACCCTCCAGGCGTGGATCCACAGCGGTACTACATTGAGGAAATTCTTCCCAAGAAACTGCCGCTTGATCTGGAATATGTCCGCTACCCATCGCTCGTGAAAGATGTGCAATACTTGGTGCTGGGCATCAAAGAAACCGTCTGCAAAGCGATCAGCTGGAAGCTCGTGCTGCAGAATAGATCCCAGCTCTACTTGCTAGGCACCGATGTCGTGCTGAGCCTGATCTCTTTTGGGCTGGGGTATGCGCTGCGCTTTGAAGGGATTGTGACAGCGCAGGAGCTCAGCCCCTTTCTACACCTGTTGCCCTGTATGGTGCTGATACGTCTCCCCTGCTTTGTGTACTTTGGTCTCTATCGCACTCTCATTCGCTATATATCCTATATGGATATATTGAACGTCTTGAAGGCCGTCTTGACCGGGAGCATTCTCTTCATAGGCCTGACGTTTCTCCTCAATTTTCGCACGTTCCCCCGTTCTGTCTTGTTGATTGATGGGGTCTGTCTGTTTGTCTTCATGACAGCGGTGCGTCTGGGATTACGGCTGATCCGCGAGAGGCAGGACCGATTGCAGACTGCGGAGGAGAAGAAGCGGCGGGTGTTTATCTTTGGGGCAGGGAATGCCGGAGCCCTCGTCTTCCGTTGTTTGCGGGCATCCCAAGAGGCGTACGAGGTCATCGGCTTTCTCGATGACGATCCGGCCAAGCGACATAAGACCCTGTATGGCTGCAAGGTACTGGGCAATCGCTTCAACCTGGAGGCACTGGTGAAGCTCTATCAGGCACATGAGGTGCTGCTGGCTTTGCCGAGTGCCCCTGCACATGATATCGCAGCGATTATTCAAGCCTGTCAAAACATAGGGGTGCCGTATCGGTTTTTCCCAACCCTCTCTGAAGGAGGAGAGGCACAACGGGCAGAGCTGTTGTTCAAGACCCCTGACGTACCGCTCACCACCACCTCGCTGCCAACCATACTGACGGGGAAACGGGTGCTGATAGCAGGCACCAGCGGAGCACTGGGGTTAGAACTCTGTCGGCAGATTCTGCGCTTTGCTCCGGAGCGCTTGCTGGTGCTCGAACGCTATGAGCCGTCGCTTACGGCGCTCGTCTCGCAACTCCAGCAGACGTTTCCCACTGCCCGTATTACGCCGATTCTGTGTCCCCCAGCAGGGAATGCCGACCTCGAAGAGGTGTTTACGCAGCATCGCCCGCATGTGGTGTTTCAGAATGCCATGCGGAAGTACCTGCCGTTTTTTGACTTTCAGATAGCGAGTATCCTGCGTGCCAATTATCTGACCACGTTTGCGCTGGCCCAACAGGCAGCGCGCAGTGGTTGCACGCACTTTGTCCTCGTGTCGTCTGAGGAAGCGCATAAGCGGGGCAACTTGATTGCCGATTCACTGCGTGCTGTGGAAATCGGCTTGCGGCAATTCTTTGCTCCCACGCCGACGCGTTTGGTCATCGTGCGGCTGTGTGACGTGCTGGAAAACCGTAGTGGTATTGTGGCGCGGCTGGAAGAGCAGATTGTGAACTGCGAACCAGTCATTTTGCCTCATCGCAATGCGAAGCACGCGCTGCTCTCCAAACGCGCTGCCGCGCACTTCACCCTCGATGCGCTCGGACTCACGGAGTCGCTTGCCCCCCGGGAAGGCATCTTTGTCTGTCCGCAAGCCTCTGCGGTGTCTTTGCTGGAAGTCGCCCATCGCCTTGCCATGCTCCATGGCTATCGGCTTGGCACTGATATTCCGCTGTACTTCCTTGAGGAGCCCTCTATAGCATCGCCCTCGGAGGAAGCCCTTGCATCAGGTGCCTACATAGGGTGTGTGCCCACGTCTAATCCGAGCATTAGCCTGCTGCAAGAATCGCCCTTTACGTCCTCACAGACCATCAACACAGCGGTGCAAGAACTCCTGAATATTCAGGAGAGTGATCTGGCGTATGATGGCTGGGAACGTCCCACCCGTACCCTGCTGGAGTGTGCCGCACAAGCATCCTATGCCGCGTGAGGGTGCCCGCGCACTGCGCCAAGGTGTGCCGCGCGCCTCAGACACTGTCAACCTGTCGCCAGGGAGTAGCATCGTATTGTGACAACGTCATCTGCTTCTTCGGCTGGGTCCTCCCTTGTTGCCCTACCCCAGTGGCACTCTCTCCGCGTTTTGCTGACAGGGGCAGGGGGATTCATCGGGAGTCATCTCGCGGAACGACTGGTGCGCGCTGGCGCCCGCGTGCGTGCGTTTGTGCATTATAACTCGCGGAATGATAGGGGACTGTTGGAATACGTGGACGACAATGTGCAGGCCGCCCTTGAAGTCGTACTCGGGGATTTGACGGATGCCACAATGGTACGTCGCGCTGTTACCGATTGTCAGATTGTCTTTCATCTAGGGGCACTCATTGCCATCCCATACTCGTATCAGGCACCGCGCCATTTCATTGATACCAATGTCATTGGGACGCTGAACGTACTGCAAGCCTGCCTGGAGGAGCGCGTCTTGAAGATGGTCCACACGTCCACAAGCGAAACGTATGGATCGGCCCGCTACACTCCTATGGATGAACACCATCCCCTGCAGGGACAGTCACCGTATGCGGCGAGCAAAATTGCCGCCGACAAGCTGGCGGAAAGTTTTTATTGCTCCTTCAACCTCCCCGTAGCCACGATACGTCCGTTCAATACCTTTGGGCCACGCCAATCGGCGCGCGCGGTTATTCCTACCATCATTAGTCAGGCTCTGGCTGGAGATACGGTCCGCCTGGGAGCCTTGACGCCGGTGCGCGATTTTACCTTCGTCGAGGACACGGTGGCGGCCTTTATGAAAGTGGCCGAGGCGCCAGACACTGTTGGACAGGTGGTCAACATTGGGACTGGGCAAGGCGTCACGATCGGCGACGTGGCGAACATGGTGCTCAGCATGTGCAGCGGGCCGAAACATGTCATAGCCGACCAGGAACGCTTCCGCCCCGCCAAGAGTGAAGTCCTGCAACTCGTGTGCAATAACACGAAAGCCAAAGCGCTGCTAGGATGGGAGCCACAGTATACCTTGCTGCAAGGGTTACAAAAGACTTTTGCATATGTCAAAGACCAGATGCATTTGTACAAAACCCACACGTTTACGCTGTGATTGTGGCAGGAGAGGAGGTACACCGTGCAAGCGGTTATTCTCGCCGGAGGCAAGGGAACCCGACTACTTCCATTCACCCACGTTTTCCCGAAACCGCTAGTGCCACTTGGAGAAAAGCCCATCCTCGATACGATCCTGCGTCAACTGAAGCACTTTGGTTTTACGCATGTCACCCTCGCGGTGGGATATATGGCAGAGATGATTCAGACGTATGTCAACCATGGCAAGCGGTATGGTCTAGACATTACGTATAGCTTTGAGGATGAGCCCCTTGGGACGGTTGGCCCTCTGGCTCAGATGCACCACCTTGACGAGAGTTTTTTGGTCATGAATGGTGATGTCATCACCAATCTTGACTATAGCGACCTCTTCCAGTTTCACAAGCAGCGCCAGGGACTTGTGACCGTTGGAACGTATAAAAAGAATTTTAAGATCGATCTCGGAATCATCAATAATACAGCCAATAGTTGTATTACTGATTATATCGAAAAACCCGTGCATACATTCCAGGTCAGTATGGGCGTCTACGTGTTCGAACATGAGGTGCTGCAGTATATTGAGCCGCACAAACATCTGGACTTTCCTGACCTTGTGAAACGTCTCTTAGCCAACGGCCGATCCGTCGTGAGCTATCCTTTTGATGGCTATTGGCTCGATATCGGCAACCATAGTGACTACGAAAAAGCTCTCGAAGACTACGAACACATTAGAGGAAATTTGCACTTAGACTAGAGGCAGGGCAGCCTGAGGCTGCTGTACCGTATAAGAGGACAGACTATCGTGAGTCTCTGGAATGTGCCATTAGCGGACATCGATCTGAGCGACGATGAGATCCGGGCTGTGACGGACGTGCTGCGCTCGAAATGGCTCTCTATGGGGCCAGTGACCGCGGAATTCGAGCGGCAGTTTGCCGCTATGGTGGGTGTCAAACACGCTTTTGCTGTGACTAACTGCACGGCGGCGCTGCACCTGGCGCACCTGGCACTTGGTGCAGGACCAGGCGATACGGTTATCTGTCCGTCATTGACCTTCGTGGCCACGGCCAATGCCATTCGCTATACCGGCGCCACACCGGTTTTTGCCGATGTCACGAGCGTCGAGAACTGTAACATCTCCCCAGAGAGTATTGCGGCCTGTCTTGACGCAACCACCAAGGGCATCTGCGTGGTGCATTACGGTGGCTATCCCTGTGACATGGACAGCATCATGGCACTGGCGCGGCGGCATGGGCTGTATGTAGTGGAGGACGTGGCGCATGCCCCAGGGGCCGGCTGCTGGGTGACGTTGCCTGGCAACGGGCCGGGCGGGAGTGGCGAGCAGGTCTTCAAACAGTGCGGCAACATTGGCGATATTGGCTGCTTTAGCTTTTTCTCCAATAAAAATCTCGCCACTGGCGAAGGTGGTATGCTGACGACAAACCATGACGTACTGGCTGAGCGCATCAAACTGTTGCGCTCGCACGGTATGACAAGTCTGACCTGGGATCGTGACCGTGGCCACAGCTTTAGTTATGACGTCCTGGCCTCTGGGTTTAATTACCGTATTGATGAGATGCGCTCTGCGCTGGGTCTCGTGCAGCTCCGTAAGCTCGAGGCCAACAACCAGCGACGGGCGGAGGCAGTGAATCGGTATCACGAGAAACTCGCAGGACTCGAAGGCATCATCGTACCGTTCGCGCATTACGAAGGCAGCTCGTCCTACCACCTGCTGCCCATCGTGCTGCCAACAGATGAGCAGCGGCCAGGGTTTGCTGAGTCCCTGAAGGAGCGCGGGATTCAGACAAGTATGCATTACCCGCCCATTCATCAGTTTACGTATTACCGCTCCTGCACCTCACCTCAGGCGTTACCAGTGACGGAGCAGTTAGGGCAGCGTCTGGTGACGTTGCCACTCTATCCGCACATTACCCTCCAGCAAATCGATGCTGTGGTGGAGGCTGTGACCATATGGCACAGTCAACACGTTTAACGCCAGTGGCCGACATGGAGACAGCGTCGTTACGGCTACCGTAGTCGGGGAGAAGTGAGTCTATGAAAGCAGTCATCTTGGCGGGAGGATTTGGGACACGCCTATCAGAAGAAACGGCCTTTCGTCCCAAGCCGATGGTGGAAATTGGCGGCAAGCCAATTCTGTGGCACATCATGAACATCTATGCCGCGCAAGGCGTCAATGAATTCATCATTACGCTGGGGTATAAAGCAGAAACCATTAAAGAGTATTTTTTGAACTTTTATGCCATCAATAATGATCTCACCGTTGACCTCGCTACGGGGGAAGCCATCGTGCATGGGAACAATCAACTCCCATGGACTGTGCACCTGGTTGACACGGGACTGCATACCCAGACAGGGGGACGTTTGAAACGTGTAGAGAGGTGGCTCGAGGACGACGAGACCTTCATGTTCACCTACGGTGATGGCGTCGCTGACCTCAATCTCACGGCTCTGATAGCATTCCATCACGCCCACGGTAAGTTGGCGACGGTCACGACTGTACGCTCGCCAGCGCGTTTTGGTCGCATCACCTTTGACGGTAGCCGCATTGCCACCTTCTACGAAAAGCCGCAGGCCGGTGAGGGCTGGATCAACGGTGGGTATTTCCTCCTCAACCGCCGTGTCCTTGACTACATCGACGGCGATGACACCGTCTGGGAACGCGATCCGGTCGAACACATGGCCCAGGATGGGGAATTGATGGGTTATCAGCACTATGGCTTCTGGTCCTGTATGGACACGTTGAAAGAGAAAAATGTTCTGGAAGAACTCTGGAACAGCGGTAAAGCGCCCTGGAAGATCTGGTAGCCAGGCGTGAGGTAAGGCAGGAGGGGGTTGGCCAATATGCGTGTACTGGTGACCGGAACGGATGGCTACATCGGGATCGTACTGGCGTCCTTCTTGCTTAAACGTGGCTACGATGTCATGGGACTGGACACGGGGTTTTACCGTGATGCCTGGCTCTACAATAAAGGTGTCGGCACTCTGCCATCTGTGAAGAACAAAGACCTGCGGCACATGACTGCTGATGATGTGGCTGGAATGGATGCGGTCGTGCATCTGGCCGAACTCTCCAACGATCCGTTGGGCCAGCTCAGCCCACACATTACTTACGCTATCAATCATCAGGGCAGTGTGGCACTCGCGCAGCTGTGCAAGGCGGTAGGCGTGCCACGTTTTGTTTACACCTCATCGTGTAGCGTCTATGGCATCGGCGGGGGGAGTGAGTACAAAACCGAAACCGCTACGCCACAACCGCAGACGGCCTATGCTGAATGCAAGGTGCTCGTGGAACGCGATGTCTCGGCCATGGCAGATGCGACCTTCTCCCCCACTTTCCTGCGCAATGCGACGGCCTATGGCCCGTCGCCGCGTATGCGCTTTGACTTGATGCTGAATAACCTGGCGGGGTTGGCATGGACGACGAAAAAGATCCACATGACCAGTGACGGCACGCCGTGGCGTCCGCTGGTACACGTGCTGGATATTTGTGAGGCCATCGCCTGCACCCTGGAAGCCCCACGTGAGGTGGTCCACAATGAGATTTTTAATGTGGGCATAACCAGTGAAAACTATCAGGTGCGGGAGGTCGCCGAGATCGTGGCTGAGGTGTTCCCCGGCTGTGATCTCGTCTTCGGCACCAATGATGGCGATAATCGCAGTTACCGTGTGTCATTTGACAAAATTGCCGCACACTTACCCGGCTTTCAGTGCCGGCGCGATGTTACCCTCGGTGCGCGCGAACTGCACGCGGTCTTTGAACGCATTGGGATGTCGCGCGATATCTTCGAGTCCCGTGCATATACCCGCCTCAAACAAATCCAACACCTCTGTGCTACCAGCCAGCTTGATGAGCACTTCTTTTGGCAATAACGCCTGAAGGCATATGCCACACCTACGAGCGATCGGAGGGATCATGTTCTGGATGGATAAACGTGTTTTCGTCACTGGGCACACGGGCTTCAAGGGTGGCTGGTTGTCGCTCTATCTCGAGAGTTTGGGTGCCAAGGTCACAGGGTACTCGATGCAACCGCCTAGCACGCCGAATCTGTTTGAAACAGCCAGGGTCGCTGAGCATATCCGTAGCCTTGAGGGTGATGTGTGCGACCTCGAGCACCTCAAGCGCGCGATAGCCGATACACAGCCGGAAGTGGTGTTTCACCTCGCCGCGCAACCGCTCGTACGTCAGAGTTACAAGCACCCGGTAGACACGTTTGCCACGAACGTGATGGGCACGGTGAACGTGCTCGAGGCGGTACATTTGACTCCGAGCGTCCGCGTCGTGGTGATCGTGACCAGTGACAAGTGTTACGAGAATCGCGAGTGGGACTGGGGCTACCGCGAAACAGACGCGCTAGGAGGGTACGACCCGTACTCCGCCAGCAAGAGTATGGCTGAGATTGTCACCACCGCGTATCGCCACTCGTTCTTCCCTCTTGAGCAATACGCCGAGCACCGCGTCGCGGTGGCGAGCGTGCGCGCAGGCAATGTGATCGGCGGCGGCGATTGGAGCGCGGAGAGGCTTATCCCCGATATCGTTCGGGCTTTCACCAAAGGCGCACCAGTCTTGATCCGTTCCCCTAAGGCAATGCGACCATGGCAGCACGCCCTTGATGCACTGCGTGGGTACGTGATGCTCGCCGAGCGGATGTGGTCTGACTCGGGCTTCGCCGATGCGTGGAACTTTGGGCCATCGGACGACGACACGAAGCCGGTCATGTGGCTCGTTGAGTGCATGACAGAGCTGTGGGGTGACGGGGCGCGCTGGGAATACGACAGCCTGCCTGCCCCACACGAAGCGACCCTGTTGAAGCTCGACTCGAGCAAGGCCCGAGGTCGGCTTGGCTGGACGCCGAAGCTCAACCTGCTGGGTGCATTGGAGTGGACGGTGTCTTGGTATAAGGCGAGCTATGCGGGTCGTGATATGCGTGCGGTGACGCTCAAGCAGATCGAGCAGTATAAAGATCTCGTCGGGACCACCGCCAAAAGTTGCTGTGCCTTTTTCACCACTCTATACATAACTTTTTGGGAAGAAGTGGCTTCGAGACATTCTCTATTGGAATGTTGCAGCGTTTTATAGCCCCGGTTGCTCGTTGGGCAGGGGTAAGCTCGAGGCTGTTAAGACTGCACTCGATACGATGCACTGTCCCAGGTCCTTCAACATGAGTAGGATCACGTTATGGATGTGTGTTGCTGTCGCTTTTGTAACGCGTCGTTACGCGCCATGATGGTCGATCTTGGCATGTCACCGCTCGCCAATGCGTATCTGACAGCGGAGCAATTGCACCAGATGGAGCCGTTTTACCCGCTCCGCGTCTATGTATGTGAGCGCTGCTGGCTCGTACAACTAGAAGCCTTTACGGCTCCAGAGTCGATTTTCTCGGATTACGCCTATTTCTCGTCGTATTCCGACTCATGGCTGCAACACGCCAAGGCGTATGTGGAGATGGTGGTAGAACGTTTCAACCTTACCGCTACCAGTCAAGTCGTCGAGATTGCCAGCAATGATGGCTATCTGTTGCAATACTTCGTGACTCAGGGTATCCCGGTACTCGGCATTGAACCGGCAGAAAACGTTGCGGCGGCGGCGCAACAGCACGGCATCCAGACGCTCGTCCGGTTCTTTGGAGAAGACTTGGCAAAGCAACTCGTGGCGCACGGCACGCAAGCTGATCTGGTGGTGGGTAACAATGTGCTGGCACATGTGCCACAGCTTAACGACTTTGTGAGTGGTCTGAAGAGAGTGCTGAAACCGCACGGTGTTATCACGATGGAGTTCCCACACCTATTGCGCCTCATGGCGGAGAAGCAATTCGATACCATCTATCATGAGCATTTTTCGTACTTTTCCTTGCGCACGGTGCGCGCCGTCTTTGCTGCGCACGGCCTTACCCTCTTTGATGTCGAAGATCC
>Ga0081538_10002650_pt1 | contig 17265 bp, 13 predicted proteins | sample TabmetS5T2R1_FD_71022 | JGI IMG/M metagenome (GOLD analysis project Ga0081538, IMG submission 71022) | Tabebuia heterophylla rhizosphere microbial communities from the University of Puerto Rico - S5T2R1 | ecosystem: Host-associated > Plants > Roots > Rhizosphere ... | reverse complement strand
CCGGGGCCCGCGCCCGCCCGGCCGCGGCCGCGGCCCGAGTACGAGATCTGTTTGTCCCCGCCGCGGGTGGAGGGTGTGCATCTCCGCGGCGGGAAGGTGGCTCGCGGGGGCATCCGCTGGTCCGACCGCCGGGAGGACTTCCGCACGGAGGTGCTCGGCCTGATGAAGGCGCAGATGGTCAAGAACGCCGTCATCGTGCCCGTCGGCGCCAAGGGTGGGTTCGTCGTCAAACGTCCACCGACCGACCGAGAGGCGCTCAGGAGCGAGTGCGCAGAGTGCTACCGGACGCTCATGCGTGGGCTGCTCGACGTCACCGACAACATCGTCGCCGGCGAGACCGTCCCCCCTCCGGACGTGGTCCGTTACGACGACGACGACCCGTACCTCGTCGTCGCCGCCGACAAGGGCACCGCGAGCTTCTCCGACCTGGCGAACGCAATCTCCGCCGAGTACCGCTTCTGGCTCGGCGACGCCTTTGCCTCGGGCGGATCGACCGGATACGACCACAAGGAGATGGGCATCACCGCGCGCGGGGCCTGGGAGTCGGTCAAGCGACACTTCCGCGAGCTCGGCGTCGACGTCCAGACGACGGAGACCACGGCGGTCGGGATCGGCGACATGTCCGGCGACGTCTTCGGAAACGGCATGCTCCTGTCCCGCCGGCTCAAGCTCGTCGCGGCCTTCAATCACGAGCACGTCTTCCTCGACCCGGATCCCGACCCCGAGGCGAGCTATGCCGAGCGCGAGCGTCTCTTCGCGCTTCCGCGGTCGAGCTGGGCCGACTACGATCCCGCGAGGATCTCGAAAGGCGGCGGCGTGTTCCCGCGGACGGCCAAATCGGTCGAGCTGTCGCCGGAAGCGCGTGCCGCGCTCGGCGTCGAGGCCGAGGCCCTCACCCCGAACGAGCTGATCAGGGCGATCCTCACCGCCCCCGTCGATCTGCTCTGGAACGGCGGCATCGGCACCTTCGTCAAGGCCGCGGGAGAATCGCACGTCGAGGTCGGCGACAAGGCGAACGACGCTCTCAGGGTGGACGGCCGCGACCTCCGTGCCCGGGTGGTCGGCGAGGGCGGCAATCTCGGCTTCACGCAAAAGGGCCGCATCGAGTACGCGCTCTCGGGCGGCCACATCCTCACGGACGCGATCGACAACTCGGCAGGCGTCGACTGCTCCGACCACGAGGTCAACATCAAGATCCTCCTGGGCGAGGCCGTGGCGGCGGGAGACCTGACCGAGAAGCAGCGAAACGAGCTGCTCGCCGAGATGACAGACGAGGTAGCCGGCCTCGTGCTCCGCGACAACTACCGCCAGACCCAGGCCCTCAGCCTGGCCGTCAGGCAGGCGCCCTCGATGCTCGGTGTGCACTCGAGGTTGATCCAGCACCTCGAGCACAGCGGGCGGATCAGCCGCGAGCTCGAGTCACTCCCGAGCGAGGAGGCGCTCGCCGAGCGCCGCGCCGCGGGCAGGGGCCTCGTCGCGCCGGAGCTGGCGATCCTCTTCGCCTATGCCAAGATCGACCTCTTCGACGCCCTCGTCGCCTCGGAGCTTCCGGACGACGAGTTCATGACGGCGGAGCTGGTTCGGTACTTCCCGCCCGTTCTTTCGCAGCGGTTCCGCGCCGAGATGGACGAGCACCGGCTGCGCCGCGAGCTGATCGCGACGACCGTGACGAACAGCCTCGTCAACCGCGGCGGGATCACGTTTTCCTTCCGGCTCGCCGAGGAGACCGGGGCGGCTTCTGCAGACATCGCGCGCGCGTACATCGTCGCGCGCGAGACCTTCGACATGCGAACGCTCTGGACGGCGATCGAGGAGCTCGACCCGATCATTCCAGCCGACGTCCAGCTGGAGATGCTCCTCGAGGGCCGGAAGCTCGTCGAGCGGGCAACCCGCTGGTTCGTGCGCAGCCGGCCGCGGCCGCTCGACATCGCCGCCGAGATCGAGCGGTTCGCACCCGGTGTCGCGCTGCTCGCCGAGACCATCCCCGGCTGCCTCCACGGCCGCGATCGGGCGGCCCTCGAGCAGGCCGCCGCCAGGTACGTCCGGACACGTGTGCCCGACGAGCTCGCCGCCCGGGTGGCCGCCTTCGGCGCCACGTTCTCGGCCCTCGACATCGTCGAAGTGGCCGACGCCACCGGCGCGCCGCTCGAGGAGGTCGCCACCGTCTACCACGCCCTCGGCGCGCGTCTCCGGCTCCAATGGCTTCGGGACGAGATCACCACGCTCCCGCGCGACAACAGGTGGCAGACTCTCGCGCGCGCGGCACTGCGCGACGAGCTCTACAGCGTGCACAGCGCCCTCGCGCGCGAGACGCTCCAGACTGGGCCGGCTGATCTCGACCCCGACGCACGCGCCGAAGCGTGGCTCGCCGCGAACCGCGGGGGCGTCGACCGGGCGCTTCAGGTGCTCTCCGACATCGAGATGGGTGGGCTCGCGAGCCTGGAGACCCTCTCGGTGGCGCTGCGGGAGGTGCGAAACCTGGTCTCCACCCCGTCCGCGGCGCCGTTCCCGGAGCTGCCACCGGAGGCTGTCGCCGAGCCGCTTCCGCTTCCGCCCGAGTCGATTCGCCTTCGCTGAGATCTCCGGAGGCCAGGAAGATCCGGCGCGCCGGCGCCGTCTGGTGAGCAGTCAGCTTAGGAGGGTGGAGCCATGGAGTCGAAGTCGCAGGATCCTCTCGGCCTTCCCAACGGCAGCGTCAGGGCCATCCTGGCGATTCTCCTCGTTGGGATCACGGCCGCGGTTCTGTTCATCCCGGTCGCCGAGGACAGCAACGACGTCAAGGCGATGTTCGTTCTCCTGACGGGCATCGCGGTGCGCGACTACTTCTCGAGCAGGGACCGCCAGGCCGAGCGCGACCGGATCGACGAGTCGACGGCGCCCACGGCCGACGCGGCTTAGGGACTCATACCTGGACTCTCGACTAGTCCTGATTCCCCTCCGTTGAACAGGCAGGGACGCTCGCGTACGCTCAGGGGTGGGAAGGCGACATCATTTGAAAGGAAGGCGGCGGTGGCTGCGACATTGCTCCGCGCGGCTGTCGTTGCCGCGCTCATTGGTTCCTTCATGGCTGCTTCGGGTTCGGCCGGCGCGGCCGTGGAATCGTGTTCGTACGACGCGGGAACGAAGCGCATCACCGCTGAGGTCAGCTCTGGGTCTCAGGCGACGCTGAAGGTGAAGGCATCGGGTGAGCTCTGGTTCGGGCTCGTGCCGAGCGCCTGCGGAGGCGCCACCACCACCAATACCGACCTCATCACCGTGAACGGAACGGCGGGCACCGTCGAGACGCTCTCGGTCGACATGTCCGAAGGGTTCATCGGCCCCGGCTTCAGCCCGGAGTCGAACCTGCCCGAGATCGAGTTCGCCGTCAATCTGCGCGACACTGCCGACGTCTTCACGGTGATCGGCAGGAGCGTCGGTGATCGGATGGCGTCCGGGCTCGCCGGCTACTCCTTCAACTCCGACGGCGACCTCGACGTCACCTTCACACCGCTTCCTTCCCACATGAACATGATCGGTGGCGCGGGCGTCAACTTCCTCACCGCCCGAGGCGGCTGGGGCGCCGGTCTTGCCTATCCGGGCAGCACCACGATCACCGGAGGCGCCTCCGACGACGAGCTGAACGGCGGCAACGGCCCCGACGCGATCTCCGGCGGTGGGGGCGCCGACTTCATCAACGGGTCCGGCGGCAACGACACGCTCACGGGCGGCGTCGGCGACGACCGCCTCAGCGGCGGCGAGGGCAACGAGACGATCACCGGCGGCGCGGGCGCCGACGAGCTGATCGCCGGAGCCGGCAACGACACGATTTTCGCCAACGACGCCGAGACAGACGCGCAGATTCACGGCGGCGCGGGCACCGACACAGCCACGGTCGACGCCAACCTCGACCCTGCCACGATCGCGATCGAGAATCGGATCCTCGACCACGGCCCGCCGCCTCCGCCTCCGCCTCCGACCGGGTCGTGCGCATACAGCGCGGCGACGAAGTCGGTGACGGCGGGCGTCGCCGCCGGTGGATCGGCGACCCTGGCGGTCGTGGGCGGAGCGATTCACTTCGGCAGCACCCCCACGGCCTGCGGCACGGCGACGACGGCGAACACGGATTCCATCATGGTCAACGGCTCTACCGGCTCGGTGGAGCGCCTGACCGTCGACCAGTCCGGCGGCGCCCTCGCGCCCGGCGTCAGCGCGGAGGCGACCAGCATCGCGGAGATCGAGGTCACGGTCAACCTCGGCGATGCATCCGACCAGGTCGTCGTACGCGGGACGTCCGCCGCCGATGCACTGGCGATCGGGACGAAGGGCGTCTCCTTCAACAACGACACCGACGTCGACGTGACGATCACGCCTCTCCCGAGCTCGATCGAGCTGATCGGCGGCGGGGGCGGCGACGTGCTCACGGCCCGCGGCGGCTTCGGCTCAGGCCAGGTCTTCGTCGGCGGCGTCACCCTGCGCGCAGGCGACGGCGGCGACTCGCTCACGGGCTCGGACTTCGACGATCTCCTCGTCGGCGCCGCGGGCGTCGACACCATCGCCGGCTACGCCGGCAACGATGAGATCAGCGGTGAGGGCGGCAACGACAGCCTGAGCGGCCATGACGGCAACGACCTGATCGTCGGCGGCGTCGGCGCGGACTCCTTCGTCGGAGGCGCCGGCAACGACACATTCCAGGCGACCGACGGCCAGGCCGACACGACCCTGAGTGGCGGCGCGGGCGTCGACACGGTCTTCTTCGACGCCGGCATCGACCCGGCGCCCGTCGCCGTCGAGGTCCTGCACCCGCAGTAGGAGAAGAGACGTGACCGCCGGCCGACGCCCTCAGCGCCGCTACCGCGGGGAGCGTCCGCGGGGGTCGAGACCGTTATTCCCAACTAGCAGCTCGACCGGCCCGTCCGGGAGACTGCGGGAGTGCGCGCGATCGTGCCCCTCGACGGCGAGCCCCGCTTTCGCCCGTTTCCCTTCCTCACCCCTCTCGAGGGGCCGCTCCGGCGCGCCGTCGACGATGCCGCACTCGTCCTCTCCCGGACGAAGGGGCGCTTCGACGGGCCGATCGCCCTGTGCCACGGTGTCTCGCGTGACGGCGCGATCCTGCGCCGCCACGGCAGGTACGCCGAGGCGATGGTGGTCTTCGCGGAGCCGACCCAGGCGTACCGGCTCGGCTTCGCCCTCGGCGTCCAGCTCTTCGTCGAGGAGCCCGGGGGTCAGACCCTCTTCCAGCAGCGCGGCCCGTCGATCGGCCGCGACCCGCTGCTCTGGACGGCGTCCGCCTCGGGGGGCCTCGGCCATTCCGAGCAGCCGCGGGACGCCGTGCTCGCCGACGCCGCTGAGGAGATCGGCCTGGGCACCGACGACCTCCCTGGTTTCCGGCCCGTCGCGATCGTCGTCAGCGACGACACCGGTTCGGCCCTCGTGGTCTACCACGCCGGGCTACGCGAGGGTGCCGAGCCCGCGCCGGACCCCGTGAAGGTGGCGGCACTTTCCTGGGCCGCCTCTCCGGCCGAGCTGGGAGCCCAGGTCTCGGCCGACACCGTTGCCTCGTGGGAGGCGCTCGAGCTCTGGCGCGCCCGCGAAGCCGACGCCGCCGCGCAGGCGAGCTAAACGGCGCCCTCGATCGCGTGGAGCGTCCACGCGGGCCCGACCCGGACTAGGTGCCCGTCCGGGTCGGCGAGATCGTAGACCTCGGTGCCGAACCGGGTCCGCGTCACGCGCCCGCCCTGGATCCCCTGGCGGCCGAGCCGGTCGATCTCGCTGTCGATGTCGTCGGCCGCCAGCTCGAGCCGCGCTGAGCCGCCGATCTCGCGGCCGCGCTCGGGATCCCACGTCAGCACGAGGAACGTCTGGCCTTCGAGGACGAAGAAGGCGCTGTGGGCGTTCTCGCCCTCGTCGTAGGCCGCGGCCGGGCCGTGCCCGAGCAGGCGCGTGTACCAGTCGATCGAACGGTCGAGGTCGGTGACGTAGAGGTGAATCGCGGTGACGAGGGTCATGGGCCTAAGGTCAGGTCGCGGCCGGCTTGGTCTTCCCCCGCGCGGCCCCAGCCTCGTCGGCGCGCCGCTTCGCGCGCTCCTTCTTCTTGCGCGTCCGGTCGTTCCGCCAGCGCCGGATGGGCCTGGAGCCGCGTCCCATGAGGGTGGGGACTCTATACATTCCTCCCGTGACGCTCGAACCGGCCCGCACCGTCGAGGAGCTTCGCGAGCTGCGCCAGCTGACGGGGAACGACGACGGAGCGCAGCGCGTGGCCTGGACGGATACCTGGGTTGTGGCGAAGCAGTGGCTCTCCGGCAAGGCCGCTCCGACCGGAGTCGAGGAGGAGATCGACGAGGCGGGCAACCAGTGGTTCACCCTGCGCGGCGACTCCGACCGGGCACTGCTCATCGGCGGGCACATCGACTCCGTTCCCAACGGCGGCTGGCTCGACGGCGCCCTCAACGTCGTTGCAGGCGTGGAGGTGCTTCGGCGGATCGCCGCGGAGGGCACGCCGCCCGTGACCGTCCGGCTCGTCAGCTGGGCCGACGAGGAGGGGGCGCGGTTCGGCCGCTCGCTCCTCGGCTCGAGCGCTGCTTCCGGGACGATGGCCGACCAGGACGAGCTCAGGGAGCGCACCGATGCCGACGGAATTCGATTGGGAGACGCCCTCTCCGAGCACGGCGTCGACCTCGACCGGGCGCTCGAGGCACGGCGTCAGCTCGAGAACGCGGCCGCGTACGTCGAGCTCCACATCGAGCAGGGGCCCGTGCTCGAGTCCATGGACCTTCCGCTCGGCGTCGTCCTCGGGACCTTCGGGGTCGAACGTCACCAGATCACGTTCCGCGGCCAGGCCGCGCACGCCGGCTCGACGCCGATGGACAGGCGCCGCGACGCCCTCGCTGCGGCGGCGAAGCTCGCGCTCGAGATCCGCGGCATCGCCGTGAGAACGGGAGAGGGCGCGGTCTGCACGATGGGGAGCTGCGTGACGAAGCCCGGAATCGTCACCTCGGTGGTCGAGACCGCGACCGTGCTCCTCGACCAGCGCCACCTCGACGCGGACAGGCTCGCGGGGATGCTCGACGAGGCGAAGGACGCGAGCGAGCGCTTCGCCCGTGAGGAGGACGTCGAGGTCGAGTGGGAGCGCATCTGGCGGATCGACCCGATCCTCTTCGACGCGAAGCTGATCGAGCTGGCCGACCAGGCGGTCACCGAGGTGGCGGGGCAGTCGCACCGGCTGCCGAGCGGCCCGCTCCACGACGCCGCCGAGGTCTCCCGCGCAGGCGTCCCCACCGTGATGCTGTTCGTCCAGAGCCTCCGCGGGCTCTCCCACACGAAGCTCGAGGACACGAAGCCCGAGCACCTGGAGCTGTCCGTCGAGGCCCTCGACCGGCTGGCCGCGATGACGATCGACCGGCTCGCGGCCGGCTAGGAGCTGTAGGAGACGGCGAGCCGGCGGACGGCCTCGAGCGCACGATCGATCTCTTCCTCTGAGTTGACGATGCTCGGGCCGAACCTGAGGTAACTGGTCGCGTACGGCGTCAGGCTTGCGATCACTCCGTGCTCCTCCCGCAGACGGTGGACGAACGGCCCCGGCAGGCTCCTCGCCACCGCCGGGACGTCGCAGCAGACAAGGCCTGCCGAGAGGCGCTCGTCGATCGGTGTCCGCACGACCAGGCCGGGGATCTCGAGGAGGCCGTCCTTGAGCCGCTTCGCCAGCAAGCGAGTGCGGCCGGCAGCACGCTCCCGCCCGATCTCCTGGCGAAATGCGAACGCCGCCGCGAGCGCCCAACGGTGCTCGAAGGCCTTGTAGCCGCCCGGGGTGAAGGCGGAGGCGGTCGTGGGGCTCGTTGGCTCGCGGGCCCGCAGCCAAGCCTGGTAGCTCTCCCGCTCGGTGAAGGAGGGAATTGTGGGCCTGGTCTCGGCCCATGCATCAGCCCGGCCCCAGACGATTCCGGTTCCGCGCGGTCCGAAGAGCCACTTGTGGCAGCCCGAGACGAAGAAGTCGCAACCCAGTTCACCGAGTGGTTCAGGCTCGGCGCCGAAGCCGTGAACCGCATCGACGCAGAGGAGTGTCCTTCGCTTGCCGAGGTCGGCGTCCCGCTCGGCGAGCGCGTCGCCGATCGCGCGGATGGGAAGCTTGACGCCGGTGCTCGAATGCACCCACGTGAGCGCGACGGCGCGTGTACGAGGCGTGACCGCTCCCCGGATCGCCTCGACGACGGCATCTTCGGAGACGAGGGACGGCTCGTCGTAGAGGCGCACCCTTCGAATGGACGCGCCGGTCGCCTCTGCACGCAGGCGCAGGGCTTCGTGGGTGGAGAAGAAGTCATGCTCGGTGGTGACGATCTCCTCGCCGGTGGCAACCGCGAGCGTGGCGTAAAGGAGGCCGAGGCCCATCGTCGTCGAGTCTGTGAGCGCAATCTCCTCGGGGGAAACCTCCAGGTAGGCGGACGCCGCCTGGAGCACCTCCGCCTCGAGCCGCTCCTCCTCGTCCTGGATGTAGGCGGCGGAGTCGGCGTCCAGCCGGCGTCGATGCTCTGCGATCGCGTCACGCACCGATCGGGGGTGTGGGGCGAGGAGGAAGGACGAGAGCTGCGCACGACTGCGATCGAGCTCGAAGCTCGCCTGGATCCCCTCCCATGTGTCCAGCCCTTTCGCTGCACCGGCCTGGTGGGCCTCGTCGTCCGACCGGCACCCAGCAGCCGCGAGAGCACCTGCTCCGACGAGGAGGCCGGTGCGCACGAGCAGGCCTCTGCGGTCGAGGGTCACAAGATCGTTTCCGTTGACTGGGACGCGCTGAGCCGGCTGCGGTTAGGGCACCCGCGGCCCCGCGGTGATGTGGTGGCCGACGAGGCGCGGGTTGCCGGTCGCGCCTTCCTTGCTGAGGTGGATCGCCGTTCGCCCGCCGGCCTCCTCGACCCGCCGGACGACCCACGGCCGGCCGTCGACCTGCGAGCGGCTGTGCTCGTCGCCCACCTCGGGGATCGGGCCCTCGTGGATGCCGCGCCAGAGCTCGTGGCCCTCCGAGCTCACGCGGATCCACACGACGGGCGCCTCGATTCCCGCATCGGGCGGAGCCGCGCCACCCGCCTGCCAGACGGCGTGGGCGTCGTAGCTCGGCTGCTCGGCCGCGACGATCTCTCGCAGCCCGAGGCGGAGCTCGTCCGGCGTCGGGTTTCCCCAGTACCAGAAGCCGAGCCAGACCTTCGAGACCACGAGCCTCGAGTCGAGCAGGAAGGTGTACGGCAGGAACGGCCGGTGCGTCTCGTCCGTCAGCTCGATCAGGTCGAGCTCCTCGGCGACCTTCCGGTCGACGTCGGAAAGGAAGGGGAAGGCGCCGCCGAGCCCGGCGCGGAACGCGCCGTTCACGTAAGGCTCGTCGACCGTCACGGCCGCGAGCCTGCCGAACTCCCGCTGGAGCTCGTCCTGCAGGCCGACCAGGTTGCGAAGCCGCACCTGCTCCTTCGGGCACCACCAACCGCGGACGAACGCCAGCACGAGCGGCTGGCCGCGCGCGATCCGGCTCAGGCTCAGCTCCGTCCCGGTCGTGTCCGGCAGGCGCAGGTCGGGAAACGTGTTGCCTGGGGTGAGGTCTTTTCTCATCGCGTCTTTCTCCTTCGTAGCTGGTGGCGGAGCCAGCGCGGCGTCGCGCGCCTGGCGCCGGCGACGGCGCTTGCAAGCGCGGCGGCCGCGCCGTCGCCGTGGATTCCTTCCCCATGTCCCACGAGGACATGCCTCGGTGCCAGGCACCTGGCCATGTCCCGAAGGCCCCCGGGCTGGTAGAGCCGGAGGGCGGGATGGACGCCGAGCTGCTCGTCCGGCGCGCGGAAGTAGGAGACCGTGCCGAGTGCCTCAGGGCAGACGAGCACGCCCTCGGCCTCCCACCAGAGCGCCAGCTCCCGCCATCCGGGGACGCTCAGGACGACGCGCACCTGGAAGGGCGAGCCGGGGACTCCGTTGAACGGAAGCCGCAGGTGCGGGACGCCGAGCCGCTTCGCCAGGCCGGCGCAATCACGGGGATGGCGATCGAGGAGCTGGAGCACGCCCGCGGGCTCGCCGAGCGCTCGGACCCGCTCCTCGATCCCGGGCCCGTTCACCGGGTCGACGAGCCAGACCCGGTCGTCCACCGCCAGCGCGTGCGATGCGCGCTGGAGCAGCTCCGGCTCCGACGCGATCCAACCGAAGCCGAACGCCGTCTCGTCGCAGATCGTGGTCTTCACTTCCGGCATGCCTGGTGGTAGGTTGCCCGTCCAGCGCGGGACTGGGAGCAACGACCCACGGGAGGTCAAATGAAGCTCGTTCGCGCAGCGATTCTCGTGCTCGCAACAGCGCTCGTGATCGGCGGCGTGTCGTCCGCCGCCGCCGACGACGCGATGCGACCGCACCATTTCAAGAAGAAGGGCGTTCACTGGAACCCGGAGGCACGACCCGGGAAGCCAGGGCGAGGCACGGACCGAACGCCCGGCTCCGCCCGCATCAAGGTGCTGAGCCACCATGATCCGGGCGGGCCGAGCGGCGACATCTTCCTGCACAAGGGCTTCGCTTACATGGGAAGCTGGGGCTTCTTCAGCGACACCGGCGAGTTCTGCCGGGCGCTGGGCGTCCGCGCGTACGACCTTTCCGATCCGAAGAACCCCGACCTCGTCTCCACGTTCGCCGACGGCGCGTCCGACCCGAGGCTCGCGGAGTCGTGGACGGAGAAGGTGCAGGTGCGGAAGGTCAACTCGCGCTCGTTCAAGGGCGACCTCGCGGTCGTCAGCTTCCAGGACTGCGCTCCCGGAGGGTTCACCGGCATCGGGCTCTACGACGTCAGCGACCCGAGCAGCCCCGAGCTCCTCTCACTGCGCGAGGACGGCATCTTCGGCGTCCACGAGCTCTGGCTCGAGGCGCGCGGGCGCAAGGCGTTCGTCTACGAGGCCGCGAACTTCCACGAGGTGGCCGCGGCCGAAGCAGGCGAGGATCCCGACGAGGTGACCCCGGAGTTCCGGATCATCGACGTCACGGATCCACGAAACCCGGTACACGTCGGCGACTGGAGCGCCTGGCGCGACATGGGCGTCAGCCCGCTGGACGGCATCGGCACGTTCCCGTTCAACTTCGTGCACTCGGTCTACGTGGACAGCCGGGTCGCTTACGTCTCCTACTGGGACTTCGGGACGGTGATGCTCGACGTCAGCGACCCGGCGGCGCCCGTGTTCCTCGGTCGCACCGAGTTCGGTGAGGGCGCCGAGGGCAACGCACATTCGGCGTGGACGAACTGGCAGGGCAACATCCTCGTCCAGACGGACGAGGACTTCGACCCGACGCCGAATCCGGAGGTCGAGACCGGATGGGGCTACGGCCACATCTACGACATCTCGGACAAGGCGAACCCGGTGGAGCTGGCAACGCTCAAGCTGCCGAGCACCAGCCAGTTCCCGCCTCCGGGCCCCGGCGACTTCACGATCCACGATCCGAAGATCACGGGCAAGAGGCTCTACACCTCGTGGTACACGGAGGGCGTCGTCATCTGGAACATCGCCGACCCTTCGAGCCCGCAGATCATCGGGCAATTCATCCCACCCGAGAAGGCGGAGGATCCGCTCGGCGTCTTCTATCCCGGCGAGGAGTTCGTCGAGATCTGGGGCGTCGACATCGGCTCCGGCTACGTGGTCGCGTCCGACATGAACACCGGTCTCTGGGTGTTCCGCGCCCGCTGAGCCGCCCGCAAGCAGTCGATCGGCCGAGGGCCGGGTCACACGACCCGGCCCTCGCCCTTGCGGCCGGGAGAGCGTCTAATCTATGATTTAGACGTGTCTAAGAATGGTCTCAGCCGCCGCCAGCTGATCGCCGGCGTCGCGCCGGTCGTCGCGGCCGCGCCCTTTGCGGGCATGGCGCTCGCCGGGCGCAAGGAGCTCGAGGCGACGCATCTGGGCGGGCATGCGGAGCTCGGCCACGCCGCCATGATCGGCCCCGAGGTGCCGGCTCCCGGCGGCCCGACCGACCTCGACGCGCTGACGTACCCGCCGGCAGCCCTCCCGCACCAGCCGGGCCGGGTGCGCGAGTATGCGCTGACGGCCCAGGATCGTGAGATCGAGGTCGCCAAGGGCGTCTTCTACCCGGCGTGGACGTACAACGGCACCGCCCCGGGCCCCGTCATCCGGGCGACCGAGGACGACCTCCTCCGAGTCCGGTTCAGGAACGGGAGCCCGCACCCGCACACGATCCACTTCCACGGCATCCATCCGGCCAACATGGACGGGGTCTTCGAGATCGTGGCGCCCGGCGAGGGCTTCACGTACGAGTTCCCGGCGCGGCCGTACGGGATGCACCTCTACCACTGCCACGCGACGCCGCTCAAGAAGCACATCCACAAGGGCCTGTACGGCGCCTTCATCGTCGATCCGCCCGAGCCGCGCCCGCCCGCACAGGAGCTGGTCATGGTCCTGAACGCCTTCGACACCGACGGCGACGGCGAGAACAACTTCTACGCGGTGAACGGCCCTGCCTTCTACTACGCCCGCTACCCGATCGAGGTCAAGCGCTCGCAGACCGTCCGCATCTACATCGCCAACCTGACCGAGTTCGACCTGATCAACTCCTTCCACCTCCACGGCGACTTCTTCCGCTACTACCCGACGGGCACGAGCGAGCGGTTCGAGTACACGGACACGATCATGCTCTGCCAGGGCGAGCGCGGGATCATCGAGATCGACTTCGCCAACACCGGGCGTTTCATGTTCCACGCGCACCAGTCCGAGTTCGCCGAGCTCGGCTGGATGGGCTTCTTCGAGGTTTCCGACTAGTGGAAGCAAGATCTGTCGCCGAGGATCGGGCTCGCTCGGGCGAGCCGACGCGCTGGCGGCTGTGGGCGCTCGTGCCGATCGTGCTCCTCGTCGCCGTCGTCTCGCTCTTCGCCGCCCGCGGCGGCTCGCTCCTCGACCTCGTGGGCGAGAACCCGCCTCCGGCCGACGAGTTCGACGTCCGCCGCGTCGAGTTCTCCCCCGGCGAGATCTCGATCCGCGTGACGAATCCCCAGCGGGAGGACCTGACGATCGCCACGGTCACCGTCGACGACGCGATCGTCCCCTATACCGTGGACGGGCCGACCACCCTCGGCCGCTTGCGCTCGGCGACGATCGTCGTCCCCTACGACTGGGTCGAGGACGAGCCCATCGCCGTCGGCGTCACCAGCTCCACCGGAATCCAGACGACCGAGGAGATCCCGGCTGCCGTCGCCACGCCGCAGCCGGATGCCGGTGGGTTCCTCGGCTACGCGATCATCGGCGCGCTCGTGGGCATCGTCCCCGTCGCCCTCGGTCTGCTCTGGCTCCCATCCCTCAGGCGCGCGCGACCCGAATGGCTGGCCGCCTTCATGGCCCTCACGGGCGGCCTCCTGACCTTCCTCGCGGTCGAGGCGCTCGCGGAGGCGCTCGAGCTCCAGGCCGTGCTCCCCGGAGCCCTCGGCGGGACCGGGCTGGTGGTCCTCGGCGTGGCGGCCAGCTACCTGGCGCTGACGTTCCTCTCACAGAGGCTCGCGCGCGCCGGCGGCGGCCGGAGTGGAGCGCTCGGGGGCCTCGCGCTGGCCTTGCTCGTCGCGATCGGGATCGGCGTCCATAACCTCGGGGAGGGGCTCGCCGTAGGCACGTCCTTCGCGCTCGGTGAGCTGACGCTCGGCACGTTTCTGATCGTCGGGTTCATGCTCCACAACGTCACCGAAGGACTCGGGATCGCGGCGCCGGCCGCCGAGGGCGAGCGGGCAGGGCTCGGCCGCCTGGCCGCGCTCGTCCTGATCGCCGGCGCACCGACGATCCTGGGCGCCTGGATCGGCGGCTACGTCACGAGCGACGTGCTGGCCGTTCTCTTCTTCGCCGTCGCAACCGGAGCCGCGCTGCAGGTGGTCTTCGAGGTCGGGCGCTACGTGGCGCGGCGGGCTCCGGGGGGTCTGACGTCCGGCTACGCGGTCGGCGGCTTCATCGCCGGGCTCGCGATCATGTACGTCACCGGCCTACTGGTCGGGTAGTAGCGGGGAGGTCAAGCCGGCGGCGAGGCCGCGGCGCCCGGCGAGCGCCTCGAGCACGACGACCGTGTCGGCGACCGGGATGTCTTCGAGGTAGGCGTCGCGCTCCTCGAAGGAGAGGAGCACCCTGCCGACGCCGTCCCGGTAGACGTCCGGGTCGCCCGCTGCGAGGCCGGCGAGCGCGTCGGCGACGGGGCGTGGAAAGGCATCCTCGGGCTCAGCCCTCAGCCCTTCGGCGAGCGTTCCCGCCGGCTCGTCCTGGCCGAGGACGACGAGCGCGAGGACCGCTGCGTAGCGGCCGATCGGCGACTTGCTCTCCGCGGGCCCCTGGTCGAGGGCCCACTCGGCGTCGGCCGCCGCACCGCCCCAGTCACCGGCGAGCACCCGTGCCTTGATCGCGCCGATCAGCCTTCCCCAGCTTCCGGGCGGAGCGTCGACCCAGCTCTCGCGGAAGCGCTCCGCGGAGCGCGCAAGCCACCCGGCGGCCTCTGCGCGTCGACCCTGCATCAGGCGCGCGAGACCGGCGCCGGTCGCGGCCATCGCCACCCGCACGAGCTGCTTCTGGCGGGCGTCGGGATCGGACGGAAGGCGGGCGAGGCCGTCCGCGTAGCGCCCCTCCTCCCGCTCCGAATGTTCTTCCCAGTCCACGCGCAGGAGCGTACTCCTACCTGCCGCCGGCGCTTCCAAATCCGGTACTATTACGGGGTTGCGCGAGTTTCACTCGCGCCCCATCTCCAGTAAGCATGCAGCGCAACGGCGCTGCGTCCATGCAAGAGGCGATAGGCCATCCGACTGTTCGGTCGGAGGAAACGAACGCTTTCACGGCGCTCGCCCTCCGGGCGGAGGCCTGGTCCGGCGAGTCGTTCCTGCACCCCGGCGAAGAGCCCGCCGACGTGCTCGCCGAGGGGCGCGCGCGACGCCGGGCGCTCGACGCTGCGCTCGCCGAGCTGGAAGCCGGCCGGCGATCCCCGTCACGCGAGTGGAAGGTCGAGTACGCGCTCATGCTCGGGCTCGAGCGCGTTCTCACCGACAAGCCGCCGCGGCTCGCATCGGGAACGGAGCTCCGGCGCCATCAAATCGACGCGCTCGCGGGCATGCTCGCCGAGCTGATCGCGCGCCACGAGCAGGAGGCCGAGAACGGCAACGGCCCCGTCAACGGCGGTCTGGTCGAGGACCGGCTCGCGGAGGACGAGGAGGAGCTCGAGGATGGAACAGAGGTCGAGGCCGAAAGCGAGGGCGACGAGAGCGAGGAGTACGCCCCCGACGACGACTCCGGGGCCGTCCGCCGGTACCGCTTCCGCCACCCGACCGCATCGGGCAAGACGATCGCCGCCGCCGGCTTCGTGGAGGCCGCGCGGACGATGGGAGTCCTGATCCTCACCCACCGGCGGCTGCTCGTCGACCAGTTCACGCGCGACCTGACAACGGAGGGTTACGGCGACAGGCTGCGCCCGGCCGTCCTCCAGGGGCAGGAGCCGCTGAAGCAGAACCCGCTGACAATCCAGACCTACGCCTGGTTTGCACGGCACGTGGACTCGCTCTCGCGCACGGCCTACCAGCTCGTCATCTGCGACGAGGCCCACACGGCGCTCGGCGAGAAGACGAGCGCCGCGATCCGCCGCTTCACCGAGCCGATCTACATCGGCATGACGGCGACCGAGCATCTGATCGCGAAGCAGGTGTCGGACGTCTTCCCGGCGTCGGTCGACGACCTCCCGCTCGGAGACGCTGCCCGGCGCGGGCTGATCGCCCCGCTCCGTTCGCTGCGCGTGCGGCCGGCGGCCGCCATCTCCTCCGTGCCGATCGTCGGCGGCGACTACGACCAGGAGCAACTGGCCAAAGTGCTCGACCAGGAGATCTTCAACCAGGCGGCCGCGAGCCTCTACCGAGACCGCTTCGACGCCGCCCCCGGCATCGTCTACGCGGCCGGCGTCGAGCACGCATACAACCTCGCGCGCGAGTTCCGCGCGGCGGGCTTGAAGGCCGAAGCGGTCAGCGGCCGGACGCCGCCGGTCAGACTGGCCGAGACGCTCGCCGCCTACGAGCGAGGCGACATCAACGTCCTCGTCAACGCGCAGCTTCTCGCCGAGGGCTGGAACTCGCCGCGCGCGACGGTCTGCATGCACCTCGCCCCGACGGCGAGCCGCCGCGTCTACCAGCAGCGGATCGGCCGCATCATGCGCCTCGCTCCTCGCAAGGAAGCCGGCGTCGTCGTCGACTTCGTGGACGACGCCGCCACGCACAACGACCGCACGATCACGATCCACAGCCTGCTCGACTCCGACTTCTACCGGCCCGGCGCGCGGGTGACGCCGGCACCGCGTCGCCGCATCCAGCGGCGCGCGAAACGGAAGCTTTCGCCGGCGCCCTGGCTCGTCCCGGTCACCCCCGACCCGCGCCGCCGCGTCACCGTGATCACCCGCGAGTGGGAGCGGGTCGACCCCGGCCGCCTGGCCGAGGACGAGCAGCTCCTCTGGGCCCGGATCGCGGGTCGGCAGGTTCGCTTCGAGGAGCGTCAGTCGTTCGCCGAGAAGCTGGCGCGTTCAAGCCGCGAGTGCCGTGAGGCCTTTCTCCTCAGCTGCGCGGCCGAGAACCCCAACCGCCGCCTCCGCCTCTCGGCGCTCGGCGACCGCGTCGCCGTCTCCGTCGACCGGGCGGACTTCGACGATCTCGTCACCATGGTGACTTCGGCCCCCACCTGGGAGAAGGACCGCGTCCAGGGCGTTCGCGTCCTCCTGCGGGCGATCGGCGAGGGCAAGGTTGAGGCTCCGGCCGACATCGTCGCGCGGTGGACCTGGCGACTCGCCCGAGCGACGCGCAAGATCCAGGACCGGCGGGCCAGCGCCGACCTGCCCGAGGCGAAGCGGCTGCTGGGAGCGCTCACGAACTCCCGCGGCCACCGCCACGAGGAGAACGCGGCGAGGCTCGTCAACGTCGCCCTCGAGCAGCCAACGCACGTCGCAGCGGCGCTCCTTGCCTCCGCGGAGGCGTACACTCCGACGGCCCAACGTTTGATCGACGGCGTCCGGGAGCGGATCGGCACCGTGCCGGACGTGGCGAACGCCCTCGCCGACAACCTTCCGGCCCCGAAGCAGCCTTCGAGCAAGTCCCGCCGGCGCCGGCGCCGGAAGAAGCGGAAGAGCGGGGAAGCCCGGGCGCAAGCGCAAGCCCAGGCCCAGGGCGACCAGCAGCCCTCGAACGGCAAGCCGGGCGAGAGCCCGGGACCTGGGGCAGCCACCCCGCCGCCCGGCGGCCCCGAACCGGCCCCGAAAAACGCGGAAAACTTTTTTTAAAAACGGCGG
>Ga0081538_10002649_pt1 | contig 17268 bp, 11 predicted proteins | sample TabmetS5T2R1_FD_71022 | JGI IMG/M metagenome (GOLD analysis project Ga0081538, IMG submission 71022) | Tabebuia heterophylla rhizosphere microbial communities from the University of Puerto Rico - S5T2R1 | ecosystem: Host-associated > Plants > Roots > Rhizosphere ... | reverse complement strand
GAGTTGCAGGCCGCCGAGCTGGCTTGGGAGGAGGAGCTGAAGGGCTGGGCCAGCGAGGGCAAGCCGATCATCATCACCGAGTACGGCGCCGACACCTACCCCGGGCTGCACGCGGTCCTGCCCCAGCCATGGTCCGAGGAGTACCAGGTGGCCTACCTGGACATGAACCACCGGGTGTTCGACCGCATCGACGCCGTCGTCGGCGAGCACGTCTGGAACTTCGCCGACTTCGCGACCACCGCGGGCATCGTGCGCGTGGGCGGCAACAAGAAGGGTGTGTTCACCCGCGACCGCCAGCCGAAGGCGGCCGCCTGGGCCCTGCGCCGCCGCTGGCACCGTGACGACTGATCCCATGGCCGGTGGCGGAGCTGCGCCGCTCCCTCCGCGCAGACGTCCAGGCATTCCGAAGGAAGGGTGGTCCGTTGATCGGCTACAAGGGGGCCTGAGGCTCGGGTCCGCGCAGCCGAGGCACCCGAGCGGCTGCTCGCCGACGCCGACGTGGTGGTGGAGGGAGCTCCTAGCGCGGCTCACCGCCCGACCGGGCTCGTCATGAAGCAGTGTAGGGAGTCCGCGATCGCTCGGGTCGGGGCGGAGGCGTTCGAGACGAGGCGCTGCGGCCGCTGCTGCACGGCAGGCTGCGAACCTCGACCCTGTTGCCATCCCTGCCCTTTGTCGCCGTCCTGGCGCTGTACCTCCAGCGGCCCCGCCCACCGGCAGGACGAGCAGCGCAGACGGCTCGGGGCCGGCCCAGGCGCCACCCCGGCCAGGTCCGAGCCGACCACGATGTCACCCACCTCGACAGTGACCTCCGGGTCCGAGACGACGACAACGACAACCAGGGCTCCGACCACCTCGGCCGCCCGCATCACCACCACACCGACGCCAGCGCCAACCACCACCTGTCCGAGGACGACCGGGAGCCCGGCGACCTCTGGAAGCCCGACCACCTTGCCGTAGCGTCTCGAAGGCGCAGCATCTACCGTCTCTAGAGGTGACCATGAGCGATGCAACGCAGCAGACACTCTTGATCCTGGGTGCAACCGGCGACCTGACTGCACGACTGCTGCTGCCTGGCCTGGGCGGGCTGCTGGCCGGCGGCGGGGTCAAGGACCTGTTGCTCGTCGGCAGCGGCAGGTACGGCTGGGACGACAACCGCTGGCGCACGCGGGTGGTCGACTCGTTCGCGGCCGTGGGCGCTCGCGGGCGGCAGGTTGACGCCGTCGTCAAGGGCGCGCGCTACCTCGAGGCCGACGTCACCGTAGAAGGCGACCTGCGGCGATTACTCGACACCCGACAAGGGCGCCTGGTCATGTTCTTCGCGCTGCCGCCGTCGGTCACCGTGCAGGCCTGTCGCGTGCTGGCTGGCATCGGGCTGCCCGAGGGCACCCGGCTGGTGATGGAGAAGCCATTCGGCACCGACGCCGCCAGCGCCGAGGCCCTCAACGGCCTGCTGGCCCGGCTGGTCCCCGAGAACCAGCTGTACCGGGTCGACCATTACCTGGGCATGGCTACGGTGCTCAACATCGTGGGGCTGCGGTTCGCCAACCGCATGCTCGAGTCGGCGCTCAACGCCGAGCATGTCCAGAGCGTCGACATCGTGTTCGACGAGAGCCTGGCGCTGGAGGGCAGGGCCGGCTACTACGACCGGGCCGGCGCGCTGGTCGACATGATCCAGAGCCACTCACTACTGGTGCTTGCGCTGCTTGCCATGGAGGCCCCGAGCACGCTGGAGGCCAGGGACTTCCGCGACAGCCAGGCGCTGGTGCTGCGTGCCACCCGGGTGTGGGACGGCGACCCGGCAACCTGGAGCCGCCGGGCGAGGTACACCGCGGGTCAGGTCGACGGGCGGCAACTGCTCTCCTACGTGGATGAGGACGGCGTCGTCCCCGACCGCAAGACCGAGACGTTCGCCGAGGTGGTGCTGGCGGTGAACACCTGGCGGTGGGCGGGGGTGCCGTTCCGGGTGCGGGCGGGCAAGGCGCTGCGGGCGCTGCGCAAGGAAGCCGTGGTCACCTTCAGGGAGCCGCCGTGGGTGCCCACCGGCCTGACCGGCTATGACCGGCCCGACCAGCTGCGCATCGGCTTCGACCCCGATCGGCTCTGCCTCGACCTCAACATCAACGGCCCCGACGATCCGTCCGTGATCGAGTCGATCACGCTGGAAGCCAACCTCGGCCCCGGCCAGCTGCCGCCGTACGGCGAGGTACTCAGGGGCGTCTTCGAGGGCGACCCGACGCTGTCGGTGCGGGGGGATATCGCCGTGGAGTGCTGGCGCATCGTCGAGCCGGTGCTCGAGGCGTGGCGCGAGGACGAGGTGCCGCTGCAGGAGTACCCGGCCGGCACGACCGGACCTGACGAGTGGCCAATGCCCCAACGTCCGCAGAGATGACGTGCTCGGGCGCTGTCACCATGTCGATCCTGCCTTCGAGCTCCGGAGTCTGGCGGCGGGTCATGGCCGCGACGCCAGCGCCTTGGTCTTGTCGACGATGGCGCGCAACGTCGCCAAGCCTTGCTGGCCGAGCAACCCCAGGTGATAGAGATGCAGCTCGCTCATTCCGGAGGCCAGATATTCCTGCAGGCGTTGGTCGGTCAGTTCGCTCGCGGACCACCCACGGTCCAGTCGAAGATATGCCCCCACTTCGGTACCTGGACCCGCCAACGCCCGCAGACCGCTGATGCGCTGGCCTCCCACGGTCGGGTCCCAACAGGACGCGACGACTCCGTCGATCCCTTCGCCCAGGGCCGGCTGGAGGGTGGCGAACGATCCGGTGGCCCACGGATCATCCGAGCCATGCAAAGTGATCTGGACGTTCGGGTCCACCGATCGGCACCTGGCCACCAGCATCGCCCGCAACTCCCTGGTGGTGCCGGTCCTGACGGCAGCCACCGCCGCCGCCAACTCGTCGCCGAGGCAGTCCTCGATGGTCCCTGATCCGGCGTCGACGCCCACACGGACAAGCTGGGCCAGGTGGCCGCGGTCGACTCCCGCTGCAGCATAGCGGCGCTCGCAGGCTTGGCAGAAGCACAGCGACAGCAGCGAGAGGCGCGCCTCGTCCCATTCCGCGAACTCGGTCTTGTCATGCTTGCCGCCATGCTCGATGCCCATTGGCCCGCAGGCCTCGAGCACGACGCCGTGGACGGGACCGGATCTGACGATCTCCTCGACGAGCGTCAGGCAATACTCCTGCACGTCCTGGGCGGCTGGGCACAAGGCGTAGGGATAGACGTCGCCGAACGCGTTGCGGACGACCAGGTCGGGATGTCCACGGCCCAACGCACTGTTGTGGGTCAGCACGATCCAGGCCTCGACCTGGAGACCTTCCGCGGTGAGTTGACGGCAGGCGTTGCCGAACGAGTCGCCGTCAGGATCCCATGCCGGGAGCGCCGGGACGAGACGATGGCCGCGCCATGCCCGTTCCCTGACGGGCACATAACAGGCGGCATGCTCCGCCTCGAAGATCCGGCGGTCGGGGTGCAGGGGGGTGGCCGCTCGGGTCGCGTGGTAGCTGGCCGCGACCGCCACCGCATCCAGGCCGAGCGTGGCTGCGCGGGAGGCAGCGGCCGGGTCCCCGACATAGTCCCAGGGATACGCGTACCCGACCGAGCGTTTCACCTTCCCGAACCCATGGGGAGGGGCGCGGGGCTACTGACCAAGAATGGGACGCCGGGCACAACGACATCGTACGTCTGCTCAAGACGCAGGCATGCAATTGGAGAGATACTCCTGTCCAAGAGGTGATCCCGGGGACACGGAGCCGGCGTGAGCTCAGGTCGCCGGCCGGTCCACACCGGCGTCGGCAGGTTACGGGGGATGGTGGGCAGCTGCTCCCGAGCGCTGCGGAGGTTGGGCGCGCACGCGTGGCCGTTGCTGCAGGGCACGGCCGCCGCGACGGCAGCCTGGGTGATCGCAAGTCGGCTCGGCGACCACCCGGATCCGTTCTTCGCCCCGATCGCCGCGGTCGTCGCGCTCAACGCCTCCCGGGGGGAGCGCGGCTCGAACGCGGTGCGGCTGCTGGTCGGGGTGGTCGTGGGCATCGTGGCGGGAGAGCTCGCGGTCGGCGCCTTGGGCGGCGGGTACGGGACCTTGGCCCTGGCCACGTTCGCCGCGATGGCCGTCGCGGTCGCGCTGGGCGGTGCCCGGATCACGATCGGTCAGGCGGCCGCGAGCGCGATCCTCACCGTCGCCGTGGCCGACGGCCAGGCCGGGCCGCAACGGCTGGTCGACGCGCTGATCGGCGCTGGGACGGCGCTGGTGTTCAGCCAGCTCCTGTTCCCCCCGGAGCCTGTTGCATTGCTGCGCCGCGCGGAGTCAGCGGTGCTGGAGGACATGGGCGACGGGCTCGAGCTGACCGCCCGGGCCCTCGAGCGCGACGACGAGGAGCTGGCCGAACGGGCGTTGAGCAGCATGCGCGACCTCCGCGACCGCCTGGCTGAGGTGAGCCGCATGCGGCGAGCCAGTAGGCGGGTCGTCCGCCACTCCCTGGCATGGCGGATGCGGATGGCGCCGGTGGTGCGCGAGCGTGAGAACGCCGGTCACCTTGACCTCCTCGGCGGCAGCTGCCTGATGCTCACACGCACCATGCTCGCCGTGAACGGGCCCGATCGCCGGAGGCTCGCACCGAGCGTGCGGGAACTGGCCGGTGCGGTCGCCGACCTCGCCAAGAAGCCCGGCGATCACCAGACCCGCCAGCGGGCGGCGGATCGCGCGCTGGCCATCGCCCGCCGGGTCACCGGCAGCGCCCCGCAGTCCCAAGCAACACTCGCGGCCAGCGTCGCCACCCAGATGGTCGCCACCGATGTCATGGTGTTCTGCGGCGTCGATCCCGAGGAGGCCGCCCACGCGGTGCGGGAAGGCAGCGGAGAGCTCCACGTCCCCGATCCGCCGCCGACGTCCCGAATGCCGTTCCGCTCGGGCCGTTGACGCCAACTCCATGATCGAAGCGCCGGATCACCGCCTCGTAGCCGGGTTGCCGCTGGAGGCGCATCGTGGCGGTCCAGGCTTCGAGCACCTCCTGCAGCAGTCGGAAGTCCTTGGTGTCGACGGCGACTGCCAGCGCCTGAGTGACCCCCTCGATGAACCACTGCTCGTCGGCGGGACGCATCTGAGGGAGCCGCTCGAGGGCGTCGGAGGGCAGCTCGAAGTGGTCGCGGTCGACCCGCGTGGCCACGCTCCTGCCCTGCCTCGCGCTACGCCTAAGTGGATGTCCTGCCCAAGCAACCCAGGCCCGCGGCTGGGGAAGAGAACCATCTGGTTAATAGGTAAAGTGCTCTCGACCGGTGTGCGGCATAACAGGAAAACGCTCTCCGACCGTCGGCTACCTCGCGCTGTCGGTCCCCGTCCATCGGTGGGACGAAGAGATCAGCAGAAGCCCTGCTCAAGTGGGGTGTGGTGGGCGCGGGAGGAGGTGAACCTCCGTCCTCTTCCGTGTCAGCAAACGGCGGGGAACCGCTGTGCTCGACGCCATTCTCCCAGGTCGGCTCCGCACCGTAGACGCCCAAGGGAAACGCTCTCTTGACGTCCAGTTAAACGCTCTCTTCACCGCCTCCCGCGGACGCCAAAAGCGGATGACGTCTCAATGTGGTTGACGCATATGTCATGTAGCCGGGACAGGCCAGCGTCTCCCTCAGCTGGTTGACCGAGGTTTGTCGATTCCTTGACAGTGGAGCTCTTGGGACCCAGGTTGCACTCCACAGCACGTCGCCATGGTGGTGCCATCGCGGATGGGGAGACCAAGATGTCTCGTGCCATCGAGAATTCAGCTTCGGTCAGGGAGGTTCGCGTTGCGCTGGTGTGCTACGGCGGCGTCTCCCTGGCGATCTATATGCATGGTGTCACGCGAGAGCTTCATCGGCTGGTGACCGCCTCGAGCCGGTTCGGTGAGGACGGGAATCCTTTCGAGCCGTCGTCCAGTGAGCATGTCTACTGGGAGCTTCTGCACGAGTTGGCGGCCAAGGACAGGGTCAGAACCCGCGTAGTGGTGGATGTGATCTCGGGAACGTCGGCCGGCGGGATCAACGGCGTGTTCCTCGCCAAAGCGATCGCCCACGACCTATCTCAGAAGAGCCTCCGCGACCTGTGGTTCGAGGAGGCCGACATCGGCAGGCTGCTTACCGGGCCGCGGCTGCTGGACCCGCTCGGGGTCAAGGGCAAGCTGGCCTGGTTCGTGGTCCGAGCCCTGCTGGCACGAGGGCGGGTCAGCCCACCGCTGCGCGGTGACCGGATGTGCCAACTGCTGTATCGGGCACTGTCGGCCATGGCCCCCGATGCCACCCCGGCCGCGGTCGCGCCCGGCCGGGCCAACCGGGAGGGTCTGCTGCCCCTGGACAGCTCGCTGGAGCTGTTTGTGACGATGACCGACGCCCGAGGGCACCGGCGTTATCTTCCGATCGGGAATCGCCACCTGGGTGGCCCACCGCTGGTGGTAAGTGATCTGACCCATCGCCACGTGGTCCGCTTCGCCGTTGATCGCCGGCGGGGCGAGGATCACTTCGCCGGCGGCGCGAGCGATGCCGCGCTGGCGTTCTCGGCCCGGGCGACCTCGTGCTTCCCGGGCGCGTTCCCACCGATCAGCCTGGCCGGGTTCATGCAGGATATCGGCCAGCCAAACTCGGCGGACATCCCCATGATCGAGCGTGAGTTCTTCCGCGCCTACCAGCTGGCCCGCCAAGGGTCGCGCCATACCTACTTTATCGACGGGGGAGTGCTGGACAACTTCCCGTTCTCGCACGCCATCGAGGCGATCACTCGCAAGCCGGCCGCCAGTGAGGTCAAGCGCTGGCTGGTCTACATCGAACCGGACCCCAGCCGGGCATCCAGCGAACCGCAAGGTTCTGCCCCCGCCGAGACGGCTCCGCCGCGGCCGCCGGGCTGGGCTGACACCATCCTGGCCGGACTGTCCTCGATCCCACGCAAGGAACCAGTCATCGACGACCTGGTCCGGGTCCGGGTGTTCAACGAGCGGGTCGCCTACATCGCCGACCTGACCCGGACCAACTACCCGCAGATCGAGGCGGCCCTGCACGAAACCGATGAGGATCTGCGCGGCGGTGAGCTGAGCGAGGCCAACGTCGGTCGGGTCATGACGGCCATGAACCAGCGGGCGAGGGAGCGGCTGGGGAGCGGCTATGCGGCCTACGTCCGCCTGAAGCTCCAAGGCATCGCCAACGATGTCGCCGACATCGTGGCCAGGGCCTACGCCTATCCCCCCGACTCGGGGCAGGCCAGCTTCGTGCGCGCGGTCATGCTGGCCACGATCGCCCACCGGTTCCCTGCCGATCGGGCGGAGGTGACCGATGCGCTCATCCGGTTCCTGCGCACCTTCGACCTGGCGTTCACCGACCGCCGCCTGCGCTTTGTCATCCAGGGCGTCAATGACGCCTACCGGCAGGACAGCCCCCGGCTCGGACCGCTCGACCCTGATCGCCGGGAGCAGCTGGACCTGGTCAAGGCGGAGCTGTACGCCAGGCTCGAGGAGCTGTGGGAGATCGCTTCGCCGGCATCGGTCCAGGCGGGCGTGGGCTCCGAGCCGTTCGGGCTATTCGATGAGGAGCAGCTCGCCGAGCCGGTACGCCGCGAGGTCTCGCCCCAGCAGTTCGCCGAGGAGCACCGCGTCCCACTGGATGGGCTGTTGGACCGGCTCGGAGCATACCTGGACAGGGCGCTCAAGCCGTTCCCGGGACGGCTGTGGGAGCTGTTCGTGGCCGTCACAGGCGGTTGGCCGGAACTCCAGCGGCTGCTGCTGGTCCGCTTCCTCGGCTTCCCGGTGTGGGACACCCTGATCCTGCCGATCGTCGAGCTGACCGAGATCCGCCAGCTCCGCCCGATCGACATCGTCCGGATCAGCCCACGCGACGGCCGGCCCGGCCGGCTACCTCCCAAGGAGCTCAAGGGCGCGGCCGTCCACCACTTCGGCGCCTTCTTCGATCGTCCCGCCCGCGAGCACGACTTCCTGTGGGGGCGCCTGGATGGGGCAGAGCAGCTCCTGAACCTCGTGGCACCGGATCTTGATGAGCGGTGGTACCGGGCAGCGTTCCAGGCCGTCCTAGAGGAGGAAGGCCCCCAGCTACCGGCCATCCAACCGGTGATCCAGGAGATCCGTGACCGGCTCTTGAGCGAGGGGCCGCAGCCCTCCAGTGTGTGAGCGACCGTGGGCGACATCTGGCTGGCCAACCGCCCATTTCACCTCATGCCCGGCAGGGTCTCTGCTCATCAGACGATCGGACCCATCTCGCAGAGCGCGTCGGACACAATCGGCATGGCGACCTGGCCGCCCACCCCCGACGAGCTGATCCTGCTGCAGCAAGCGCTGGGGGAGCTGACCCCAGAACGCTGGCAGCCGCCGACAACCTTGCTGCGGATCGGAGGCTGCTTCGTCTGCTTCGAGAGGGTCCAGGGGGCCGGTGCCATCGGTGACGCAGGGTTCGCCGGGGCCGCCGTTACCCACCGCCGTCGCCTGCTGGCTGGGGTGACCAGCAGCGGACCTGCTGGTGGGCCGTACCTGCCCGCCCTGCTCGCCCTCCGGGAAGGACCCCTGCTCGAGCAGGCCGTACGCGCCCTGCGGATCGCTCCCGAGGTCTTGGTGGTCAACGCCACGGGACGGGACCATCCTCGTCGCGCCGGCCTCGCCGTGCACCTCGGGGCCGTGCTCGGGTTACCGACGGTCGGGGTGACCACTCGGCCGCTGCTCGCCGAGGGCGGCTGGCCTCCCGATGAACGCGGTGCCACGACCCCGCTGCGGCTGGATGGGGAGGTGGTCGGCTGCTGGGTCCGGACCCGACCGGGTGCCAGGCCGGTGGCCGTACACGCCGCCTGGCGGACCGATGCCTCCGATGCGGTTCGGGTCGTGTTGGCCGCGACCCGCCGTGCGCGGACCCCAGAGCCCCTGCGCCGTGCCCGCACACTGGCCCGAACCGAACGGGCGCGCATGCGCTGGACGACCTGACGGCCTACGAGCCATCGCGTGACTGGCAATGGCGCTGAGGCGAAGACGTAGGTAGCTGGTCGTCGCAGCCTGGTTGCATAAGCGTGCCGAATTGGCCACAGCCCAGCCAGTCCAACGTCAGGAGACCGCCGGGTCGGGCGTCGTTGAGCTGCTCGCGAAGCTGGGAATAGCCATGCCTTGGCGTCTGATCGACACAGGTTTGGCGGGTTGTGTAGGAAGATGCGCTGATGAGCGTGTCCGCCGACGGTGGGAGTCTGCAGCCAGGAGACCCACCACGAGGCCGTCGCCGCCGTGTGCTGATCCGCCTGCTGCTTGCCGCCGGCGTGGCGGCGGTCTTGCTCGTCGGGGCCATCACCGGGCTGTTCTGGGAGCGGCAGCAGGCCTATGACCGGAACATCCAGCGGATGCCTGGGGTCTTCCCGGCCGAGTCGGACCGACCGGTCCGTATTCCGGGCCGGGCCGAGAACTGGCTGCTGGTCGGCTCCGACCGCCGGGCCGACCAGGCCACCACCGGCCGGGACGCCAACCAGCCGCTCTGGCGCTATGGCGCGCAGCGTGCGGACACCATCATGCTGGCCCATCTCCCTGCCAACCGCGACCGCATCTACCTTGTCTCGTTCCCGCGTGACGCCTGGGTGCCGATCCAGGGCCATGGGGACGCCAAGCTGAATGCCGCCTTCTCATTCGGCGGCCCGCCGCTGCTCATCGCCACCATCGAGCGCCTGACCAGGGTGCGCATCGACCACTTCGCGATCCTCGACTTCGAGGGCTTCAAGTCCATGACCGACGCCCTCGGCGGGGTGGACGTGCGGGTGGCTCGGACCGTCAGGGATCCGGCGCGGAAGGTGGTCTGGCCAGCGGGGACCCATCATCTGGACGGGGCGCGGGCGCTGGACTTCGTGCGTCAACGCCGCAACCTGCCCGGTGGTGACCTCGGCCGCATCAAGCGCCAGCAGGCCTTCCTCAAGGCGCTCGCTGGCCGAGCGGTGGACCGGGGCACGCTGGCCAACCCGCTCAAGCTCAATGCCTTCCTGGAGGCCACTACCAAGTCCGTGAGCGTGGATGAGTCCCTCACCATCTCCAGGCTCCGCTCCCTGGCCCTGCAGTTCCGCTCGATGCGCGCGGGCGGCATCGTCTTTGTGACCGCTCCGGTCGCCGGGATGGGAATCGAGGATCGTCAGAGCGTGGTCTACCTGGACCGGACCAAGGGTCAGCCGCTGTATCAGGCGCTGCGGACCGACGCGGTCGAGGAGCATCTGACCGGTAACACCGCCAACCAAGTCGATGAAGTGCATTGACCCCAAGAGGACCGACCCGGCCGTCTGTGACTTCCGGTTGGCTCTCGAAGGCTTCAGATCAGATGCTTTACGCTCGCAGAGTTCGACTACCTCGACGCCTCACCGCACTGATGATCGGCATTTATGACGAAGACGTCACACTGATCTACTTGCCTGTAGCTCCCAATGGATCCTCCAGGCCCGAACTGCATCCTTCCGCGTCCGTGTCCCGAGCGGAGGACGATGCAGTGCCTTGAGTCGACGGCTGAGCCAGCGGCGAGGGTGCTCACTTGACGTCCAATAAACGCTCTCTTTCGGCGCTTCGGGTTCTGCCGCGCCGTCGACCGTCCCGAAATCCTCGGCGCTCGGAACAGGCGCTGGCTAGATGCTAGAGCCAGCGCCGCTATGGTGGCCGTTGCCTGCTCAGCGCCCGTCCGATGATCGCCGCCTTCTCCTCCTGGCTGAGTTCGCGCTTGGCCGGCCTGCGCCTTGGCACCATCGGCAACATGCCTGGCCGGCGGGTCGGCCCGGCTGTGTCCGTGGCGTCGGATGGTGGCGCTGGGAAGGGAGCGGCGCGGTCGGGGTTGGGAGCCGGGCCAGCGCGATACGCGCGCAACGCTGCCAAGGCGCCTTCCAGGGTCTGGATCGTGTGGGCCCGCTCGGCGGCCAGATCCTCGGCAGCTCGTCGACGCGTACGCTCAAGCTCCAAGGCGTGCTCGAGTTCTCGAACCCGCTCATCACGGGGCTGGTCGGCCGTTCGGCCACCCGAGCGCTCGTGGTCCTGTTCCTGGTCGGGTAGGCGGGCCTGACCTAGCCCGGCTGCGAGCAGGTCCTGGGGCGGGATGCGCCAGAGTCCTCGCTGACCTGGGATGGGGCTCGGCTGCTGATGGGCGGTTGGGAAGCGCCCGGCCGCGAGATGGCGGCGAATCGTCGACGCGGACACCCCGCACAACCGAGCCGCTTCAGCGATCGTCAGGCTCGGCCCTGACCACAGGTCATGCTCCGTGCCCGGATGCTGTCTGAGCGGCTCTCGCTCGGGGCGGTCACCGCCGTCCCTGCGATCCGGAATTCGTTCCCTGGTGCGCATGACCCAAGTTTGTCACGGTCTGTCGGGTCAGTCCTGACCAACCTGCGCACGGCGAGGAGCGCGCGTGCGTCGGGGGCGCTGTTCGACGTCCTCATGCTGGAACGCCCAGGCTGCGAGCCGCATCAGATTGTCCAGAGCCTGATGCTGGACTGCTTACCGCGTACGTCGAAGTCGCCCACGTGGATGAGGTCGCTCGGCGGGCGCAGGAGGGCCTGGCGAGTCGCATCCGCAATGAGAACTGATTGCCTCGTAATCTTCGTCATTCCCTCGATACGGGACGCCGTGTTCACGGTATCCCCATAGACCGTATATTCGAGCCGGCGGGTCGAGCCCACATTTCCGGCAATGAACAGTCCGCTGTTGAGCCCGATGCCCATCTCGAAGCCGTTGCCGAGGGTCCACTCGCGCACGCGGCGATTGAACCGGGGCAATCTCACCGCGAGCATCTCACGCGCCGCCGCAAGAGCCCGATCTGCGTGGTCGTCGAGCGGAATGGGCGCCCCGAACACGGCCAGGAGGCCGTCGCCGAGGTAGCCGACCAGAGTCCCCCCGTGGTGGAAGATGGCATCGATCATCTCGCCGAAGTACTCGTTGAGAAGATCGATGACGCGGTCCGGCGGCGTCCTCTCGGTGAATGCGGTGAACTCCCTGATGTCGGTGAACATCACGGTGCCGACGCCGCGACTGCCGCCGAGGCGAAGATCCTCGTCCGTCCGCTCCAGAACATCGTCTACGACGTGCTCGGGCACAAACCGGGAGAACACCTCGCGCACCCGCTCGCGTTCGACCTCGTGGAGGCGTTTCCTTGCCAGTGCGGCGTTGATCCGAGCGCGCAGCAGAACCGGATTGAATGGCTTGGGGAGGTAATCCTCGGAGCCCATCTCGATGCAGCGGACGACGGTATCGATCTCGTCGACCGCCGAGATCATGATCACGGGCACGTGCTGAAGCACGGGATCACGCTTCAATCGCTCGAGCACAGAGACACCGTCGAGCTCCGGCATGACGATGTCGAGCAACACCACGTCGAATGGCTTCTCGCGCAGGATCTCGAGCGCCTCCTGGCCGCTTGCCGCGGAGCCGACACGGTGGCCCTCCTGCTCGAGGCTGCGGGTCAGGAGCATCCGGTTGAGCGGGTCGTCGTCGACCACGAGGACGCGGCCGGGGGGCACGTCAACGCTCATCGACTCGGCCTCCGAGCGGCCTCAAAGCCCCTTTCACCATGGTCCTGTTCCACCTCCTCCTGCGGCTGTAGCCGGGCCGTCCTGTCAGGCGCAGCCTCCTCCTCCTCATCGCCTGGATTCATGACAGAGATGCGCAGTGCTCATTCCAGGAATGATCGATACAGACGACACCCGGACGCTGCTCGACGAAGGCCGAGGCCGCTTCCCTCTCCGAGTCTAACCACGAAGAGACCGCCTCACCGCCTCGTGCGGTGAGCGGGGCCTGCATGGCGATGTGACCGCTACACCCGGCGCGCGGTCCGGAAGAACCAGGCCGCACGGACCAGCCCGGGACAGCTGGCCTCGTGGCCCAACATCTGGCCAACATTGGGAGATGCATCGGTCCCCTCGCTGCCTCAACCTGTTCCTGGCTTCGTGATGAACCGGCAGAAGGGACCTCGATGTCTGACGACGGTCGCGCCGATGCACCCAACGAGACTGGGTTCGGGAATCTGGATGAGGCGACGCTCCGGGCGCTGATCGAGCACGTCCCGGTCACCGTCTACATCGACCGGCTGGACGAGACCGGCTCGAACGTCTACACCAGCCCACGGCTCGAGTCCGAGCTCGGCTACACCGCTCAGGAATGGATCTCCGACCGGGAGCTGTACGCGAAGGTTCTCCACCCCGAGGATCGCGAGCGGATCCTGGCCGAATACCGTCGCACGCGCGACACCGACGAGCCCTTCCAGGCGGAGTACCGCATGATCGCGCGCGATGGGACGGTGCATTGGTTCCACGACGAGGCGGCGGTCATCCGTGACGAGACTGGCCGGCCCGCCTACTTCCACGGCTTCCTCCTGGACATCACCGAGCAGAGGAAGCTGGCGGAGGCCCTCAGCAGCAGCGAGGAGCAGCTCCGGCGTCAGCGCCAGTACTTCGAGTCACTCGTGGAGATCAACCCGACAGCCGTCGTCACGGTCGACCACCACGGGGTCGTCACGTCGTGGAACCTGGCTGCCGAGGAGCTCTTTGGCTACGCAAGGGACGAGGCGATCGGGCGCAACCTCGACGACCTGGTCGTCGGACAAGACCTGCGCCGCCAGGCCGTGAGCTACGACGAGGCCCTCCGAGCGGGACGGTTCCACACCATCACTCGACGAGCCCGCCGGGACGGCACGCTTGCCGACGTCGAGTTGATCGTCGTGCCGGTGATCGAGGGGAGCGAGGCCACCGGGTATCTCGTCATCTACCACGACATCAGCGAGCTGCAGCGCCAGAAGCAGTACTACCAGTCGCTGCTCGAGGTCAGTCCCACCGCCATCGTCACCATCGACCCGGACCACAAGGTGACGTCATGGAACCCTGCGGCGGAGAAGCTCTTCGGCTATCGCCGCGAGGAGACCATCGGACAAGACATCGATGCACTGGTGGCCAACAGCGAGGCGGTCCACCATGAGGCCGTGCAGCTGAACCGGCAGGCCAGGGAAGCCGGGCAGGTGCGGCTCGCCACGCGCCGCACGCACAAGGACGGATCCCTGGTCGATGTCGACGTGCGGGCGGTGCCGATTCGCGTCGGGGACGAGATGGTTGGCCTGTACGCCATCTATCACGACATCTCCGAGCTGCAAAGAGCACGCGAGCAGGCTGAGACCGCCACCCAGGCGAAGAGCGCGTTCCTGGCGACGATGAGCCATGAGATCCGCACGCCGATGAACGCCGTGATCGGGATGACGGGGCTGCTGGTGGACACTGAGCTGACCCCCGAGCAGCGCACTTACGTGGAGGTCATCCGCAGCAGCGGTGAGGCGCTGATGGCCGTCATCGACGACATCCTCGACTTCTCCAAGATCGAAGCTGGCCGGTTGGACCTGGAACGGCGACCCTTCGACCTGCGTAGTTGCGTGGAGTCCGCCCTCGAGCTGGTTGCGGCGAGTGCGTCGGGCAAGGGCCTCAACTTGGCATATCTGTTCGATCAGGGGCTGCCGAGCGCAATCGTGGGCGATGCCAGCCGCCTGCGGCAGATCCTGATCAACCTGCTGAACAACGCGATCAAGTTCACCGACACGGGCGAGGTGGTCCTCTCGGTGGGCGGCAAGGCACTCGAGTCGGGCGAGGAAGAGGTCCGGCGATGGCACAGGCTTCACTTCGCCGTCCGGGACAGCGGCATCGGCATCCCCGAGGAGCGGCAGAGCCGCCTGTTCGAATCCTTCAGCCAGGTCGACGCCTCGACCACCCGCCGGTATGGCGGCACGGGCCTGGGCCTTGCCATCAGCAAGCGGCTATGTGAGCTGATGGGCGGGACGATCTGGGTGGAGAGTCAGGTGGGAACGGGCTCCACCTTCCACTTCACCATCCAGGCCGAGCAGGCTTCCGGCCTCGCTCCCGCCGATCGGCAAGGCCCGCCGCCTCAGCTTCAGGGCCGGCGCGTGCTCATCGTGGACGACAATGCCACCAACCGCCACATCCTGGTGAGGCAGGCGGAATCGTGGGGCATGCTGGCGCGCGACACTGACTCGCCCGCCCAGGCGCTGGAGTGGATCCGTCGAGGCGATCCCTTCGACCTGGCGATCCTCGACATCCAGATGCCGGAGATGGACGGTGTCGGGCTGGCCGAGGGGATCGGCCGCTACCGCGACGCGCGTGCCTTGCCCCTCCTCCTGCTGACGTCGCTTGGAGCCCGGGAAGGGGTCTGGGGAGATGTGGGGTTCGCCGCCTCGCTGACGAAGCCGATCAAGCCGTCACAGCTGTACGACGCGCTCATGGACGTCCTCGGTGCGACGCCAGCCGGCGTGCAGGCGGCGTCCCGAGAAGGACTGGTCGAGCGACTGGCCGAGCGCCTGCCCCTCCGAATCCTGGTCGCGGAGGACAACGTCGTCAACCAGCAGCTTGCCTTGCTTGTGCTGCAGAAGCTCGGCTACCGGGCCGAGGTCACCGCGAACGGGCTGGAGGCACTCCAAGCGCTCGAACGGGAACCCTACGACGTCGTGCTCATGGACGTGCAGATGCCGACGATGGACGGGCTGGAGGCCACGCGCCACATCCACCAACGATGGCCAGAGGGGCGGCGGCCACACATCATCGCTGCCACCGCCAGCGCCATGCAGGAGGAGCGTGAGGCGTGTCGGGCCGCGGGGATGGACGACTACCTCAGCAAGCCGATCCGAGTGGAGGAGCTGGCCGCCGCGCTGAGCCGCTGCCGCCCGCACGTCGCCCCGCAGCCCCCGGCTCCGGCGGGCGGATCCGGCGACAGCGCCCAGGTGCCACCAGAGCGGGAGCCGCAAAGGCAGCCTGCTGTCGCCGGGGTGCTCCATCCGCCGGCGCTGGAGCGCCTCGTGGAAACCATCGGAGACGACCGTGGTCTTCTCACGGCGCTCATTGACACGTTCTCGAGCGACGCGCCCCGGCTGGTCGAGGCCGCGAGGCGAGGGCTGGAGCATGGCCAGCCCGACGAGGTCCGACGGGCGGCGCATACGCTGAAGTCCAACGGGGCCACCTTCGGGGCAACGAGCTTCTCGGAGCTGAGTCGTCAACTCGAGGCTCTGGCCAGGTCGGGAGTTCTGGAAGGGGCGGACGAGCTCATCGACCGGATCGATGCGGAGTACGAGCGGGTCAGGATAGCTCTGGAAACGGTGCGGGAGAGTCGACCATGACCGCGGGTTCCGGGTGCGTGCCGGTGGTCGACGATCATTTGGTGGATCACCCTGCTGCTGTTCCAAGGCCTCGAGCGAGACCGGTATCGCCTGCGGGCCGGTGGCGGAGAGGCTGCAGGCCGGTCGCAACCCTTCTCGCCTAGGCATGCGGTCGGCGATCAGCGTCGGGCACCTCGGGGGTGACGCAGTGGACCACGCCGCGCTTTTCGATGCCTCTGCCGCAGGGGAGCCCGGCGCGAAGATGGCGCGGGCCTCAGACCTCGGCCCCCGATCTCGTCGAACCCACCGGGATTGGATCACCGACAAGGAGCATGAAGCGGTTTGCGCTGTCGGCTTCGGTCCACCAGTTGAGGGATGCAAGCTGTCCCGAACCCAGCGGTACAGGTCCACCCTTGCCACGACACCTATCGGCGAGGGGCCGTCCGGAAACGGTGGCCACCGGCCGTGCAGGTTCGAGGGAGTGGATGAGCGGGTCGGGCCCAGCAGGTCCAGAAGGTAAACATGGGAAACGGTCTTCATCCGGTACGCATCCCTGGGAACGGGCCCAGACAGCGAAGTGAGCAGCGTCTCCGCTGGGTCGGCGCCGTGATAGTAGCGCGACAGCGTTTCCGCTGGCCAGGACCTTGCTGGTGGGCGCGACAGGGTTTGAACCTGTGACCTCTTCCGTGTCAGCAAAACCCCGGGAACCGCTGTGCTAGACGCCGTCCTCCCAGGTCACCTCCGACCGTAGACCCGGGAGGGAAACGCTCAGTTGGCGTTCAGTTAAACGCTCTCCTTCATGCCCTCGTGACGTGGCTGATTGTCCGACCCTGATTTCGGAACGGGTTCTGGACACCGACTGCGGCTTCGGCGGCGGGGGAGGGTCACTGTCGTAGAGACGAACCTTCTGCGACAACCGATCCTGACGACTCGCCGCGCTATGGCGCCAGTTGTCTGGTCGACGTCTTCGAGCGTCATGCTGCTTCAGGCAGGGCTTGGAACTCGTCAAGCAGGAGCTGCATCCGTTCGCCCATCTCTACCTGGGTCAGCAGGACACCTACGGTGCCGTCAGGGTCGACGAAGAAGTTGGTGCCCAGTCCGCCGGACCACCCGTAGCGGCCGGCCCGTCCGCCCTCGGTGTCGACACCGACGCCGAAGCCCCAGCCG